>Ga0335073_10015313_pt1 | contig 10726 bp, 8 predicted proteins | sample Lox_Sample_22_FD_207093 | JGI IMG/M metagenome (GOLD analysis project Ga0335073, IMG submission 207093) | Soil microbial communities from Loxahatchee National Wildlife Refuge, Florida, United States - Lox_Sample_2.2 | ecosystem: Environmental > Terrestrial > Soil > Wetlands | place: USA: Florida...
ATCAAGGCGTGCGTTTTTATCAAGCCAGCTATGGCCGCACGGGCAAGCTCGACAAGTTAGTTCTGAGCGTCAGCCCGAAAGACGGCAAGGGCGAAACGCGCGAGATCACATTAACAAATGATCAAGCTGTCCCGCTCGATGCCGACAACAAGATCCAGCTCGCGGAATTCATCCCCGATTATGTCGTCGAAGACGGACACGTTTATAAGCGCAGCAACGAAATCACGAACCCAGCTGCGCATCTGATCCTTACGTCCGCGAAAAATGAGAAAGTGATCAACATCTGGTTCCCTGAAATTCCCGGTATCGCTGAGAATGCCTCTGCGCCTTACAACTTCGAGCCGAAAGACTTGAAGACGGGTGTATTCACCGGCCTCGAAGTTTCGCACGAGCCCGGCCAGTGGGCCGTCTGGGGCGGGGTGATCTTGATGGCGATCGGCCTGACCTTCGTCTTCTACGTTGTCCACACGCGGTTCTGGGTTGTGCCCGTGGTCAATGAAGAAGGTCAGACCCTGCTCTGGATCGGCGGCACTGCCAACCGCAACCGAGACGCCTTCGAGGTCACATTCAAACGTGTCGTGGATCAGATTCGCAAAGAGCTGAAACCGGAATTCGTGGCCGCGGATGAAAAGTCCGCGGACCTGTCCAGAACATCGACCGCCGGAAGGTGAGTCCGAGCGGAATGTAAGAAAGGAACGGAACAATGTCGCGAGCCAAAGTAGAACAGCATCCGGCAACCGGAATGACCCTGGTCGTGATGGTCGGTCTGAGCATCGCCTTCCTGCTGTTCATCGCTTTTCTGAATGTAGTGAAGAGCGGAAATCTTCTGAGCGAAGCCAATCTGCTTTACGCAGCGCTGGTGCTCTACGCAGGCGCGGGCGCGTTGTATCTCGGTTTCGGCGTCACCGGTACCGAGTCTTACATCAAGTTCGCGTCGCTAGCCACCTGGGCCGGCCTCGTCGCCAATACCGGAGCGGTCGCGCACCGCTGGTATGAGGCCGGCCATCCCCCATTCGCCAGCTTGTACGAAATGTTACTGAGCTTCGTCTGGACGCTCGCCGCCCTTACACTGATTGCCGAAAAACGGTACGGCGTGAAAGTCATCGGCACCGTGACCATGCCTGTCGCAATAGTCGGCGTGGTGCTGATGCAACTTCTGCGCAGCGATGTTCGCCCGCTGGTTCCCGCACTGCAATCAACCTGGCTCCATGTACACGTCACGCTGGCCATGCTCGCCTATGCCGCCTGTGCACTGAGCTTCGCGCTAGCCATGATGTTCCTGATCCAGGACAAGCTTGAGACCGAAGTGTTCCTCGCAGCAACCAGCATTTTCACCTTCGCGATCTATGCCGCCGTCCTATCGCGATTTGAGCGCTGGGGCGGCTTCAATGTCATCGCATGGGACACCGAGAATAAGTCCGAAGTTTTCATCTCCAAAGGAGTGCGCCTTTTCGTCACGATTCCCGATCTTGGCTGGCTCATGCTACTGGTAGCAGCCGCAGTAACCGCGCCTCTTGTTCTTTATGCTCTGTCCGTGTTTAGGAAGAATGAAGGCTTCCTCTCGATCGCGAACCGCGCCGTTTTCATCAGCATTCTGCTGCAAGCCCTGGCGCTCGTGTTCTTCATTCTCCGCGCACGCGACGGACGCTATTCTTCTCTCGATGCAGAAGGGCTTTATCAAACCAGCCTGGCCGCCAGTCCATTCATCCTCGCAGCGCTGGTCGGCGGAATTTTTGCAAACCTGCTGTATCTCCTGCTCCTGTGGCGGCGTAACGACCTCGAGCGGCATCTGCCCGATGCCGACGCACTCGACCGCATCACTTACAAAACCATTTGCATTGCCTTCCCCCTGCTCACCCTGATGATCGCCGCCGGCGCCTTCTGGGCGAATCGCGCCTGGGGTTCCTACTGGAACTGGGACCCCAAAGAGACGTGGGCGGCGATTACATGGCTGGTCTATGCCGGGTATCTGCACATGCGCATTACTCGGGGCTGGCGCGGACGCCGGGCCGCTTACTTCGCAATCCTCGGATTCGGAGTCGTGATGTTCACTTTCTTCGGCGTGACGTACCTGCTGCCTGGACTTCACGCGTATGCCTGAGATTCTGGAAGAGCATGAAATGACAACCCCTGGGTTAAGACCAGAATTCGACGAGCCAGATGTATCGGCCCCGTCGCGCACGCGAGTATTCAGCACTGGGTATCCGAAGGGCGGAATCACCAATGCCCCCGTCCTGTCTGAACTGACAGATGGCAGTTCGCAGGCTCCGAATGCCGAACTATCATGGTTCGGTATTAACTGGGAAATCAAAGCTCTGTTGCCGATTGCCTGCGTCCTCCTGGGAGGGATGCTGCTGTTCCTGCTCGCCACCCTCTCCTGGCGCGATCCCGAACGCCACCTCGTTCTACTGGTTGCTGGCGCCGGTGCCGTTGCTATTTGCGGCGCATTGCTAGTAGTGCTCACCTACACCGTTCAGCGTCCGATGGTTGAACTGCAGCAGAAGATCGCCCAACTCGGCCGGGGAGACCTGAGTGCGTCCGTGAGCTTTGCCCACCGCAACGACGAAATCGGGGACCTGGGACGCAACTTCAATCAGATGGTGGTCCAACTCCGCGAGAGCCGCGAAGAAATCGAGCGCCTGCATCGCACTCAAATGTCGCGCGCGGAACACTTCGCCACTCTCGGAGAAATGGCCACAGGACTCGCTCACGAAATTCGCAATCCGCTGGCGGGAATCGCCGGCGTCATCGAAATCATCAGCCGCGACCTTCCCAGCACCAGCCCGGCTCGCGAGGTCGTGAAAGACGTTCGACAGGAAATTGCACGCATCAATCACATCGTCACCGATCTGCTGCAGACAGCCCGTCCGCACCCTCCGAAAGTTGGCAAGAGCGATCTGAACGTGACGATTGAACACGCGGTGATGCTGGCGCGCCAACAAGCCTTGGCTCGCGGCGTGGAAATCAGTTTGCAAAGGGAACCGTCATTGCCCGAGGTTGAGCATGACAGCGATCAGATTCACCAGGTCATGCTGAATCTCTTGCTGAACGCGCTGCAGGCGATTGATCGCAAGGGAAAAGTGGAGGTGAAACTGTCCCTCAAGAATGCAGCAGCCGTGGTCGAAGTCATCGACAACGGACGCGGCATCCCCTCCGAGAATCTCCCCAACATCTTCCGTCCGTTTTACACAACAAAAGGCGACGGCACGGGGCTGGGTCTGTCGCTAGCTCGGCGCATCGTGGAAGACCACCAGGGCCGCATCGACGTGGCCAGCACAGTAGGAAAAGGAACAACGTTCGCAGTCGTGCTTCCTCTGAAGCGAACGATGCCACCGGTCGCTGCATCGTAAGAACCAATCACAAGACAAAGGGCACGAAGTCGCACAACGAAGGCGTTAGTTACAAAACGCCCTTCGTGCCCCTTTTTGGTTAGGAATGTTGGCTAGTTCTTGACCTTTTCCTTCTGCGCAGCATTCTCCACCGGGCTCGCTTCGACTGGCTTGCCACGATCGACCAGCTCCGCATAGTCCGACGAATTGAACGGATACGTCTTCGCCGACTCCTGCCCCGTCCCCTTCAAGCCAATATCCACGCGGCGATTGTTCGCGAGAACAACGGTCTGAATTCTCGCCAACGCGTTCTGCTTGTCGGCATCGGTCAGGTTCGTGTTCTGATCAAGAAGTTGCTTCACTTCATCGGTGGTTAGGTTTTTGGTTTTGCCGTAGGCTTCGGTTGTCAGGTTTGCTTCCGGAACGCCTTGGTCCACCAAAAACTTCTTCGTCAGTTCCGCACGCCGCTCCGAGAGCTTCTGGTTGTAACCGGCAGGACCGCGTTTATCCGCATGCCCCGATAGCACGAGTTGAGCATTCGGTTCATCCGCAAGATAGGATTTGAACGCAGCGGCCAGCGCCGTCAACGAATCACGCTCGCTCGCCAGGAGTGCTTTATCCGATTTCAGGCTCCGTGGGCCGTTCGTGGGGAAATAGATGCTGCGCGACATCGCCAGTTCCGGATTAACGATCTCCCCGGTAATGTGCAGCGCCGCGGTCTTTGTCTCACTCCCTCCGCAGCCATTGGTTGCCGTTAGGGTGTAGTTCACAGTCTCGTCGATCTTGCCGGCGGTGGTCTGCTTCGGAGTAACCTGCAGTGGCTGGTTGCCCGACGTGGACACAGTTCCCAGCGGATCGATCGATACATTCGAGGCATTCGTCGCCGACCAATTCAGTGCGCTGCCGTCATTCTGCACAACTTTGTTCCCAACACGCCGGTAGTGAACTTCCCCAGGTGCGAGATCCAGATTGGCCTGGACAGCAGTGTTGACGTTTACAGTCGCATTCGAGGTAACCGTGCCGCCAGGACCAGTCGCCGTGAGCTCATAAGTAGTGTTCTGCTTCGGCTGGACGCTCTGATCGCCATTCGATGCGACTGCCCCGATCGGATTGATCTGTACTGCGGGCGCATCGGTTGATGTCCATTTCAGCTGCGAAGAGTCGCCGCAGTTGATCTGCGCGCCGTTTGCTGTGAGCTCCGCGGTTGGCTTTGCCACCGCCACCGTCGCACTCGCCGTGCCCACAGTAAAGCGCGGGATCGTCGTCAGCTTCGCTCCTCGCGGCCAGTCGATCGTCTTGCGCACGCCCTTTGGAACGCCAATCACCGTCCGCTTATTCGCTTCCACCTGCACCGGCCCGGACCACAACTCTTTGTCATCACGCATCGCGGTGACCTGATACGTGCCAGGGGGAACGACAAGTTCCTGGTGCCATCCCCAATCGTGATTGAACTCGTCACCGTGCCCGACAAAGAATTCAGGAGTTTTGCCGTTGAGCAGGATAGCGGCACGACTCACATTTTCAATCGTCATCGCGCCGAAGGGGCCGGACACCGTTGCCGTGATTGGCTGCAGAGTCACATCAAGTGCCGTAGTTTGTCCCGACGTGATCGTGATATTGCGCGTGTCCGGCGTGTAGCCATAATTCGCCACCACGATCTTGTGATCGCCGGCGCTCACCGTATAGCGTTTGTTGGCATCGCCCATCGCGCGTCCGTCCACAAACAGATAAGCCTGCCGCGGCGTAGCGTGAATGGAAACTTTTCCGTCGCCACCTTGTGCCAGAGACTGTGGGACGAAACTGATCGCGAGAACAGAAACCGCTAAAAGGAGGAAGCGGGGATGTAATTTCATGGGAGGACTCCTTCCGGCTGAGAAAGCCGTAGATAGCTGAGAACTGCAGGGCCTTCGAGGCGCACAAATTGTACATCGGAAAACAGGGAAATACCACGTGGGACGCGGTTTTTCACGATTTCGTAAAGGTTCGTAAACACAGGCGGTTTAATCCTCCGCGTGATGCCCGGCGCAATCAGAGGTATTTCCACCAATTGGCGGACCAACTTTCCGTTGTCCCTGATCGGAATCACTGAATCCTAACTTTAGCGGTCAATGGCAAATCCCGCGATGATGATCCGACTGATACTTCCCGTTCGCCCGCAGGCTTGATCCACTTCCCACTCGACTTCGACCAGCATTCCAGGCGCCTCGGTACAACATGCAGCGTAACCGTTTGTGATTGACCCGCCTCGAGGTGTACCCGACCGAACGACGCCAACGCATGCACCGCGAAATCCACTCCGTTCGGTCGATTCACCGGCGCTCCAACGTAAACCTGCGGCACTTCATCGCCTGCAATTCTTCCGCTGTTCTCGATCTGAAAACTGACATCCAGACCACCCTCCGACGCTGGTGTTACTTTCAACCCAGAGTAGTCAAACTTCGTGTACGACAGTCCAAATCCGAACGGAAAAAGCGGAGCAATCTTATGTTTGTCGAACCAGCGATAGCCAACATTCACGCCTTCGCTGAATGTCGTCGCTCCGTTCACGCCCTTTGCCGACCGCTCCGGATGCGCCGGATCCGTCGCCGGGTAATCCTCAAGCCGCTTGCCCCAGGTGAACGGGAGGCGTCCAGCGGGATTTACTTTTCCGAGCAGGACATTCGCTGTTGCCCATCCACCCTCGTCGCCCGGCCACCACATCTGCAACACAGCCTTTACGCGATCCAGCCAGGGCATGGCAATCGGCTGACTCACGTTCAGCACCACGATCGTATTCGGATTCACCGCCGCAACTTCTTCAATCAGCTTGTCCTGCTCCCCAGGTAATCCGAAGTCGGGCCTGCCGCGCGTCCATACAAACACGACTGCGGTGTTCGCCGATTTTGCCGCCGCAATCGCCGCCTCGTGATCCGCTTTCCGCTGCTCGGGCGTCATCCACGCCAGACGAATCTGCTCCGGCTCGTCCGAAGTATCACCTTCCACCGAAACAGAAATGCTGTGGGCTCCCGCCGTGAGATCAACCGCCGCCCGCAGATTGTCGAGACCGTCGGTTGTCGCCATCAGGCCATCTTTGCCACCGAGCACGGTGTCGCCATGCACGCCGCCGCGCATTCCATTCGCGCCCGCGACGCGCTTCCCATCGATACTCACGCTTCCCGCCGCGCCAAGCAACTGTAAGTAAATCCAGTACGATCCCGCCGAGGGCACGGTTAGCGTCCCAGTCCACTTCGCCTGGGCGTTGGCAGCCAGCTGATTTCCGCTCTTTTTGGTGAAATCCAGAATCGCATCTACGCGCGTCTCGCCGGACTTTTCAGTTCGCAACAATCCGGGCTGCCCATCATGCGATAGCACGGAAGCCGGAATCGGCGCACCGGTCATGTCGTCGTCCACAGCCAGTGTGATCTTGGCCTCTGGCGCCAACTTCCTCGTCGCGTCGTAGGGACCAACCTGCCGCCAGGGGAATCCAATCGACCGCTCCCCCGCCGTTCCAATCGCCACCACCTGCCCCGCACCCGGGCCAATCATCGCCAGCGACACGAGACTCGCGTTGTTCAGCGGCAGAATTCCTGCTTCATTTTTCAGCAATACTGCCGCCTCTTCTGCCGTCTGCTGAATGATCCGTGCATTCGCTTCCGTCGCGTGCTCGTGAATCTGGTGATCCGGTGGACGGTCGAGATATCCGAACTTATTCATCTCGTAGAGCACGCGCCCAGCTGCTTCCGTGATCGTTTGTTCTTTCAATTTGCCGGATTGCATCAGGCTCCAGAAATTCACCCGTGGATCTTTGCCAAACATCGCTCCGAAATCTGGGAGAGTCGGCTTCGGTTCCTCAGGCAGCGCGCTGAAAAAGCCTTCGAACAGCGAGCCGTTGCGCTTGCCACTCGGCGGAGGCTGTGGCTTCTCGGTCGTAAAGTACGAGAAGAACAATCCGCTCATCGGGTCGTCTTTGCGCCCCGGTCCCGGCATCTCCACATCAAGCCCGTTGTTGATGAACGACGGCGCATGCGTCGCGCCCCAGTCGCTGGTCACAAAGCCCTTGAAGCCGAGTTCCTTCCGCAGAATATCGACGAGGATCTCGCGGTTGCCGCACGCATACGTCCCATTAAGCTTGTTATAGGAGCACATGATCGACGACACGTCCGCGTTTATCGCATCCACAAACGGAGCTACATAGATCTCACGCAACGCTTGCGGATCGATAAAGATGTTGCTCGCATCGCTGTCGTATCCAACGTAGTGTTTGGCCTGCGCCATCACGCCCTGCGCCTGAATGCCGCGAATCACCGCCGCACCCACCGTCCCGGTCAGCACCGGGTCTTCCCCGTACGTGTTGTATCCGCGCTCGAAAGTGATATCGCGATCGATATTGACGAACGGCTGCAGCACGACATCAATGCCCAGCGACTTCGCCTCGCGTCCGATGACAACGCCATTATCCTCGGCCATCTTCACGTCGAAGGTCGCCGCGAGCCCCATCGTCGCCGTCTCGGCTTGTGACGGATGCCGCGTCAGCACTCCCGGCGGCCCATCTGACATGCGAATCGGCGGGATCCCCAGCCGCGGAACGCCAGTCAAATATCCCGCTTGCCCTTGATCTGTGTGCGGATTTTCCCGAGCCCCGCGGATCAGCGCCATCTTCTCTTCAAGCGTCATCTCGCTCAACAGCTTGTCAACGCGGGCATTCCCGGTTACGGCAGGAACTGGGTTCTGTGCTGCGGCAGTCGCAAGAGTCAGACTTAAAACGGCAGGCAAGATTCCAAGCAGATAAAAATACAAAAGCGGACTAATACGATTTAGTTGCCGATGAACCATCGTGGGCTCCCTGGTGGCTAAGCGCCTATTGATCGCAGCAGAACATACTAGTCCTCGCCGGCAACCTGCACCAGTTAATCCCGCGATAGCGGTCAAATTCGCCCAACCGCAAGGCGCGTCGGGCCGTTTTCAACTTTTGCGATCTAGCCTTACCAGCCGATCACGGCAATCCTGTACACCAGCAGCACCGGTACGATTGCAACCGTGATCCAGCAGGAGAGCGCATATTTTCGGAAGAAGTACAGAGTCACTCCGGCCCAGCAGGAGCAAGCGGCAATCAAAGCGCCACCGACGTAGAGAGCAGCCATCGAGACCGTGAAGTTAAGGCCATGTATGTACCTGAGCCGGAAGAACTCACCGAGAGTCCTTACGACGATAAGAAAATCGATCGTGATTCCTATCTTGGCCCAACGTTCTTTCGTCACGCGGAAAATTGTAGCTTGAAACCAGCCCCTGACATCCGCGATCGCACTCAAGATGCATTTTCAAGCGCTCGCCGAGTGCGCTAGAACATTACAAAGTTGGTGAATAACTTCTTGCCTGATCTCGTATTCCAGCAGTTCGGAATCGCTGGCCGTGCCTAACATTCGCGACTCTAAGACTTGGTGCTGCTTATGCAGAAGTTCATTGAGCTCGATCCGAAGTTCTTCCCTATGCTGACCTTCCATAAGCTGCCTCCACGGTCACCCGAAACCAGCGAATCAAGCGGCCTTTCGCTCGACGAGTCCTCGCGCTGCATGAATCAATACTGATACCCGCTGTGATTTCGAAATGATTTCGGAGAATCCCGCTGACCGCGCGGTTCTTTCGGCGACCTCATCCGTCGCGCTGTACATGATCAGCGGAACCTCGGGCATAATCCGTTTCAGCAAACGCGCGGCTTCCAGGCCATCCATCACGGGCATTGCCATGTCCAACACGATCAGGTCTGGATGCAGCCGTTGGGCCTCTTCAACAGCTTCGCCTCCGTTTTCCGCTACCCCACAGACCACGAAGTCTGGCTCGCGCTGGAAAAATTCATAAAGGGCGGTACGAACAAAGGCGTTATCGTCTGTGATCAAAACTGCCTTCCGCATCGTGGTTCCCTCGCATCAGCCCCATATTCCGCTGCTCTCGTGAAAAGTTCGATAGGCTACATACCTGAAAAGGAAGAATATTTCCGGTTGAGACTATTGCGATTGCGATGAACAGATTCCGCGACGTAAACACCAATGAGCGAACACCGAAAGCGCCAAATTGCGTCATTCGCCTTTAGCCTTAGTTCTATTTCTAAGGTACAGCGAACACCGTAAGCTGGAACTATCCATGGAAAGGATCGCGTGCTAACGCGCCATCAACCCAATTCCTAATGATCGTAATCACTGCAAGAAACTTCGCGGAAGGCCATAGTCAGTATCAGTGAGTCCAAGCGGAGGTGCTTAATGCTGATCCGATTTGCGTCCGGATCGTTGGTGGCGTGCATTGTGACCGCTATCGCGAGCCTTGCAACGTTGATTTTCTTCGGCCTGAACCCGCAGCGATTTGCATTGATTCTCGCCATCTGGTGCGCCGTGCCATGTCTTTGGGGCTTATGGGCGATGCTATCTCCCAGCGATTGGGTACCGCGTCGCTTGCCAATATGGGGAATGATTCTTGGGATCGTAGCGGGCGTGATGGCAACATTCGTCCTCAATCTCCCCTCGCGAATCTTGGGAGTGATTTTGCCGAACCCAACCAGAGCGCTCGTCGTTCTCTTGGCAGGAGTCTTTTACTACGTGCTGTGGATAGTCGTGAGTATCGTTTACAAGCACCTGTTTGGATCAAATAATAGGTTATCAAGAGCGTAGTTGAGGACAAATCGCTGTCCTCAAAGATGTCGCACGATCAAATCGAGCAGGTGAATTTTTCATCGTGTTGGAGTCGGCGCTTTCTCGACACGGACCACGGTACATTTCGCTTCCTTCCCAGTCGTGCTTTTCAATTTAGCTTTGTCCTCGTCAATCTCGTATTTCAGAGGACTACCCACCACGAACTCAGTCGCCTTTAGCGACTTTTTCGGGCTCGTCCGGCAGGTGTAGCTGTTCCCCGAGACTTCGAAAGTAAAATCATACTGCTGGTTCTTTTTGTCTTTCGTATCCGTCGTGCCCGCTGGTTGAAGATCCTTCAGAGTCGTTGATCCTTTGTCCTTCTTGGCCATGCTCGGTGTTACAGACGCCATAACCAACAGCAGTACTGCCGTGCATTTGAACATTTCCCAACCTCCGCATTTCATAGGCTAGCGGTCAGGTTTGCATTTGTTCACTGTTAGAACAAACAGCAGGATCTCGCGCCCGCCATCGCGCTCACTTCAGACCGAATGTCCACGTGAGTCCGGAACTGGTTCCATAGTCACTGCCCGAAAGTCCTGGCGGCGGCCGGTTGTCCCAGTTTCCGTAAAAAGTTATGTTCCATTTCAGATTGCTGAAGATCTTGACGTAATAAGACGCGTTGGTATCGAAGCGGACACGTCCAGGATCCGAAAGAGCGGGCAGGACTGAGCCTGTCACGTTCAGGCTGGTCTTACTGAATTTGAAAAATTGCGCTTGGCCATAAACGATGGCAGCCGC
>Ga0335073_10015316_pt1 | contig 10725 bp, 11 predicted proteins | sample Lox_Sample_22_FD_207093 | JGI IMG/M metagenome (GOLD analysis project Ga0335073, IMG submission 207093) | Soil microbial communities from Loxahatchee National Wildlife Refuge, Florida, United States - Lox_Sample_2.2 | ecosystem: Environmental > Terrestrial > Soil > Wetlands | place: USA...
CGCACCGGGTCGAAGCCACGGTCGGCCTCGCGGGCCTGCTCGAACTCGTCCAGGATCTGCACGAACTGCCCGAAGTGCGCGTTGCGCCAGTCTCCGCGCGGCCCTTCGCCCTGTTCGAGGATCTCACCGATCGCCCGCCGCGCGGAGGCCACGTCCGTCACCGCGACTAGCTCCGGCCAGCCGAAGTACTGCTGGGTGGCCTGGGCGCGCGGCGGGCCGACGAACAGCCACCGCTCGCCGTACTTCGCCGCCAGGTGCTCGATGCCGGCCTCGATCGACCGGTACAGGTGGCCGACGGTCGCGAAGTCCTGGCCGTGCGGCGCGATGTCGCCTGGCCGCATCGCCGGCGCCGCCCGGCCGAAGGCGGCCAGGCCGGGCGCGTCGTGCAGCGCCATGCCTTCCGGGCGCTCGAGGAACATGAAGTGCCGCAGCGCCGCCTCGCCGAACGGGAGCAGCGTCAGGTGCACCCCGGCTGGGTAATGGCTGGCGGGCTGCGGGAAGTTCGGCCGCGACAGGTGCGGCGCCGCGCCTAGCGCGGACAGCAGGTTCTGCACCAGTGCCAGGTGCAGCATCTCCTGGACCGCGACGTGCGATACCTGCCGGCGCCAGTGCCGGACAGTCTTTACCTGGTCCTGCGTCAGGCCCTCGCTGACGTCGTCTTTCAGCGAGAACGCGGCGAACAGGTACTGGCACATGATCCCGTGCTCGAGCTCCGCCGCCTCGCACAGCATGTAGATGAGCGCCTCGCGATGCTCGATCACGAACGGGGCCTCCGGCGGCGCCAGGCCGCCGCGGGTGGCGATCACCCGGGCGAGCCTGCCGGGCAGTGCCTTCCGCTCTTCCTGCTCTTCGGTGCTCTCGGTCATGGTTTCCTCACGGTCGGGATTCCGGCGGTTAGGATGAGGCGGCGATGAACATTGAGCTACGCCATCTCAGGTACTTCGTCGCGGTCGCTGAAGAGGCGAGCTTCACCGCCGCCGCGCACCGCGTCCATGTCGCGCAGCAGGTCCTGAGCACGCAGATCCGGCAGCTCGAGGACGCCGTGGGGACCCAGCTGCTGAACCGGACGAACAAGGGCGCCACGCTCACACCGGCCGGCGCCGCGTTCCTCGCCACCGCGCGGGAGACGCTGGCCGGCCTTGACCGCGGCGTCGCCGCCGCGCGGAACGCCGCCCGAGCGGTCACCGGCACGCTGCTGGTCGGCCTCGGCTCCGGTTGTGAGAACGAGACAAGAACCCGGCTGCTGACCGCCTTCGAGCGCGCGTACCCGGATGTCGAGATCAGCCTGCAAACCTTCGATATGACCCAGCCGGCGGCCGGCTTGCTCGACAACAGCAGCGATGTCGCGCTTGTGCGCCCGCCGGTCGTGGCGCCCGGGATCGAACTGGTGGCGGTGCGCTCGGAGCCGTGCATGTTCGTGCTGCCGGCCGGGCACCCGCTGACGGCACGCGAAGAGCTCAGCCTGGCCGACACCGCCGGGCTGCCGTTCGTCACCGCGGACCTGGCCACCGACGGCTGCGAGCCCCGGTCCTGGCAGGACGCCTGGCTCATCAATCCCCGGCCCGGCGGCGACGTGCCGATCATCGGAGCGACGGCGCGGACTGTCGACGGCTGGTGCGAGCACGTGGCGGCCGGGCACGGCATCGGCCTGTGTCCGGCCTCCGCGGCGACGTTCCACAACCGTCCTGGCGTCTGTTTTGTCCCGAGCGCCGGGCTGCCGCCGACCACGATGTGCGTGGCCTGGCGGACCGGCGACACCAGGCCCCCGGTACAGCGTTTCGTCGCACTGGCCGCGGCGTCCGCAGGCGCGGCCGACACCGCTGTGTAGCGGGGGAGCGCCGTCATGCGGGGGAGCGCAGTCATTGACCGATGCCCGCCAGCCCCGCCTCGGCGATCGTGCGGTCTGGCGGCATGCCGATGGCGGCGGCCGCGTACGCCTTGCTCATCGCTGTCTGCAGGCTGACCAGCGGGGCGCCGTCCATCCGGCACACCTCCCTGATGACGCCCGACTCGTCGACGGTCACGACGGTCACGCACAGCCCGCCGTCCGCGGCCGCGGCCAGCGCGGCGTCGACCAGGCGCCGCGACAACTGCGCGGACAGTGTCGGCCGCGTTGTCCACGTCCTGGTGGTCACCTGATTCACCTCCGCCTCGTGCTCTCCCGACCCATCCTCACAGGCAACACCGCTGACAGGCCAACACCCCTTGCGGATTGGGCTACAGGCCACAACTGTCGGCAAGATAAGACCACTGATACCTGTCGACGGAAGGAAGAAGACGTGGCGGACAGCCCCGTACGGTGGGGAATTCTCGGAACGGGCGGGATCGCGGGCACGTTCGTGACTGATTTGCGGATGACCGATTCCGGCGTCGCCATCGCGGTCGGGTCGCGCAGCCAGGGACCCGCGGACCGTTTCGCGGACAAGTTCGGCATCGCGAGCCGGCACGCCAGCTACGAGTCGCTCGTGGCTGACCCGGACGTTGACGTCGTCTACGTGGCGACGCCGCACCCCATGCACCACGACAACGCGATCCTCGCGCTGCGGGCAGGCAAGCACGTGCTGGTCGAGAAGCCGTTCACGATGACCGCCGCCGAGGCCCGTGACGTCGTCGCCGAGGCGAGGAAGCGCGGGCTGTTCGCCATGGAGGCGATGTGGACCCGGTTCCTGCCGCACGTGGCCATCATCCGCGACTGGCTAGCGCGAGGCGTCCTCGGCGACATCGTGACCTTGACCGCCGATCACGGCCAGTGGTTCGCCAAGGACGCCGGTTTCCGGCTGTTCGCACCTGAACTCGGCGGTGGCGCACTGCTCGACCTCGGCGTGTACCCGGTGTCGTTCGCGTCAATGGTCCTCGGCACGCCAAGCAGGATCGTGTCCCTGAGTGACCCGGCGTTCACCGGCGTGGATGCGCAGACTTCCATGCTGTTCGGCTACGAGAGCGGCGCGCAAGCGGTGCTCACGTGCACCCTGCGCGCGAAAAGCCCGACGAGGGCGGCCATCGTCGGCACGGACGCCAGGATCGAGGTCGAGGGGAACTTCTACGCCCCCGCGACGGTGACGCTCATCCCAAGGAAGGGCGACCCGACACGCGTCGAGTCGAGGCACGAGGGCCGGGGCCTGCGCCACCAGGCCGACGAGGTCGCGCGTCGGCTGGCCGCCCGCGAAACGGAAAGCCCGCTGATGCCGCTGGATGAGACCATCTCGATCATGGAGACGATGGACATCGTGCTGGCCCAGGCCCGGCGGGACGCGTGAACGACGATCAGCAGGCCTTGATCGCCTCGCTCGAGGCGCAAGAGGCAAGGCTGGTGTTCACCCGGTTCGACAACGCGGACGCATGGCGACTCGGCAGCGCGATGGTGGCGGCCGCGATCGAGCGGATGCTGCCGGTCACGATCGACATCCGGCGCCACGGCCAGCAGTTGTTCCACGTCGCCCTGCCGGGCACCACGGCCGAGAACGACTCGTGGATCGAGCGCAAGGTCAACGTGGTCAACCGGTTCGCCGCAGCCTCCTACCTGGTGGGCCGGCGGCTCGCGGCGCGCGGGACAGCACTGGACGAGGCGCTCGGCGTCGACCCGCGGTCGTTCGCGGCGCACGGCGGTGCCTTTCCGATCCGTATCAAGGACGTGGGCGTTGTCGGCACGGTCACCGTGTCCGGCCTGCCCCAGGCCGACGACCATGCCTTCGTTACCGAGATGATCGGCGCCTTCCTCGGCGTATGAGCGCGTGGCCGGGGTTCCGCGCTCACCGCCGCGCGCCTGGGCCGGCGAGGGCGCGCCCGGCGAGCTCCCCGGTGAACGCGCCACCGCTGATCGTGACCTTCCCGTTGACCAGGACCTCGCTCACTCCCGCCGACAGCTGGTGCGGGTCGGCGAACGTCGCCCGGTCCGTCACCGTCGCCGGGCCGAACACGACGATGTCGGCGAAGGCGCCTTCCCGCAGGACGCCGCGGCCGGACAGGCCGAGCGTGGCGGCGGGCAGCCCGCTCATCCGGCGGATCGCGTCTGCCAGCGGCAGCACCTTCTCGTCCCGGACATAGTGCCCGAGGACCCGGGCGAAGCTGCCGTACGCGCGGGGATGGGTGGGCGCCCACAGGAACGCGCCCTCGGGAGCCATCGACGCGCCATCGGAGCTAATGGCCACCCAGGGCCGGCGCAGCGCGGCTCGCAGGTTCTCCTCGGACATGGAAAAGAACGCTGCCTGGATCCGGGAGCGGTCCGACGCGATGAGGTCCATCGCCGTCTCGATCGGGTCGGTCCCGCGGGCGGCGGCGACCTCGGCGAGCGTCCGGCCCTGCCATTTCCGGTTCTCCTCGGCGCTCACCCGGAGGATCAGCACGTTCTCCGCTTCCGTCACATCAGCCCAGCGGCCGGAGGCCGACAGCTCCGCGCGGATCGCCGCCCGGACCTCGGGGGCGCCCAGCCGGTCGTAGAGGGCGCCGGCGCCGCCCTCGTGGTATCTGTCGGGGATGATGCGGGTGAGGCCGGTTGAGCTCGCCGTGTACGGATAGACGTCGGCGGTCACCGGCAGCCCGTCGGACCGAGCGTCCTCGATGAGCGAGATCGCGCCGTCCATCAGGTGCCAGTTCTGCCGCTGCATGGCCTTGAGGTGGAACACCTCGCCGCGCAGCCCGGCCTCGCGGACGATCCGCAGGAACTCGCCGAGGGCCTCGTGCAACTGCTCGCCCTCGCCCCGGACATGCGAGGCGTAGCAGCCGTCGTAGGCGGCCGCGACCTCGCACAGCGAGGCGAGTTCGCTGGTGCCGGCGTAGCTGCCAGGCGGGTAGACCAGCGCCGAGGCGATGCCGAGCGCGCCGTCGGCCATCTCCTCGGCGGCGATCGCGCGCATCCGGTCTAGCTCGGCGGGTGTGGCGGGACGGTCGCTGTAGCCGACGGCTCCCGCGCGCAGCGTGCCCGCGCCGATGAACGACGCGATGTTCTGCGCGGCGCCGCGCCGCTCGACGTGCCGGAGATACTCCGACAGCCTGGTCCAGCTCACCTCGAGGTCCAGGTACCGGCTGGTGTGCTCAAGCTCGGCTTTCAGCCGCGGGGTCAGCGGCCCCATCGAGACGCCCTCGCCGAACACCTCAGTGGTGACGCCTTGGGTCAGCTCGCCGAGCGACCGGGGGTCGTGCAGGATCGTCAGGTACGAGTGACTCAGGATGTTGATGAACCCGGGGCACACCGCCTTGCCTGTCGCGTCGACGACAGCGCCCGCCTCGCGCGGCAGGCCCCGGCCGACCGCGGCCACCTTGTCGCCGCGGACACCCACGTCGGCCGGCACCGGGCCTGCGCCGGTCCCGTCGTACACGTCGCCGCCCGCGATCAGCACATCGAACACCCGCTACTCCCTTCGCCGCGCCCCGCTATTAATTTACGAATAGTGGCTGCGGGGGAGGGCTAGGGCATGGTCGATCAACCAGAGCGCTGGAGTTCCCCGTTCACCCAGGTCGAAATGCGCAGGCTGTGGACGTACAGTGATGGCGCCCTCACGGCAAAGGGGCACCGGTTGCCGAGTGGCACTGCCAGGGCCGGAAGCTGGGTACTGATCGACCAGGCGACCGGGAACATCACGGGCGTAGTTCCGCCTGGAGAATTCTCACGTCGATTCCGGCCGGTGGACCAGTTCGCCGATGTACCCGGTCTTCCCACCTATCTGGGGACGGTTACCGCGCCCGACGGTACCGCCGTGGTGGATCTAGTACTTGATCGCAACCCCTTCATGCTGGCTAACGGGCCCCGGCGGGTGGCAAGGCCCCACGTGCTCATCGTGCCCCGCAGCCACCGCGACGGATGGTCGTCTGCCACCGCTCAGGAACTAACGGCTCGTCATACGGCGATGATCCTGGTCGCCGCGTGGTATCGCAGCATGGACGGCGGACACGTGGTGTTCAGCGCCAATGACAGCGCACCCAACCTCGACTACCTGCACGACATGGGAGTCGCTGGCGGGACCAGCGCCGACGGCGGCACCGACGTGGCAGTCACCAAGAATCCCCGGCAGGAGGTGCAGCGCGCCCACTTGCACGCCTTCTATGCCGAACGCGGCCGGACGCAGAACCACGAGTCGTCGGCGCTTGAGGGGTACTCCGTCATCGCAGCGGGTCACCGCGCGTTCAGTGCCGCCCTCGGCAGCGACGCGGTTCAGGTGGAACCTGACAGCACGAAGCTCACCGCCGACATAAGCGTCGCGGCGCGGCCCTGGGGTGGTAGTTACTGCTCGTACCAGCTAGGCGTGGACGGCCCTTTCTGGGTTATGCCTGCACTGGGACCATCCATGGACGAATTCAACCGGCGCCTGGGACGGGCCGACGGCCTCAAAGCGGAACCCGACCCGAACCTCGGCGGGGCCATCAACCTGGCGCGGCCAAGCCTGGCTGACGCGCGCCTCCATGTGGCACAACGGGCCACAGCGGAACAGCGGGCCAGCTTCGGAACCTTCGCCGCCCAGCACGGGCTGCTGACCGCGGTGGCATCACCCTTGCGTGGCGAGTGTCTGTTAGATGTTTGCCTCACTGTGAGGCTGCCTCACTGTGAGGCATACTGGCTCCATGGCGGAGGACGATCTTGCAGGTGCGCTGGGGTTCACCTGGGACCGCTCGGCCTTGCCCCGGAACGTGGCCGCGAGCAACGTCAGGCGCGCTGTGTGGCGGTTCACCAAGATGCTGCCCGGCTACGTCTGGGACGCGGCCGTCCTCGAAGGTAACCCGTTCACCTACCCCGAAGTGCAGACACTGCTTGAGGGCATCACAGTGGGCGGCAGGAAGCTCAGCGACGAACGACAGATCTTGAACCTCTCCGAATCCGCAAATGAACTAATCCGCCTTGTGCGATCAGGCCAGTTCCAGATCGACAAGTCGACGTCAGACCTGCTGAACGGCCTGATCGCAAGCGGCGAGGCCTTGGAGGCGGGGCATTTCTGGGGCGAAGGAAGCGTGATCACGCAGGTCAGCGTCAACATGGGAGCGCACGGCACGCACCGTCCGCCCCCGACAGAGCCTGGCGGGGAGAACCTGCGGCGTATCTTCCAGCGCGGCACCGACGTCATCATGGGACTAAACTCTTCCGTCTTCGAGCAGGCTGTCGGCTACTGGCGCAAGGACGGAACCCGGATGTTCCGGTTCCTGGCCTCCTGCTGGAAGGATGCTCAGTGACCGAGCCTGAGCTATGGACCACCGCCGAAGCCGCCGAGTACCTAGGCGCATCATCATCGGGTTCTGGTCGGAAGACTCTCTCTCGCCTCGGGGTGGCACCGGTCAGCAGGGAACCGGGGCGTGGTGGTCAAAACCTCTACGATCCCACGAAGGTCCGTGCGGCCAAGGCGCAGATGCCCGGGCGAGGAAAACGATCAGTGGGCACGGCCGCTAGGGAAACGTAGCTGGGCGCGGTTGCCCAAAGCCCGGGACAGAACAACGATGTCCCGTGCCACCCACCCGGTTGACGGCGGTGCGCTGGGCGTACCTGCGGAGAGGAGCACTCAGCCATGATCCTCCCGGCGGTGCGCGACCCGCGCTTTGTGACAATTCGCCGCGGCGGGACGCTGACGGATTCGGATCACCAGCTACTTGCTCTTTGGGCGGCCTCGTGCGCTGAGCACGTCCTGCACCTGTTCGAATCAGTTCACCCCGACGATCCGCGCCCGCGTCAGGCCATCGAGCATGTCCGCGCCTGGGTTCGGGGTGAGGTCACGATGATGGAGTCTCGCGCGGCGGGCGGCCATGCCATGGCGGCGGCACGGGACAAGCAAGGGGCAGCACGTCACGCCGCCTACGCGGCTGGCCAGGCCGGGGCCGTGGCGCACGTCGCCGCCCATGAGCTCGGTGCGGCAGCCTATGCGATCAAGGCCGCACGTGCTGCCGCGCCGCACGGCGAAACCGACGCTGCGGGCCGGCTCGAGTGCCGGTGGCAGCGCGACCAGCTCCCGGAAACGATTCGCGAGCTCGTACTTGATGACCAGCAACTGCGGAATGAGATCTGCTGGTCGGTCTTCGACAGCTGACAGATGGACCACGGCAGAGGCCGCGTAGCCCAGATGGACCACGGCAGAGCCCCATCCGTAGAGGCCGCGTAGCCCCTTCCGCAAAGTGCCGATAATGTACATTATGTTAAGTTCGGCTCATGGGGGGCCTTACCCCCCGAAGCGGCGACGGCGCTGATTCCGCACGGCGCCTGACCGTACTGCGCGGCGTCAGACCCGGCGCAGTACGACGACTACCTTGCCGACCAGGTCGGCGTTGTCGCCCGGGATCGGCGTGAAGGCAGGGTTGTGCGGCATAAGCCAGACGTGCCCGTCGCGCTTCCTGAACGTCTTGACTGTTCCCTCGCTGTCGCCAGTGGTCTCGTTCACGATCAGGGCGGCGACGATGTCGCCGTTCTCGATGTCTGACTCGCGGCGGACAACCACCCAGTCGCCGTCGGCGATCGCGGCGCCGATCATCGAGTCGCCGGTGACCGTGAGCACCATCAGGTCCCCGTCGCCGACGAGCTGCCTGGGCAGCAGGATGGCGTCGTCATCCTCGCCGACCGGGAGGATCGGGATCCCCGCAGCGGCCCGCCCCGCGAACGGCACCCGTGCGAGCCCTGCTCCCCCAGCCTGGGCGTCCCCATGAGACCGCGCGTCAGCGGACGCCAGGACGATCGCCGTCCGGGGCTGTCTCGCCTCACGGCTGACGTACCCCTGCTCCTGCAGCACGTTCATCTGATACGAGACAGAAGAAGTACTCGCCAGCCCTGTCGCCTCGCCGATCTCGCGCATGCTGGGCGGATACCCGTTGCGCTGAGTGAGGTCCCGCACTGCCCGGAGAACCGCGCGCCGGCGCTCGGGCAGGTCCTCGTCATCGGGTTCGGGCGGTCCAGAAAGTGGCATCTTCATCTCCTTTGCATCAGCACTGTACTTGGCGACATTCTAGCAGTCAGAAGACATATCTCAAACATATTTTCAAGGAGAGGAAATCACAAGAGAATGATCGCTTATAAAAGCGCAGATTGCCGGGCGAGAGGATGCACGAAAGGCTTTCTCACCTGGCAGACCTCGGGTGGTCTGCGAGAAGTCGCCGCACCGCATGGCCGCCGGATGGCTTGCGTCCCGCCGAGGCGACCGATACCCTCTTTCACTAATCGATTAGTTGAATGAGGAGGCCATGATCGAGTTCCAGCTCGACCCCGTCTCGGGTGTCGCCACCTACCTCCAGCTGGTACAGCAGGTCCATGACGCGCTCCGGCTCGGCCTGCTGGAGCCGGGCGACCAGCTGCCGACCGCGCAACAGGTCGTCGCCAGGCTCGCGATCAATCCCAATACGGTGCTCAAGGCCTACCGCGACCTGGAGCGAGAGGGCCTGGTGAAGGGCCGGCCGGGCCAGGGAACCTTCGTCACCCGGACGCTTCCCGGCACCGACCCCGCCACCCAGGGCCGTTTCCTCGCTTCCATGACCGACCTGCTCCGCTCGGCGCGGCGGGCGGGTCTGGGACCCGACGACATCGAATCGATCTACCGGACCGCTGTCCGCAACTGCTTCACGGAGGAAGTCGCATGACCACAGCCATCGAGGCCAGCGGTCTGGGCAAGCGCTACGGGCGGCACTGGGCGCTCGCAGACTGCACCCTCACGATCCCGGCCGGGCGGGTCACCGGGCTTGTCGGGCCGAACGGCGCGGGCAAGACCACACTGCTGCAGTTGGCCGCCGGGCTGCTCGACCCGACATCGGGAGCGATCAGCGTCCTGGGCGAGCCTCCCGCCCGGACCCCGGCGCAGCTCGCCCGGGTCAGTTTCGTCGCCCAGGACGCGCCCGTCTACGCGGGGCTTTCCGTCGCCGGGCACCTGCGCATGGGGGCGTGGCTCAACCAGGGCTGGGACACTGAGTTCGCCCGGCGCCGCCTCAGCCGGCTCGGCCTCAACCTCCGGCAGCGGGCCGGGTCCCTGTCGGGCGGCCAGCGGGCCCAACTCGCCCTCACCCTGGCGGTCGCCAAGCGGCCCGAGTTGCTGCTGCTCGACGAGCCGGTCGCCAGCCTGGACCCGGTGGCCCGGCGGGAGTTCCTGCGGGACCTCATGGAGACCGTCGCCGAGCACCAGGTCAGCGTTGTGCTGTCTTCGCACCTGATCACCGACATCGAGCGGGTCTGCGACTACCTCATCGTGGTCACCGCCTCCCGGGTGCGGCTAGCCGGTGAGACCGAGGCACTGCTGGCGTCGCACCACCGCCTGTCCGGTCCCCGCCGCGACCCCCGGACGCTCCCGGCGAGCTGGGAGGTCATCGAGGATAGCCACGTCGGTAAGCAGAGCACGCTGCTGGTCCGCACCTGCGAGCCGATCCTCGACCCGGCCTGGACCGTCCGGCCGGTCAACCTGGAAGACATGGTCCTCGCCTACATGAGCCAGCCGGGCGACGCCGCGCGCGCCGACCGGCCCGGACTGGAGATCGCATCATGATCCGCTTCGCCTGGAACCGGTTCCGCACCCAGGCCGCGGTGGGCGCCGGCGTGCTGGCCATCGCCGCCGTCGTCTTCGCATTGACCGGGATCCAGCTCGCCCACTCCTACGACGCCGCCGTCGCAGTCTGCAAGCAGCAGGGCAACTGCGCGGACCTGTTTGACGTATGGCCTTCGAACGGCTACCTCACGGCGGACAACATCCTGGGGGCCATCGGCCTCGCCGCCCCGGGCCTGATCGGGATGTTCTGGGGGGCGCCGCTGGTCGCCCGCGAGTTTGAAACCGGCACCTTCCG
>Ga0335073_10015319_pt1 | contig 10724 bp, 10 predicted proteins | sample Lox_Sample_22_FD_207093 | JGI IMG/M metagenome (GOLD analysis project Ga0335073, IMG submission 207093) | Soil microbial communities from Loxahatchee National Wildlife Refuge, Florida, United States - Lox_Sample_2.2 | ecosystem: Environmental > Terrestrial > Soil > Wetlands | place: USA...
CTGTCACCTACTGCCAGGGTCATGCCGCCCGGGGCAAACGCCACCGCGCGCACGTCTTGGCCGGCGGGGCCGGAGAGGATGGTGGCGAGGGTGCCCGTGAGCTGGGGTGCTGTCGGCCTGGTGAGCCAGAGGGCGATTGCCGCTGCTGCCGCTGCCAGGAGCGTGCTCGCCAGCGTGATCACCAGGTAACGCCGCCGCCGGGCCGACCGGGCATGGCTGCTGCCCGGGCCCGGCCCGGGCAGCAGACGCTGTTCGGGGGCGGCGATGTCCTGCGTGCGCCCGTCCGTGACCGCGGGCGCGCCCGGGTCCAAGCCCAGCCCGCCCGGCCCGCCTGGCCCGCCCGGCCCGTCTGGCTCGCTTGCCGTCCCGGCCGTGACCGTGACCGGGGCGGAGTCCGCGGGCGGGCCGGAGACCTCGGTGCGCGGGTGTCCCGCCGCAGCCGGGGCGACCACAACGGAGACGGCGGGCCGGTAGGGCTGCAGGGCGAGCGCGTCGCGCAGCGCGTCGGCGAACTCCCCGCACGACGGGTACCGCTCTCCCGGCTCCTTGGCCAGCGCCCGGGCCAGCACCTGCCCGGCCCCGGCCGGCAGGCGCGGCCGGAGGGCGGCCACTGGCGGTGGCTCGGTCAGGTGCGCCAGCAGCACGGCTAGGCCCTGATCCCGCTGGAACGGCACCGTGCCGGTCAGCAGGTGCCAGGCCACGCACGCCAGCGCGTACTGATCGGCCCGCCCGTCGACCGCCAGGCCCTTCACCTGCTCGGGTGAGGTGTACTCGGGGGTCCCGAGGTACTGGCCGGTCCCGGTCAGCCCCGCCGATGAGACCGCGCCCTTGCTGATCCCGAAATCCGACAGGTACACGTGGTCGGGCCGATCCGGCTCCGCGTCCACCAGGATGTTCGCCGGCTTGACGTCGCGGTGCACCAGCCCCGCGCGGTGCGCGGCGTCCAGCGCGGACGCCACCGGGGACAGGAACTGCGCCGCCCGCCCCGGTGGCAGCGGCCCCTCGCGATCGAGCACCTGCCGCAGGTCACCGCCGGTCACCAGCCGCATGGCGATGAACAGCGCCCCGCCGGCCTGGCCGGCGTCATACACCGGGATGATGTGCGGGTGGTCGACGGCCGCCGCGGCCCGGGACTCGGCGGTGAACCGCCGCCGGAACTCCCCGTCGGCTGCCAGCGCCGGCGCCAGGACCTTCAGCGCGACCAGCCGGCCCAGCCGCTCGTCGCGGGCCCGGTACACCACTGCCATCCCGCCCGCTCCCAGCGGCCTTTCCACCCGGTAGCCGCCCACTTGCGATCCCGCCCCGAGCCCGCCCAGCACAGGGAAATCCTCGCTCAACCGCCCCTCCCCGCCCCGGCCGGCGCCGTCCCCGCCCTGGCCGCCCCGCAGCCGCGATCCTCTAGTACAGATCATTGAACGCCGTCAGCACGGTTTCAACGCGATGCGCGAGAATGCTCCCGCACCGCAACATACCGCCCGGGCAGACCGACAGACCCCCGCGGGCCGGGGGTCGGGGCCGGCGTCAGGGGCGGGCGAGGAAGTCGCGGACCCGGTCCATGTACGGGGACCTGTCGTAGCTCGCCACGTAGGCGCCGGCCATCCGGACCGGGTCGCCGAAGAAGTAGTACTCGTACAGCGCCTGGCGGCCCGCGAACGCCGAGACGCACGTGTCCCAGGCCAGCCGGAACAACCGGACCCTGTCCGCGCCGGACAGCGAAGCCGCCTGGAGGTAGGTGTCGATGTCCAACGCGGCCGGCCCGGTCACGTCGGCCTCGGTGGGCGTGGCCATCAGCCCAGAAGCGCCCAGCTTGCGCAGGATCTCGGGGAACCGCTGGTAGAGCCGCGGATAGAGGTTGCGGGCCGCGTTGAGCGGCGCCCAGGCGGGCGTCAGCACGCCGTAGGCGTTGACCGCCGCGTCGGCCTCGGCGGCGCGGCCGAACGCCCGCAGCGTCTCCAGCGTCGTGATGATCTCCGCGACATCGGCCTGCACGTGCTGGAACTGGCCGATGCCGATCCCCTCGGCAAGCAGCGAGACCAGCCCGAGCATGTACTCGGTCTTCGCGGTCGTCCGCGCCAGGACCTGGTGCGTCATGTGCTCGATCGCCGACGTGGCGGTGTAGAAGCCGTTGCACAGCTCGGGGTCGCCGAGGACGAAGCAGCGCTCGTAGGGCACGTGCACGTCGTCGAACACCACCACCGCGTCCGGCTCGTCGAACCGCGACCCGAGCGGGTGGTCGAAGTGCGAGCGGCCGTAGTCGAGCGGCTCGCGGGCGATGTACCGCAGCCCGGGCGCGCCGGAGGGAATCGCGAACGCGAACGAGTACGGCTTGTCCTCCGGCGTGCCGCGCAGCACGGTCGAGGGGAAGACGAGCAACTCGTCGGCGAACGGGCCGATCGTGGCGAGCATCCGCGCGCCGCGCACCACCACGCCGCCCGCGTCCTCGCGGACGACGTGCGCCATCAGCGCTCCCCCGCCCTGCTGGCTGCCCGCGACCGCGCGGTTGGCCTGCGGCGGGATGAGGGTGTGCGTGCAGAGCAGGTCCTCCTCGCGGACCTTCTCGTAGTACGCCACGATGTTGCGCGCGAAGGCCGCGTCCGTCTGCCCGAACCAGTCCGTGGCCGAGGCCAGCGCCATCAGCGCGCTGTTCAGGTAGTCGCCGGTGCGGCCGAGCATGCCGAGGGACCGGTCGGCCCACAGCCTGAACGCCAGGCGGCGCTTCTCCAGGTCGGCGGCGGTCCGCGGGACCAGGAACGACGTCGCCACCGGGTCGCCGGTCAGCGGCGACGGATAGGTCAGCACGTCGCGGTACGCCGGGTCGTGCTGCATGTCGAACAGGTCCGCGTAACTGCGCACCACGTTCCTGAACGCCGGGTGCGCCGCCACTCCCCCGGTCAGCGTCTCGCCCTGGATCTCCACGTGCGTCCTGGTGCTGGCCAGCCGGTCGAGAAACTCCGCGCCGGTGCGTGCGGGCATGCCCGGAACCTAACAGGAAACCGGGCCACTTGCCAGCCGGCGGGACTGATGGTTGCCTGGTGCCGTGAAGTACCTGTGAGGGGGAACTCGGTGGCGGCGCGGGTCACGTACCTGCTCGAGCCGAAGAACTGGATCATCGCCACCGTCGTCGCGATCGGCTGGCACGACGACGGACTGGCGGGGCTCGGCTGGGGACTGCTTGCCGCCTTCTTCGCGGCCGTGCTGCCCACGCTGTTCATCAACCGCGGCATCCGGCGGGGCCGCTGGGACGACAGGAACGTCGGCGCCAGGCGCCCCCGGCTCATCGTCCTGTCGTTCCTCGTCGCGTCGGTCGCGGCGGGCCTCGCGCTGATGATCACCCTCGGCGCGCCGCGGGAACTGACCTGGTACTTCGGGTTCATGCTGGCCAGCGTGGCGGTGCTCGCGGCCATCACGACCGTGTGGAAGATCTCCATCCACTGCGCGGTCGCCTCGGGTTCGGTGACGATCCTGGCGCTGATCTACGGCCCGTGGCTGCTCCCCGGCTACGCGCTCGTCGCGCTCACCGCCTGGTCGCGCGTCGCGCTCAAGGACCACACGACGGCGCAGGTCATCACCGGCTCCGTGCTCGGCGCCGCGGCGGCCGCGCTCAGCTACGCGGTCATCCCGCAGCACTGAAGCCGCCGGGCTAGAGCGACCAGACGCGGGCGGTCTCGTCGGTGCTCGCGGTGGCCAGCTGGCGGCCGTCGCGGCTGAACGTCAGGGAGCTGACCGCGCCGGTGTGGCCTTCGAGGATGCGCTGGCACTTGCCAGAGGCGGCGTCCCAGAGCCGGGCGGTCGCGTCCGAGCTGGCGGTGGCGACCTGCGCGCCCCGGGGGCTGAACGCGACGACGAACGCCGAGTCGGTGTGACCTTCCAGGGTGCGGACGCACGCCCCCGTCCCGGCGTCCCACAGCCGCGCGGTCGCGTCTTCGCTTGCCGTAGCCACCACGGGCCCGTTCGGACTGAAAGCGACAGACCACACGGTGTCGGAATGGCCGGAAAGAACCCGAACGCAGGCACCCGTGCGTGTGTCCCACAACCGGGCGGTGCCATCGAAGCTCGCGGTCGCGATGAGCGCGCCATCAGGGCTGAACGTCACGGCGGAGACGATGCCGGTGTGACCGGTCAGGATGCTCAGGCAGGCGCCGCTCTTGGTGTCCCACAGGCGGGTAGTGCCGTCGCCGCTCGCGGTGGCGAGCAGCCCCCCGCCGGGGGCGAACTCGGCGCCGTACACGATGTCGCTGTGGCCCTCGAGCGTGTGCAGGCAGGCGCCGGTGTCCGGCCGCCACACCCGGACGGTCTCGTCGTAGCTCGTGGTGGCGAGCAGCGCGCCGTCCGGGCTGTACGCGACGCCGAACACGGCGATCGTGTGGCCGGTGAGCTCGCGCACGCAGCGGCCGCTCGCGACGTCCCACAGCCGCGGCGTCACGTCCGCGCTGACCGTGGCGACCGCGGCGCCGTCCGGGCTGAACGGCGCCGCGAACACGGCGTCGTCATGGCCGGCGAGGGTGTAGAGGAGCTGACCGGTGGCCGCATCCCACAGCCGGGCGCACTTGTCCTCACTGGCGGTGCTGAGCCGGGCACCGTCCGGGCTGAACGCCACCGAGTTAACCGCGCCCGTGTGGCCGGCGAGCGTGCGCGCGCCCGCCGTTTCGACAACACTCATGTATCCGCCCCTTGCGATCGCGCCGCCTGTCCGGCGCAGCGCCTCATTGTGCTACTTTCGCAGGCGCACGCGGCCCGTTTTGGCGCGTTCGCAGCCTGTGTTGCATCATTTCGTGACTTTTGCCGCTCTGGCGCCGGCTGCGCGGCGGAATACGGCTTCGGCGCTAACCACAATTACCGCAATCGCCACACCAGGCATTCGGCGTGCCGCAGCCCGCGTTATCTTCCTATCACCTGTGACCGCTTTGAGTATCTTTCTATCTGTTATTGCCATTTTTGTGTCTGATTTGTCGGAATTTAGCCAAGGTAACTGATAGATAGTCGCCGAACTGATAGATAGTTGGGCCACTGAGGCTGTGACAGCGGATACGGCTGGTGCACGGGCCATCAAAAGGGGGGCTCTGCGAACCGGGGAGCCGGCGGTTGACTTTATTAGGCATATGGCTAACTATTAGGCATATGGCTAAGGAAACCGTGATCTGCACGTACCGGGTGCGGGCGGACGCCGAGGAGCGGTTCCTCGAGCTGCTCGCACGGCACTGGCGGACGCTGCGCGAGCTCGGGTTCGTGACCGGGGAGAAGTCGCTGGTGTTCAGGAGCACCGACGGCGGCATCACGTACGTGGAGATCTTCACCTGGGTGGAGGGCGGCTTCGGGCTCGCGCACGAGCATCCTGACGTGCTGGCGATCTGGGAGCCGATGGACCCGCTGCTTGAAGACCGCGACGGGCGGCCGAAGTGGGAGTTTCCGCACTTCGAGGCGGTGTCACTGCCGTCACCGCCCGCATGACCGAGCGGCCTCGCGGGCACGGCGACCTCGACGACTTCGACGCGGTGTTCGGCGCGCTGGCGCACCGGTCGCGGCGGACGATCCTCTCCGTGCTGCACGCCCGCGGCGGCGAGATGACCTCGCGCGCGATCGCCGACCGGTTCGACTGCTCGTGGCCCACGACCACGCAGCACCTGCGGGTCCTGGAGCAGGCGGGACTCGTCACGATCACCATGCGGGGACGGGAGCGCGTGTACCGGCTGCGGGCCGACCGGCTGCAGGGGGTGGCGGGCGGCTGGCTCGACCGGTTCCGCCCGGGCGTGCCCGGGGCGTGATCGGGCGTGATCGGGCGTGAATCCGGGGTGTGATCGGCGGGGGTGGTCACGCCCCGTCAGGCGCCGGCGCCGGCCCGGTGAACGGGATGCCAAACGGGATGCCATCGGCGCACAGCGGGCACTGGGCGGCGGGCCACGCCTGGCTGTCTATCGCGCCGGCCGTGTAGAGCGGGACGGCGATGGCCTCCGCCACGGCCGCGCTGGCCGGGCCGAGGGACAGCAGAGCGGCCACCGCCACCGGCGTCGCTCCGCGCCCGCGCAGCAGGCCCGCGCAGGCCCGGACCGCGGTCCCCGCGTTCACCGCGTCGTCGGCGATGGCCACCCGCCACCCGGCGATCCCGCCCGGGACGCCGGGCAGGCGGTAGGCCGGCGCACCGCCCGGGCCCGGATCCACGGGGGCGCGGTAGGCGGCCAGGAAGGCGGCCCCGAGCCGGTCGGCGAGGGCATGCGCGAGGAGCGCCCCGCCCTCCATGGGACCGCACACCGCGTCGATCCGGTGCTCGCTGAGCCGGTCCGCGAGCATGCCGACGTACGGCCGCAGCAGGCTGGGGCGCAGGAACAGCGCGTCGAGGTCAAGCCAGAGGTCCCCGTGAAACCCGGTGCCCAGGTCGAAGTGTCCCCGCCGGGGACGAGCCAGCCCGATCACGCCCGAGGTCATCCCGCCATGGTCACGCGCCCGGCCCGCTGTCGCAAGCAGGCTGGGCTGCGCTGCGCGTGCCGGAGCGGTTCCCCGGCGGGCTGCCGTTCTCCGGCCGCGACACTGGCCCGGGGGTGCCGCGCTGCTCGGCGCGGTGGCCTTGCTCGCCGTCACCTGGGCGGCATCGGTGCTGGCCGCCACCCGGCGGGAGCGGAGCCTCAGCTCGTGGGTCTACCGTCGGACCATGGTGTTCTGGCAATTGACCATCGACGCGAACGACCCCGCTCTGCTGGCGCGATTCTGGGCGCGAGCGCTTGGCTACCAGCCGTCGCCGCCGGCGGAGCCCGCGACGACCTGGCACGCGCTGTACCGCGCCCGGCTGGGGGCGGAGGCGGCCTTCGACGACCGGATCTTCGACCCGGCCGGGTTGCGCCCGCCGATCTGGTTTCAGCGGGTGCCGGAGGCCAAGGCCGGGAAGAACCGGCTTCATCTCGACCTCTACCCCACCGGCCGCGACAGCGCGCTGCCCATGGAGCGGCGGATCGAGATCATCGAGGCGAAGGTCGCCGAACTGATCGGGCTGGGTGCCAGCGTGGAGCGCAGGACCAGGGAGGACGACCCGGAGGACCCGGTCTACTTCGCGGTCATGCGCGATCCGGAAGGCAACGAGTTCTGCGTCGGCTGAAACTCACCGCTTCTCCACCCGGCATCCACCCTGAGACCGATGACGCCGGCCGGCACCGGGCATACGGTGATCAGCGTGCAAGAGCTCAAGTTCGCCGTCAGTATCGCCTGGCTCGTCTTCTGGATCTACTGGATCGCGTCGGCCGCCAGCAGCAAGGAAAGCGTCAGCGGCGGGTGGCGCACGCGGCTGACCGGCGTCACCGCGATCGGGGTCTTCGTGATCGCCGCCGTCCTGCGCGACGGCCGCCTCGCCGTGCATAGCCTGATCCTCGGGTCGGTGGGAGCGCTGCTGTTCGCCGGCGGGATCACGCTCGCGGTCTGGGCCCGGCTGAACCTCGGCCGCAACTGGGGAATGCCGATGACCCAGCGGGCCGAGCCGGAGCTTGTCACCGCGGGCCCCTACCGGTTCGTCCGCCACCCGATCTACTCGGGACTCCTGGCGGCGATACTGGGGACCGCGCTCGTCAACAACCTCCTCGGCCTGATCGTCGTCCTGCTCCTGATCGCGTACTTCTACTACTGCGGGACCGTCGAGGAGCGGAACCTCACGGCCACCTTCCCCGCGACGTATCCGGACTACCGGCGCAAGACGAAGATGCTCATCCCGTTCCTCCTGTAGGCGTTCCTCCTGTAGGCGTTCCTCCTGTAGGAGGGTCGGGCGGGCGCCAGTCGTACACCGCGGCGAGTCCGCGCAGCAAGGCGGCGGGAGCGAGCTTGCCGATCGCGAGCACGGCGCCGTCGCGGAGCGCGACGGCGGGCGGGGAGGTCCACAGGGCCGCCCGTCCCATGCGCCGGGACAGCCGCACCACGGTGGCGGTCCGCGCCAGCCGGAGGCTGGTGTAGGTGGCCAGCATCGCACTGACCCGCGAGCCATCCGGGACGCCCGCCGCCAGCCGGGCGAGGACCGCGGCGTCTTCCAGGGCCTGACAGGCGCCCTGGCCGAGGTTGGGCGTCATCGGGTGGGCCGCGTCGCCGAGCAGTGCGAGCCGGCCACCATGCAGGGCGGGCAGCGGCGCGGCGAGCTCGGCGACGTCGTGCCTGAGCACGCCGCCGGGCGCGGCCGTCGCGAGCAGCCAGGGGATCGGCTCATGCCAGCCGCCGAACCGCCGGGTGAGCTCGGCGAGCTCGCCGTCCGGGCTGCGCGCGCCCTGCGCCGCGGGCGCGGCCGCGTAGCAGTACACCCGCCCATCGGCCAGCGGCATGACCCCGAACACCGAGCCGCGCCCCCAGGTCTCCGCCATCGGCACCGGCTCCCGGCCGGGCGGGACCTCCGGGGTCAGCAGCCGCCACGTGGTGAACCCCGCGTAGCGGAGCCCGGGGTGCGCGGGGAACAGCGCGCCGCGCACGATCGAGTTGATCCCGTCCGCCGCGACGACCAGATCCGCGTCGAGTTCCCCCGCCGTGGTCACCACGTGCCCGTCCGGCCCGGCCGACGTCACCTCGGTGGACAGGTGGAGGACGCCGTCGGGTACCCGGGTGGTGAGAGCGCCGATCAGCCGCGACCGCGGCAGCAAGATGACGGGATCGCCGAAGCGGCCGGAAATCATGCGGTCGGTGGAACTGCGCACCAGCCAGCGGCCATCGGGCCGGCGGAACCCGATTTCCTGCCGGACGGCGTCCGCGCGCACCATGTCGCCGGCGCCGATCACGTCGAGCGCGCGCAGCCCGTTGGGCGCCATCGCCAGCCCGGCCCCGACCGGCTCGAGCGACGCCGCCCGTTCGAACGCGGTGACGTCCCAGCCGGCCGCGTGCAGCCCGGCCGCGGCCGCGAGCCCGCCGATCCCGGCCCCGATGATCACGGCCCTGGGCCGTGTCGCGCCCCCGCTCATAACCCCAAGGCAATCATGGATGAAGCGCCGGTGAACCACGATCGTGAAGCTTGCCCACGGGGTAGCAAGACGGCAGCATGTGCTGCAGCAGGTCACCACCGGAAGGGGAGCAATGCCGGACCCGTCAGTCCTGGGAATCGTCCTGGCCGGCGGCGCCGGCACGCGCCTGGCGCCGCTGACCGACGACCGGGCCAAGCCGGCCGTGCCGTTCGGCGGCGCGTACCGGCTGGTCGATTTCGCGCTGTCCAACCTGGTCAACAGCGGTATCAGGAAAATCTGCGTGCTCACCCAGTACAAGAGCCACAGCCTGGACCGGCACATCTCCGTGACCTGGCGGATGAGCGACCTGCTGGGCAACTACGTGACGCCGGTGCCCGCGCAGCAGCGGCTCGGGCCGCACTGGTACACCGGCTCCGCGGACGCGATCTTCCAGTCCATGAACCTGATCAACGACGAGAACCCCGACATGGTCATCGTCGTCGGCGCCGACCACGTGTACCGGATGGACCCCAGGCAGATGATCGCGCAGCACGTCGAGTACGGCGCGGGCGCGACGGTGGCGGCGCTGCCGGTGAGCCGGCAGGACGCCAAGGCGTTCGGCATCGTCGGCGTCGGCGCCGACGGGCGGACGGTCACCACGTTCCTGGAGAAGCCGTCCGACCCGCCGCCCCTGCCGGGCCACCCGGACGAGTCGTTCGCGTCGATGGGCATCTACGTGTTCACCACGAAGGTGCTGGTGGACGCGCTGCGCAGAGACGCCGCCGACCCCGGGAGCCGGCACGACGTCGGCGGGAACATCCTCCCGATGCTCGTCGAGGACGGTGAGGCGCAGGCGTACGACTTCCTGACCAACTCGGTTCCCGGCTCGACGGACCGCGACGCCGGTTACTGGCGGGACGTCGGCACGATCGACGCGTACTTCGACGCGCACATGGACCTGCGCACCGTCGAGCCGATGTTCAACCTGTACAACTACCGCTGGCCGATCCTCACCCACGTGGAGAACCTGCCGCCGGCGAAGTTCGTGCACGACGACGGCGACCGGGTGGGCCGGGCGATCGACAGCCTGGTGTGCAACGGCGTGATCGTCTCCGGTGGCCTGGTGCGGCAGTCGGTCCTCTCCCCCGGGGTCCGGGTCAACAGCTGGGCGAGCGTGGACCGCAGCGTGCTGCTGCACAACACGGTGGTCGGCCGCCACGCCAAGATCGAGCGCGCGATCATCGACAAGAACGTCGTGGTGCCCGAGGGAGTGACGATCGGCGTGGACAAGGCCCACGACCGGGCCCGCGGGTTCGTCGTGTCGCCGGGCGGCATCACCGTCGTCGGCAAGGGACAGGTGGTTACCGAATGAAGGTAGCGCTGCTCACCCGCGAGTACCCGCCCGAGGTCTACGGCGGCGCCGGGGTCCACGTCGAGTACCTGGCCAAGTCGCTGGCGCCCCTGGTGGACCTCACCGTGCACTGTCAGGGCAAAGACAGGGAGGGGGCGATCGCGCACCATCCGTGGGCCGCGCTGAAGGACCAGGTGCTGCGGATCTTCTCCGCCGACCTGTCCATGGCGGACGCGGTCGGCGACGCGGACCTCGTGCACTCCCACACCTGGTACGCGAACCTGGCCGGGCACCTCGCGGCGCTGCGGTACGGCATCCCGCACGTCGTCACCATGCACTCCCTCGAGCCGCTGCGCCCGTGGAAGGCCGAGCAGCTTGGCGGGGGTTACGCGCTGTCGTCCTGGGCGGAGCGGGTCGCCGCCACCAGCGCGTCGGCGGTGGTGGCGGTCTCCGAGGGCATGCGGGCCGACATCCTGTCCGCT
>Ga0335073_10015320_pt1 | contig 10724 bp, 5 predicted proteins | sample Lox_Sample_22_FD_207093 | JGI IMG/M metagenome (GOLD analysis project Ga0335073, IMG submission 207093) | Soil microbial communities from Loxahatchee National Wildlife Refuge, Florida, United States - Lox_Sample_2.2 | ecosystem: Environmental > Terrestrial > Soil > Wetlands | place: USA: Florida...
GTCGCGTCGCAGCGCCGGGTCGGCGTCGAGCCAGGCGGTCACCGTGTCCCGGTGGCTGCCATGGCTGAACCTGACGCCCGCCGAGGTGTCGATCCACCCCGTGCGGCGGGCGCGCTGCTCCTCTGCGTCGGCCGCGCCGCCGGTCAGGTCGAGCATGTTGGCGACGAGCGCGGTGTCGATGGCCAGGTCGGTGGCGGTGATCGCGGCGGCCGCCAGCCAGGCTGACGGGACCGTGGAGTCCGCGGGCCGCCGACCGGAGAGCTCGCCGGCCACCGCCTCACCGGCGTGTCCGTCACCCGGTTCCGCTCCGCCGGCATCGTCAGGCAGCTCGCGCTGGCCCAATGCGGCCAGCTGGTCGCGGATCCGCACCGGCTCGCCGCCCGTCGCCCGTGCGATGCGCCGCACCTCCTCGCCGGCCGGCGGCTGGCCGAGCAGCTGCCGCAGCCAGCTGCCGATCGCCTGCTCGGGCAGCGGCGCCAGGCGCAGTTGCCCGGTCTCCGCGCGTGCCGCGGCCACCGCGCCCGCCCAGCCGCCGTCGGCGTCACCACGGCCGCCGTCGCCGGAGTCACCGCTGTCATCGCGGCCGAAGAGCGCGATGCCCACGGGAGCGTCGCGCACGCCGTCGAGCAGCAGGCCGAGCAGTTCCCTGCCGCGCCCGGTGAGCCGGTCGGCGTCGTCAAGCACCACGATCAGCCCGCGCCTGGCGGCGACGTGCCTGGCGAGTACGGCGAGTGCCCGCGCGATCTCGGCGAACCGCACCCGCTGTGCCTGGTCGGGCTCTGGCGCGTCCGCCCGTGGCGCGACGAAGTCGAGCAGCGCGCGGCGCTGCCCGAGGGTGAGCGGTACCGGGCGGCCGTGGGCGGCCCCGATGTCCCGGGCCGCCGCCGGCCACAGCCGTTCGGCGAGCTCTTGCCATGGCCGCAGGTCACCGGGCTGCCCAGCGCCGATGAGGACGGCGGGGAGCCCGGCCGCGACGGCCGAGGCGGCGAGCTCCTCCGCGAGCCTGGTCTTACCGCGCCCGCTCGCGCCGCGCACGGCGAGGACGGACGGCCGGCCGGACCGCGCCGCGGCGGTCAGCCCGCGGAGCGCGGCGAGCTCGGCCTCCCGGCCGACCAGCACGGGCGGGCTGCCGATCACCGGCGGGCGCGACGTAACGGTCAGCGGGCGGTGCACGTCGATCCCCGCCTCGGCGAGCAGGATCAGGTCATCGCCGCGGGCGACGACGCCGTCGGCGGCGTGGCGGTCCAGGCTCCGCACGGCGCCGCGCCTGGCCGCGAGCAGCCGCTCCGCCTCGTCGGTCCCCGGCCCGTCGTACAGCGCGGCGAGGAAGCCGGCCAGCCAGGCGGCATCGCGGTCCTGCGCGGGCACGCCGACCGGGCGGCCCAGCCAGGCGCGGGCCGCCTCGTACGGGCCGCCCGCGCGGAGCGAGGCCTCCGCCAGGGTCCTGACCAGGAAGTCGCGCGCGTGCTCTAGGTCGACGGTGAGCCGACGGCACGCCTCGGGCGGCCCGTCAGGCCACAGGTCGGCGAACGGCTCGCCGCCCCACAGGCCGGCCGCGGTGATGAGCACCTTGACGGCCGCGGGCTCGTCGTCGCCCTTCAAGAGCGCCTCGGCCGCCCGGGTCAGCGCGAGAAAGCGAAACGCGTCGACCGCTTCGTCCAGCGCGACGGGTGCCGGGGCGACAAGGCGGTAATTGCCTTCCTTGCCTTTATCAGGAGGAACATCAAGTCCGCTCTCGCACTCGCGCAACACACGTCGCAGAGACCACATCAGGGTGCGAACATCACGGTCCTCGTCGCCCCATACGGCAGCGGAAATCTCCTGCCTGCGCACCCGCCTGCCGCTCGCGGCGACCATCAGCGCCAGCGCCTTGCGCAACTGCCTGCGCAACTCGGCCGGCCTTTCGCCGCACAGCAGCTCCACCCGCCCGAGGATGACGATCGTTCCCGCAGGCACGCCGCTCCTTCCGGAATTGACCGGGACGGTCAAAGGCGATGGATCATAGATTAGACATGAATTTTACCATTCACTCCTATATTCAAAGGGCTGTCCGCCCGGGGCGGGTCCCGCGTTTCGCGGGAGCGGGCAGGGTGCGGCGGTACGGGGAGTGGGGCCGTGCCGCCGCGCCCGGGGGGCCGCGATACGGTGAGCGGGTGATCCGTGAGCCGCTCACCGTGCCTGGCCGGACCCTGATCTTCGACTACGGCGAGGTCATCTCGCTGTCGCAGTCCCCGGCCGACCGGGCGGCGCTCGAGCGTCTCGCCGGGGTGCGCGACGGCGCGGGCGGCGCGCGGTTCTGGGCGGCGTACCAGGCGCACAGGGACGGGCTCGACCAGGGGACGGGCGGCGTCGCAGCGTACTGGCAGGCGGTCGCCGGCGATATCGGCGCGAGCTGGGACGATGGCCGGGTGCACGAGCTGTGGGCGGCGGACTTCCGCAGCTGGCTATCGGTCAACCCGGACGTGATCGACCTGCTCACGGACCTCCGGGCGGGCGGGACACCGCTGGCGCTGCTGTCGAACGCCGGCCCCGACTACGGCAGCTACTTCCGGCACGGCCCGCTCGGCGACCTCTTCGCCGCCTGCTACGTCAGCGGCGAGCTCCGCCTGCTCAAGCCGCAACCGGAGATCTACCGGCACGTACTCGACGACCTCGGGATCACCCCCGCCGAGGCGGTCTTCGTCGACAACCGCGCGTCCAACGTGGCCGGCGCGCAGGCGCTCGGCATCACCGGCCACGTCTTCACCGGCGCCGGCGCGCTGCGCACGTTCCTCGCCTCGCTCGCCGCGCCGTCCGGCGACCCCAAGGCCGAGGCCGCACAGGCCCGCCCGTGAGACCGCGCGGGCCCGCCCGCCCGTGATCATGAAAGGTTGATGGCGCTATCACGCCATTAACCCTTCATGAAACCGAAATCCTTCACGATCATGCTCTGGCCATAAAGCGCAGGGTCTTATCGGGGGGCTCACCGCGCTCATGAGCCTCAGCATTCCCTTTCTTAATCACCGATGGCTGGCCGGGATGCCTCCGGCGGATGCACGGTGGTGACGGTGCCGTCGCCCCACACGATGGTGACGCGGGCCGGCAGCGCCCGCACGTACCCGCCTGGGGTGCGTCCGGTGGGGGGCGCACCGCCGGACGGCCCGAGATCGCCGGCTCCCGAACTACACGCCGCCCCGGTCACGTCGCCCCTGGTTGCCGCCTCCCCTGCCCCGCTCGTGCCGCTTCCGCCGGCCACCTCGCCACCGCGCGCCTCCCCGGCCGCGGCGCCGGCCGCGCCGCCAGGCGCGCTGGCGGTGACCGCGGCCGCGCTGCCCGCGGCGGCCGCCTCGCGGTAGGCGTCGTGCAGCCGTAGCAGGTCGCCGTGGGCGCCGAGCACGGCGTCGACGCGGTCCCAGAACCGGCGGGACTGCCACAGCCGTCCGGTCTCCGCGTGCCCGACGGTGGTGACGGAGACGGCGGCGTGCGCGGCGAGCTCCGGCTGGGTCAGGCCGACGGCGCGCCGCCGGGCGGCGAGGCCGGCCGACAGGGCGCGCGCCGCGGCCGCCAGGTCCCGCTCGGGCCTGGGCGGCGCGCCCCCGGCGACCCGCGGCCGGGCGTTGCGGCTCGGCCCGGGGATGAGCACGCCGTCCCCGACGAGCGCGCGCAGCGCCCGGCGGCAGGTCAGCGTGGAGTACCCGGTGTCCCGGCTGAGCGACGCGCCGCTCGGCGCCGGCTGCCCGGGGCGGAGCGTGCCGTCCGCGATCTGGCCGCGGACGGCCGCGGCCACCCGGGCCCACTTGGGCAGGCCCCTGTTGCCCGCGGTCATGGCGCTGGCGTGACGTGGAGGGTGCTCGGGGTGCGCGGCATCGATGCCTCTCCTGATGGCTACGGCAAGGGGGAACTGCGCTGCCGGACCCAATGATACTCGATCATACTCGACTGCTATCAAGAACGACGAATGGCCGCCACGCGCCCGCACCAGGGGCATGGGGCGAACAGGCCCGTTAGCGGCGCACATGCCATTCAATGGAATGCACGTTGACCAAACGCCCCCGGTGGCCTTCACTGCGTACCATGACGTTTCATGTTCCACCGGACTTTCCCGGTTCCGCCGCCACGCGGACTCTCTTCGTCAACGGCTCCGTGTTCGACGGCTCGGGCGCTCCCCCGGTGCCGGCCGACGTCGTGGTGCGCGGCTCGGTCATCGAGTCGGTGCGGGCCGGGGGCGGCACCTCGGCGGAGCCTGGTGACCAGGTGGTCGACTGCACCGGGCTGACCGTCATGCCCGGCCTGGTGGACTCGCACTGCCACCTGACTTTTCCCTCGGCGCTCGGGCACATCGACGCGTCGTTCAACCCGCCGCTCGACGTCAGCTTCTTCCACCACATGCCCACGCCGGAGGAGCACCTGGCGATCGCGGCGCGGAACGCGCTGATCATGCTCGATCACGGGTTCACCAGCGCGTACTCGGCCGGGTCGCTGACGCCGGTGCCCACCGAGGTGTTCCTGCGCGACAAGATCGCGGCCGGCGCCCTGCCCGGGCCGCGGATGCGCGCCGCCTCCTTCGAGCGGGACAATAACCCGGTGCGGATGGGGCCGGACGGGCCGCAGCCGCAGCAGACCGGCCCCGCCGCGGTGCGGGCGTTCATCGCCGAGCAGGCCGCCATCGGCTTCGACAGCGTCAAGCTGCTGCTGAGCAACGACGACGTGTTCTTCGACGGCGGGTCGATGGTCACCCAGTACAACGCCGAGGAGGCCGCCGCCGCGGGCGAGCAGGCCAGGGAGTCGGGCGTCTGGCTGAACTGCCACGCGCAGAACCCGCAGTCCATCAAGCTGGCGGTGCGCAGCGGGTTCCGCTCCGTCTACCACTGCTCTTACGCCGACAACGAGGCGGTCGACCTGCTCGAGTCGGCCAAGGACTCCATCTTCCTGTCCCCCGCCGTCGGCATCATGTGGGCCAACGTCTACGAGGGCGAGGAGTTCGGCATCGACCGCGCCCAGGCGGAGCGGATGGGCTCCGTGCGCTCGCTGGAGGCGATGCGGGTCCTGTACCCGGAGCTGCGGCGGCGCGGGCTGCGGGTGCTGCCAGGCGGCGACTACGGGTTCCCGAACAACCCGATCGGCAGGAACGCGCGCGACCTCGGGCTGTTCACGCGGTTGTTCGGCTACTCGCCGCTCGAGGCGCTGCGCGCCGCGACGTACTACGGCGGCCTGGTACTCGACATGCCGGTGGGGCTGCTTACGCCGGGGTACCTCGCCGACCTCCTGGTGGTGAGCGGGTCGCCCGCTACGGACGTCTCGGTCCTTGAGTACCCGGATAACCTGCTGGCGATCGTGCAGGGCGGGCGGTTCCACAAGCGGGCCGGGCGGCTTGAGCTCGCCACGGCATGAGCGACGTCACCGGCGTGCGCCGCGCGCCTACGTGGCCCGCTGGAACAGCGGCCGCCACGGGCGCCCGCCGAAGCGGCCCTCCTTCCAGAAGACGGGAAGCGTGTTGTTGGGGCAGTTGGTCTCAAGCAGGACGAGCAGCCCCTGATCGGCCCAGCCGAGCGGTATGTCGTGTGCGAGGCTCTTTCCGATGACCTTCACGAGGTCACGGGCGCGAGCCCGGTCGTCTTCCGTCTCGAAGATGTCGGCTGTTTCCGCGAAGGCGCGCAGCCGGTCAGGGACCAGGAAACCGACCGCGGTGCGCACATCCGCACCACGGAACGAATCCGTCGACCACTGCGAGGTCTCGGCCGCGACGGCCGCGCCGACGACGATGACCACGTTGTCCTGCCAGCCGTCAACCTGGTCAAGTTCCGTGCACAGGCTGGCGAGGGACTTCGATAGCTGGTTACCAGTTCCCGCGAAGTCATCGACAAGCAGCAGGACAGGGGCTCTCATCCGCGCCATCCTGTCGCGCACTCCGTCGACCGTCGTGCAGTTCTCCTTCTTCACCTTCATCACCTGGCGAAGGCTGGTGGCAAAGGTGGGCGCACTGCTCCCGAGCGCGCCATGGCTCACGATAATCGCGTTCTCAATGTAATTCTGCTTCCCGATGTGCAGCTCGGGAACCTTGCTGCGTATCTGCTCCGCTAGCTTCGGCAGGACGGTCTGGTACATGGCGCGATTCGTGAAGTAGCCCTCCTTGATCAGCCGCCGCAGCAAGAGGAAGGCGAGATGACGGTCCCGCATATCCTCACCGAACTGATGTATCCACGCCTGGAGCTGCACCTCGTTGACGGCCCGCCCGGCATAACTCAGGCCGCCCGCGAGTTCAACGAGATCGCCGGCCGTGATCGCGCGTTTCGCCCCGCCGGCCCGCGTGAACTGCTCGAATTCGGCTTCAAGCTCGCGGCGGCCGCGAGCGCGGAGCCATTCGGCAAGCAGCGGAACCCGCACGGCCACGTTGTCTGAACCACCACGGGAGTTAAGGATCTCGCGGGACAGCAAACGCTGCATGGTCCCCTTGAGCTCATCGAGCGTCGCGTCTCCGGCGATTCCCTGCGCCACGCCAAGGATCTCATCGGCCCCGGCGCTCGACCGGGTCGTGGGCGCGCACCGTGCCGCGGACAGGAGTATCGCGGCCGACAGCAGGGCACGGCGGCTTTTCGGCGCCATGCCCGTCGAGTCGTCACCCCACATGTGGCTGAAGTGGAACGGGTCTTGATTGCTCGCCACGTACGAGACCGCGTCGGCGACGTCGGTCGACTCGACGAGCGTCCTGTCGAGGTTGCGCAGCCGGTCCCACACGCGCTGCGCGATCATCGTCGAGTAGTAGGGATTGCCGTTGGCCATCTGGTGGACCAGCTCGATGCTGTCCTCCGACCAGTCGAGCCTGTCGCCCGCGGGAGAGCGGAGCAGCAGCGCGGTGTCTTCCTTGGAGCTGAAATGATCGAGCGGCGTGCGCCGCACCTGATTCAGCTGGAATCCCTGGCCGGCGATCACCGTCGGGAGGTTCTCGCTCCCCACGAACACGAGGCTCAGCCATGGCTTGTCGACAAGCGAGCGCAGGAAAAGGAAGAGCCCTCGGCCGTTTTCCCCGTCGACCCACTCCATGGGTATGCCATCGAAGTCATCGATCGCCACGACCACGTGCAGCGACTTCAGGTCGGGCGTTGACCGTTCAAGCGAGCGTATCCACTTCCCCGCCTGGCGGGCGTAGTCGCCCGCGGCGTCGGCGAGGTTGATGGGCGGCGGTTCCACGCCGGCGTCCTGTAGCGCCTCATCGATCCCGTCGATAATGCCGAGGGCGATGGACGCGGGAGTGGCCGAGCCGCCGAGCATCGTGCCCAGTTCCAGCGTGCTGATGGCCCAGCCTGGCTGGCCGCGCAGCGTCGCGAGAAGCGTCCGCACGAGGGACGACTTCCCCACTCTCTTGAGACCGGTGATATAGGTGCTGTCGGACATCCGCAAGATGCCCTCGAGCGACGTGAGCTCGGTCGAGCGGCCAATGAGCCGGGCCGGGTCCGCGATACTCGACAACGTGTACGGATTAGCGTCCGCGGGCGTCCACAGCGACGGCCGCTGGTCTTCCGCGAGGTACTGCGCGGCGGACTCAAAGTCCTGGCCCAGGTCGTCGCTCCAGGTAAGGCGCAGCGTCATCGTCGCCGTCTGCCCAGGCGATTCGCACGCCGCCTCAAACGAAAGCTCCTGCTCCGCGGCGGGTGACAGGTCGGGCGGCTGGGACGCGGGCGCGAAATCAAGGGTTTCCGAGCTGGCCTGTGCCCACAACTGGCGGGCGGTGCTGTTTCCCTCGTTCCGCACCAGGAATCTCACCTTGAAAGGAGTGGCCGACCTGGCGGTGAGCGGCAGCTTCACGGAGATCAGCTGAGCACGCAGTTCCGGATGGCTCACCCGGGACGCGACGCCAAGCCTGCCCGCTAGCACCGCCCGGGCGCCGCGCATGGCCGGGTACAGGGTCTCCTGCAGGAGCAGGGAGCTGGACGCGCACACGTCCTCGGCGAGGTTCTGCAGCGCGGAGTCGAGTTCCCGTACCGCGGGAACATCGATGCGCGCGGCTGACTTGGCTTGCGTGAGCGTCTCAGTGAGCAGCGGCAAGGCTTCATTCAGCAGGCCGCGCTCGGCGTCGTCCGCGAGTTCGACGGACGAGCTGATGACGGCAAGGAATTGCTCTGAAAACGCGTAATTCTCGATTTGCCGTGCCGCACGGTAACGGAACTCCCGGTACGCCTTGCTTATCGCCGCCGCCAGGTCAGCCGAGCTAGCCTGCGCCGACAGCAGCAGGCTGGGAAACTCCTGCGCCCAGACGGCGCGCGCGCTCGCCCGCTCCTCATTGGAGTAGCCGAGTGCGGCGAATAGCTGCTCGTGCCCCGCGGCGGCGATGATCCGGCCGGAGTAACTGGCGAACGCGCGAGATACCGCCTGGCCGCAGACGGGCGGCAGGCCAGACAAGGCCGCTTCTATCAGCTCCGCCTGCAGTTCGTCACGGTCCGCGAGGCCGAAGTCGGTGCCCGCGAGCAGCTCGATCGCGCTGACCGCCGCCAGCCGCCTGGACGCGTACTCGCTGTCATCGGCTGACGCGGCGACGCGAACGAACCGCAGCCACGCCCACATGATGTGCCCGTCGGGGCCGGCGTTCGGTGTCCAGCTCTTGAACGTGGCGGCGTAGACGGGCCGCAGCGCTAGGTCCGCCGCGGCGATCTCCCCTCGGCCGAAGGACCTCCACGCGCCCGTTAGCGCTTCCTCCAACTCGCCGCGGGCGAGCGGCGGCTCGTCAGCGGGGACCCGCCACGCTGGGCCCGCGTGCGGTACGACCGCCTTCTCCGCCGAGCCGAGCACGAGCCAAGCGGGCCTGTCCGGGTGCTTGAGTCGCAGCTTCGCGCCCAGCGCCGGCCGCGCGCCTGGCGTTGCCGTGACGTCGGGCGCGCTCGCCTGCTCGCGGCTTGGGGCTGACTGGCCCGGTGCCTGCGCCTCCATCGCGGGCGGATCCTGGGGAGGACGCGCAGCGGCGGGCGGGCGCGATGAGACAAGCCGGTGGAATGAGGTAAGCGAGTCGACCGCCTGCTGGAACTGTGTCCGGCTGTTTCCGAGCGCGAGGAACCAGTCCAGGTCGTTTTCTTCGATCCCGGCCAGCATCAGCCGGTTCCTGAGGGCGCGGGCCGCCGCCGGGTTCACGGCTTGCTGAAGCTCATGTGCGGCGAGGAGCAGGGTCGCCTGCCCGACCTCGCTGAGGTCACCGTCTTTACCTGAGTTAAGTAGATGCTGCGCCATGTAGTGCATGAAACGGCTCGACCAGGGCTTGCCGGTCGCTCCGCGCAACGGCCGCTCAATCTCGTACTGGGCGGCGAGCAGGTGTATCTGCGCGGCCGACTTCCAGTCCATCTTCGTGACGGCCCGCTGGCGGATGTCGGCCGGTGACAAGGCCCGCTGCCATTCCGCGGGGAGCACGTAAGGCGGTGCCGCCGCCAGCCTGCCGTCTAGCAAGATGCGCGCCGCATCCTTAGCGTCGTCCGCCAAGCTCATGAAGTGATATTAAGCGCGTTGGCCGGAAATCGCGTAGCCGGCTATTTAGGGCTGCCGCGACTGGCGGTGCCGGTCGTTCTGTGCAGGTCGGTGAGCGGGATGCTCAGGTTCAGCCGGGCGGACAGCGCGGTAATCGGCCCGGTGCGTGCCTGGGAGGGTGACGGCTCGGCTGCCCGGCGGTGGGGGCGCGCGCAGCCGTGGCCGATGGCGATTCCGTCGGGGTCGGTGACGGTGACGCACAGGCGGGTCACCGGGCTGCCGGCCGCGGTGGCGGCCAGGTCACGGCACAGGGCGGGGTCGAGCGGGCCGAGCCCGTGCGCTTCGCCCAGGGCGGCCATATAGGCGGGGGGGCGATAAGGCAGCGCGGCGTGAAGCCCTCTTGCGGTCAGCCGCGGGCCGTCGGAAACTCATTTCATGGGTCGCGGCGCCGCCGCACCGTGGCACTAATGACGGCGGCCGAGCCGCTGGCGCCGGGCAGAACCTCGTGCGGCGCGGCAGCGAACCAGGTAGCCTCAGCGCCACATAATGATGAAAGTGGCGTAATGCACTATCTGGACAGACATGGCTGGCAGGTCAGGCGCGGCGCGCTAGGGCACAGGGGTGCCCGGGCGGCCAGGCGGCCGGGCGGCGCGGAGCGTGCGCGATGACCGCCGTGCAGCATGACCTGGGCCAGATCGGGGCCGGGCCGAGGCAGGACGCCCCGGTACTGCCGCGGCGGTGCGGCAGGCGGTTCCCGTGGGACGAGCTGCGCCGCCGACTGTCGCTGCCCCGGCTGACCCGTGAGCTGTTCAGGCGCAGCCCGGCGACGATGTGCTACCTAACGGCGCTCTGGGTCGCCGGACTGGTCACCGGCAGCATCGAGCACGGGCCGCCGCGCTGGCTGGCCGGCTATGTCAGCGCCGGCCTGCCGCCTTTGGGTCACGGCTACTGGTGGAGCCCGCTCAGCACGGGGCTGTGGGCGTCCAGCCTGGACGGCTACCTGGTGATTACGGGGGCGTCCCTGGCGATCCTCATCCCGGCGGAGCGCCGGATGGGGATCACCCGCACGTTCATCACGCTGCTGGTCAGCCAGGCGGCCGGGGTGCTGCTCGCCGCCGGGCTTGTCAAGCTGGCCGAGCCGTGGCTCAGCGCCCTGGCCGGCGAGACGACCGTCGGCGCCCTGCCGGGCGTTGTCGGCGTCGGTTTCGCGCTGAGCTGCACGCTTCGCCCGTTGTGGCGCAGGCGGCTGCGATTGCTGCTGACCACCGCCATCACCATCAGCGTGATGTACATCGGGC
>Ga0335073_10015321_pt1 | contig 10724 bp, 8 predicted proteins | sample Lox_Sample_22_FD_207093 | JGI IMG/M metagenome (GOLD analysis project Ga0335073, IMG submission 207093) | Soil microbial communities from Loxahatchee National Wildlife Refuge, Florida, United States - Lox_Sample_2.2 | ecosystem: Environmental > Terrestrial > Soil > Wetlands | place: USA: Florida...
AGCACGATGGCGTGACGGGGCCGAACATGGCGACCGTGTACAGCGATCGTGGCTATGGCGTGCGCGCTCCCGTGGTCTTTTACAACCGCTGCAACGAGGCGGCGGCGCTGCTGAAACCGGGCGACTTTGACTGGAAGGCGATCTTCGCCGGCGGCGTGCGCTGGGTCCACAGCGGCGGCATCTTTGCCGCGCTCTCGCCCACCACCGCCGAGCTTGCCGCTGAAATGATGAAGGCGGCCAAGGCTGCAGGCGCGATCACGTCGTTCGACCTCAACTTCCGCGAGAAGCTGTGGAAGATTCACGGAGGCGACGTACGGGCCGTCGAGACCATCGGCAAGATTGTTGAAAATGTCGACGTTCTGGTGGGCAACGAGGAGGACCTGCAAAAGGGGCTCGGCATTCCCGGTCCCGAGGTTGCGGCAAAGTCGAAGCTCGATCCGTCGGTCTTCTTTGGCATGATCGAAAACGTCGTCAAGAAGCATCCTCATGTGAAAGCTGTGGCCACCACGCTGCGCGAAGTGCATTCAACCAACCGGCATAGCTGGAGCGCGGTTGCATGGATCGGCGGCAAGACCTACGCTGCTCCAACTGCCGAGCTCGATGTACTGGACCGCGTGGGCGGGGGAGATGGGTTTGCGGCAGGGTTCATTTACGGCCTGTTGCATGGCGAGTCGCCGGAAGAGGCAGTGAAGCTGGGCTGGGCCCACGGCGCGCTGCTGACGACGTTCCCCGGCGATACAACCATGGCAACGGTGGACCAGGTGCGCGCCTTTGCCAAGGGCGGATCAGCGCGCATTCAACGGTAACAGCCGGTTTCCGGCGAGTTTATGCATCGATGAGCGGCGTGCGTCATCCAAGATAGGAACTGACCCACCGCGAGTTCCTGGAGGAGTGTGGCATGGCGAAGGTGACTCTGGTATTTGCGGTACTGCTGGCGGCTCTGGGTCTGGCAGGTTATCTCGGAACGGGGAGCGAGCACCCCACGGCCCTGATTCCCACCTGGTTCGGACTGGCGCTGGGCGTGTTTGGGTGGCTTGCGATCAGCCCCAGTGAATCGCGGCGCAAGCTCTTTATGCACGTGAATGTGACGATTGCGCTGTTGGGCTTTCTGGGCGCCGGGGGCAGAGCAGTCTACGGCTATGTGCACGCGAGTTCGATGGGCAAGTCGCCCGATGCCATCGCGCTGGGGTCGCAGCTCGCCATGGCCGGGCTCTTACTCATCTATGTGATTCTCTGCGTCCGGTCGTTTATTGCAGCGCGGCGCACGGGTAAGGTGTAGGTGTGGGCGGATTTCGCGGCGTTGGAGTTGGGATGGCTTCTCGGGCCGAACGTTCATCGTCGGGACGCTCCGCGCGCGCGGGCGCGTCTGATTTGCCGAAGGCCACGCCGAGCCTGAAGAAGATTGGGCCCCAGATCATGGGGTTGATTGCGCCGCGAAAGGGGCTGATCGCAGGCGGCCTGATTCTGATGGCTGTCAATCGGCTTGCCGGGCTCGTACTTCCGCTCACGTCAAAGCCGCTCCTGGATAAGGTGCTTACTCCGGGCAATGCGCATCCCAAACTGCTGGGGCCGATTATTGCGGTTGTGGTGGGCGCGACGGTGGTGCAGGCGATCACGTCCTACTCTCTTACGCAACTGCTCTCGATCGCGGGTCAGCGCCTGATCGCCGACATGCGCCGGCAGGTACAACGGCACGTCGGCCTGCTCTCCGTTGCCTATTACGACGAAAACCGGGCAGGCACGTTGGTGGCGCGCATCATGACCGATGTGGAGGGAGTGCGCAACCTGATCGGCACCGGGCTCGTGCAGTTCCTGGGCGGGATGCTGACGGCGGTGCTGGTTTTCTTCTTCCTGCTGTATCGCAGTCCGGTGGTGACTCTGACGGTCTTTGCGGTGCTGGGCGTTTTCGTTTTTGTGCTGCAGTACGGGTTCAAGGTCATTCGTCCCATCTTCCGCGAACGCGGAAAGATCAATGCCGAAGTGACAGGGCGGCTGACGGAGTCGCTGGGCGGTGTGCGCGTGGTGAAGGGCTACCACGCGGAGGAGCGCGAGCACAGGGTCTTCTCACACGGCGTGGACCGGCTGCTGGACAATGTGATGAAGTCGCTGACCATGACCAGCGTGCTCGGCTCGGCTTCGACGACTGTGGTGGGCATAGTGTCGGGGCTGGTGATGTGGCTGGGCGGACATCTGGTGCTCAAAGGAACATGGTCGACCGGCGACTACTTCCAATACAACATGTTCCTTGTCTACATGGTTGCGCCGATCTTTCAGATTGTGCAGGTTGGCACGCAGTTGACTGAGGCCTTCGCCGGCCTGGATCGCACCAATGAGCTTCTCACGGAACTCGAGGAGAACCAGGTGCCGGGGCGCACGGTACAGATGCCGCCGATTCAGGGTAAGGTGCGCTTCGAGGATGTTGAGTTTGCATATGTGCCGGATAAACCGGTGCTGCATGGCGTGAGCTTCGAGGCGCAGCCGGGAACGGTGACGGCGCTGGTCGGGTCGTCGGGCTCAGGCAAATCCACCATCATCAGCCTGCTCTGCGCGTTTCATACACCGTCGAAGGGCCGCGTGCTGGTGGATGATGCTGACCTTGCCAAGGTCGATCTGCACACCTATCGTTCGCAACTCGGGGTTGTCTTGCAGGAGTCGTTTCTCTTCGATGGAACAATTCGGGAGAATGTGATGTTCTCGCGCCCTGATGCCACGGAGGAGCAGTTTCTCTTCGCCTGCCGCACAGCGCGGGTGGATGAGTTTGCAGAGCGCTTCCCGGACGGTTACGACACGGTTGTGGGCGAGCGGGGCGTGAAGCTTTCAGGCGGCCAGCGGCAGCGACTGTCCATCGCGCGAGCTCTTCTGGCCGAGCCGCGCATTCTCATCCTCGACGAAGCGACCAGCTCGCTCGATTCGGAGTCGGAAGCAATGATTCAGGCGGGACTCGCTCAGCTGATGCAGGGGCGGACGACCTTTGTTATCGCTCACCGGCTGTCGACGATCCGGCGGGCGGATCAGATTCTGGTTGTCGAGCAGGGTGTCGTAGTTGAACGCGGGAATCATGAGGATCTTTACGCGCTGAGTGGGCGTTACTACGACTTGTATACGCGGCAACACGGACTCGAAACCAATCTCTTTCTTGCACCCGGCGAAGGTGACGTCGTTCCCGCCTGAAGTGCAATGACTTGCCTGCGATGTGAATCTCTCCTTATGGGGCAGGGAAGCCGGTCTTGACGCTGGTCCCATATCCTGAGAAACTGTCTACAGAGATAAAACGCGAAACAGAGGACCAAAATGCGAGACGCCGCCCCCCAGGGAACATACAAGGTTCAAGCCCTTGACCGGGCCTTTGCCGTGCTTGATCTTCTTGGCGAAAGTGAAACTCCGCTCGGTCTGGCCCAGGTAGCCGCATCGCTGCAGTTGCACAAAAGCACTGCGCACCGGTTTCTGATGGTGCTTGAGCGGCACCACATGGTGGAGCGCACAAGCAGCGGAAAGTTCCGGCTCGGCCTGCGGCTCTTTGATTTTGGCAATCGAGCGATTGAGCAGTACGATCTTCGCGAGCGCGCGCAGCCTCATTTGCGCAGACTGGTGACGGAGACCGAGGAGACTGCGCACCTGTGTGTGCTTGAGCAGGCTCGCGTGATCTATATCGACAAGATTGAGCCGGCGCGCTCTGTGCGCATGATTACGCGCATCGGGTCGAGCAACCCGGTCTATTGCACTTCCGTAGGAAAGGCGATTCTGGCATTTCTCCCGGAAGAGCGCGTCAACGAGATCATCCGGAAGACCAAGTTCGAACGCTTCACGCAGCGGACAATTTCTTCGGCTGAAGCGCTGCGAGCGGAGATTGAGAAGACGCGCCGCCGTGGCTACGCAGTCGATGACGAAGAGTTGGAAGAAGGTCTGCGCTGCATCGCGGTACCGTTGCTCGACGCCCAGCGTCTTCCTGTGGGCGCGGTGAGCGTGTCAGGGCCATCGTTCCGCGTCACAGCGCAGAAGCTGCCTTCGATCGCAAATCACCTGCTGCAGTGCGTGCGCGGAATCTCAAACGACATGGGATTCACCTCGGCGAATCGGGGCAGTCGCGTGGCCTGGTCTGCGTAAGTAGGCCGACAGTGGGAATTGGCCCTCGGCTCTATTCGCTTGGAATCCAATTTGGGCCGATGAGTTCGCGCAGAAATGCTGGTGTGGCCCAGGCCGCGCTCCCTGCATATTTTTCGACCCATTCGGGCCCTTCGCCAATCTTCACGCGGTCAGGCGTGAACTCGGGTGACAGGGCGTTTGCCATGAGCGCGTAAGCAGCACCTCTATGCAATTTCAAAGCCTTCCAGCAGCCGCCAGGCACAGCCACGAGCGGGCGTTGGCCCTGGCTCACGTCGCGTCCAAGCGTGACCTTCTTCACCCGGCTCCCTGGGCAAAAGATGAAGTAGTCCACAGGACCGCCCTCAATGAGGATGTGCGTGTCATCGGGCGCCAGCCAGTGAAGATAGTTGATCGGCCGATCGCGGGTGAGCATGTAATAGACTTGGCTTTGTACGGCTAGACTACGACCGTCGACTGAGACCTTTTGTGCCGATTCACCAATCAGGCCAAGGTATCCAGACTCCTTGGGAAGCACATGCATTTTCAGTTCGTGTATCAGTTCTTTCGCGCGAGCGTCGGTGCCTTCAGGCGGGGCAGCTTTCAAGGGTAGAAAGACGGCAAGCAGCAGCGCAGCGATCAGGTGGCGTCTCATGTTCAGTAGAGTATTGGATGGACCACGGATGCACCGCAATTCCTGAAGAACTGTTCAGCGCGGCAAAGGAATGCGGGCGGCGGACCTCCGTCGCCGGACGTACCGAAAATGTCGCCTTTCTGATACACTCAGGGATGTTGTGGTGACGCGTTGCTCCTTGTCCGCCCGGGCAAAGACGCAACCGGGATGTGGCGATCCGGGATCAGTAAGTTATTGATCTTAGAAATGAAAGCCGCTCTCGCATTCCAGGTTTCATCCTGGGGACGTAGCTCAGTTTGGTTAGAGCGCTGCCCTGTCACGGCAGAGGTCGCGGGTTCGAGCCCCGTCGTCCCCGCCATAAGCCAAAGAAAATGCAGAGTTTATGGTAGCGGTCAAATCTTTCATGCCCTCTCCGAGGGTGCTGAAGGACCCCGGATGGAATGAGGCGGGCCACTACTCGATCCTGAGCCTCCCTTCTCTCTGCTCTGACAGCCTGCTGATAGATCGCCATGGTGATCTTAGGATTTGCATGACGCAGCAGTTCCTGCGCGGTCTTGATGTCAATCCCGCGCTGCCGAAGCCAGGTGCCCAGCGTGTGCCGGAAGGTGTGAAAACCGACCTGCTTTGTAATGCCGAGCTTCTTCAATGCCGGCCGGATCTGGCGCCTCAGGATCGTCTCCGGAGAGATCGGCTGGGTCCCGTTCTTCTCGATGGAAGGGAACACGAAGTCCGCATCCGCCGAGTAGATTGATTCCTTCCGCCACCGCTCCAGGGCCTCGATCACGATAGAGTGCAAAGGCACCGGCCTGCGCGATACCTCCGTCTTCGTGTCGCCTTCTACGTTGCGCCAGACCGGCCGCACGACGTCGGCCTCGGCGGCGTGGAAGTCGATGTCGCCCCACCGCAATCCGATTAACTCGCCCCGCCGCAAGCCTGTCGTGCCGGCAAGCAGCACGATTGCCAACCGAACACGAATCAGAATTGAAGAGACGAAAAGCCACCAAGTACGTTGAACACAAGGTCCCCGAAACCATCGCTCCACTGATCCGCGCTGAGAGAAGCAAAGTTGAGAAGAAAGGGCCTCGACAGCTAGCGCTCCTGGTTCGAAACGAACTCTTGATGAGGTGGCTCACGTTCCTGCCCTGGAGACAGCGAAATATCAGAGAATGTCGAATTGGCGGTCCCAACCCGAACCTCTTTAGGAAAAGGATCGCGCCGTTCAGTGATATTGACAAACCCGCGTGGCTGATACAGGGAGAACACGAAACTCCAGAAGCAGAGTCTTGGCAGTTTCACTTCAACCCTGAGGAAACCAAAACCGGAATCGACGTACAAGCTGTCCTGCCGAGATCTTTGATCAGCCTACTTGAGGAGTATCTGAGAGATCATCGAATGAATCTACTCCGAGGCTCCGACCCGTATACCTTGTTCCTCAATGAGAACGGGCGGCCGATGACAGAAGATCAAGTCACTGTGGCCGTCGGCGACTTGACGCAAACGTTCGGTGGCAAGCGGGTCACTCCTCATACATTTCGGGATATTGTGGCATTCACTTGGCTCAAAGAGCATCCCGAGGATTATCTGACGCTTTCTAAGATTCTCTGGCATTCCAACATCAATACAACCATCAGGCTGTACGGTACCGGGTAAATCTGCTGGCCTTTATGTGGCTCACGCTCGCTCGCCTTGCATCGGGAGAGATTGCAGAGCAGAAGTGCCTGGCCCAATGTGGCGAGTACATCTACACAGGCGTAGGCCCTGGACTCAAGAAGACAGGAACCACCACTTGCAGTGACAGATGTAGGAAGTGGAAAGAGCGTAACGCGGGACTGATAAACGCTCAAAAAATCCGCGCGCTCAAAAGGCTCACGCTTTGAAGATTTGTGATAATTTTCTGGAGGAAGCGATTTACGAAAACTGCTGATTTTGCTGGCGGAGAGACTGGGATTCGAACCCAGGTTAGAGTTTCCCCTAAACACGCTTTCCAAGCGTGCGCCTTCAGCCACTCGGCCATCTCTCCGGGCAACACGTCTGCCACCTTGAATTTAACACAGCGGAGGCTTCTGAATCTTCGTAACGGCCGATGCCGGAGACCCGGTCAGCGCCTGTGATGTAATCGTTTACTTGCGCTGTATGCGTGATTTATAGTTCGGCATTGTTCGCGAACAATGCTGACGCGGTCGCTTCCATATTGATCGAATCATGAGGTTTTTATGTCTGGTATCTCCCGTCGCAATCTTCTTAGTTCGGGTCTCGCACTCTCCGCCGCCACATTGACCAGCCGTACAGCCTGGGGCCGCACAGCGGCATTGCTCGCGGATTATCCCCAGGCAGCATCCGCTGAAGCGATCTCTGCCGTTGCGCCTCGTGAGCATCTTCTCTTTGATTTTGGCTGGAAGTTCACCTTTGGCAATGACGCCGATCCCGCGAAAGACCTCAACTTCGGCTACGGGCAAGACGACTTCGCCAAGACCGGCGACTTCAAATTTGCCAAAGCCGGCTTTGATGATTCGAAATGGCGCTCACTCGATCTGCCTCACGACTGGGCGGTGGAACTCCCCTTCGTGCACGACGATGAGCAAATGTCGCATGGTTACAAACCGCTAGGCAGGCGCTATCCCGAGACCAGCGTTGGCTGGTATCGGCGCGAGTTCGAGGTCTCTGCCAGCGACCAGGGCCGTCGCATATCGGTCGAGTTCGATGGCGCCTTCCGCGACGTACTTGTCTTCGTCAACGGCTGTTTCGTTGGCAGAAACAACAACGGCTATGTGCCGTTTCAGTTCGACATTACCGACTTTCTCGCCATCGGCGCCAAAAACTATATCGTCGCGCGAGTGGACGCGAGCTTCGGCGATGGCTGGTTCTATGAAGGAGCCGGCATCTACCGCCACGTCTGGCTTACAAAGACTGATGCGCTTCATCTGGGGAAGTTGGATAGCGTGGTGCGTGCGGAGCTGACCGGCAAAACGGCAGCCCTCGCACTCAGCACGGTCGTCCAGAATGAGGGAAGGGATGCGGAAACTGCGCGTGTCACCTGGAAGATTCTCGATGCCGCAGGGAAGACCGTCGGCACAGCCGAAGCCCCTGCCCAGTCCATCGCCGTCGATGCCTCCGCCTCATTTACCGCTACTGCGAAGCTGTCCGATGTCGCGCTTTGGTCGGTTGAAGAGCCTAATCTTTACTCGGCCATTGTCACAGTCGAGTCCAATGGCAAAACCCGCGATGCGGAGCGCGTGCAATTTGGCGTGCGCGCCATCAGGTTCGATGCTGACCGCGGATTCTTCCTCAACGGCAAGCCGATGAAGATCCAGGGCACCTGTAATCACCAGGACCATGCCGGCGTAGGGGCCGCGGTGCCCGATCGTCTGCAGTGGTACCGCATGGCCGTTCTGCGGGAGATGGGCTGCAACTCGGTTCGTACCTCGCACAACATGCCCGCCCCCGAACTCGTTGAGGCCTGCGACCGGATGGGCATGACGATGATGTGCGAGACGCGCCAGATGAGCTCCAGCCCCGAGGGCCTCGCGCAACTTGAAGGGATGATTAAGCGCTATCGCAACTCGCCGTGCATCATCCTCTGGTCGATCGGCAACGAAGAGTCGATCCTCCAGGAGAAGGATCAGGAAGCCGAGGAAGGCGCGAAGATCGCAGCCACCATGGTGCGCCGCTGTCACGAACTCGACCCTACGCGCCCCGTCTCCGCGGCCGTTAACGGCGACAATGAGCAGGGCGTCTCAGATGCGCTCGACATTATCGGCTTCAACTATCATCTCAACTATCCCGACGGCTTCCATAAGGAGCATCCGAGCCGGCCCGTTTTTGGGTCGGAAACGTCGAGCGCCATCGCCACGCGAGGGGAATACTTCACCGATCCATTGCGGAACGTTGTCGGCGCCTATGACTCGGCCGTATCGTGGGGCGAAACCGCCGAAGAGTGGTGGAGGTTCTATGGCACACGCGAGTGGCTGGCCGGTGGCTATGCGTGGACAGGCTTCGACTACCGCGGCGAGCCCACGCCTTATGGATGGCCTTCGGTCAGTTCGCAATTCGGCATCGTCGATACCTGCGGTTATCCCAAGGACAACTTCTACTACTACAAAGCCTGGTGGCGTTCCAAGCCGTCGCTGCACCTCTTTCCGCACTGGAACTTCGAAGGCAAAGAAGGCGTTGAAATTCCCGTTTGGGTTTACTCAAACCTTGAAGAGGTTGAGCTCTTCGTGAACGGGCAAAGTGTGGGCGCTCAGAAGGTGCCGCATCTCGGCCATGTCGAGTGGAAGGTCAAATATATGCCTGGCCTCATTGAGGCCCGAGGCTCACGCGATGGCAGAGTGGTCCTGGCAGAGAAGCGCGAAACCACCGGCCCCACGGTCGCCATCCGGCTCTCGGCCGACCGTAGCGAGATCAGCGCGGACGGCGAAGACATCGCCATTCTCAAAGTGGAAGCTGTCGACAAAGACGGTCGTCCCGTTCCGACTGCCAACAACCTGCTCGCCTTCCATGTTTCCGGCCAGGGCAAACTGATCGGCGTCGGCAATGGCGATCCAAATTGTCAGCAGAGCGACAAGGAGCCGAAGCGCTCGCTCTTCAATGGACTCGCTCAGGTCATCGTGCAATCCACCAAGATTCCCGGAGAGATTCGCATTGAAGCTGTCAAGGAAGGCTGGGAGGGTGTCGAGCTTACTCCGGCCAGGATCGCCATCTCTACAAAGCAGGTTGAGCTGCGGCCGTCCGTTCCCGTTCCACGTGAACGAGACTGACGGCACGCCTCAGCCACTATCATAGGCGCTATGAGCAAAAAACTTCGTTGGGGAGTTCTTTCCACCGCCTCGATCGGCGTCCGCAAGGTCCTGCCGGCCATGCAGAAAGGCGAGTACACCACTGTTGCCGCGATCGCCTCGCGTGATCTGTCCAAAGCACAGAAGGTCGCGGCGTCGCTCGGCATCCCGGTTGCCTACGGTTCTTATGAGGAACTGATTGCCGATCCGAATATCGACGCCATCTACATCCCGCTCCCCAACGAGCAGCACGTGCCGCTCACCATCAAAGCTGCCGAGGCCGGCAAGCACGTCCTTTGTGAGAAACCGATCAGCCTCACCGTGACTGAAGCAGAGACGCTGCTCGCCGTGCGCAAACGTACCGGCGTGAAAATCGGCGAGGCTTTTATGGTTCGCAGCCATCCGCAGTGGCTGCGCGTGAAATCGCTTATCGACGAAGGCCGTATCGGCCAGCTTCGTGCTGTCATGGGCTGCTTCAGCTACTTCAACGCGGATCCAGCCAACATTCGCAACCATCTGGAGCACGGTGGCGGCGCGCTGCTCGACATAGGCTGCTACCTCATCCAGGCCTCGCGATACGCTTTCGGACATGAGCCCACGCGTGTCGTCTCTACGATAGATCGCGACCCCAAAATGCGCATCGACCGCCTGACTTCTGCTTTGCTTGAATTTGAAACGGGCCACGCCATCTTCACCTGCAGCATGCAGTTCGTCCCCTATCAACGTTTGCAGTTCTTCGGAACCACCGGCCGCATCGAGATCGAAATTCCTTTCAACGCGCCCAAAGATAAGCCGACCCGCATTTTTATTGACGACGGTACTGATATCGGTGGCTCCGGCATCGTCACTGAGGAGATTCCGATCTGCGATCAGTACACGCTGCAGGGCGACGAGTTCTCGAAAGCTGTGCTCGAAGGTGGTGAGGTTCCTGTCCCTGTCGAAGAAGCCATCCGCAACATGAAGGTCATCGAGGCTATCTTCCGCTCTGCAGAGACCGGTGGATGGGTCTCGCTCTAGCGTGACCTCGGCCGGGCCTGTACATCTCAATCAGTTCCAGCAGAACTGTGCGCATTGCGCGTGCATAATCTTTTGGCAAAGAGCCCGTGGGGTATAGTGAGATTCAGGCATGACAGACAAGGAACGCAATGAAACGCTCTTGATTCATTTCTCCGGTGCGGATCATCGTGGGCTCACAGCTGCCATCTCTGCTTTACTTGCTGAGCACAACGTTAGCA
>Ga0335073_10015322_pt1 | contig 10723 bp, 10 predicted proteins | sample Lox_Sample_22_FD_207093 | JGI IMG/M metagenome (GOLD analysis project Ga0335073, IMG submission 207093) | Soil microbial communities from Loxahatchee National Wildlife Refuge, Florida, United States - Lox_Sample_2.2 | ecosystem: Environmental > Terrestrial > Soil > Wetlands | place: USA...
CGGCCAGTGCAGGCAGGCTCGCTGCCGCGGCGTCAGCTACTCCGGCCGGGTCGATTTCGCCAGCTCGTGCCCGATCTTGCGCGCCGCGCACCGCTGACAGCACGATCGCGCGCCCCAGACGCTGCTCCGCCGCGGCCAGTCGGGGGTCGGCCAGCACGGCGTCAGTGCGGGGAGTGAGCCTGCGGACGTCCACGTGCGCGACCATACCTGTACGAGAGCACCTGCTGGCAGGGCCTGAACAGGTCTTCTGGGGCGGTTTACCAGCACTTTGCCTAAGGCACTGATCGCCAAGCGGACCACATGTGCAAGTCTTTAAACATCTGGTTACGCAGAGAGTGGGCAGACATGAATCCTCAAGGCCAAATTCCGCGAAGTCGCGGCGCAATCTGCGGCGTGCTCTTGATCTTGCTCGGCCTCTGGGGCGGCCTGGCACCGTTCGTCGGCCCGTACCTCCATTTCGGTTACAGCCCCGACAAGGCCTGGGACTTCACCACGGGCCGCCTGTACTTCTCTGTCGTTCCGGGCGCAGCCGCCCTGCTCGGCGGGCTCCTCGTGCTTGCCACGCGCAATCGTGGCGTCGGCATCTTCGGCGGCCTGCTGGGCGTGCTCGGCGGTGCCTGGTTTATCGCAGGAACGGCATTTGTCACCTACGTGCTCAAGAGGTCGATCGCTCTCGGCAGCCCGCTCGTGCCGACTGGCACGACGTCAGCGGTGCAGCTCCGGATGTACCTGGAGCAGGTCGCGCTCTTCACGGGCGTCGGGCTCCTGATCCTGTTTCTCGGCGCGCTCGCCATCGGCCGGTTCTCCATGATCTCGGCCAGAGATGCGGCAGCGCAGGCGGAGGCCCCCGGGTACTACGCCGACTCGCTCATAGCCGGGCAGTACTCGACGTCGGCAAGCAGTTATCCCACGTCCGCTGCCCAGTTCCCGTCCGGGGGCAGTTTCACGCCGAGCGCACAGTACCCGGACGCGACCGGACAGTACCCCGACGCGCCGACCCAGTACCCGGAGACGACGACAGCTCAGTTCCCGCCCCGTGACACGACGAGCTAGCACTCGCTGGGCAAGCAACGCGCAATCAGGGCCGCCGACCGCCTCCGGCGTGATAAGACCTCCCGGTGGGCACGCACACGCAGATCGTGAAGGCCATGGCGATGATCTGGCGGCCGCGCGACGGCGCGCTGCTCGTGTCCGAGCACACTGACCCGGCACGGGCGCCGTTTCACCGTCCGCTGGGCGGTCACGTGGAGTTCGGCGAGTACGCGCTGGATACCGTTCACCGGGAGTTCCTCGAGGAGATCGGCCAGCGCCTGGCCGACGTGCGGCTGCTCGGCGTGCTCGAGAACATCTTTGACTGGAACGCCGCCATCCAGCACGAGGTCGTCTTCATGTTCGCCGCGGCGTTCGCTGATCCGGCTGCCTATGAGATCGCCGAGCAGTACATCCTCGACGAGGTCGACAGCCCGACTCGCGTCGTCTGGCGGGCGGCCGGAACGGTGAGCCCGCCGCTGTACCCGGCGGGGGCAGAACTGCTGCTCGGTGGCACGGCACCCGGCACGCATGGCGAGCCCATGTCTGGGATCATGAGCGAATGCCTTCCCGACGCCTAGAGTGGGCGGTGGCTGGCGTCCTGGCAGGGTGGGCAGCAGCCCGGCTGGCCGGCGCCGACCGCCTCGAGCGTGCGGAGCCGTGGACAGTGCCGTTGCTGTCCTTCACTCCGCAGGTGACGGCTGGCGCCTGGGCGACCACGCTGCTCCTGCGCAGCCCGGGGCCGTCCGCAGCGGCCGCGCTTGCGTCGGCAGCCCTGACCGCTGCCGTCGCCCCCCGCGCGCTGCCCTCTCCGCAGCCCGCTGCCGCCGGGCCTGTCCTGCGCGTCCTGACCGCGAACCTGCTCGTCGGGCGGGCCGAAGCCGCAGCCGTTACTGATCTCGTCTGCCGCACAGAAGCCGACGTGCTGTTCGTCCAGGAGCTGACGGACGGGGCTGCAGCCCGGCTGGACCGAGCCGGGCTGGGCGACCTGCTTCCGCACCGCCTCACGCATCCGGTGGCAGTGGGCCCGCGAGGCAGCGGCATCTATGCGCGGTATCCGCTGACCCGTGAGTCTCCCTTTGAGCAGGCGTCCGCTGCCCAGATCATGGCTGGACTGACCCTTCCGTCCGGCCAGGTCGTGCACCTGGTCTGCGTCCACACGCCCTCGCCCAAGCCGCTGTGGAATCAGCACGCCGCTGCGCGCTGGAACGGCGAGCTGGCCGCACTGCCAGCACCCGGCCAGCCGCCGCTCATCCTGGCCGGTGACTTCAACGCCACCCTCGATCACGCGCAGTTCCGCCGCCTACTCCAGCGCGGCCACGTGGATGCTGCGAGCCAGGCCGGCAACGGGCTGGTGCCGACCTGGGGCCCGCGGGCACAGCGGCGGCCCGCAGTGCTCGCCATCGACCACATCCTCGTCGACCCGCAATGTGCGGTCCTGCAGACCTCAGCGCACCGGCTGAGCGGCAGCGATCACCGCGCGCTCTTCGCAGAGCTCCGGCTGCCCGCTGGGTAGCCGCCGGCGCTGGCGACCGGAACGGGCCTCAGTCCTCGCCGGCGCGGCGCTGGACGAACTCGAAGCCGAACCGGCCCTTCACGCACAGGTGGCCGTGGCTCACATCGTGGTCGAGCGGCGAGGTCACCTTGACGATCCGGTTGTCCTGCACGTGCAGTTCAAGGTTGCAGCCCACGCCGCAGTACGGGCAGATGGTCGTCGTCACGGTCTGGCGCGACTCGTCCCACTCGCCGGCTTCCCTCAGCTTGTACTCGCTGGCGAACATCAGGGCACCAGTCGGGCAGACGCCGATGCAGTTCCCGCAGTAGACGCACGCCGAGTCGGGCAGGCCCACGTCGAATTCGGTGGAGATGCGGGCGTCGAAGCCGCGGCCGGCCACGGCGATCGCGAAGGTGTTCTGCGCGACCTCGCCGCATGCCTCAACGCACTTGTAGCAGAGGATGCAGCGCGAGTAGTCGCGCACGTAGCTGTCGTTGTCGTACTTGACCGGCTGACCCACGGTCTGCGCCAGCGAGCCGTCGGTGGCATGATGCTCGCCTGCCCTGGCTGCGTCCCGCTCCCCGGCCGCATGCGGCGGGGACGGCGGGCCATACCGGGCCGGGTCGGCTCCGTACTGGTCCATCCACCGGCGCACCTCCGGCGCGGCGTATTCAAGGTCCACCGAGGACGCGAGGAACTCCAGCACCATGCGGCGGCTGGTACGCACCCGCTCGGAGTCAGTGTGCACCGACATGCCCTGCTCAGCTCGCCGCGAGCACGATGGCACCAGCGTCCGCGAGCCCTCGACCTCGACGACGCACACCCGGCACACATTCACGGGGTCGAGGTTCTCCAGGTAGCACAGCGTGGGCGTGTCGATGCCCTGCTGCCTGCAGGCGTCCAGCAGCGTGGCGCCCTCCGGTACCCGGACGGTCTGACCATCGATCTCGATCTCGACCAGGCGCCGCGGCGCCTCAAGGAACACGGCGGTCATGTCGGCTCCCCTGCGCTCTGGCCGGCGCCCGCCGCGCCGATCAGTCCCAGCTTGACCGCGGAGGCGGCCGCGCTAATGGCAGTCTGGCCCAGGCCGCAGATCGAGGCGTCCCTGGCCACCGCGCCGATGTCGGCCAGCAGCGCGAGTTCCTGCTCAGCCGAGCCCAGCGGCGCGCCGCGCGTGAGCCGGCCGATGAGCTCCTCCTGGCGCACCGTGCCGAGCCGGCAGGGCACGCACTGGCCGCAGGACTCGTCGCGGAAGAACCTGGCAATCCGCAGCAGCAGCCCGGTCACGTCCACAGTGTCGTCGAGGACCAGGATGACGCCCGATCCGAGCGTGGCGCCGATCGCGCGCACGCCCTCGAATGTGAGTGGCGTATCCAGCGCGTCCGGTCCCACGAACGCGCCAGCGGCACCGCCGAGCAGTACCGCCTGCAGCGGCCGGCCGTCGCGCACCCCGCCCGCCGCATCGATGACCTGCCGCAGCGTGACGCCGAAGTCAAATTCGTAGAGGCCCGGCTGGGCGACGCAGCCGGACAGGCAGAACAGCCGGGTACCGGTCGAACCCTCGGTGCCGATCTGCGCGAAAGCGGGTCCGCCGATCCGCAGGATCTCTGGCACGCACAGCAGCGTCTCCACGTTGTTGACAGCCGTCGGCTTGCCGAACAGCCCGACCTGCGCGGGGAACGGCGGCTTGTTGCGCGGCTCAGCCCGCTTCCCCTCGATCGAGTTGATCAGCGCGGTCTCCTCGCCAGCGATGTAGGCGCCAGCGCCACGCCTGACCTCGACGTCGAAGGCGAAGCCCTCGCCCATGACATCGGTCCCGAGGAAGCCGCGCAGGCGTGCCTGCTCCACGGCGTGCCGTAGCCGGGACTCCGCCAGCGGGTACTCGCCCCGGATGTAGATGTAGCCCTGCTCGGCCCCGCAGACGTACCCCATGATGGTCAGGGCCTCGATCAGCGCGAACGGGTCGTGCTCCATCAGCACCCGGTCCTTGAAGGTACCGGGCTCCGATTCGTCAGCGTTGCAGACGACGTAGTGCGGCCGCACCGGGCTGGAGGCCACCGCCTCCCACTTCACCGCGGTCGGGAATGCTGCGCCGCCCCGGCCAAGCAGCCGTGAGTCCTTGAGCTCGCGAAGCACCCCCTGGGGGCCCACGGACACCGCCCGCCGGAGCATCTCGTACCCGCCCGCCGCACGGTAGGAGCCGAGCGAAGTCGCATCCACCCGGCCGACCCGCCGCAGCAGCCGGAGCGACGCCGGGTCGCTTTCGGCCTGCGGGACGAGCTCGCTGACGGACGGCGCCGGCACCGGCGGCAGGCCTGTCAGGCCAGGCCGTAGCTCGGCCGACTCCGCAGGCGCTCGAACCACCCTCGCCGGATTCGGGCCGGCTTGCTGAATCATCACGGCCGAGCCACGGTCGCACTGGCCCAGGCACGGGCTGCGCTGCCAGGTCACGCCCGTGCCGTTGCTTCCCGACCCGCTGCCCTCCGGCCCGAGGTGGTGCTCAACCTCCGCGCATACCTGCTCAGCACCGTTGATCCGGCAGGCAAGGTCGTCGCAGACGTGCACGGCCGTGAGCGGCGACGGCGTGGTACGGAACAGCGCGTAGAACGACGCCACGCCGTACGCCTCAGCGGGCGGGACGGTGAGGCGCGCGGAGATGTGATCAAGCGCGCCCGGGCTGATCCACCCGATCTGGTCCTGGACCGCGTGCAGCACCGGCAGCAGCAAGTGCCTCCTGGCTCTCGCGGCGTGCCCGCCGTATGCAGCATGGGCGTCGGCCGCCGTGCGCCGCCCGCCCTCCCAGCTGCTCTCCGGCGGGCCGAGGACCGTGGCGACGGCCGCACGCTCGGCATCTGTCGCTGGCGTCGCCGCCCCGAGCTGCAGGTCCACTAGCTGCCCACCGTCGCCTGCTCCGCCTCGCCGGCGTGCTGCGACCCGTTGCCGTTGGCCTTCTCCACCCTGATGGCAGTCGCCTTGAACTCGGCGGTGCCGGACTTCGGGTCCCAGGCATCCAGCGTGAGCAGGTTGGTCTGCACCTGCTCAGGAAAGTGCAGGGTCATGAACGCCAGGCCCTCCCGCAGCGACTCATCGATGTGCACCGGCGCCTCAAGCCACGCCCGCCGCGACGACACTAGCGCGACCTCGCCCTCGCCGAGACCCAGCCTGCTCGCGTCCTCCGGCGACAGGTTCAGGGTCTCCCGCTTCCGGATCGGGGTCGCATATTGCCCGGTCTGCACGCCCGTGTTAAAGGAGTCGAGTCGCCGGCCGGTGGTGAGCCTGATGGGGTACTCCTCCGACAGCGCGTCCAGCGGATCCTCCTGCTCGACCGGCGTGAACGGCGCAGGATTCCCGCGCCTGGCCGGATCCTCCTCCCACAGCCGGGCATGCAGGAACATCTCGCCGGGATGCTGGTCGTCGTAGCACGGCCACTGAATGCCACCGAGCTCCTCGAGCCGCCGGTAGCTCATGCCCGCATGCATCGGCGACAGGGTCCGCAGCTCGTTCCACAGATCCTCGGCGGACGGATGTCCCCAGTCGACGCCAAGGCGGCGGGCAATCTCGCCGATGATCTCGATGTCGTCCCGCACGCCCGGAGGCGGGTCGAGTGCCTTGCGGACCCGCTGGACCCGGCGCTCGCTGCTCGTCACTGTGCCCTCGGACTCGCACCAGGTGGCTGTGGCCGGCAGCACGACGTGCGCCAGCTTCGCGGTGTCGGTCAGGAACATGTCCTGCACCACGAGATGCTGAAGGCCGCCAAGCAGCTTGCCCGCCCGGCCGGTGTCTGCCTCCGAGCGCATCGGGTTCTCGCCGATGATGTAGGCGGCGGTCAGCTTGCCGTCCTCCATGGCCTCGAACATCTGCGACAGGTGCCAGCCGCGCTTGGGCACCAGCTGGACGCCATAGGCAGCCTCGAACTTGGCCCGGGCTGCCGCGTCGGTCTCGATGTCCTGGAACCCGGTGAGCTTGTTCGGGATGGCGCCCATGTCGCCGCCGCCCTGCACGTTGTTCTGCCCGCGCAGCGGCACCAGCCCGGATCCGTACCGGCCGACGTGGCCGGCCAGCAGGGCAAGGTTGATGAGGGCGAACACATTGTCGGCGGCGTTGTGATGCTCGGTGATGCCGAGGGTCCAGCACAGCTGCGCCCGGTCGGCTCGAGCGAAGTCGTGCGCTAGCTGCCTGATCAGGCTGGCGGGAACGCCGGAGTCGCGCTCGGCACGCTCGAGCGTGTACGGCTCCACGGCTGCCGCGTATGCGTCGAGACCGGTGGTCGCGCGGCGCACGAACTCCTCGTTCACCAGGCCAGCGTGGATGATCTCCCGGCCGATCGCGTTGGCCAGCGAGATGTCCGACCCGACGTGGATGCCGAGCCACGCGTCTGCCCACTGGGCCGACGTGGTGCGCCGTGGATCGACCACGTAGAGCCGGGCGCCGTTCCTGATCCCCTTGAGCACATGGTGGAAGAAGATCGGGTGCGCCTCGCGCGCGTTAGAGCCCCAGAGGACTATCAGGTCGGCGTCTTCCGCCTCCCGGTACGAGCTGGTGCCGCCACCAGCCCCGAATACAGCCGCCAGACCGACGACGCTAGGAGCGTGTCAAGTTCGGTTGCAGCTGTCGATGTTGTTACTGAGCATGGCCACGCGGGCGAACTTCTGCGCCGCGTAGTTCATCTCATTGGTGGCCTTGGAGCAGCTGAACATCCCGAAGGACGTCGTCGCGCCCTGCTGGCGTGCCACCGCAAATCCCGCGGCCGCACGATCCAGCGCCTCGTCCCACGAGGCCGGCCGCAGCTCACCGTTGTCCCGTACCAGCGGTTCGGTCAGCCGTACCTGCTTTGCCATCAAGCGCACCTTTCCGGCGAAATCACGCACAACAAGAAGATCCTATAGCCGCGAGTCCAGCGGGTAAATGGTGGCGAGGAACCGGCGTAGGGCTCCCGATGTGGAAGTTAGGCCAGGCCGGAAGATCGCGCGGATCGCGCAGCGGCTTCGCGGTTTACGCTGGTTCACAGCAGGCAGGTCAGGGCCGGAAGGACGGTGCGGGTGGCCGGGCGGACCGTACGACGGCGAGTGCAGCGGATCACGCTGCCCGGGGAAGGCCGGCCCGGCAGCTACTCGGATCGCGGCGATGTCCTGGCGGCCGAGGAGCCGCTCGGCATTCGGGTCGACGGCACGGCGCTCTCGATGACCATGCGCACGCCTGGCGACGACATCGAGCTGGCAGCCGGGTTCCTGGTGAGCGAGGCAGTCATCAGCTCACCCTCGGAGATCGCCGGGATGAAGGTCTGCGACGGCACCAGCTGCGGCCATTCAGAGCACGACGGGCTCGGCAACATCGTGGACGTCGCCCTGGCTCCCGGCGTCACCATCCCGCCCGGTGTCCAGCGCAGCTTCCTCACCACCAGCGCCTGCGGTGTCTGCGGCAAGGCCAGCATCCAGGACATCTGCGCCCTGCCGCAGGCGGCCGTAGCTGCCGATCCGGTGCTCGTCCGCCCGGAGGTGCTCGCCGGGCTGCCAGACCGGCTGCGCGCTGCGCAGCGGGTGTTCGCCAGCACCGGCGGCCTGCACGCGGCCGGGCTGTTCACCGCCGCAGGCGAGCTGATCGCCGTCCGTGAGGACGTCGGCAGGCACAACGCGGTCGACAAGGTAGTTGGCTGGGCGCTGCTGGCCGGCCGGCTGCCGCTGTCCGGCTGTGTGCTGCTGGTCAGCGGCCGCGCCTCGTTCGAGCTCGTGCAGAAGGCTGTCCTGGCCGGCATCCCGGTCCTGACCGCAGTGTCCGCGCCCTCCTCGCTCGCGGTCGAGCTGGCTGACGAGGCTGGCCTCACGCTCGTGGGCTTCCTGCGCGGCCCGTCGATGAACGTCTACACCGGCGGCCACCGCATCGCCGCGGCCACCGAGGCAGCAGCCCGCAGTGGCTGAGCCGGCGCCAGCTGCGGCACCGTCCGCCGGCGAGGTCAGCGAGCGGCCGGCCCCTGCCGCCGCCTACGAGCGGTGGATCGGCGCATGCGCGCTCGCGGGCTGGCGAGCCGAGGCGCAACCAGAGCTCGTCCGGCTGACAGACTGCCTCGGCCGGGTGACGGCCGGCTCCATCCGGGCCCTTCGGCCAGCACCCGCATTCGACTGCGCTGCCATGGACGGCATCGCCATCCGGGCCGGTGCGCCCGTACCCCGCGATCAGGACGCGGACCGTAGTCGTTCCGGCCGGTGGCGGCTCGCACCTGCGGACTTCGCCTGGGTCGATACCGGCGAGCTCATGCCACCGGGCACGGACACCATTGTGATGTCCGAGCGGGTGCACATCGGCGCCGACGGCAGCGCCTGGATCAGCGGTCCGGCACCGCGCGGACTGCATGTGCGGCCTGCAGGCGAGGACTTTGCCGCCGGCCAGCTGCTCCTCCCGGCGGGACACCGCATCCGCCCGGTCGACCTGGCCGCGGCCGCCGCGGCGGGTCACGCCACGCTGAAGGTCGCCGACCGTCCCGTCGTGGCGATCATCCCGACCGGCGATGAGATCCGGTCGATCGGATCGGCCCTAGATCCCGGTCAGGTGACCGACAGCAACTCGCTGATGCTGGCCGCTCAGGTCACCGAGGCTGGCGGCACTCCGCTGGTAGGTAGCGTCCAGCCGGACGACCCGGCAGCGATCGCGGCAGCCGTCACTCAGGCCGCCCGCGAGGCCGACCTGGTGCTGCTGATCGCGGGTTCCAGCCGTGGCCACCGGGATCACGCGCCCGGCGTCCTGGCGGAGGCCGGCAGCCTTGTGGTGCGCGGTGTCGCAGTCCGCCCTGGCCACCCGGCCTTGCTCGGGTACGCCCGCCGGACGGAGCCTTACGGCCGCACGGCGGCCGGCCCGGTCCCGGTCATCGGAATTCCCGGTTATCCGCTGGCCGCCGTCGTGACCTTCGAGCTGTTCGCAGTCCCGCTGCTCGCGGCCCTGCAGGGCAGCAGGCCTCCGCACCGGCCGCGCCAGCGGGTGCAGCTAGCGTGTGACTGGACGTCCCCGCCAGATGTCGAGGACTGGGTGCCGGTGTCGCTGGCCCCGGAGCCGACCGCAACGGATCCCGCGGTCACTGCTTTGGCGACGCCCGGCAGGCGAGGCGCCGGGGCGATTAGCCGACTCGTCCGCGCGGACGCATGGTGGCCGATCCCGATCGGGCAGGCGGAGTTCAGCCGGGGCGATCACATCGACGTGCAGCCGATCCCGGGCGTGCCCGCAGGACTTGGCACCCTGACCGGGGCCGCCGTGACGGAGCGGGCATCACCCCGCTGATGGCGGAGGCGGACGGGAATCGAACCCGCCGACGACGCGGAACGCCGTCCACCGATTTTGAAGACCGGGGGGGCCACCAGGCACCCGGACGCCTCCGAAGCTGACCCTACCGGCGCGTCAGGCAATACGCCGGGCGCCGGGGCCAGGTACCGGAGTGACCTCGCGGGCCGAGCCGAGCACGTGGCCATCGGTGCAGGCAAGGTCCAGGTACACCGGGGCGCCACAGTCGCGGTGCGTCAGCTCGACGGCCGGCCCTCCCGGCCAGGCGGCATATTTGTCGCCCCACGCCAGCAGCGCCACGATGACGGGGAACAACTCGATCCCCTTTTCTGTCAGCCGGTACTCGCTGCGCGCGCGCTGACCCTCCTGCCGGTACGGCACCTTCCGCAGGATGCCCTCGCCTACCAGCCGTGTCAGCCGGTTGCTCAGCACCTGCCGCGGCGCGCCGGTGCGGCGCTGCATGTCGTCGAACCTGCGGACGCCGTTGAATGCCTCCCGCAGGACCAGGAATGTCCATTTCTCGCCGACGATCGAGAGTGCAGCCGCGATATTGCAGTTGGCCGTGTCGTAGCTGAGCTGCCAGGACTTTTCCATTCCCATAGGCTAAATCTACTTGACAGACTTAGCAAGGCAGGTACAGGCTGAGTCTGTGGAAGGAACCCTGGTTGGCACGGCAGCGCTACTGCGCCAGGTGCGCCCGGAAGACGCCGACCGGATCAGCGACTTCGTCTGCGGCCTGTCGCCCGAGGCGCGATACCTCCGGTTCTTTGCCAGCGTCGCGCCGCCGAGCTCGGGCCTGCTCCGGGTGCTGTGGGGTGGTACCGGAGCTGACTGCCTGCTGGTGACCGACGCCGCCGGCACCGTGATTGCGCACGGCGTGGCGGCCGATACGGCCGTCGCAGGCGGGCTGGTGAGCAACATCGGGCTGGTCGT
>Ga0335073_10015324_pt1 | contig 10723 bp, 10 predicted proteins | sample Lox_Sample_22_FD_207093 | JGI IMG/M metagenome (GOLD analysis project Ga0335073, IMG submission 207093) | Soil microbial communities from Loxahatchee National Wildlife Refuge, Florida, United States - Lox_Sample_2.2 | ecosystem: Environmental > Terrestrial > Soil > Wetlands | place: USA...
CCCAGCTAGCGCGCTCGGCGGGCTCGACCGCCACCAGCGTCGCGCAGCCAGGTGCCATCGCTCCGGCCTCCTGGACGGCCGGCACGCCGAACTCAGGGTCGAGCAGGACGGCGCTGGCCGCGGGGCTTAGCGCCTCGACGACGTCGACCTTGAACGAGCGGATCGTGTCGGCGTCGGTGGGCCGGTTCTCAGCGCTCAGCATCCGCCGGAGCGTGTTGCGCTGGTCCATCGCGACGATCGCAAGCGTGCCGTCGGGGGCGCTGATCGACTCGAGCCCACGGGCGGTCGCTGGTGTGGACGGGGTTTCGGACATCTCGTCTCCTTCTTGGTTAGGAACCGACCGCCGCCGGCGAAGTACGGCGGCGGCGGCGCGCGGCGACATCGGTCACGGGGCGGATCTCGCCCGAGCCCCGCTCGATGAAGGTGGTGGGCAGCACGACCCTGCGCGCGCGGGTCTTCTTGCCGTCGATCCGGTCCATCAGCAGCTCGAAGGCGCGGCGACCCATCAACGCCGGGTCCTGACGCGCGACCGTGATGGCCGGCTCGAGTGCGTCGGCCATCGGAAAGTCGTCGAAGCTCACGACGGCGACGTCGGTGCGCCTGGTCAGGTGGAGCTCGCGGACCACGGCGACCGACGAGACGGTGTTCCCCGAGAGGACCGCGGTCGGAGGGTCGTCCAGCGCCATCGCGCCGGCGAGCAGGCGTTCGTCCACCGACATCCAGTGCCGGTGGCAGCTCACGAGCCCCGGGTCGTATTCCAACCCGTGAGCTTCCAGCGCCTTCCGGTATCCGGCCAGCCGCATGTTCACCGGCGTCTCGTCGAGGTCGGTGCCGACGAACGCGATCCGGCGGTGTCCGTGGGCGATCAGGTGCTCGGCGGCGTGGCGCGCGGTCGCCTCGTTGTCGATCATCACGACATCGGCCGCGAGGCCGTGTGGGGGTCGGTCGACGAACACGACGGGAACGCCGCCGACGCCGATCGGGAAGTGCTCGTCCCCGTATTCGAGATGGGAGGGCACGATCATCAAACCCCGAATCGAGCGGTTGAGAAGGCCGTTGACCACGGCACGCTCCTCGTCCGCCGTCCGTCCGGCGCTGGCCACGATCAGGAACAGCCCCGCGTCGCGCGCGACCTTCTCGACGGCGTCGACCATGAACGAGAAGAACACGTCGCTGATCGATTCGATGATGATCGCGACGGCCTCGTCCTGCCCCTTGCGCAGCGACCGGGCGAGCGGGTTCACGCGGTATCCCAGGCGCTCGATCGCCTCCCGGACCCGCTCAGCTGTCTCCGCGGCCACGTAGGCGTCGCCGTTGGTGACCCGTGAGACGGTCTTGGTGCTCACGCCCGCCGCGCGGGCGACGTCACGGATCGTTGGCTTGCTGTTCATGGTGTGCCGACCGCCGCGGCCAGTTCGCGTGCTCTGTTCGGATCAACGGCGCCCGCCACCGGCTGCTCGCATGAGGCGGACGCCACCGCGAGCGCGAATCGGACCGCGTCCTTGAACGGCTGGTCCTCCTCAAGGGCCAGCACCAGTCCGGCGACGAGCGAGTCGCCGGCGCCGATCGGGCTGACCACCGACACCTCGGGTGCCGGGAGGAACAAGGTCTCGCTGCCGTCGCTGAACGCGGCGCCGTGGCTGCCCGCGCTCACGATCGCGCGCCGCGCGCCGCGGGCGACCAAGCCCTGGGCCGCCTCGACCGCGCGCTGGATGACGAGCTCACCCTCGGGCTCGACGCCCTCAATCGCCGGCCCGAACACGAGCGTCTCGGCCTCGGCGAGGTTGGGGCTGACGACGTCCGGATGTGCGCTCAGCGCGCTCGCGAGGACCTCGCCGGTCGAGTCGACGACGCTGCGCAACCCGGCCGCCCGCGCGGTCGCGACGACGCGCGCGTAGCCGTCGACGGGCGACCCCGGAGGCAGGCTGCCGGAGCAGACGACCGTCTGCTGGTCGCCGGCGCGTCGCTGCACCTCGGCGAGCAAACGGCTCCAGTCGACCTCGTCGACGGTCGGACCGGGCTCGTTGAAGACCGTGACGCGGCCGGACCGCTCGAGGAAGATCGACGCGGCGCGGACGATGCCGGCGACCGGCACACCGGCCAGCTCAGCGCCCTCGGCGGCCGCGAGCATCGCGAGCTCGGGTGCGCTCGTCGAGGGCATGAACCCGACGAGGACGCCTGGGCGCCCGAACGCGCGGGCGACGCGAGCGACGTTGACCCCTTTGCCCCCGAGACTGGCCGTCGCCGGTCCGGTGCGGTGCACCGAGCCGGGAACCATGGTGTCGAGCGGGATCGTCCGATCGATCGTGAAGTTGGGGTTGACGATCAGCACGCCGCCGCCTTCGAAGTGCCGTGGAGCGCATCCAGAACTTGCCTCAGTTGGTCGGCGAGGCCCTTCTCACCGTCGACGACGATCGCCGCCGGCGGGATCGCCCGCGACCGCGTCCCGTCGCCCTGGCCCATCAGCTTGTCGCGGTCGCGCGGGGCGTTGCGGCTCGCCAGACGGCTGCGCGCGATGTGCTCAGGGGTGTCGATGTAGACGAGGGACACGCAGTCGCCGACTCCGAGGCGGCGCACGACCTCTGCGAAGTCTTCACCAGACGATCGCTCGGCCGTGAACGGCGCGGCGATCACGACGCCGATCCCGACGGCGAGATTGGTCGCGGCGACATCGAGCAGCGTCTCGTATCGCGCCGCCCGCAACGCCGCACCGGCGGGCGAGTCGATCGCCGCCTCGTCACCCCCCGATAGGCGGAGCGCCGCCCGCGTGAGCGGGCCGGTCACGGTGTCGAGGTCGACGATCGCGTAGCGCATGGACGACGCGAGCGTGGTCGCGAGCGTCGTCTTGCCCGATGCCGGCGGACCGGTGACGATCACCGCCGCCGGACCGAGCCGGGCGAGGGAGCGTCCCTCGCCCGGCTGCCGATCAGCTGAGCCGCGCTGCACAGTGACTCCGGGGCGTGTGCGCTTGCGGCGCCGCTTGACTATGTCTCGATCAGCCCGAGAACGACGTCACGTAGTAGTACTTCGTGATGTTCGGATCGGACGCCGTAGCGGTGGTCGCGACGACGTTCGGCACGAGCGTGTTCTTGGGAATCTGCGACGACTTGCCGGTGAGCTTGTCGTACGCGTACAGGACCGCATCCTTGCCCTCGACCGCGGGCTGCTGGATAACGAGCACGTTGATCGCGCCCTTCTTGAGCAGCGCGACCGTCGCCGGCTCGGCGTCGTATGCGCCGACGAACACCTTGCCGGTCTTGCCGGCGGCGGAGATCGCCGTGCCCGCTCCCTGGGCGCCGTACAGGTTGGTCGCGAACACACCGACGAGGCTCGGGTGCGACAGGATCAGGTTGCGAACCTGGCTTTCGGCCGTCGTCGCGCTGTCGTTGTTGTACTCGGTCGCGACGACGTGCATGTTCGGGTACTTCGTCTTGATCTCGTTGATGAACCCGGCAGCGCGGGCATCGGTCGTGGAGATCCCCGGGTTCACGTTGTCAACCGCGACGTCACCCTTGTCGTGGGCGAGCTTGGCGATCGCGTCGGCGGCCGCGGCGCCACCCTGGGTGTTGTCGGAGGTGATCGCGGCGGTCAGCAGACCGGTGTCGTTGATCGTCGTGTCCACGGCGATCACCGGGATGCTCGCGTTGACGAACTTCTGGATCGGAGCCTTGAGCGCGTTGACGTCAGTCGGCGCGATCAGCAACGCGCTCGGGTTCTTGGCCAGGAGCGCGTTGACGACGGGCAACTGCGCCGTCGGGCTGAACGTCGTCCCGCCCTGCCAGGTCAGATTTACTCCCAGGGCCTTTGCCTCCTGAGCCGCTCCGGCGTGCATCGTGATGTAGAACGGGTCGACGGTGAGCCCGGGGACGAGCGCAATCGTGAGGTTCTTGTGCGAGCTGGACGACGACGACGCTGCGGTGGACGAGCTACCGCCCGACGACGCCGGGCTCGAGGCCGAGGACGTAGTTGAGGAGCTCGAGCTGCCGCACGCGGCGACCGCCAGAGCCGACGCAACGGCGACGCCGAGCAGTAACGCTCTGCGCCTCCCCGCAGGCCTGGTGACTGACTTGAGTTGCAATGCACTCTCCTTTGATTGAGACATTTGGACGGTTTGGAACTCAGTCCGTGCCCGCTCTCGTGCGCACGCGATCGATCGCCACCGCGGCGATCACCACGAACCCGATCGCCACCTGCTGCCAGAACGGCGCCACGTTGGTGAGGACGAGGCCGGTGGTCAGAACCGACAGGATCGCCGTGCCGATGAACGTGCCGAAGATCGTCCCTCGGCCTCCGAAGATGCTGGCTCCGCCGATCGCCACCGACGCGATCGCGTACAGCTCGTCGTTGTTTCCGGCGAGCGGTGTGGCCGACGAGAAGTTCGCGGTGACCAGCAGGCCCGCGAGGCCGGCGAGCAACCCCGAGATCGCGTACACCATCACCAGATGGCGGTCGACTCGAATTCCGGCACGGCGGGCGCCGACCTCGTTTGAGCCAATCGCATATGTCCTGAGCCCGAATCGGGTGCGGGCTAGAACGAACCCGAAGATGACCGCGACGGCGAGCGCGATCAGCACCGGAATGGGCAACCAGCCCGACAGGATGCTGGCCGTGCCGAGGTTCGTGATGAAGTTCGGCAGCGTCGTGATCTCGGTGCCGTGGTTGAGGAGATTGGTGAAGCCGGTTACCGCGGTCAGCGTCCCGAGGGTCACGATGAACGGCGGAAGCTTGAGCCGGGTGATCAGCAGACCGTTGCCGAGGCCGACAAGGAGTCCGGCGACGAGCATCGTCGCGATCCCGAGGATCACGGTCAGCGTGTCCGAGGCGTGGCTGTTGATGAGGTGCTCCATCACGAGCGCCCCCGCCATGCCCGAGAACCCGAGCGCCGCCCCGTCGGACAGGTCGATGCCGGCGGTGATGATCACGAACGTCTGACCGACGGCCAGGATCAGGTACTCGACCGCATAGCTCGACGTCGACAGCCAGGCGGCCTTGGTGAACAGCGACGGCGCCGCGATGCCGAAGATGACGATCAGGAGGATGAGAACGCCGAGCGTCCACAGGTCTCCGATCCGCTCCATGAACCGCTGGAAGGCGGGAATCGAATCCCCCTGCGTCGCGTCGGCCGGGGCTGCCTCTCGGGGTTCGTCCGAGACGCTCATGCCTGGTCACCGTGCAGCCGGCGCGCCGCGACCGCAGAGCCGGTGATCCATCCGACGATGTCGTCGATGTCGACCTCGCTCGGACGGAGGTTGGCGACGATCTCGCCGCGGAACAGGACGAGCACGCGATGGCAGATCTCGTATACCTGCGGCAGGTTGTGGCTGATCAGCAGCACCGCGATGTTCTCGGCGGCGACGGTCTGAATCAGCTCGGCGACCTTCGCCTGCTGCTCGACCCCGAGCGCCGCGGTGGGCTCGTCCATCAGCACCACCTGCGAGCCCCACGCCACGGCGCGGCCAACGGCGACGGCCTGGCGCTGGCCGCCTGACAGACGCCCGACTCGAGCGGCGACCGACGGGATCCGGATCTTGGTCCGGTCGAGGTCCTCGGCGGTGCGCTCCATCATCTCTTTGCGATCGAGCCAGCCGAGCCGGCCCATCGGGCCCGCGACCACTTTCTCGCGCCCGAGGAACATGTTCCCCCAGATGCTCAGGTCCGGAGCCAGCGCCAGGTCCTGATAGACCGTCTCGATCCCGGCTCTGCGAGCGTCGATCGGCGTGCGGAACGTCACGGGTTGACCGTCGACCAGAACCGTGCCGGAGGTGGGCGGAAGCGCCCCGGCGACGATGTTCACGAGCGTTGACTTGCCGGCGCCGTTGTCGCCTACCAGACCGACGATCTCGCCGGAGTACAGCTCCATGTTCACGCCCCGCAGGGCGACGACGCTCCCGTACCGCTTGGTCAGGTCGCGGACCTCGACGCGCGGCGTACCGGGCGCCCCGCGTTCGGCGGGCGCCGGCTCGATGTTGCTCACCAGCCTCTCCTTCCCTCGGACTGACCATACTGCTGACATCGATGTCTGACAACGATGACAGACGGGCAACCTAGCAGTGGCCCCGAGACGTGTCAAGCACAATTCCGGGCTTGCGCCGTCTGCGATGATCTCGCCCGCGGGACCGGTGCCATCGACATGACCAAGGAAATGACAACGATGGACATGGCCGCGGTGACGTCGGGCGGCGACAGCTGGCTCGAGTCTCCGCAGCACAAGGCGTGGGCCACTGAGCAGGCGCTCCGCCTCCTCTCATTCTTCACGGCCTCCGTGGACTCCAACGGCTGGTTCGTCGAGCTCGACGACTACGGCCGCCCGCTCCCCACGGGCTGCCCGCCGGCGACGGGCCCCCGCCAGAACCTCCTGACCGTCACGCGGGCCGTGCACTCGTACGCGCTCGGCGAGATGCTCGGGATCCCGGGCTGCCGGAGCGTCGTCGACCGGGGACTGACGGCGGTGTGGTCGCAGCACCGAGACGCCGTCGCGGGCGGCTACATCGAAGCCGTGGGCCGGGGCGGTGCCGGCGACACGACCAAGGCTGCGTACGGCCACGCCCATGTCCTGCTGGCGGCGGCGAGCGCCCTGGCCGCCGGGCACGCCGACGCTTCGGCGATCTTCGACGACGCCCTGGCTGTCATCGACGAGCGCTTCTGGTCGGAGGCGGACGGCGCGGCCTCGACCGAGGCCTACGACCGCGAGTGGCAGCCGCTCGAGCCCTACCGCGGCGCCAACAGCAACATGCATCTCTGCGAGAGCCTGCTCGCGGCCGCCGAGGTCGGCGAGCGCCCCGATCTCGCCGAGCGTGCGGCCCGGCTCGCGAGCCGATTCATCGACGGACAGGCTCGGGCGCACGGCTGGTTGCTGCCCGAGCACTACGACACTTCATGGCAGCCGATGCTCGACTACAACCGCGATCACCTCGACGACCCCTTCCGCCCCTACGGCGCCACGATCGGACATTCGCTCGAATGGTCGCGCCTCGTGATCTGCGCCCGGGTCGCCACGGGACGTTCTGAGGAGTGGTTTCTCGAAGCATCCGAGGCGATGTTCGAGCGCGCGGTGAGCGTTGGCTGGGACGGCAGTCACGGCGGTCTCGCCTACACCGTCGACTGGGACGGCGCGCCCGCCAACCCCGATCACTATTGGTGGCCGGTCGCCGAGGGCATTGCGACAAGCTCGTACCTGCTGCGCATCACCGGCCGCGACCTCTACGAGAGCTGGTACCGAACCTTCTGGGAGTACGCCGCGACCTATCTGATCGACCGCGAGCGGGGCGGCTGGCACCCGGAGCTCGACCGTGAGAACCGGCGGAAGGTCCATCCCTGGTACGGCAAGCCGGACATCTACCACTCGCTCCAGGCCTGCCTCTTGCCGTTGCTCCCGGTCGCGTCGAGCGCCGTCGGCGCCGTTCGTCGCCTGGCCGGAGCCGCCCCGGATTAGACGCGGCTTTACCTTTACAAGACTCTATGCCATCCGCTTTACTCCTAAGCAGATGGCTATAACTCTCACCCAGCTGACCGCCTTCCTCGCGGTCATCAGGGGAGGCTCCGTGACCGCGGCCGCCGACGAGCTCGTCGTCACCCAGCCCTCGGTGTCCTCCGCGCTCGCCGCCCTCGGCCGCGAGCTCGACTGTGAACTGTTCGAGCGCGCGGGCCGGGGCATCAGGCTGAGTCCGGCCGGCGCGGCCTTCGCCCCGTACGCCGGCGACGTCCTCGGCTTGCTCGAGCGGGGCCGCGCTGCCGCGCGCGAGGCGACGGACGTGGCGGCGCGCCGGCTCGCGATCGCGGCGGTCACGACCGCGGCGGAGTCGTTCGTCCCCGGGATGATGCGGGCCTTCGCGGTGCAGCATCCCGACATCGATCTGGAGCTCGTCGTCGGGAATCGCCAGGACGTGCTCGAACGCGTATCGAGCCATTCGGCCGACGTCGCGATCACGGGCAAGCCGCCCGGTGACGACCGGCTCGTGGCCGAGCCGTTCATGGAGAACGAGATCGTCTGCATCACCGCGCCGGACGACCCGGCCGTTGCGGGCGGTCCCGCCGTCCCGCAACAGCTCGCCGATCGACGCTGGCTCCTCAGGGAGCCCGGCTCCGGAACCCGGGCCCTCAACGAGCAGTTTCTGGCCGACCACGACCTCGAGCCGACGACGCTCACGCTCGGCTCCAACGGGGCGATCAAGCAGGCCGCGCGCGCCGGACTCGGGATCTCGCTGCTATCCCGGGCCGCCGTCGAGACCGAGCTCGAGTCCGGGTGGCTGGGCGAGCTTCATCTGGACGGGGGACCCGAGCCGCGACCGTGGTTCCTGCTCCGCTCCGCCATCGGCCCCGTCCGACCGGCGGTAGAGCTGTTCACAAGCTTCGTGACGGCGCAAGATCGACGCGGGCGTGCTCCGCGCCCAGCGCGATCGCAGCCCGTGCGGTGACGAGGTGGTAGAGGACGAGCAGCTGCGTGATCGCCAGCGGCTCTGACCGGTGAAGCGCCGTGCCGACCGTGAACTCGCCGAGTCGCTCCGTACGCAGGTGACTGGCGAAGTGCATCCGGTCCCACACCGTCTCCTCGATTGCGGCGCTTCGCTCGGGCGAGATCGTTCCCGGCACCCAAAGTGAGGACTCGGGCCCCCGAGCGACGAGCGACAGCCCATCCCGGCGCCCGTCGATCACCGGGGCCAGCTCGGGGTGGACGATCCCGGGTCGCATGAGGATCCGGGCGTCCAGATGCTCGGCGTCGCCGCGGTCGCCCGGCATGAACGAGATCACCATGTCGGCGTGGCGACGCTGGGGCCGGATGAAGGCCTCGGCGTCCGCTTCTCGCCGATCGAGCTCCTCGAGCACCTGGTCGGTGGTGTAGCCGCGACGCGAGCAGTCGCGCTGGACCTTCCACTTGCGGCGCAGGTCCTCGGGCGGGTCGAGGAACACCCGGACGTCGTAGGTCTCGCGCATCGCCACCGTGTGGAACCCGAGCAGACCCTCGACGATCGTGAATTGCGTCGGCCGCACGTACTCCGCGGCGGCGAACGTCCCGTCCTGATGACGGTAGACCGGCTTGACGATCGGCTGGCCTGCCCTCAGGTGCGCGAGGTGCTGCTCCAGGATGTCGAGGTAGTTGCACTCCGGGTGCAGCGGCGTGAGTCCGTGCTCGGCTCGCTGCTTGCGGTCGTAGCGGTGGTAGTGGTCGGCGGAGATGTGCGTCACCTGGTGCTCGCCGAGGATCCGGACCAGGCCGCGGGTTAGCGTCGTCTTGCCCGAGGCCGAGTCACCGACGATGCCGAGAAGGATTGGACGAGGCATCAGACGCCGACCGTATCGCCCCGGTCAACCACCGCAATCGGGTCGCCGGCTTCGGCCGCGCGCACGGTGGCGACGCCTTCTGCGGTGGTGGCGGTCACGGTGGGCACCACGTCGACCGCCGACTCCGCCGCACAGTCGGCGATGTCGTCGACGAGGCCGATGGCCCGGAGCCGGGCGGCGTCGGTGCTGGCGAAGAGCGCCTCTAGCGGCGTTCCAAACGCGCGCGCCACCGCCTCGGCGACGCGCGCGGCGTCTGTGCGGTCGCCGGGCAGCGCGGCGCTGAGACGGCCGGCGACGTACACGTCCTCGAGCGCCACCGCGCCGTCAGTGCCCGAGCACCCGATCAGGATGTCCTCGCCCTCGTGGTGCCTTAGCGTGGCGATCGACGCCTCGAGGTTCAGCAGGCACGCGAGGATGACCCGCGGAGCGGCACGCGCCGCGGCCACGATCGCCGGACCGCCGTTCGTGGTGGCGAGCACGAACTCCTCGCCGCGCAGCTCGGTCGCCTCGGCCGGCGAGTTGCCCTGGTCGAATCCGGGAGGCTTCATGCCCTGTCGCTCGCCGGCGAGCACGCGCCCGGGGCGGCGCAGCTCGAGCGCCCCTTCGATCGACTCGGCGACCACCACCCGGCGATAGCCGCTGGCCAGCGCCTGGGTCGCGGTCGAGGTCGCGCGCAACACGTCGATGACCACCGCCAGCTGCGCCGGGCGCAGGTCGGCGGGACTGAGCGCGACGTCGATCACGCGCGCACGTTAAGGGCAGCGGCATCGAAAAGCCATAAGGAAATCGCGCTGGGTCGAAGACATGCGTTTATCCGCGCTCGCCCGCGGCCGCTCGGAACCTGCATGACACGACAGTCGCGGCGCGCCGGCGCGACCATGGCGCGTGGTGCACGTGGGCCATGCGTTACACGTCACGGTCACGTTTGGGCGCGTCGATTGACGCGGTATGCAGGTCAACCGGGGGCGCGCGGCCACCGCTGCGTTCGACGCGGCGCAGCCATAGAGCATCCCCTATCCAATCACGGGAATCATTGCTTGACGCCTATGTCAACGGCACCCTACGCTCGCTGGCGAGCACGACCGAAAGGCGACCACCGAAAAATGAATTCCACTTCAGCCGCCATCGCCCCGAAGAGAGACCGCTGGGCCTCCGGAGTCACGCCCTACGCCGAGATGGGCTACTTCAACGCGGACTACGAACCGAAGGACACCGACGTCCTCGCGGCCTTCCGAATCACGCCGCAGCCCGGCGTCGATGCGATCGAGGCGGCGGCCGCGGTCGCCGGCGAGTCCTCCACGGCCACGTGGACGGTGGTGTGGACCGACCGGCTGACCGCGCACGAGAACTACCAGGCGAAGGCGTACGACGTGGCTCCCGTCCCGGGGCGCGAAGGTGAGTACATCGCGAAGATCGCGTACGACCTCGACCTGTTCGAGGAGGG
>Ga0335073_10015326_pt1 | contig 10723 bp, 8 predicted proteins | sample Lox_Sample_22_FD_207093 | JGI IMG/M metagenome (GOLD analysis project Ga0335073, IMG submission 207093) | Soil microbial communities from Loxahatchee National Wildlife Refuge, Florida, United States - Lox_Sample_2.2 | ecosystem: Environmental > Terrestrial > Soil > Wetlands | place: USA: Florida...
AGTTAGCAAGCGACGAAACGGCGAGATGCCCTCTGTCTGATCCTGCTCGCGGCGGAGGGCGTTCTTGAGTGTTAAATTAGAAAAGCCCTGATCCGGAAATTCTGGGCAGAGTCCGTTGACACTTCATTCGGTATCCGGTTGACGAACAATGCGCTAATGACCGGTAGCAGGTGGTGATGCGTCCTCGCGGTGGCCGTCGCATGGCCAGGTGGCCCGTTGCCCGCTTGGTGCCGTGAAACAGAATGCGCCCTTGCCGCGACGCGATGGGGGATTCGCTCCACACCCTGCGCCGGCGAGGGTCGAAACGGCAAATTAGCTTCCGCGGAAAGTTTGAATTGCAAAAGTAAAGACCAGCAGCAGTCAGTCAATAAAGCCCTTGCGCATCGTCTGCGACAGCGGCGAGACGATATAGCTCAGAACCGTTCGCGCTCCGGACGCCACAATCACCTCAGCCGGCATGCCCGCTCGCACCCGCGGACGCAGCTCTGCCGGGATTTGTGTGTCGTCGAGCACGACAATCCCGCGATAGTATGGCTGCTTTGAGGTCTCATCCATAAGCCGATCTCGGGATACCGATTCAAGTCGCCCCAAGATCAAAGGAATCATGCGCGAATGGAAGGCAGGGAATCTGACTTCTGCCGTCTGGCCTGTATACACTCCGTCGATGTCACTTGGCGAAAACTGCACTTCTATAATTAGACGTTCATTCCCGGGCACGATGTCCAACAGTGGCTCCCCCTGTCGTATGACCTGCCCAATTGTGAAAACCTTAAGACTCTGCACGGTGCCTGCGACGGGAGCAACCACATCAAGTCGATGCAGAACGTCCTTAGCCACGGCTAGCTTGTCACGGACTTCGGCTAATTTCTCACGCACCTCGACTAAGGATTTAGCAACATCTTCTTGAAACTTCTCGCGCAATTGTTCGATCTGAATATTATACTCCCCAACCGCTCCGTTAGATTTCGCAATATTGGCTATAGCCTCACCAATAACGCCCTGCAAACGCTCGCGCTCCCGCTCCATTGCGTATACACGGGTCGCCGGAACGAGTTGCTTTTCATATAATTCCCGGAGCCCAACCAACTCTTTATTGATAAAGTCAATTTGACCCTCAGCAGAGTCCTTTTGGAGTTGGGTACCTCGAATTTCATCCCCGAGCTGCTCAATCCGCGAGTTCAGGACTGCGACTTGATCTTGTAAGGACGATCGGCGCTTGTTGAATTCGGCGACCGCGTCAGCCGTTATGTGGCTGTCGAAGGCACCGTCGGAATCCGGTGCGACGAGTTCCTCAGGCCAAGTGATTGCCGCCTTCTGGTCGCGTTCGGCGATAAGGCGGGCTTCCATCGCCAAGAACGTATAGAGTTGACTTTCAATCTCCCGGTAATTCGCCTTTGCTTGGACGTCATCCAAGCGGAACAGAATCGTTCCCTGGCTAACCGCGTCGCCCTCTTTGACCAAGATCTCGCGGACAATGCCTCCCTCCAAATGTTGCACGGTCTTGCGGTTGGTCTCGATTGCAACCACCCCCGGCGCTGCAACCGCACGGTCGATCTTCGTCACGGCGGCCCACCCGCCGACCACCCCAAAGGTCACAAAAATTAGAACATAGCCTGCGACCGCCACGCGGCGCCAGCCTACCTCGGACTTCCTCTCTTCCCGATTGCTGCTGGGAGGACGGACCGCTGGAAGGGATTTCATAACGTGCTCACTCGGTTTTCACCAATGTCGGCGCCGGGACTAGGCGATGGCCCGGGTCCGGCTTTCACGACCTTCGGTCCAGTCAAGCGCCTAAGAACCTCGTCCCTGCTGCCGAACGCTTGCACCACCCCGTCGCCCATAATCATGATTTTGTCGACGAGAGATAAGATGTTTATCTTGTGAGTGATCAAGACGATGGTTGTTCCCGCGGCCTTCAACCTTTGGATCGCCATCAATAGAGCTTCCTCGCCCGCCGAGTCAAGATTCGCGTTTGGCTCGTCGAGGACGATGACACTGGGCCCGCGGTATAGACACCTCGCCAGCGCAATGCGCTGTCGTTGTCCGCCGGAAAGGATCTGTCCGCTATCGCCTATGTTCGTGTTGTACCCATCCGGCAGGTTCTGGATAAGCTGGTGGCAGCCCGCGAGTTCGGCAGCCGCGATAACCGCTTCGTTGTCGACCACGCCGAACCGCGCAATGTTTTCAGCCACGGTGCCGGCGAACAATTCGATATCCTGAGGAAGGTAACCGAGGTGCTGGCCCAATTCTTGAGGATCCCAATGCGAGAGCTCGTATCCGTCCAGCCGCACAGCTCCCGCTGCGACCTGCCACACCCCAACCAAGACGCGAGCAAGGCTCGACTTGCCCGCTGCGCTCGGACCGACGATGCCAAGAAGTTCGCCCGCCCCAAGTTTGAATGAGATGCCCTTCAAGATCGCCGTCTGGCCGCCGGGCGCCGCGGCTACCACGTTTTCGACGGCAAGAAGGCCTTTTGGACTCGGCAAGGACATACGCTGAGGTTCAACCCCGACCGCATGAAACAACAGCTTCATTCTGCCAAAGGCCTCCCGAGCGGCGAGGAAACTCTTCCAGTTTCCCACCGCAATTTCGATCGGCTGCAGCGCGCGTCCGATAATAATTGAAGCGGCGATCATGGCGCCGGCTGTGATCTCATGTTCGACGGCTAAATAGGCCCCCAATCCAAGAATCCCCGTTTGAAGGAACATGCGGAAGAACTTCGTCGAGGCGATAATCGCTCCGGCTCGGTCGCTCGCCTGGGCTTGCAGTCCCAGGACCTCGCGATGATGCCTGTCCCACCGTCCTACCATGGCCTCGAGCATACCCATCGCGTGTACGACTTCGATATTTCGAAAAGCGGCCCCAGCGCTGTTTCCCGCGGTCATATTCGCCTTTGATGCCGCCAGAAGCGTCTTTCGCGTCATGACCTCGTTGAGGAGCGCGAGGACCAGAGTCACGATTCCGCCAACGATGGCGAGACCCGCGAACCACGGATGCATTAGGTATGCGACGCCGACGTAAACAGGAAACCAAGGCAAGTCGCAGAATGCGATTAAACCCGCCCCAGTAAAGAACTCCCGGATCACATCGATATCACGCAGATATTGCCCGCTAAATGCACCAGGCTGGCGCAACAGGCCCCGATGCACGACCCTGAACATCGGGGCCGCGAAGCGTTCATCGAAAAGCATTCCGGCGCGAACTAATAGGCGAGAACGCAGGGTCTCGAGCGCGGCCCAAACCATCAGGAGAATGGCAGCGATGATCGTGATGCCCCCAAGCGTGACCAGGTTACGAGTACCCAACACGCGATCGTAAATCTGAAGCATATAAAGGGGGCTTACGAACAAAAGCAGGTTGAGAAAGAAGCTGAAAATGACAGCGGTCCCAAACGCCGGCGTAATAGCACGAATACCCTTGCGTAGCGCTTCGTTCTCAGCAAGTTTGGTTTTTGCCGGTCTCATTAAACTTCGCTCCCAACCCACATAACGCCCTGGCGTTGTTTCATGCGAACCACTCAACTTGAATGAAAAACGCCGGCAAAATCCGCGGATGAGGTGGCGCCGATCACCTTGATTATTGCGTCAGCCGACGGATCGAAGACATGGTTACCTAAAGCATCCACGAAGACATACGCGTTACCCCGGTATGAGAACAGTAAAGCTTGGTGCGCAGAATTGGACTCTGCAAGACTCGCCGCCAGGGCAGCAGCGTCCTCCAAACTGACCGACGCGTTTATGGCGGTCTGGTGTGGGAGAAGGGTAGCCAACCCGTTCGTAAATAAGTCAACGACGCCAACCGAACCTACGTTAACTTGATCAGTGGCCTTGAGTCCAGCAATAGCGATCTGTTCCGTGCCGTTTCCTATATTGATGCACGCGTTGCCAGAGCCAATTACCAAGCTTAAATTTTCAGTCGTGTTAGTATCGCTGATAATACTCTGACCGCTTCCCGTATCAATTTCTACTTGCCGTCCTCCGGCAGCCATATCTGTGATTCCGCTCGCGTTCAATATTAGATTTCCAGTAAGGGTCTTCGCGTCAATCACGACACTTTGAGTGTTGTTCGCCGTAATGCCGCTAATCGAATCGATCTCGAGCGAGGTAGGGCCGCTCAAAATCAGGCTCGTTAGGGCTGAATCAACTATGTTGTGGACGATATTATCACCGCCACTCGAAATGACAGTAAGGAAATTAACCTCGGTGGCGTCTATGCTGCCGATTGTTACGGGGGCGAGTGTAGCGCCAGTATTCCCTAGAACGATATTGAGTTCGGTCGAATCGCCTGCGGTAGGCTGGTTGTTATATCCGAATATGACCTTAGTCAGATCGAGGCCAAGCTCGATCTGAGCGTTGGAGAAGGAGAGATTTGCGATAGCAACGGTGTCTTGAGGAGTTACGACCAAGTTCGAGGAGCCAAGACTCAAGTCGGTAAGGGTGGTGCCCCCGCTTCCAAAATCAATTCCCAGGGCCAACTTACCGGTGAGCGAAGAGGCATCAAGCGTTGAAGAAGCGGCCGTAGCGGCGGGCTCGTTCAACGCAAGATCCTGAGATCCGACCACTTTGATATTGAGGTCCGTCGAAGGATCTTGGCCCGCGGCGACGAGATTGAGGTTGTTGGCCTGGGCCCCCTCACTGTCGACGACCATATCCACAGTCGGCGTCGCCGCCGCAACAGTCGGATTCGAGTCCGACTTCAACGAGACGTCTGTCGCGCCATCGAGCCTCAAAGTTTGGTGGACGGGAGCGGCGGAAGGCGACCCGACATAAGATAGCGTCAATTCCGCTTTGGCGCCCTCGGCGACCTCAATTGACTGGACAGCGGATGCCTGAATTACCGTCAACACGCCGCCGCCAGATACGAATATGCGCACGGTCCCGCTCGCATAACCGTTGAGGTCAATAGTTTCGCCATGCGAGGTAGGGGTGATATCGAGAAGGACGCCATCCACGGGAACCGGCGATAGTGTCGCGGAACTGAAGAACGCCTTCTCGTGAGGCGAAGAGAAAGCGCCGACCCCTATCGACGCATTGATTGCTGGCACGCCCAGCGCCGAGAATGTTGCGCCGTCCTGCGAAAAAGCGTCCTCCCAAGAAGTGAGAAACTTCGCCGCTTCAATTGCCGGCTGAAGAACCGTCAGTGCGAGAGTGGAACCGGCGACGGTGTCCATCCCAGCTGGCGAAGAACTCGCTGCGCTTACAGCATCCGCGAGGATGGGGCGACTGGGTTTGTCAGGCGTTTCGACGCCCTCCGGTACAGGCCGGACGCCCTGACTTAGCTCTGGTCTTGACAAGTCGATCGAGGCGCGAGCGAAAGGAAGCGCCTCGGACAAAGCGCACAGTCCGACCGCGGCATTTTCCACCGCCTGCCAAATGGCTTCTCGTTCCCCCGACCCCTCTGGATTCCGCCAAACAGCGCTGAAGAAAATATCGGCCAATTCCCGCGCAAGTGTCGCGTTGGGGGCCTTTGGCGCGGGGTTCGAGGCAGAGAGATGATTGTGCGCGGCAGGCGACAGTTCGCTCGCATGGGCCGAGTTGTGCAAAACCGCGTCGACCGAAAGCACAGAGGCGGCGACAAGCAGGCTGAACAGAGCCGATGGATGCGCGACGACGCGACCGGATGGCCCACCCTTCTGCGTCTTCGCTAGCTTTTCGACAAAAGTTTTCGCGATTGCTCCAAAGCTCCGCCCGGTCAACGGGGCGGGCAGCGTTGCGCAATGCAAATGATATAGGCCATCTATGCGAGCTGCGTGAACGATGACATGTCCATCACCATGGCAAAAAACGAACCACGGATCGCCCTCATCCGAAACCCCGCATTCGGTTTCAACGGCAAGGCCTGCCTGGAAAAGCGAATGCTCAACGCGATAAAGTTCCGCAAGCTCCTCGTTTGTCCACCCGCCCGCAGGAGACGCTGGCCGCGCCAAACGCAGTACGTTACCGCCCATGATAAGCCCACATCCCCTAAGTCCAGAGCATCCCGCGAATAGACCCTATGCCTCGAACGAGGATTGAAAAAGGTTCGGACCGCCGCAGCTGACGCGACTTTGGTTGATAATCCAGCGATCCCGATCAAAGCCCAAATGTACCACGTACGGCTGCCGACAGCCACACAGGTCACACCCGACGTCACATTCTGTGCGTAGCAACCCGCCCTCCGCCTAAAAAACCGGCTCACATCGCGCCATGCCGATAAACGCACCTGGCGACGCCCTCTAATGGCACATGTCACCAGGCGTCAAGCACGCCGGCGATTCGTCTGCCCCGCTCAACCTGGCGGCCCGCTGCCGTCGCCCTGCCCGAGAACGCACCGATGGTTCCCGAACCCCGCCTTCGCGGTCCATTGCCACCGCCGATCCCGGCTGAATATGGAAGGTCGAAAATCAAGCAGTCGCTCGCAACAACCCATTACACCTTACTACATATCACAGCATGTCTTAGAGCGCTGTGATCTTGCTCACATTCTCGGTTCCGCGCGGGACCGCTTTTGGTCGCGAGAGAAATCCGCTGGTATCAAGCCGTCCACGTGATCAACGCGTTTTGCGTTGTCCACATGCCGATAGGCCCCGGGCGCCGTCTTTCGCGCCGGATGGCGATGGGGAGATACCCGAGCGGCGCGGCGACTCATTTGTAGAAAATGATCCAATCGCCGATGCCGGACCGTGCATCGCGGCCATCGGCGTTGGCTCTCAGATAGTCGAGTCGCTCGGCCAATCGCACCTCGCGGAACCTCTCGGAACCGAAACGTGAGCCTCTTGACTATCGCCCAACCTTGGGGCCCTCTCCCCACTACACAAAATCCGCTCTCTATCCCGGCGACCACATTGGCGAGCGGGGGAATAAGGCGGGAAAAGCGTCGAAATAATTTCTTCCTCATTCCAGGTGTCCAAGAGCTCGCTCGGCAAGCTCCTGAATTTCATGGAGGGAGCGTTTGACTATTATTGGGACATCCGACTGCCCTCTTTTAACCTGACGAAGAATCGAGTGGAGCGCTTGGCTCACGTCGGCCAGATGTATTGCTTCGAGCGCGGCGCGGGCGCGATCCTCGTAAAGGAGCCAACGTGGCACGGGCCGTGGCGGTGTCTCGGAACCATCCCACGTTAAGTCGTCAGGATTGTCGAAAATTACGGCCGGCTCGCCTGGTCGGGCGACGTTCGTCTTGGCGCAAATCGCTCGAGCAGCTTTCTGTATCAGAGTGTCGAAAGGCGAACTTGCCATCTCAAGGCGCTCCACGACACGAAGCCCCGCACATATCGTTGTCGCCGAAATTATTCAAGCGGCACGAGCTTGCCGGCTTCGATTATTGAGCCCCGTTCCGTGCCGCCGCCTCGTTCCGGCATGCGCGAAATTTAGGCCTCAGAGGCCAAAACTCACTTTCCCCAACTCCTGGGTGACGTCGAGCGCGGGGGACTTCGATGCTTTGCCCACGAAGGAGGAGCATGAACGGACAGGCAAGGAAGTCCGACGAAGTCGATGGTGGCGAAGTGGTCACCATTTCGCTCAGTGCAGAAGCCGCATCAGTCGCTCCACGGTGCATCGGGCGATATCCTCGCCCTCGCGGCGCAATTGCCGCCAGACCTTGCGCACGCCGTAGACGTCGAAGTTCTCCGCCAAGACACGCCTGATCTTGATCTTGCGAATCGCATCCTGCTTCGCCCGCGCCGATAGCTTGGCGGGATCGGCCCGCTTTGCGGCATGGGCGCGATAGGTGGATGGGGCGATCGGCAGCACCTTGCAGATCGGCTCGACCCCATACGCCCTGCGATGATCGTCGATGAACGCGATCATGGCTTGTATCGGCGGTCGAGCTCCGCCTGGGCAAAATAGGCGCTAGCCTTGCGCAGGATCTCATTGGCTTGGCGAAGCTCGCGGTTCTCCCGCTCCAGGGTCTTGAGCTTGGCGGCTATGTCCGTGGTCAGGCCAGACTTGCGCCCGCTGTCGCGCTCGGCCTTGCCAACCCATTGATGCAGCGTCTGCGCAGTGCAGCCGATCTTGCCCGCAATCGAGACCAGCGTTGCCCAACGCGACGTATGTTCATGCTCATGATCCAAAACCATCCCCACCGCACGGGCTCGAACCTCAGGCGAGAACTTGTTCGTTGTCTTGCTTGTCATGGCTCCACCCTCTGAAGAGTTGGAGCCTCCGGCAAACCCGGGGCGGTTCATCTCTGGCGCTGAAAAACGCCACCTTAAGGTGGCCTCAAACTCAAGGGGTCGCCTCAGCGACCCTCCTGCGGTTCACACCATAAAGCCCCGGCTTTGCCGGGGGATACTTACGTCACCGCCCGATAGCTGGGCCATTCACCCTTGCGCGAGTCCGCTCAAGTTGAAGGAAACGTCCTTGCGAAGGAGGCCCTCTTGCACGCGGTCCCGATATCATGCTAACATGGAAACCAGCCCTAGAGGCAAGTTCGCGATAACATGAAAACGCCAAAAACGAGGCCGACCAGGACCGGAACGCTTATTGGGGTTCGCCTCCAGGCGGTCTTCTTGGCGCGCATCGATAAATGGAGAAAAACTCAATCCGACGTGCCAACACGCCCCGAGGCGATCCGCCGCCTGCTTGAGAAGGCGCTTAAGAAATGATGCAGCCTGAGGGAGGTCACACATGACGGACAATGTTACGCCGTTCCGCAACGTTCGCTTCGAAAAATTAGACCGCGGCGGACGACGGGTTAGGTGGCACGCTGAGGTAGCAATTGCCATCCGCGCTGCCATCGAACCGCTTTCGCAAAAAGCACCTCCCGGTGAAAGCATCGAAGTCTTAATGCGAATTGCGACAAAGGGCTCGGAAGCGTGGGTCTCATACTTCCTCGACGACCAGGGCGTTGCAGGAAAAACCTGGGCGGACAAGGACTGAGGGCCGACCAGGGCCAGTAGAGAAGCGACCGCGCAAGGCCACGCGGTTGGCCAAGTTATCCGAACGTTCGACCCGGTCGTTAAAATGAAGTCTCGGGGCTTCGCGCCTGCTCGCGGCAGTTTTCCAAATTCACTCCCGTGACCTGCGTACAAGCCGCTGCACGCGAGTCCCCAAAACCGTTCCGACCCCAGTTTCGGCGAAGATCGACGCGACGCCCTCCTCCTCAGGAATCCCCTGATTTCGCGAACGGCCTGACTTGGAGGCTTTTTGGCCTCATTAAGGGGCGAGCGGAGGGCGCTAAGGTCCCACATTGCGCATGGCGCGAGCTCTTTCTCGACAATTCGGGCCCCGAACTCGCGCTTCTGAACTCGTCATGCGAGAATCGTCGCAGCGCAGCGCCTACCCTCGGTTGCACTTGGTCCCTCGGAAAAAATGAGGGGATAGCTGAGCGCCCTACTCTACAGTGCTGCGCAGTTACCCCGGTATCTGACAGCGCCTATTTGTTAACTCTTTGAGTCTATACTTTACTAGGGCATATCTTAATCGGAGACCGCAAAGGTTGAAATTGAAGTTCTGGGAAGTGCCGAGCAGAGACCCGGCGAGGCAGTTCACGAACGGGCGCATTCTTGAACTTAATTCCTCATTGCGATGGTTCGCTCGGCCGGACTGCTGTGCTGACGTACAATCCGCGGAGATGAAGTAGATGGATGCGCTTGCACGTGGCTCAACGTACGCCTTGGCAGCATCGGTTGCCTTGTCGCTCGCTGCGTGCAGCGAGACTTTTGGGGGAATCGGTCCGTCAAGCCATATCGCAGAGACGGAAGCTGGAGACCAAGAATCCAACGCAGGGAATCTTGCTTCCCTGACCGAAGTCATCGCGCGCAGTCCGAGTGATGGGGCAGCATACAACACGCGCGGCGTCGTTTACGCCAAACTGGGGCGCTACTCAAACGCGATCGATGACTTCAGCCATGCGATCGAATTCGACCCGCATTTTGCCGGCGCCTACACGAACCGGGCCCTCGCCTATCGGCAGGAGCGAAGGAACGACCTTGCAATGCAAGATTTCAATCAAGCGATCGCCGTCAATCCCAAGGACGCTGCAGCCTACCTCGGCCGCGGGAATCTCCTTCGATCCCAAAACCAGTTCACCGAGGCGCGTGCAGACCTGAACCAGGCGATCAGGCTTAACCCGGAAGGCGCACAGGCCTATCACGCCCGCGGTCTCATCTACCAGCGGCAGGGGAACTACGCCCAGGCGATCACGGACTTCGACAACGCCATCGACAGGGATCCGTTCGCCGGCGCGCCGTACGAGGCGCGCGGCCAGAGCTTGATGGCGACTGGCAAGTACGAAGCCGCGATTGAGGACTTCAACGCGGCGCTGAACGTCAATTCAGACAACTCGAATGCGTGGGCGGACCTCGGGTTCTGCTACCAGAAACTTGATAATCGGTCGAAAGCGGTCGAATCCTATCAACGCGCAGTTTCGGTGAACCCAAACAATGTGAGCGCCCGCTCCGCACTGCGAGGCCTGAGTTAGTCGTCCGCGTCCTTGAAAGCGTGGCGGTTTTCTGAATCTCTGTCGCCGCGAGAGCAGCGATGGAGGTGATTCGTGGCCGGGAAGGAGATTGCGGTCAAGAAGTATGTGGTGAAGCTGAGCGCCGAGGAGCGTGATCGGCTCGAAGCTATGGTTCGCGCGGGCAAGAACTCGGCGCAGATACTGACGAGAGCGCACATTTTGTTGAAGGCTGACGTATCGGACGGGGGCCAAGGGTGGAGCGACGGTGCCATCGCGGCTGCGCTAGACACCAGCATCAACAATGTCGCTGGCCCGTCAGCAACTGGTCGAGGAGGGGTTCGAG
>Ga0335073_10015327_pt1 | contig 10722 bp, 10 predicted proteins | sample Lox_Sample_22_FD_207093 | JGI IMG/M metagenome (GOLD analysis project Ga0335073, IMG submission 207093) | Soil microbial communities from Loxahatchee National Wildlife Refuge, Florida, United States - Lox_Sample_2.2 | ecosystem: Environmental > Terrestrial > Soil > Wetlands | place: USA...
GCCAGTTGTCGTCGCTGGTGAGCACGGTGATGAACACCCCGCCCGCGGTGATGAACGCGCCGACGGAGAAGTCGATGCCGCCGCCGAGGACGACGATCGTCTGCCCGGCTCCGGCGATGCCGAGCAGCGCGGCCATGACGAGCATCGAGACGAGCGTGGACCGTGACGTCCAGCCAGGGACGGTGGCGGCGCCGATGACGTAGAGCGCCGCCAGCGCGACCACCTGCAGCAGCGGGAACCGGCGCTGCAGGTCGGCGATGTGGTGCCTGGACGTCAGCTGGCGCGGCTGTCGCGCGCCGCTGTCCGCGCCGATCGTTGTCATGTCGTCCTCGCCTGTGTCGCGCTGGCCAGCCCGGCGCCGAAGATGACGGCGATGAGCAGCAGGGCGCCGTAGATCGCGTCGGTCCAGGTGTCCGGCACGCGGGCGGCGCTGAGCACGTTCGTGATCAGGTACATGCAGCCGGCGCCGAACAGCGTGCCGATCAGGCTGCCCCGCTTGCCGGTGAACGCCGTGCCGCCGAGGGCCACCGCGGCGAGCGCCACCAGCGTGTACATCGTCGCGTCGCCCGCCTCCCCCTCTTTGAGCACCGCCATCAGCGCGAGCCCGCCGACGCCGGCGAACAGGCCGCCGATCGTGTAGGCGAGGATCCTGATCCGGGTCACGTCCATCCCGGCGGAGAAGGCGGTGGCGTCATCGCCGCCCGTCGCGTAGAGGTTGCGCAGGTAGGAGGTGCGGGACAGCCCCAGCCAGATCGCCAGCACGACCGCCAGCGAGACCAGCCCGCCGGGGATCGGGCCGAACGAGCTGGCCAGGTCGTTGGTCCACCAGGTGGATCCCTGCGGCGTGTTGCTGCCCTCGATCTGGGTGGCGAGCCCGGTGAGGATGAAGTTCATGCAGAGCGTCGCGACCACCGGCTGGAACCGGAGCACGCTGACGAGCGTGCCGTTGACCGCCCCCACCGCGGCGCCCATCACCAGGCACGACGGCACGACTACCCAGGCTGAGCCAAGCCCGTGCGGCAGCAGGACCGCCACGATGATCATGTCGATCACGGTCATCAGCGGGCCGATCGAGATGTCGATCCCGCCGCCGCCTGACATGATCGCGGGCGTGGAGGCGAGGGCGGCGATCCCGAACGGGGCGAAGATGGCGAGCGTCTCGGCCCAGTTCGACGGGCTGGCGAAGCTGGGCTGCGCGGCGATGTTCGCGATGAGCAGCACGATGAAGACCAGCAGCGCGAACGCGTAAGGCTTCGTGCGCAGGAACCGGGTCATCCGCTCCCCTCCTGACCGAAGAACGCGGCGACAAGGGCGCCGCGGGACAGCCGGTCGCGCTCCATGACGGTGCCCACCGTCCCCTCGCGGAAGACGAGCACCCGGTCCATCAGCTCGACGTGCTCGTCCACCTCGGTCGACAGCATCACGACCGCGACGCCGTCGGCGGCCAGCTTGTCGAGCAGCGCGTAGATGTCGCGCTTGGCGCCGAGGTCGATGCCCCTGGTCGGGTCGTTGAGCAGCAGGATCCGGGGGGCGCGCGCGAGCCAGCGGGCGATGACGATCTTCTGCTGGTTGCCGCCTGACAGCGTGGTGATGAGATCCGTGGGCTTGCCCATGCGGATGCCGAGGCTGTCCCGGTAGCCGGCGAGCCGGGCGCGCCTCGCGGCGTGCGACAGCAGGCCGAACCTGCGGTCCGCGCGGGACGTGACCACGCCGAAGTTCTCCTGGACCGACAGCGGCCCGAACAGCGACTCGCCGCGCCTGTCCCGTGGCACGTAACCGACGCCAAGAGCGGCGGCGTGCCGGGCCGAGCGGATTGGCGTCTGAAGCTGACCTGTGAGGCGAAGCACGTTCCCGTTCGGCGGACCCTCCCAAAGCGCCCGGAGGAACTCGTCCTGTCCGTGGCCCTCGAGCCCAGCCAGTCCGACGACCTCCCCCGCCCGGAGCGTGAACGATACCGGCGCCGCGCCCGGGCGAAGCCTGAGGTCGCGCACCTCGAGCACGCGGTCGGCGGATGGCGGGCGCTCGGTGCGCTGGTGCGCGGCCTTGCCGCCGGCCAGGTGGTCCGTGCCGGTCATCAGCCGCACGAGCTTGTCCGGCGTGGCCTGGGCGCGGGTCAGCGTGCCCACGGACTCGCCCGAGCGCAGCACCGTCACCCGGTCCGCGATCTCGCCGATCTCGTCCATCCGGTGCGAGATGAACAGCGTGGCCATCCCGGCCTGGCGGCGCCGGCCGATCGCGGCGAACAGGCGGTCCCTGGTGGCCACGTCCAGCGCGGACGTCGCCTCGTCCAGGATCAGCACCCGCGGCTCGCGCAGCAGCACACGGGCGATCGCGCACGCCTGCCGCTGGGACAGCGGCAGGGCGCCGGCGGGGGCGTCGAGGTCGATGCCGCCGGGGAGCAGTTCGGCGAACACCGCGCTCGCCCGGTCGCGCCTGGCGGCCTCGGGGAGGTTCCGGCCGAACGTGGTGTCCGCCCCGAGCCAGGCGTTCTCCAGGACCGAGCGGGAGTCGACGACGAGGACTTCCTGGAACACGGCCATGATTCCGGCCTTGATGGCGGCGCCCGGGCTGCGCAGCGCAGGCACCGTGACCAGGCTGTGTCCGTCGGCTCCGGCGAGCTCGACGGTCCCGGCGTCCGGCCGGTGCACCCCGGTGAGGATCTTCACGAGGGTGGACTTGCCTGAGCCGTTCTCGCCCATGATCGCGTGCACCTCGCCCGCGCGGAACTGCGCCGAGCACGAGCGCAGCGCCACGGTCGGCCCGAAGGCCTTGGCGAGCCCGGCGACGCGCAGCGCCACCGGACTCGCCTCGGCCTCGGCCTGGCTCGCCGGGCTATGACTTGGTGAAGATGGCATCAATGAAGGAGTTGCTCGCGTAGAGGTTGGCGGGGCCGGTGGCGGTCCCGGCGGTGTTGATCGTCCAGCTCGGGTCGAGGGTCACGTACGTGCTCAAGTTCGCGTTCGTGGCCAGCGGCGGGTCGATCGAGAGCGTGTTGATCTTGACGCCGTCGCCGACCAGCATCATGTGCGCCACCTGGTCGGTCGCGAACGCGAGGCCGTTGGGGGTGTTGGCCAGCGCCACGCCGTTGTAGGTGGACTTGTGCTGGACCCAGTAGGCAAGGCCGCCCTCGTCAAGGCCGTTGTTCGTGACCACGGGGACGGTCCGGCCGGCCTGCTGGAACGCCTCGATCACGCCCGAGGTGAACGGCCCGGCGGTGATGACCCCGCTGACGGCCTGCGGGTGCGTGTTGAGGTAGCTCAGCACCTGCTGCTTGGCGATCGACGCCTGGAACTGGGTCTGGATCGACTCGTTGGTCGTGACCTGCGGGCACAGCTTCAGCACGTCGTTGGCGCCGTTCATCGTGTCGGTGTCGATCGGCACGCCGACGATGCCGTGGATGAACATGATAAGGCCCTTGCCCTGAGCCTGCTGCACCACGAACTGGGCGAGCTTCATGCCGCCGAGCACCGAGTTCGGGACGACGTTGACCGCGTTGGCGTCGGCGATGTCGTTCAGCACGCCGATCGTGGGGATGCCCTGCTTGGCCGCCTTGTCGATGAGCGTGTTGTACGCGGTCGGGGACTGCACCTGGGCGATGATCATGGTGACGCCGTCGTCGAGCAGCGTCTGGTAGCCCTGGAGCTGGTTGGTCACCGAGCTCGCCGACGGCGCGAGCGCGACATAGGAGTAGCCGAAGGCCTTGAGGCCGGATTCCAGGCTGTCCTCAAGCGCCGTCTGGTACGGGTTGTCCAGGCCGTCGATGAGGATGCCGACCTTGACGCTGCCGCTGACGCCCTTCCAGGTGGACCAGGGCGACTTGTAGATCGTGCCGTCGAAGCCGTCGTAGTTCGCGGCGTAGCTCCCCAGGGAGGACACCAGCCCGCTCTGGTCGTTGTAGGCGATGTCCGGGATCGTCCCGCAGCTGCCGCTGAGCGCGGAGGTGCCGGACGAGCTGGCGCTCGCCGACGCTGAGCTCGACGCGGACGGTGAGGTCGCCGCGCTCGAGGAGCTGGACGAGCTAGACGAGCTTGACGAGCACGCAGCGGCCGCGACGAGCAGCGTCGCGCTGCCCAGGCCGAGGGTCAGTCTGGTTATTCCGCGTCTCATGAGGGTCTCCTTATAGCGGAGGGGCCGTGAAGAGCCCCGGGTCGACGTCGTTGAAACTTTCCTTGGCGACGAGCTCGTTCATCGGGTTCGCCGTCCCCCACTGGTCTTGGACCATCGGGTCGCGCATGTCGTAGATGTGCGGGTGCCACGTGTCCTCGTCCAGCTCCTGCAGCTCGGTCGTGTATTCGATCGTGTTGCCTTGCGGGTCGAGGAAGTAGCTGAAGGTGTTGTCGCCGGCCAGGTGACGGCCGGGACCCCACACCATGCGGGTGCCTGATCGCAGCACCCGGCCGCTGCCGCGCATGTACTCGTCCACACCGCGCATCTCGAACGAGACGTGGTGCATCGAGACGTGCGGGCCGCGGGCGATCGCGAAGCTGTGGTGCCGCGGGTTGCACCGCATGAAGTGCATGACGCCGCCGAGCGAGTCGGACAGCCGGAAATCAAGGTGCCGCGTGTACCAGTCCCTGGTCTTGTCGATGTCGGTGGCGTTGAGCACCACGTGCGACAGGCGGACCGGGATCGCTTCTTTCTGCTCAACGGCCCGGTGCTTGCGGACCGCCACGTCGCTGGACACCTCGATCGTGCGCCCGTCGACGTCGAAGAACCGGAAGCCGTAGCCGCCGCCGAGCGTGCCGAGCGTGCCTGGCTCGCTGACCAGCGCGACCCCAGCGGCCGCCAGGGTGGCGGCGAGCTCGTCGACATGCGCCTGGTTCGCCGCGCCGAACGCGATGAGGTCCAGCCGCTTGTCGCCCTCGCGCAACCGCACCACGTACTGCTCCGGTGACCCTTCGGCGGCCAGGAACGCCACGCCGGTGTCCCCGCCCACCTGGGTGAGCCCCCAGACCTTCGTGTAGAACTCCAGCTGCTTGCCGAAGTCCGGGGCGGCGATGTCGACGTGGCGCAGGTGAGTGATCAGCCGCTCAGGCATGCGTGGGTACGCCTCTCAGGTACGCAGGTGTCACGCCGGGTCCCGTGGCTGACTGGCACGTACGCCACACCCGCCTCCCAGATGTCCGGTTAATTGCCGGAAATCCTAAGAGGGGGTGTTCTGGCTTGAAAAATACTGATTCGCAATGCCAGCTATAAGCAGCGCGGTCACAGCGCGGCCGCCGCCTGTACGGTGAGCGACCGCAGCCAGCGCAGTGCCGGGTCGCCGCCGCGGGTGGGATGCCACCACGCCGCCTCGATCAGGTCGACTTTCCCGAACGGAGGTTCGTGTACTGCCACGCCGGCGGTGACGGCCACTCGCAGGGCGAGCCGCTCGGGGACGATCGCCACGAGGCCGGTCCCGGCCACCACGAACGGCAAGGGCAGCCAGCCCACCGTGGTCACCTGGACGTGCCGGGGGACGCCCAGTTCGTCGAGCGCCCGTTCCGCCGGGTTGAGCATCCCCGGTGGCCCGAGGGTGGGCGCGGCATGAGGCAGTTCACCGAGGTCGTCCAGGGTGAGCTCGCGGCCGGCCAGCCGCGCGTTGGCGGGATCGGTGATGCATACGAAGCGGTCGCGGAAGACTTCCTCGGACTCGCCGGGAAAACCGTAGCCGACCGGTGCGATCAGCAGGTCGTGCTGCAGGAGGCCGCGGTCGGTCTCTTCCATGTCCAGCGGGACCGGGTTCAGTGTCAGCCCGACACCAGGGGCGAGCTCGTGGACCCGGCGCAGCAGCGGATCGATCAGCACGGTGACCACGTAGTCGGACATGGCCAGGGAGAACGTCCGGGTGCTTGTCGCCGGGTCGAACTCCGGCCGCGCCTCCAGCGTCCGCTCGACCTGGCGCAGAGCCTCGCGGACGTCGGGCAGCAACCGCTCGGCCAGGGGGGTGAGCCGGTACTGGCGGCCGTCGCGGACCAGCAGCTCATCGTCGAAGTGACGGCGCAGCCGGGCGAGCGCGCCGCTCATCGACGGCTGGCCCATGTTGTTCTTCTCGCCGGCCTTGGTCAGGTTGCGTTCTTCAAGCAGCGCGGCCAGCGCCACGAGCAGGTTGAGGTCGATTGACGACAGGCCGCCGGCCATGGTGGAACTTTGCCTCCGGTTACGATCCGGTAAATACCCCGTGACATTCTCCCAGGTCAAGGTCAGCATAGGGCCATGTCGGTCGGAGGCGTGGATCTCAATCTGCTCATCACGCTGCGGGCGCTGCTTGAGGAAGAAAACGTCACGCACGCGGGCGCGCGCCTCGGGCTGAGCCAGCCCTCCATGTCTATCGCGCTGGGCCGGCTGCGCCGCCACTACAAGGACGAACTGCTCATCCGCAGCGGCAGGGGCTACTGCCTGACGCCGCTCGCGAGGAGCCTGCTGCCGTCGGTGACGGAGACACTGCGGCTGGTGGACGCGGCCTTCGGGCGCACCGAGGCGTTCGTGCCGGGCAAGAGCGAGCAGGTCTTCAGCCTCACGCTCTCGGACTACGCGATCACCGTGCTCATCGAGCCGCTGCTGCGCCGGGTCCAGGAGGAGGCCCCGATGGTGGGCCTGAAGCTGTCACCGATTCCGCCGGACACGCACGAGAGCGACCGGCGGCTGCGCGAGCACGACCTGCTCATCGCGCCCATGGGATTCGCGTTCCCCGGCGAGTCCGAGGTGATCTTCAGGGACCGGTTCGTGTGCATCGTCGACCCGGCCAACCCCCGGCTGCGGGACGGCTGGCTGTCGCTTGAGGACATCGGCGCGCTGCCGCACGCGGCGGCGTCGTTCGGCCACTCCGGGCTGAACCCGGCTGAACGGGTCCTTGAGGAACTCGGAGTCCGGCGGCGCGTGCAGGTCCGGGTGGTCGGCTGGCTGCCGCTGCCGTTCGTCGTGGCCGGGACGGACCTCGTGGCGATCGTCCCGGAGCGGCTCGCCCGCCGGGTGGCGGGCCCGGCGAATGTCCTGGTGGTGGAGCCGCCATTCGGCAACGTGGAGCTGATCGAGGCCGCCTGGTGGCACCCGACGCGGTCCGCCGACCCGGCGCTCTGCTGGCTGCGCGGCGTACTGCGCGACACCGCGGCCGCCATCAAGCCCGCCGCCGCGCAGCGCTGAGCGTTCGCCGTCGTCCTTCGAGGCGGGGTCGCGGCGAGGGCCTCGCATTCGCATCGGCTATAGCAGACATAGCGTGGGGTCCCCGGCGCTAGCGTAGGCGGTCATGGGAGAGGTCGCGGGCCAGCGAGTGGCCGTGGTGACTGGCGGCGCCGGCGCCATCGGCGGCGCTATCGCGTTCGAGCTGGCCGCTCGCGGTCACGCGGTTGTCAGCCTCGACCAGGCCAGTGACCCGGCTGTGGACCTCGCGCTCGAAGGGCAGGTCCGGGCGGCGGCCGCGGACGTCCTCCGCGAGCATGGCCGCTGCGACGTCCTCGTGCACGCCGCGGCCGCGTTCGACAAGGCTGACCTGGCCGGGGTGGACCTGGCGGGCTGGCGGCGCGTGCAGGCGGTCAACGTGGAGGCGGCCCTGCTGCTGGCCCAGGCATTCGTGCCGGGCATGGCGGCGCGCGGATTCGGCCGGATCATCTTCGTGGTCTCCGACACCGTGTGGTCACCGCCCGCCGGGGACATGCTGGCCTATGTGACAAGCAAGGGGGCGCTGGTCGCGCTGGCCAGGACCCTCGCGGTCGCGCACGGCGGCGACGGGATCGCCGTCACCTGCGTAGCTCCCGGGCTGACCGACACCCCGGCCGCCCGGTCCGGCGTGCCCGACGCGCATTTCGACGCCGTGCGGTCGCGGCAGGCGCTGCCCCGGACGCTGCTCCCCGGCGACGTGGCCGCCACGGTGGCATTTCTGGCGTCGGACGCCGCCGCCGCGCTGACCGGGCAGACCCTGTGCGTCGACGGCGGGCTGATCCTGCGGTGAGCGGGCGCGGTCGGTGCGGGGAGGACGGCGTGCGCCATGGCCGGTGACAACTCACGTGTGGCGATTGTTACAGGTGGGACGGGCGGCCTGGGCAGCGCCATCGTGCAGCGGCTGCGCGCGGACGGCTTCCGCGTCGCCATCGCGGACATCGACGTCAGCGCCGAGCATGAGGCCGGGAGCGGGCGTGGGACGGGCGTCGCCGTACGCGCTGGCGTCGCCGTACGCGACGGCGACGGCGTGGGCGACGGCGACGGCGACGGCGACGGCGACGGCACGGTGATGGCGGTGGGGGTGGACGTGACGCGGCCGGAATCGGCCGAAGTGATGTGCGCTCAGGTGCGTGAGCGCTGGGGGCGCGTCGATGTCCTGGTCAACAACGCCGGCATCGCCGGGCCGACCGCACCGGTGGCGGACTATCCGCCGCAAGCCTGGCACCGCGTGATCGACGTCAACCTCGTGGGCGTCTTCCACTGCACGCGCGCGTGCCTGCCGCACATGATCGCCCAGGGATATGGGCGGATCGTCAACATCGCCTCGATGGCTGGGAAAGACGGAAACCCGGAGATGTCCGCGTATTCCGCTGCCAAGGCCGGCGTCATCGCCTTCACCAAGTCGGTCGGCAAGGAAGTGGCGCGGACTGGTGTCCTCGTGAACTGTGTCGTTCCCGGCGTGATCGACGCGGGGCTGACCGACAAGGCGCCTGAGCACGAGCGGCAGCTGTTCTTGTCCCGGATCCCGATGGGCCGCATGGGCCGGCCCGGTGAGCTTGCCGAACTCGTGTCCTGGCTGGCCTCGGAGCGCTGCTCGTTCAGCACGGGCGCGGCGTTCGACCTGTCCGGCGGACGAGCGGTGTACTGAGGGCGCGCGATCGCCTGCTGTGAGAGCATCGGTTTGTTCGATGGGTCGCGTGTAGCGTGTCGCGTTCGCGTGTCGTGCTTGGTACGGCTAGTGGCGGGGGCCGCGGGCGCGGGAGTGAGCAGGGGGAAGCCAGGCGTCGGGCTTGCCGGCCACGACGCGGTTGCTGATCGTCCCGACGCCCTCGACGGTCAGCGTCACGACGTCGCCCGGCGTCAGCGGCGGTGGCTCGCGGCGCCCCGCCCGACCCCAGATCTCGGCGAGGCAGCCGCCGCCACAGGTCCCGGATCCGAAGACGTCGCCGGCGGCGACTTGCGCGCCCGCCGCGGCGTAGGCGATCAGCTCGCCGAACGTCCATGAGGCGCTGGCAAGGGAGTCGCGCGCGAGCACTGTGCCGTTCAGCTCGATCGTCATGGTGAGATCGAGGTACCCGTCGCCCGTGCGGTACGGCGCGAACTCATCCGCGGTCACCAGCCACGGGCCGAGCGTGTGCGCGCCGTCTTTTCCTTTGGTGAAGCCGAACGGCAGCCGCCCCTCCCGCTGCTGGATGTCGCGCGCTGACCAGTCGTTGAAGATCGTGTAGCCGATGATCGCGGCCTCGGCCTCCTCCGGCGTCAGGTCGCTGCCGCCAGCCCCGAGCACCGCGGCCACCTCGCATTCGAAGTCGAACCGCTCGCTGCCGGGGAACACCGGCACGTCGTCGTTGGCGCCGACGCAGGCGTGCGGGTTCGTGAAGTAGAACGCGGGCGCCTCGTACCAGGGCGGCGGCACCGCCGACAGGCCCTCCTGGGCGCGGACCACGCCCTCGATGTGCTGCTCGAACGCGACGAAGTCCCGGATCGAGCGGGGACGCAGCGGCGGGAGCAGGCGGACTGCGGCGACCAGCAGTGGGGTGGCGGCTGGAGCGTCCACGGCGGCCTGCCCGGCGGCCAGCAAGGCGTCCGGCCCCGCGTCGATCAGGGCGAGCAGCGTCGTCCCCTCGGGCAGCGGGTGGATCAGGTCGTCGGCGACGACACCGCAGCGCTGCGCGGCGCCGTCCGCGGGCGCGTAGGAGGCGAATCGCATGAGCCAGACGATAGACCGCGGTTGTGCGCGTTGTGCCTGTCAGCGGCATTCGCATCGGCAATGCCAGGCATAGCCCGGTCGGCACCGTTGTCGCGCGAGTACAGTTGTCACCCGTGTCGCAGCAGCTGGCCCAGGCACCACTCAAGACTCCGAAGGCGGAGAAGACCCGCGCGGTCATCGCCGAGGCCGCGATGCGCCTGTTTCAGGAGCACGGCTATGAGGCGACGACGATGCGCGCGATCGCCCGGGAGGCTGGTGTCGCCACCGGCAACGCCTACTACTACTTCTCTTCGAAAGAAGAGCTGATCCAGGAGTACTACGCGCGGAACGCGGACGAGCACGCGGCCGCCTGCCGCGACGTGCTCGCGGCGCAGACGCGGTTCGGCCCCCGGCTGCGCGGCGTGCTTCGCGCGCTCGTGGAGACGCAGGCGCCGTACCGGTCGTTCGCCGCCACCGTGTACTCCCGCGCGTCGGACAAGGCGAGCCCGCTCAGCCCGTTCAGCGCGGAGGCGGCGGCCGCGCGGGCGGCGGCGCTGGCGCTGTACGGCGAGGTGATCGCCGGGTCGCGGCTGCGCGTCCCCGGGTATTTGGCGGAGCGGCTGCCCGAGCTGCTGTGGCTGTACTCGGTCGGGATCATGCTGTTCTGGGCGCGGGACGCTTCGCCAGGCGGGCAGCGAACGATGCGCCTGATCGACGCCACTGTGCCGCTCGCCGCGCGGCTGGTCACGCTCGCCCGGGTACCTGTACTGCGGAGCGTGGTCAGGCAACTGCTCGCCGCGGCCGATGAAGCCCGTGATGCCACGGCTTGAGCTGCCTGGGACGGCTCTTGGCTTACGTGGGATGTTTCGGGTAGCTATGGCTACCTAAAGTATCCC
>Ga0335073_10015328_pt1 | contig 10722 bp, 7 predicted proteins | sample Lox_Sample_22_FD_207093 | JGI IMG/M metagenome (GOLD analysis project Ga0335073, IMG submission 207093) | Soil microbial communities from Loxahatchee National Wildlife Refuge, Florida, United States - Lox_Sample_2.2 | ecosystem: Environmental > Terrestrial > Soil > Wetlands | place: USA: Florida...
ACCCTGCTTACCGGTAGACGCGCGCGCGACCTCGCCCAGATGGTCGAAAATCTGCGCACCGTCCCCGGCTCGGTGATCTATCATCACACCCATCACTACCTCGAACAGCATCAGCATCTGTCGCCCGAGCCGCCCAACGATTTCGCCTACTGGACGACGAACGTGTTGCTCGAACAGCGGCTCGGCGAAGAGCTTGCGGCGATCGATGTGCTGCGATTTTCGACGATTCACGATCTGCGCGACGCCCTGGTTGAAACCATCCAGCGCTTTCTCGACAGCGCCGACAACGTTCGCGTCGCTCCCCCGGGCCAGGAATTTCATTTCATGCGCTCGGTCTCCTTCGTCCTGCCGACCGACGTGCGCGCGTCGAACCTCAAGGAGTTTGGTGAGGCGCTGAAGCACGTGTCGCTCGGTTCGATCGCCTACCACATGTTCGACGCGCGGCTGCGTTTGGACTTGGCGGATAATGATTTTTCGCGATGGTTGGAAACCACGCTCGGCGAACGTGAACTGGCCGAGGCATTACGCAACGTCGACCCGTACACGCACACCGAAGAAGGTTTGCGCCAGCGCATGATTGCACTGGTCAACCGCCGCCTGGAGCAGCGCGATGGCAGGAGTGCTTGAAGACTACGTTCCGATCGTCGGCGAGGGCGTCGTCGCGGAGCTGCGTCTGCTGGGCGAACGGCTCGCCGGCAAGCGTGTGGTCAACGTCAATTCGACGCGCAGCGGCGGCGGCGTCGCCGAGATTCTCAACCGCCTGATTCCACTCCTGAACGAAGTCGGCCTCAAGGCGCGCTGGGAAGTCATCAGCGGCACCGAGGAATTTTTCGCCCTGACCAAGCATCTGCACAACGCGCTGCACGGCACACCGCACCAGTTCACCGCTGCCGACCATGGGATTTACAACAACGTCACCGCGCATAATTTACAGAATCTCAACCTCGATGCGGATTTGATGTTCATCCACGATCCGCAGCCGGCCGGACTGATTCGCGCGCGCGACGATCTGGGCGGGCGCTGGCTGTGGCGATGCCATATCGACGTCTCGGCACCGGCGCCGAGCGCCTGGGAATTTATCGCGCCTCTCGTTCAGCGCTACGACTTGAGCGTTTTTTCCGCCCCGCAGTTCGCACGCACGATGGATCTGCCGCAGGTGCTGATCGCGCCGTCGATCGATCCGTTGTCGGACAAGAATCGCCCTCTCAGCACGGGCGAAGTCGAAACGATCCTGACGCGGCTCGGGATTCGCAACGATAAGCCAATCGTGACGCAGGTTTCGCGCTTCGACCGGCTGAAGGATCCCGTGGGAGTCGTGAAGGCATGGCAGATTGCGCGGCGCCGCGTTGACTGTCAGTTGATCCTGGCCGGCGGCTCGGCAACCGACGATCCCGAGGGCGCCGAAGTTCTGCGCGAGGTCCGCGAAGCGGCGGGCAGCGACCCTGACGTGCATATCCTCGATCTGCCCCCCGATGCGAACCTCGAGATCAACGCCATCCAGCGCGCATCGGCGGTCATCCTGCAGAAGTCGCTCAGGGAAGGCTTCGGCCTGACCGTCTCCGAAGCGCTTTGGAAATGGAAGCCGGTGATCGCCGGCGCGGTCGGCGGAATCCCGCTGCAGATCACGCATCGCTACTCCGGAATCCTCACCCACACGGTCGAAGGCACGGCGTTCTGGATTAAGCAGCTATTGTCGGCGCCTGAATATGCGCGGCGTCTCGGCGAGAACGGGCACAATCATGTGCGCAACAGCTTCCTGCTGACACGGCACATGCGCGACTACCTGCTCGCGTTCATCTACGCAAATGACAACAAGGAAGACGACATCGTCTTCTTGTGAGCAGGACGCGAAGGCTTCAGCAGTTGGCCCGGTCTTTAGCCGGGCCGTCGCTCAGTCCAAGATTATGTGCGGTGTTGACCAGCGCGACATGAGTGAAGGCCTGCGGAAAATTTCCAAGTTGGCGCTTGTCGACCGGATCGTATTGCTCGGCCAGCAATCCAACGTCATTGCGCAAATCGAGCAAGCGCTCGAACATCGCGCGTGCCTCCGACCCGCGATGCGCAAGCGCCAGGTTATCTGCGAGCCAAAAACTGCACGCCAGAAAAGCGCCTTCGCCGGCGGGCAAACCATCGATTCCTTTCTCACTGGAGTAGCGCATGACGAGACCGTCGTAGACGAGCTCCTCTTGAATCGCCTTCACGGTTCCCGCCACACGCGGATCTGAAGCCGGCAGGAATCCGACCATCGGGATCATGAGGAGCGACGCATCGAGTTCGCGCGATCCATAGTGCTGCACGAAGCTGTTGCGCTCCGCGTCGAAGCCGCGCGCGCAAATCTCATCGCGGATCTGGTCGCGCAATCCCTTCCATTTCGATGCTTCGCCTGACGAACGAAATCTTTCGATCATTTTGATCGACCGGTCCACTGCGACCCATGCCATCAGCTTGGAATGCGTGAAATGCTGGCGCGGACCGCGCACCTCCCAGATACCATCATCCGGTTGCTGCCACGCCGACGCGACGAAATCAGTCAGCTCCGCCTGCAAACGCCATGCATCCTCGTTCGGTTCGAGGCCGGCCTTGCGTCCGAGGTAGAGTGAATCGAGCACCTCGCCGAAAACATCGAGTTGAAACTGTTCGTGTGCCGCGTTGCCAATCCGCACCGGACGGCTTGCTTCGTAGCCCGCGAGCCACGGCAGCTCGAGCTCCGGCAGATCACGCTCACCCGCCAGCGCGTACATGATTTGAGTGTCCTGCGGATGCCCTGCGATCGCGCGCAGCAACCATTCGCGCCACGCATGGGCCTCTTCGACGTATCCGCTAATCAAGAGAGCGTAGAGCGTCATCGTCGAGTCGCGCAGCCAACAGTATCTATAGTCCCAGTTGCGCACGCCACCGAGCTTTTCGGGCAAGGAAGTCGTCGGTGCGGCAATGATCCCGCCCGTAGGCTGATAGGTCAGGGCTTTCAGAGTGAGCAGCGAGCGCATGACGGGATCGCGCCAGTTTGATTGCGAGGCACAACGAGCTGACCATCCCTCCCATACTTCCAGCGTCTGCTCTAATGCCGCGGCCGGATCTATCGCATCAGGGTCGTTTTCATTCGACGGATACCAGGTCAGCACCATCGGCACGGTTTGACCTTCGGCGACTTCGAACTCAGCGACCGTCTCGAAGTCCTGCCCCTTCAGATCGAGGTCGCATCGGAGCCGCACTGCATTTGGGCCGGCAATCGCGCTGAAGCCGTAGTCGCGCCGCCGAAGCCAGGGAATCGTGCGTCCGTAATCGAAGCGCAGCGTGATCGCCATTCGCATCGGCACGCGGCCGGAGATCCCGCGTATGATGCGAACGATATCGACCTGCCCACTTTGTCTCGCTACGGGCATGAAGTCGGTCAGTACAGCGGTCCCCGATTGGGTCCGCAACTCGCTCTCGAGCACGAGCGTCTGACCGCGATAACGGCGCTTGGTCTCGCGCAACTCGATCGTCGGCTCAATCAGCCATCGCCCGTTGCGCTCATCACCGAGCAAGGCGGCAAAGCACGCACCAGAATCAAAGCGCGGAAGACATAGCCAATCGATTGAGCCGTCACGCCCAACGAGAGCGGCCGTCCGGGTATTCCCAATCAGCGCGTAGTTTTCGATTCGCTTGCCCATCACATTAAAAATAGCAGATAGGCGCGTGATGATGCGGAGGCAGGATTTCCGGGGCCAACATTGCGCTCACCGCGCGGCTGGACGAGACTTTTAATAGCTCGCATAAGCTTCGCCCGATAATGCATCACCTTCCCCGATGCGCCAGTTTTGATGAGTGAACTGAGAACCGACGAAGAGCAGTTCGAAAGTACGCGAGCGCCTTCCGCCACAAACGGAGGGCGCTTGCTTGTGATGTCGAATCGGGCGCCGATACGCCTTATAAATGAAGGCGGCCGCGAACGAATCGAAGCAACCGTGGGCGGTGTCGGTTCGACATTCCTGAAATTGCTCGAGACCTACGGCGGGATGTGGATCGCCTGGTCGGGAGGACAAAAGACTCCCGGACGGCTGTTGATGCCGCCCGCAAATCCGCGATTTGCGATGGTCTTCCCGCGGCTGAGCGAGCGCGACATTTCAAATTACTACTATGGAATGTGCAATCGCGCGCTCTGGCCGCTTATGCATTACATGACGCTCAATTGCAGTTTCGATGGCGCGCAATGGAGCTCATACTGTCATGTGAATCGACTCTTTGCGAAAATCGCCGAAGCAGAAGCATCAAACTACGACTTCGTGTGGGTGCAGGATTTTCACCTGGCGTTGGTGCCGAGCCTGCTGCGTGAACGCAACCCCTCGCTCCCCGTTGGCCTGTTCTGGCACGTTCCCTGGCCCCCTGAACAGGTTTTTCGGGTTTTTCCCTGGCGCTCTCAACTGCTCGTGGGAATGCTTGGCAGCGGACTAATCGGCTTTCATACGCCGACCTATGTAAAGCATTTTCTCGACTGCTGCGAGAAAATATTGAAATTCGACGTGGACCGTAATGCCGGAGTGATCCACCACGATTCGGGGATCACTCGCGTTGGTTCATTTCCATTGGGTATTCCAAATGACTACTTTCATGAGCTCGCCAGTTCCGCTGCTGTGAAATCGCGTGCACGGCGTATCCGTAAAGCTCTGCGAACTCCGATCGTCGTTCTCGGAGTTGATCGGCTCGACTATACCAAGGGTATCGCAGAGCGGCTGCTGGGTTTCGAGCGCTTTCTTGAACTCAATCCTACGTATCGAAAGCGAGTAACTCTTGTACTTGTGGCGGTGCCATCGCGAACGAAGGTCGCCGAATACGCCGCCCTTAAAAAACAGATCGATGAGCTGGTCGGACGTGTCGTGGGACGTTTTTCGTCGGATGGCTGGGTACCTATCCGCTACCTGTACACGCAATTTCCCGCCGAAGAACTCGCTGCTTACTATCAGGCGTCCGATATTGCTCTGATCACGCCGCTTCGAGACGGCATGAACCTCGTGGCGAAGGAATTCGTGGCTGCTCAGACGGACGATACGAAAGTGCTGATACTCAGTGAGTTTGCCGGCGCGGCTCAAGAGTTGACCTCGGCGCTGCTGGTCAATCCGTATGACATCGACCAGATTGCGGAAGGTATTCGTGCGGCAGTCGAAATGACTAGCGAAGAAAGGCGCGCGCGCTTCCGCGTAATGCTCGCGAACATAAATCAAAACAATCTAACCGCATGGTCGAACTTGTTTCTCTCCACGCTCCTGAAGGAAGATGGTGTTGAAAGCGCGCTCCCGCTCTCGCGTAATTGATCGTCGCGATCTTACCTTACGGCCTCTCTTGGGCGCGGTGAACTTGGGCAGCGGGTTGTAAGGAGCGTCCAAGTCTTGCCCACTTCCCCGCTCGCAAGTCCATCGCCGTACCGAGCACCCGCCGGAGTCGACTTTGCCGAAAGGAATGTCAGATGCCGCTGGCTCATAAGGCGCAATTCTAGTGGGCCTGGGAATGCAGTGCGTGCTTACTCGTCTTATCCGGACGATCTCGCACCTATTGAATCGTTTCAAACGTTGACCGGCACGCGAACCATTATTAAGCCCCCAATACCCTTCGCCCGGAATGTAGTTTCTACAATGCCAAGGTTATAACTTCACACTTCCGATTTCGGTCTTTCAAATCAGTCTCTTGAATTCGCGGATTTTCGACCATTTTCGCGTTCTTTTGCGTGGCATTTAGATTGCTGTCTCACACCGTGCTTCGAATGCGCTGTACTTCGACCGCCTACCCGACGGAGTTTCAGCCGTTAGCGACTGAGCCTATATGACCTCGCAAGTGCAGAAGCAGACGGAAATGCCACCGTACCCACGGCGTCCCGTCGTTCGATCGATCAAACTCGCCGTTTCGATCTGCGTTTACCTGATTACGAAGGTTTGGTGGCTCTTTGCTCGGATGTTTGGCGTCAAATCGCCAGGCACGGTCGTCGGCATCTTCTATCATCAGGTTCTTGCAGCGGAAGTCGCGCAATTCAGCAAGCAGATGGATATTCTACAGCGGACCGCTCTACCCGTCGGGGCTGACAAGCTCCTCCATCTCGAGCCTGGGATCAACGCCGTCTTCGTCACCGCAGATGATGCTTGGAAAAGCTTCGCGGACAATGCAGTGCCTGAACTCGTGAAACGTAAGATTCCCTGCACGATCTTCGCAATCGCCGGCCGCCTGGGCGACAGTTTAGGTGAAGTTGACGATCGAATCGTATCGGAAACGGAACTCCGACAGCTTCGTTCGAGCCTGATAACCATCGGGTCGCACACGCTGACGCACCCAAGACTCACAACTCTGTCGAATGCCGATGCCTTAGTCGAGCTTTCCGAATCGCACAAAAGACTTCGGAACCTCCTGGATACCGACGTATTGCTCTTTTGTCCTCCCTTTGGCGCCGCCGACCAACGCATCCTCGAACTGTGTCAGCAAGCTGGGTACCGGCACGTATATATGAGCACACTCGTTAGTAGCTGCGACAATTTCGTGCTGGGTAGAATACGCGCCGATCCGGACGATTGGAGCCTCGAATTTCGTCTGAAGCTCGTCGGCGCTTACAATTGGGTCCCTTGGTCGATTCAATTGAAAGCATACCTCATTTCCTGGCTGAACACGCTCAGGAGCGGAGCTCGCCGGCATTCGATTCCGCTCGACGACCACCTCGATAATTCATGCACCCCCAGCGAAATGCCCGACCATTCGATGACCAAATTGGGGTGAGAGTGGTGGAAGTTCACGGAGTGCGAGAACCTTTTCTTCTATTGTCGGATTTCAATGTCCAGAATCTGGGTCGTTTACTGGACAAGGATTCATCGATTCATCCAACTTGCGCACCGTACGGACAGTTACTGCAAACCTTGCTCTCGGCTGATCGCGCCGAATGGTCTTCGAACTTGACGGGTGCAATCGTTTGGGCGTCGCCGAATGGAATTTCGACTACCTACCAACGCATTCGCGATTTCGACGCAACAGATACTAACTCTGTTTTGCACGATGTCGATATGTACGCGGCTTCGTTATCGCGGATTCCTTCACACGTGCGGTATATATTCGTTCCGACTTTTTCGCCCCTTCAGCAATTCGACACCCGTCGCGGATTGCTTGACATGGATGAGATATTCGGCGTGGCCAGACTGCTCATGCGAATGAATCTGCGTCTCACAGACGGTATCGCCAATGACTCACGCATTCATCTATTCGATTCCTCGCGCTGGCTGGCGGCCGGTGCCGGCAAGACCTTCGATCCCCGGCTGTGGTACTTGGCAAAGACGCCATATTCGACGGCGGTATTCAGTGAAGCAGCACGTGACTTCGCGAGCGCCTTGAAAGGCCTGCGCGGACGAGCGAAGAAGCTTCTGATTCTTGACCTCGACAACACTATTTGGGGCGGCATCGTCGGTGATGTCGGTTGGCAGCAACTCCACTTAGGTGGACACGATCACAAGGGCGAAGCCTATCGCGACTTTCAGATCGCTCTGAAGGCTCTGACCAACCGCGGCATTCTGCTTGGTATCGCGAGCAAGAACGAGGAAGCAATCGCCCTGGAGGCGATCCGCTCGCATCCTGAAATGATACTCCGACCGGATGATTTTGCGGGATGGCGTATCAACTGGGATGACAAAGCCGAGAACATAGCCGCGCTCGCCGCAGAGCTGCACCTCGGTCTCGAGGCAGTCGTCTTCGTTGACGACAATCCCGTCGAACGTGACCGAATCCGAAGCACCCTTCCTGAAGTATACGTGCCCGATTGGCCAGAGAATCCATTGCTCTATCCTTCCGCCCTGCGCGCCCTGGACTGTTTCGACGCGCCGGCAGTGAGCGCCGAGGATCGCAATCGAGCCAAGATGTATGGGTCGGAGAGAGAGCGCCGTCAAACTCGCGATGTTAGCCTGTCGCTCGATGATTGGCTCAGTAGTCTCGACTTGACGATCGTTGCTGAAGAGCTCAATCAATCGAATTTGCAGCGGACCGCGCAGCTCTTGAATAAAACGAACCAGATGAACCTCCGGACGCGTCGACTCTCGGCGTCGGAACTTTCACTATGGGCGGAAGATCCGGAGCATCTGACATTGGTCTTTCGCGTATCGGATCGTTTTGGCGACTACGGTCTGGTTGGAATCGGCAGCCTGGCATTCGACCGTGTTAATCGCCGCTGCGAATTGGCGGACTTTGTACTCAGTTGCCGCGTGATGGGCCGCAAAGTCGAACAAGCCATGTTGTGCGCTCTCGCCGAGCGTGCGCGCGCAGCGGGTTCCTCTATCCTTTCCGCGGAATTTATACCCACTTCGCGGAATTCGCCAGGCCTTACGTTCCTCAAAGCCAGTGGCATGATGGAGGACCCTGGTGGCCGAGAATATTCACTCGAATTGAACAAACCGCAGAGCTATCCACAATGCATATCTTTGAGATGGCAGTGTGTTCAGAAGGACTCTTCAACTCCGGATCGTAACTCATCGATCTTGACCTTTTCTGCAAAACAACATGCTCCAGAAACCTCGAACGAAGGATGAGCTGCAGTGAAACAGACGACGGTGACGACTCAGCGGAAACCGCTGTTTCGAAGGATATCGAATCGTGTCCTTCACGTTTTGGCGCAGAGCCTGCCTGGCAGTAAATCCATTCGCCCGATGTTTCATCGCTGGCGAGGGGTAAAAGTCGGCCGCAACGTTTTCATAGGCGATGAAGTATATATCGAAAACGAATATCCGGAAGCGATCGAAATCGGAGACAACGTCGAGATCGCGTTGCGCTCCGTGATCCTTGCTCATCTCCGAGGACCTGGCAGGATCGTAATAAAGAGGGATGCCTGGATCGGCGCATGCTCGCTAATCAGCACCGTCAATGGACGTACGTTGACGATCGGCGAAGGCGCGGTAGTTGGGGCTGGCTCAATAGTCACAAGTGATCTGCCCGACCGAGCATTCGTAAAACCTGCGCGCGCCGAGGTAATAGCGACGGCCGCCATTCCGCTGGCGACGGCTTCCTCATACATGTCGTTTTTCCGCGGGCTGCGGCCTGTCAGACGCTCGTTATCGTCGCCCGGCCAGAACGCAGGAACTCTAAACAGCAGTAACAAGGAGTGTGCTAACGAATGACTCCTCATCAGACGGAAGCCGGTTCTCAAATCGAAGCTGCGGTCCTTCGCGCCATAGAGAAGGTTAATGAGCTTCTGCCCGAATCACAACGCTTAGCAAAGAGTCGCGACACTCGATTACTCGATGACGGAACCGAACTCGATTCCTTGTCCATTGTTAACCTGTTGATCTTCGTCGAAGATGAATTGAGTGACTCATTGGGCCGGGAAATCTCCTTGACTGGCTCCGACGACGCGCTTGACTTCCCTGCTGAGGATTTGCGTTCGATGGGTAGTTTGATTGAGGCTCTGCAACGCAGACTCTTTGCACAGCAGTAACCTACGAATATGCTGACGCACCTGGTAACCCTCGACCTCGAAAGAACGACTGAGTTTGGTCATCGCATCGCTAAGCTTGCTCGATTCTCTGGTATTCCAACACGTATCGTCACCACGGCAGACGCCTTCATCACTGATCCTTGCGTTGGCCGGAACGCAGCGATCGCAATACACAGCCGGACACTTGCGTCAATCGCGCTCAGGATGGGAGCGAGCGCAACCTCGCTACTTCAGACATTTAGCGCGGCGTTTGTCTATGGTTTCACCGATCAAAGCGAGAGGGAAATACTTTGCCAACTGACTGACGGTGCGATCGCACGGATCTCAGAACTGCCCGGCGGCACGGTGAGGCACGATTTTGCTGACAACAAGCTTTGCCGCCAGCTCGCGGGGCTCACCTTCACGGCTAGCGCAGACCGCCGTCGGCCTGTTTTCGAGAGCGCGGCGCCGGGAGGCAGCCTAGTCAATTTGCTCTTCGCCGACAATCGCCCCTACTACCTCAAGAGAGAGGGACTGCTGTCCGAACTCTTTCTGTGCGCTGGCCAGTCGATCACGGATCTCGACTTGAACATTTCTCGCTGCGATGCCCTCCATGACTCCCTTCCCAACCTGCTTCCATTTCTGATTTTCGCCAAACACGTGTTTGGATCGGCCTGTTGGGAGAATCCTTTTCCACGCGCGACACTGATTATTGATGATCCCCTGCTGCGGCCACGCTACGGGTTTCTGTCGCACGAAGCATTGTTGGAGTCGCTACAGCAATACGATTTCGCAAGCACACTAGCTTTCATTCCTTGGAATTACCGCCGGAGCGATAGGCGCGTTACGGACCTCTACAAGCGCAATCCATCGAGGCTCTCGATCTGCGTGCATGGATGCGATCACACCGATGGGGAATTCGGTATTACCGACGAAGGCACACTAAGTCGGAAGGTCTCGAGAGCGCTCCAGCGTATTCGGGCGCACGATTCGGGGACAGGGCTAGTCGCCGATCGTGTAATGGTATTCCCCCAGGGTGTCTTCTCTAGGGCGTCGTTGACGGCGTTGGGCGGCGCAGGATTCATCGCCGCAGTCAATACTACTTTATTGCCAACCGATGCAGGTTCCGACTACCTTACCCTCAGAGATTTCCTATCTCCAGCGATTGAGGCTGAGGGGCTTCCGCTTTTCGGCCGGCACTATCCAACAGCAGTGTTTTCCTTCGCGCTTGATCTCTTTCTTGGCAAACCTGCGCTGGTAGCCGCTCATCATGATATTTTCAAGGATGGCTATACTGACCTTTGTGCCTTCGTTGA
>Ga0335073_10015329_pt1 | contig 10721 bp, 9 predicted proteins | sample Lox_Sample_22_FD_207093 | JGI IMG/M metagenome (GOLD analysis project Ga0335073, IMG submission 207093) | Soil microbial communities from Loxahatchee National Wildlife Refuge, Florida, United States - Lox_Sample_2.2 | ecosystem: Environmental > Terrestrial > Soil > Wetlands | place: USA: Florida...
GGTCACCGAGGGACAGGCTGCGGCCTTCGCCATGGCGGTCTACTTTCATGGCATGACGCTGGACGAGCGCGTGGCGCTGACGCGCGCGATGACCCGCTCCGGAATGACCCTCGATTGGCGTGACGCGAATCTGCCGGGCCCGATCCTCGACAAGCACTCGACCGGCGGCGTCGGCGACAATGTTTCGCTGATGCTGGCGCCGATGCTCGCCGCCTGCGGCGCCTATGTGCCGATGATTTCCGGGCGCGGCCTCGGCCACACCGGCGGCACGCTGGATAAGCTCGATTCGATCTCCGGCTATGCGTCGCAGCCGGACCTCGCTCTGTTCAAGCGCGTGGTCCGGGAGGCGGGCTGCGCCGTCATCGGCCAGACGGACGAACTCGCGCCGGCCGACCGGCGCCTCTACGCCATCCGCGACGTCACCGCGACGGTCGAAGCGATTGCGCTCATCACCGCCTCGATCCTGTCGAAGAAGCTCGCTGCGGGACTGCAGGGTCTGGTCATGGACGTCAAGACGGGGTCCGGCGCGTTCATGGCCACTCTCGACGGAGCGCGCGAGCTTGCGGCCAGCATCGCGACGGTCGCCAACGACGCGGGCTTGCCGACGGTCTCGCTGATCACCGACATGAACGCGCCGCTCGCCAGCGCCGCCGGCAACGCGGTCGAGGTGCGGAACGCGGTCGACTACCTGACTGGCGTCAAGCGCGACGCGCGCCTCGATCGCGTCACGATGGCGCTCGGCGCCGAACTGCTGGCGCTCTCGGGGCTGGCGCCCGACGCAGACGCGGGCGCCGTCGCGTTGAAGCGCGCGCTGGAAACGGGGGCGGCCGCGGAGCGGTTCGAGCGCATGGTCATGGGGCTAGGAGGCCCGAAGGACTTTGTTTCGCGCGCGCATAAGATTCTGCCCCGGGCGCCGGTGCTCGTCGAGGCGACGCCGGAGACGCGCGGCTTCGTCACGGGCATCGACGCGCGCGCTGTCGGGCTTGCGGTCGTCGAGCTTGGCGGCGGCAGGGCGCGCGCCGCCGACTCGATCGACCCCGCGGTCGGCCTGACTGAGCTTGCCTCGATTGGGGCCGAGGTCGGCCCCGACTCAGCCCTCGCCCGCGTGCATGCGCGTGACCTCGATGCGGCCGAGGCGGCCGTGCGGCGCCTGCGCGCTGCCTATCGCCTCGACGCAGCGCCGCTTTCGCCGGTCGATCCGGTGATCGAACGCATCGGCCCGCCTCCCTTGACATAACCTACTAGCCTTCTTATAAGAAGATAGCTAGTTAGGAGGTTAGGCATGGCATCCGTCTCATATATGCGCGCGGGCAAGCTTGCTGAGTTGCTTCAGAAAGCCGACGGGGGCGCAGGATTGGTCGTGAAGGTTATCAGTGCTTCGCGGTTGGCATTGGGGAGGGACCCGCTCCATCCGACCATCGCGATCGATTTCTCGAAGGAGGCAATTGCGCCTTATGAGTCAGTGGAGGGGAGAACCAATGCGGGCATCGATGTCGCGCGGACTAACCTTCGTGCCGACGATCCCAGGGCCAATAAGGCGACTCGCCGGTCTGGCCTGCACTGGTTCGAGCTTCTAGGGAATCGATCGGAGTTTGGCTCGCTTCGAGACCTCCTGCGGGCCGCCCTGCTCGCTATCGAGAGTGCAAGGCCAGGCTCGCTCGAAGAATTGTGCCATATCCGGCCGCGGTCCAAGCGGATCGTGGCACGGGATAAGAAGCTACTGTTCACGAGTGAGGCGATGTCAGAGGAGTTCTCCGAACAACTGGGAGATGGCTGGTGGTATGGCACAAATAACTCAGCGCAGGAGACAAAAGCGTGGCTCCAGCGCGCCTGCTCGTGCGCCGGACTCACGTGGGGCAGTGATTTCAATACGAACCTTTGAGCTACGCAGTCTCACTGGATGACAGTCCTCATCGCCGTTTCCGGCTGGGACCCGACGCCGTGGCGGCGCGCGCTCGAAGCGCTGCTGCCGACCCATCGAATTGCTATGCTCGACGAGCCGTTCGACCGCGCCTCCATCCGCTACGCGGTGAGCTGGCGCCATCCGCCGGGCGCGCTCAAGGCCCTGCCCGGGCTCGAGGCGATCTTTTCGCTCGGCGCTGGCGTCGATCACGTCTTCGCCGATCCCGCTCTGCCCGACAAGCCGATCGTGCGGATCGTCGACCCGGATCTGACCGACCGGATGAGCGAGTGGGTGGTCATGCATGCGCTCGTTCATCTGCGTGGGTTGCGCCGCTACGAACGCCAGCAGCGCGAGCGCGTCTGGACGGACGACGAGGAGCAGCCGACGGCGGGCGATATCCAGGTCGGCGTGCTGGGGCTCGGCGTATTGGGCAAGGACGCTGCCGCCAAGCTCAAGGCGCTGGGCTTCATGGTCGCCGGCTGGAGCGCAAGCCCGAAATCGCTGCCCGACGTCGCCTGCTTTTCCGGCTTGGACGGGCTCGAGCGCCTGCTCAAGCAAACCGACATGCTCGTCGTCCTGCTGCCGCTGACCGAAGCGACGCGCGGGATCGTCAACGCGTCGCTCCTGGCTCGGCTCCGGCGCAGCGGCCCACTCGGCGGCCCGATCTTCATCAACGCCGGACGGGGCGGCTTGCAGGTCGAAGCCGACATCCTCGCAGCGCTCGATTCCGGCGTGCTTAAGGGCGCGTCGCTCGACGTGTTCGAGCGCGAGCCGCTGCCCAAGGATTCTCGCTTGTGGACGCACCCGGCCGTTTATGTCAGCCCGCACAACGCGGCGGTGTCCTCGACCGAGGCCATCGCCGGGTTCGTCGCCCGGCAGATCGAGGCTCACGAGCGCGGCGAGCCGCTCGCCCACCTAGTGGATCGGCGGCGCGGCTATTGAGGCGAGGCGCAGGCCGTCGCCTGCGCCTCCTGCGGTGCTACTGCTTCTTACAGGTATCGATGGTCTCTGGCGTGCAAACGTCGAGGCCGATCGTCACCGGGTCCGGAACGGACTTGCTTTGTGTCAGATCGTTGAGGAGATAGATGGCCTTGTAGCCCATCTCGAACGGCCGCTGTCCAACCTGTCCGTGGCTCAAGCCCGCCTTCAGATCGTCCATCTGCATCGGCAGAGTCTCGACAAACAGCATGACCAGATCTTTGTTGTCGAGCCGCTCCTTGTACTTCTGCATGAGTTCGCGATAGGCCTTCACCTCCATCTCGGGCGCGCCGCCCGCGTCGAGGACAGCGTCGATCTTCGGATATTTGGCCAAGAGGTCGGTGAGCTGGGTAATCGACAACGGGAAATCGTCATTGTTGTAGAGTGGGCAACCCGCGACCTGCTTCCACTTGTCGGCGGGCAGGGTCTCCACCATGCCCTTGATGCGGTCGTTCATGTTGGCCGCGGCCGGTCCGCCGGTCTGGATACAGTACGTGCCTCCGTTCGGCTTGAGCGCTATCGCCTGCTTGGCGACCGCGATGCCCACCTGCTCATTGACCGTGCCAATGTAGCTGGAGCGTAGCCCCTTGTCGGCCGGCAGCAGGTCGCTGTCCCAGGTCACGACTGGGATATTGGCCTCTTTCGCCCTGGCGAGCACCTTGGCGATCGCAGGCGCATTGGCGGCTGAGACGCCAATGCCGTCGACATGCTTGGTGATGAGGTCTTGGACGACCTGCACCTGCTCCTGCTCGGTGGCGTCGGCCGGGCCGATGAACAGGCACTGGATGCCCCCGATCTCCTTCGCCGCCTTCATGCATCCGTCTCGCGCCTGATCGAAGAACGGATTGTTCATCGCCTTCGGAACGAGGGCGAAGATCTTGTCCTTCGCTTCGGCCGTCATGGGTTGAACCGCCCCGATCAGGGCCGCGAGAGCTATCACGCTCGTTATTCTCATGGACTTTCCTCCCTGTTGGCCGACTGCATTCTCGCAGACGGAAACCTATCCTGCGGGCATGCGCCGCGCGCGCTCGAGCAGGATCGCGCCCGCGATGATCAGGCCGACGAACGTCCCCTGCCAATAGGGATCAACGCCGGCAAGCAGGAGCGCGTTGCGCACGATCTCGATGAGCGCGGCGCCGATCACCGACGCGTAGGGAATGCCGTAGCCGCCCATGAGGTCGGCGCCCCCGATGACCGTTGCGGCGATGACCTGAAGCTCGTAGCCGACGCCGAGCCCGTTGGTGACGGATCCGAGCCATCCGACGATGAGGATGGCGGCGACTCCTGCGGTGAGGCTGCTGATGACATAGACTGAGACCTTGACCGGCACGACCGGAATGCCAGTCAAGAGCGCCGCCTGCTCATTCCCGCCAATGGCGTAGACGTATCGGCCCCAGCTCGTGTTGGCCAAGACAATCGTCAGGATGATGGCGAGCGCCGCCATCACGATCACTACGGAGGGTATGCCGAACAAGCTGCCGCCGCCGAGCGCGCCGAACAGCTTCTCATCCGGACCGAATGTGTAGATCATCTTGTTGTTCGACAGGACCAGCGCCTGGCTGCGCGCCACCGAGAGCATGATCAGCGTCACGACGAACGGCGACAGCTTGAACCGGGCGATCGCATAACCGTTGATGAGGCCGCAGAGCAACGCCACCCCGATTCCCGCGGCAGCCCCGATCCACAACGGATTGCCGGCCTGAAGCGTGAGCCCCGTCACGATGCCGACGAGCCCCATCACGGAGCCCACCGATAGATCGATGCCACCCGTGATGATCACCAGCAACTGACCCAAACCCATGATGGCGACGAAGGCGAAGTTGCGACTGTCGTTGTAGAGATTGTCGTAGCTGCGGAACGGCTCCGAGATGAGCGCCATCACGGCGCAAATGATAAGGACCGCGAGAGTGATGGCGGCGGGCTGACCGGGCCGGACGATTCCGAAGCGCCGCGCAGGCGCCGCGGCGAGCTCAGCCTGCGCGGACACGGTCCCGCTCTTTCCATATGCGATCGCGACCGCGACGATCGGCCGAGGAGCGTCGATTCATGGGTAGGCCACCCCGGCGAAAGCCGAGAAACCTCCCGTCTCTGCGACGGAACCCGCACATGAGCGTTCCCCCGGGTCGCCCGCATATCGCGGTCGTGGCCAATCGACGAACTCGACGATCAACGCAATTGGAAGCTATTGATGGCCATTATATTGTCAAGCGCCGCGGTTCCCTTAGCAGCACGCGCAACCGGCCCACGACTCGCTGACCACGCTTCGAGCTTTCCGCTCGTGTCCCGATTCCGAAGTTCCGGCGATTTTGGTCTGAGGTTGAGCGGCGCCGAGGGTGGCCGCGCAGAACCGGTTGACGCTGGAGAAAATGGCGTCGGCGGATTTGGCCCAGGCGAACGGCTTGGGCTTTGTCGTTCGCACGTCTCCCTGGGCGGCCGGCGGCCGCATTCAGCCTTTGCGCTTATTTGCAGCCTATTGACTATGGCGTAGCAATGGATACATCATGCATGCGAGGCGAAAAACGCAGGAGATTAGGCGATGAGCGACGTCGCGCGCGTTGGCGTGGACGCTGCCCTACCTGTGGGGATGACGGACCGGACGGTTGCGGGCATTCGCAAGGTTCTGGCGGGCCAGTGGCGTTGGAAAAGCCCGCTCCTGTTCGCTGGCCCCGCGGTGATCGCCTCGATCGCCTATATGGACCCAGGCAATTTCGCTACCAACATCCAGGCCGGGGCGAAATACGGCTACACGCTCTTGTGGGTCGTGCTCCTGGCCAATGTCGCGGCGATGCTGTTCCAGGCGCTGTCGGCCAAGCTCGGCATCGTCACCGGGCGCAATCTGGCCGAAATGTGCCGCGAGCATTTTCCTCGGCCCGTGGTGTGGGCGCTTTGGATCGTGAGCGAAGTGGCGGCGATGGCGACCGACCTCGCCGAATTCCTCGGCGGCGCCATAGGTCTCGCGCTGCTCATGCATATCCCGCTCGTCGCCGGCATGGGCGTAACCGCCGTCCTTGTCTACGGCATCCTGATGTTCGAAGGCCGCGGCTTTCGCCCGGTCGAACTCATCATCGGCTCGCTCGTTGCGGCGATCGCCCTCTGCTATCTCGTCGAGACGGTCATGGCCCCGGTCGATTGGGCCGCGGCGGGCGTGGGCAGCGTGGTTCCGCGATTGCCTGACGCCGGCGCGTTGACCATCGCGGTCGGCATTGTCGGCGCGACGATCATGCCGCACGCGATCTTCCTGCACTCGGGGCTGACCCAGAACCGAGCGCCGGCGCGCAACGACCACGAGCGACGCCTCCTGCTCAGGTTCTCCAACGTCGAGGTCCTCGCCGCCCTCGGCGTCGCCGGCCTCGTCAATATGGCGATGGTCATCACGGCGGCGAGCGCGTTCCACGCCGGCCACAGCGACGTGGCGGAGATCGAGACCGCCTATCACACGCTCACGCCGCTGCTCGGCCCGGCCGCTGCGGGCGCGTTCCTGACGGCGCTCTTGGCCTCGGGGTTGTCGAGCTCGGCGGTCGGAACGATGGCCGGCCAGATGATCATGCAAGGCTTCGTCGGCTTCCGCATTCCGATCGTCGTCCGCCGTCTGGTGACGATGATCCCCGCGTTCGTCGTCGTCTGGCTTGGCGTCAATTCCACCAGCGCGCTCGTCATCAGCCAGGTGGTGCTGAGCATCGCGCTCCCCGCGCCGGTCATCGCGCTCATCCTGTTCACGCGCCGCAAGGACATCATGGGCGCTTTCGCCAACAGCCGGCTGACCAACGCCGCCTCGGTCTTCGCCGCCCTGGTGATTCTGAGCTTGAACGCGGTTCTTTTGCTCCAGGTGTTCGGGGTTGCGATTCCGGGGCTGCCGAGCGGCTGAGAGCTCATGGCGTCGTAGCCCCGACCGATCGTCGTGGCCGCCGCGGTCCAAGGATGCGCGGAAGGACGCCGGTCGTCTACCGACGGGCTATCGTGATCGATGAGCGTCCCCGTCGCCCAGATGCCTGACCTTGTCCGGATTGCGCATGACATAGACGCCGGCGATCCGGCCGTCGGCGATCTCGAGCGCTGTCGTCTGCAAGCCGTCGTATTCGCCGGTGACGAAACCCGGCAGGCCGTTGATAAAGCCGTAGCGCACGGCTCCCGGCGTCTTCCCCGCGAGGAGGCGCGCGAGCCCGGCGTGAAACCGCATGACCTCGTCGAGGCCGACAAGGGGCCGCTTCGCCGCCGGCCTCTTGCCGCCGCCGTCGGAATAGAGGACGACGTCGGCCGCGAGAAGCGAGCGCAAGTTATCCATGTCGCCGTTGCGGGTCGCCGAATAGAACGCCGCCGCGATCTCCAGGCCGCGTTCCTTCGGCACCGGAAAGCGCGGGCGCGCGGCGCGCACATGGGTCCGCGCGCGGCTGGCGAGCTGGCGGCAGGTCGCCGGCTCGCGGCCGATGGTCTCGGCCACCTCCTCGAAGCCGACGCCGAACACGTCGTGCAGCAGGAAGGCGGCGCGCTCGAGCGGCGACAATCGTTCGAGCGCCATCATCAGCGGCAATGTCACGTCGTCGACGGCGTCTTCCTCGGGTTCGACCAGGGGTTCCGGCAGCCACGGCCCGATATAGGTTTCGCGGCGCCGGCGCGCGGACTTCAACTGATCGAGGCAGAGGCGGGTGACGATCCGGCGCAGGTAGGCTTCCGGTTCGAGAACGGCGTCGCGATCGGCGTCGAGCCAGCGCAAGAACGCGTCCTGCACCACGTCCTCCGCGTCCGCGACCGATCCCAGCATGCGATAGGCGATGCGGATCAATCGCGGGCGCAGCGGATCAAAGCTGAGCGCGGCGTCCTCGCCTGGCGTCGCCGCCATCAGGCCGCCCGGCGCTGCTCGATCGGGTGAACCGCGCGGAAGCCGATGTTGATCCTGTTCCAGCCGTTGATCGCGACGATCAAGAGAGTGAGCTTCACTTGCTCTTCCTCGCTGAACTGAGCCGTGAGCGCTTCATAGACCTCGTCGGAAGCGCGCGTCTCAGACAGCAACGTCAGGGCCTCGGTCCAAGCCAGCGCCGCGCGCTCGCGGTCGCTATAGAGCGAAGAGTCGCGCCAAGCGTCGAGCAGGTAGAGCCGCTGCTCCGTCTCGCCGCGTTTGCGCGCGCCGACCGTATGCATATCGAGGCAGAAGGCGCAGCCGTTGATTTGCGAGGTGCGGGTCACCACGAGATCCATCAGGCTCTCTTCCAGGCCGAGCTTCTTAAGGCCCTGGCTGAAATCAAGCCAGGATTTCATCGGCCCCGGCGCGGCGGCGAATGCGTTCAATCTGGGTGTCATCATCATCTCCTTCATCAAGCGACGTTCGCAGGACATGACGAGATGGAAGGGCGCGTTGTGACGTGGGTGAGGAATTTTTCGTGGCGCCCATGCCGAAACCTCGACAACGCCAGTCTCAGCCTTCTTTCGCCGCGAACTCGGCGCGCAACGCCTCATTCTCGGCTTCAAGCGCTTCGAGACGCTCCCGCAACGGCGCGAGCGCCGGGGCAAGCTCGGCTTCGCTGAATCGCGGCGTGATATGCTGCGGGCAGTTCCAGTCGAACGCCACAAGATGGATGATGAGGCCGCGCTCGACTTTCGCCTTGTAGCCCGGGAGAGTAAGCTTGGCGGCCAGTTCCGGATCGGTGGTGAGATCCTTCGCCTCGATATGAGCGTAGATCTTGAGGCGACGCCGGTTGGGATAGTCCATCAAGATCAGCGCGGCGCGGTCGTTCGCCGCGAGATTGCCGGTGCTGATGTACTGCCGGTTGCCGCGAAAGTCGGCAATCGCCAGCGTTTTCTCGTCGAGAATGCGAATGAAGCCGGGCGGCCCGCCGCGGTGCTGCACGTAGGGCCAGCCGCTCTCCGACACGGTCGCCATATAGAGGCTGTCGCGCGCAGCGATGAACGTCGCCGCCCCGCGGGTCAGGCGGCCGGCCGGCCGGTCCCCTTCGAAGTTCGCCCAGAATTCGCCGCTGCCGTTCTTTTCCTGCGCGGCGCGAACGCTCGGTGTCGAGGCGAAGTCGAGATAGTCGTAAGGCATGGACGAAGCTCCGCCCTGGCGCGGCCGAACACGGCGCCCATAAAAATAGTGTCTTTCAGTCGAGACAATAATGATTTATGCTTGAAACAGACTATTTCAGTTTATGGAATATGGATCGCCTCGAAGCCATGTCGCTTCTGGTCTCCGTCGCTGAGGTCGGCAGCCTTTCAGCCGCCGGCCGCAAGCTCGGGGTGCCGCTGCCGACGATGAGCCGTAAGATTTCCGAGCTGGAAGCGCATCTGAACACGCGCCTCCTGATCCGCTCGACCCGCAGGCTCGCTCTCACCGATGCGGGCGCAGCCTATGTGGCGGCGGCCAAACGCATCCTCGACGAAGTGAGCGAGGCCGAGCGCGCGGCGTCGGGGGAACATGCAGCGCCTCGAGGCGACCTCGTCATCACCGCGCCAATCGTCTTTGGCCGGCTGCATGTCTTGCCCGTGATCGCCGAATTTCTCGCGCGATGGCCGGAGATCAATGTCCGGCTCGTGCTCTCCGACCGTAATCTCCACCTCATCGACGATCACGTCGACATTGCGGTGCGCATCGGCGCGCTCGCGGACAGCGCCTTGGCGGCGATCAAGGTCGGCGCGGTGCGCCGCGTGGTGTGCGGCAGTCCCGCCTATTTCGCCGCTCATGGCGCGCCGAAAACGCCGGGGGATCTCGCCGCGCTGACCGCGGTGACCTTCGACCAGCTTTCGTCTTCGGAGCATTGGAGCTTCCGAGCCCCGAAATCGAAGCGTGAAATTCGCGCGCCCGTGTGTGCGCGCCTGGCGGTCAACACCGCGGAAGCGGCGATCGACGGCGCGGCCGCCGGCCTCGGCGTCACGCGCGTCCTGTCCTATCAGGTGGCGCAGGCGGTGCTGGACGGCCGGATCGAGATTGTGCTCGCCGAATATGAACCCGATCCGGCGCCGGTCAGCCTCATCCATAGCCGTCAGGGATTGACGCCGCTCAAGGTGCGCATGGCTCTCGATTTCGCCGCGCCTCGACTGCGGGCGCGATTGGGCCAATAGCGCCGGCCTTTGAAGCCGGACGCCCCCTACTGCGCCGCCTGGATGTTGGGGAAGGCGATCTCGATCAGCGTGCCTTGCTCGCGCCGGCTCTTGATCGAAAATTCGGCCTTGTTGGCTTCGACCAGCGCCTTGGTCAGCGGCAGGCCGAGACCGGCGCCGCCCTTGGCCCCGCCCTTGCCGACCTGGCTGAACGGCGTGAGCGCGAGACCCACCTCGTTCTCGTTCATGCCGACCCCGGTGTCGCGCACGCGGATCACCGCCTGCCCGGCGGCGTCGACGGCGGTCGAGACGATCACCTGCCCGCCCGGCTCGTTGAACTTCACCGCGTTCGACATCAGGTTCAGCATGATCTGCTTGAGCGAACGCTCGTCGACCATCACCCGCGGCAGGCGGTCGTGGAGCGAGACGCGCATGATCACCCGCTCCCGCGCGGCCTGCGGCTGCATCAGCGACACGCACTCGCGAATGACGCTGTTGGCGTCGACGGCTTCGAACGCGAGCTCGAGCTTGCCGGCTTCGATCTTGCTCAAATCGAGCAGGTCGTCGGCGAGGCTCATCACGTGGCTGCCGGAGGCGTGAATGTCCTTGAGGTAGTCCTTGTAGCGCTCGTTGCCGATCGGGCCGAAACGCTCCTCCAGCATCACTTCGGCAAAGCCGAGGATGGCGTGCAAGGGCGTACGGATCTCATGGCTGACCTGAGCGAGAAAATCCGTCTTGGCGGCGCTCGCGGCCTCGGCGCCTTCGCGCGCCGCGATCTGGCGCCGCTCCGTCTCGCGCTCGCGGCTCAAGT
>Ga0335073_10015330_pt1 | contig 10720 bp, 9 predicted proteins | sample Lox_Sample_22_FD_207093 | JGI IMG/M metagenome (GOLD analysis project Ga0335073, IMG submission 207093) | Soil microbial communities from Loxahatchee National Wildlife Refuge, Florida, United States - Lox_Sample_2.2 | ecosystem: Environmental > Terrestrial > Soil > Wetlands | place: USA: Florida...
GCCTTGCGCGCGTTGCCTTGAGCCGGTCCGGCGCGATGTAAACCGTCAGTTCGAGCTGCTGTATCGCCCCTTGGGCGTAGACGCCGGTCGCGATGAGCTCTCGGTGACGGATGCGGAAGCCGAAATCAGCTACTATCAAGGCCAAGGCATTCTGCTGGAAGATGTCTTACGCGAGCAGGTGCTTCTGGCTCTACCGCTGAAGACAATCTGCCAGGAGAATTGCAAGGGTTTGTGTCCCCACTGCGGCAAGAACCTGAATCAGGAGCAATGCTCCTGCACGGTTCCCGCGGAAGATCCGCGCTGGGAAGCGTTGAAAGACATTCGCAGCAGGTTGGGATAGAAACAGCAGCCATCAGCATTCGGCCAGCATGGCGGATTGCCAATACCCGCTGCAGAGTTTAGAAATCAGCTTGAGTTCAGGATCCGCACGGGAGTCTATAGGCCGAGTGCTGATTGCTAAATCGGGCGAATCCGCCCGCTAAAGAGGAATCAAACATGCCAAATCCAAAACGACGTCATTCGCAACGGCGCACCTCTACGCGGCGTGCGCACGATTCGCTTAAGAGCCACAGCCTTTCTGAGTGCCCCAACTGCCATGAACAAAAAATGCCCCACCGCGCTTGCCCCAAGTGCGGGTACTATAAGGGACGCGAGGTTCTGGAAGTCGAGGAAACCAGCTAACTGCTCCACACCATGCCTAGCGTAATCGCGCTGGATGCGATGGGTTCGGACCGTGCGCCCAAGCCTGAAATTGAGGGCGCGCTGTATGCCGCTCGCCAATACGGCGTGCGCGTTCTTCTCGTCGGACCAGAGCCGATCCTCCGCTCCGAACTCAGCCGCCATCGTTCGGCGTCCCAGCTTCCGATCGAAATCGTCCACGCCAGCGAGTGCATCACCATGGAAGATAAGGTGGAGGCCATCCGCGCCAAGCGCGATTCCTCCATGCGCGTCGGCCTGCGTCTGGTGCGCGAGGGTCGCGCCGCGGGATTCGTCACCGCTGGCAACACCGGTGCGGCCATGGCCACGACGAAAATCGTGCTCGGTGCCGTGCCCGGCGTGGATCGTCCCGCTCTCGCCGCAGTTTTCCCCACGGCTCCTGGCAGCGCCGCGATGCTTCTCGACGTCGGAGCCAACGTCGACTGCAAGCCCCACAACCTCGAGCAATTCGCCGTGATGGGCGACATCTATTTTCGTGCCATGTTTGGTAAGGGACATGGCATGTCCGGACCGCGCGTCGGCCTGCTCTCGATCGGCGAAGAAGAGTCCAAGGGCAACGAACTCACCCGCGAGGCCTTCCAGCTCCTGAAGCAGCTGCCCTTGAATTTCATTGGCAACGTCGAAGGCCGCGATCTCTACAACGGTCACGTCGATGTGATCGTCGCCGATGGCTTCGTCGGCAACGTTGCCCTGAAGATTTCCGAAGGCGTGGCAAACTTGGTCCGCACGGCTCTGAAGGAATCGCTCAAAGCCACGATCACGCGCCAGGTTGGAGCTCTGCTTTCGCGCAGCGCCTTTATCGATTTCAAAAAGCGCCTCGATCACACCGAATACGGTGGCGCTCCGCTGCTCGGAGTGAAAGGCGCCTGCATCATCACGCACGGCTCGTCAAACGCCAACGCCATCAAGAACGCCGTTCGCGTCGCTGCCGAGTTCGCGCGGAGCGGCATCAACGAATCCATCGAGCGCGGTCTCGCCGCTCTGCACCCGCTTGCAGCTCAGGCCACGCAACCTCGTTGACCGAAGTTGACCGAAGAAGATATGACAGACTCAAGCTGCATCGCCTTACTCTTTCCCGGCCAGGGCTCCCAAGCGGTCGGCATGGGAAAAGATCTGGCCGAGAAATATCCCATCGCGCGCCAAACATTCGACGAAGCCGACGACGCGCTCGGCTACAAGCTCTCTCAGCTCTGCTTCGAAGGCCCCGAAGATCAACTTCGCCTCACCGAAATCACGCAACCGGCCATTCTCACCGTCTCCATCGCCGTCCTGCGCGTGCTCGAAACCCAAATTCCCAAGCCCGCCTTCGTCGCCGGCCACAGCCTCGGAGAATACTCCGCGCACGTAGCTTCGGGCACAATCAAATTCGCCGACGCTGTCCGCACCGTCCGCAATCGCGGCAAGTACATGCAGGAAGCCGTTCCCGTCGGTGTCGGCGCGATGGCCGCAATTCTCGGCATGGAACTCGAAAAAATTACTGCGATCTGCGCCGAAGCCGCGCAAGACGAAGTCTGCCAGCCCGCAAACATCAACTCGCCCGAACAGGTTGTGATCTCAGGAAATACCGCCGCCGTGGAACGCGCCCTGAAATTCGCCGAAGAACGCGGCGCCAAAAAAGCCAGGCTGCTGCCCGTTAGCGCTCCCTTCCATTGTTCCCTGATGAAGCCGGCCCAGGATCGCCTGCAAACCGATCTCGACAAACTCGCGATGTCGAAGCCGGTGTATCCAGTCGCTTGCAACGTCGATGCTTCGCTGGTCACCGATACGCTAAAAGCCCTCGACACACTCGTCCGCCAAGTTACCGGATCGGTGAAATGGGATCAATGCGTGCGCCTGCTGATCGCGCAGGGCGTGCAGACGTTCATCGAAGTCGGACCGGGAAAAGTTCTCTGGGGATTAATGCGCCAGATCGATCGCTCCAAAACCAGCCTGAACGTAAGTGATGAGGGGGGCCTGAAGAAAACAATCGAGTCGCTGGCAAAAACACCTGTGTAGCGGCCGTTTCAGAATACCTAAAAAAATCTGTCATCCCGACCAAGTGATCGGATTGGCCTAGCCAATCCGATCGCGCGGAGGGACCTGTTGTGCTTGGCTGCCATCGGCATTGGGATCGTTATCGAAACACCAGATCACACGGGGGATAACTTAGCGTATCATCCGACTTCTCGACCCAGACCTGCGCATGTTCCGTCCGATTGTTCACGACTACATCGACCACGACCCCGCTGCCTCCACCGGGACACGTGCTCGCGCCAAAAACTTTGAAGGTCTTGATCAGACCCCACTCCCCGCCCGGTCCCCAATCCCGATAAAAGTCGCCGAACGGATATTTCGCATACCGATCCGTATGCTGCTGCCAACTGGGATCATGCATCCAGATCGCATAAGCCTGCTTGTAATCCTGTTTCTGCAGCGCGTCGAAGAATTTTCCCACCAGATGTTCTTGCGGCCAGTAGCGAAACCACCACACCAGAAAAAGAAGCACCGCGAAAATCACGATCAGCGAGATGACGATCAGTCTCCGCTTCCGCTCTTTTTCGGGGTTGTACGCCTTGGCATCGAGCAGCGTCATAGCTACTAGCATAACGGACACATAGGCCAATGCAAAAGTTCCCACAACAGTTCAACGCGAATTCGCCGCTTATCGAGGCTGCGTCATCTCAAAACGCCTGCGTTTTCTGTCGACCTCCTGCTGTCGACCTCCGGCTGTAGCCGGAGGCGGCGCAGCCGCGGGCTGAGGGTCTCGCGCAGTTGACCAAGTGTGGTCGAGGACAAGATATCTACAGCGTCCTCTTGAACAGCGGGATCGCAATCGCCAGCGTGGCCGCCGCGAAAATCCCCAGGAACAAAATATCTCCCCAGATCGCCGCCAGTGCAGTCTCTTTCAGCAGCATGCACTTGAAACCATCGACGGCATAGGTAAAGGGATCAACTCGCGCAATCGCCTGCAGCCACTTGGGAAACGCCTGAATCGGATACACCGATCCACTGGGGAAAAACAGCAGCGTGTTGAGAATGCCAAACATGGCCCGCGGCACCAGCGGATCCTCGATCCGCACCATGAGCAGGAACATCATCGTGTTCAGCGCGAGCGAAGTCAGCACAATCATGATTAGCAGGCCAACGACCGTCTGGGGATCGAAAATCGTCCCCACTCCCGCCAGCATCGACCCAATTCCAACGATGATCACGCCAGTCATTACCGCCTTGATCGCTCCGGCAAGATTCAAGCCCAGCACCAGTTCGAGTTTCGTGATCGGCGTGACCAGATATCCCTCGTGCACTCCGCGGGCCTTGTCATCGATATACAGCATCCCTCCGCCGATCATCACCGACACAAACATCGCCAGCACCAGCGACCCCGGCAGCAGATACTTCATGTACTCGATGTATGGGTAGAGTTCGACAATATCAAGCGCGGTCTGCTGCAGGATGCGCGGCGAAACCGTAGGCTGATTGAGAGCGTTGGTCAGGTCCGTGAGTTCCGACTCGATCGCCGAACTCATAAAGTTGTCGCTGTTATCGACCACCACCGCGATGCGAGGATGGTTCTCTTCATACACACGCCGCGAGTACTGCGGCGGAATAATCACCGCGCCTTGCAGCTTGCCTTCACGCACATCGTGGACTGCCTGTTTTTCGTTGTCGTAATCAATCGGCACAAACGTCCGCATGTTCGCGCGCACCGCGTCAAATGCCTCGCGGATGCGCACCGCCTGCGGCCCGCCGTCCTCATCGACAAAAGCGATCTTTGCATCGCGAATCTTTCCCCCAAATGCGTTGCCCAGAATGATCAACTGCACCAGCGGAAAAATCATCGAGGCCAGCATCAGCGCCGGCGAGCGGAAAAACTTCCGCATCTCCCGCTCCACAATGGCCATCATTCTGTTCATAACTAAAAACTCCGACCTACTTGTCGTTCCGAGCCAGCGTTCTTTGCGCTGCGAGGGATCTGGGCCAGCCCGCGTCGCGCAGCTTTCATTAGGAAAAGCCGCGACGGTATCATCGCGCGCGCGGCTCGTTCCTTTTCAATCTCACGACCCACGCTTGGCCACGGCGCGACCCTCCGAGGGACTCGCGACTCAGGACTACCTACGGCTGTAGCCCCGGCCGTTGCGGCATCACGAATGCATACGACTTCTGCAACTCATCCCGCAGCTGCCGTCCCGTGTAATGCACAAAAACGTCATCCAGGGTCGTATTCTGCACCGACAGCGATTTCACCTGAACTCCGCTCTGTACGGCCATTTCCACCAGCTGCGTCGTCGTCCTTGAGCCGTTGCCCGTCAGCACGCGATACATCCCCGCACCCTCATGTTGCACCGAAGTGACGTCGCCCAGCTTCTGTAACCGCTCCTCCCAGTCCGCTGGAGCATTCTCAAACTGCGCTTCAATCACATTCGATCCCGGCACGCTCGCCTTGAGCGCCATGGGACCATCCAGTGCAACCAGCTTTCCGTGATCGACAATCGCGATGCGGTCGCACAGCCGGTCGGCTTCATCCATGTAATGCGTAGTGATCAGAATCGTCAGTTTGCGATTCTCTTTGATGTTCCCCAGCATTTCCCAGACAGCCACGCGCGACACGGGATCGAGTCCTGTCGTCGGTTCATCGAGAAAGAAAATTTTCGGATGATGCACCAACCCGCGCGCAATCTCCAGCCTGCGCCGCATGCCGCCCGAAAGCGTTTTCGTCTGCGCATCCCGCCACTTCGTCAGATCCACCAGTCCCAGCAGTTCATCGATCGATCTTTTCCGCTCTTTTGCCGGAACGTCGTAGAGTTTGGCGTAGATATTCATGTTCTCTTCGACGGTCAGATCAAGATCGCTGGTCAGCGCCTGCGGAATCACCCCAATCATCCGCCGGGCCGCATTCGGCTCTTCGCTCACATCATGCCCGGCGATGCGTGCTTTGCCCGAAGTGATTGGAATCAGCGTCGTCATCATGCGGATCAGCGTCGACTTCCCAGCTCCGTTCGGCCCGAGCAAGCCAAAAATCTCGCCTTCTTTCACGCTGAACGAAACGTCGTCGACCGCCGTGAAGTCTCCGTACTTCTTCACGATGTGCTCGACTTCGATTGCAGCCGGCGCAGTCGCGTCGTAAATCGGCTTTTCCAGCGTCGATGGCGCTGCCGGTTCAGAACTCCCCGCTGCTCCGCCATTCGCCTTGGAATCTGCTGTCATCGCTGTTCCGCTGCCGCTACCCTCTCGGAAGTCGTGCCGTTCAACTGTTGCGGTGTTACCAATATGTCCGCGGTCATGCCGGGTACATACGCGCCCTTAGGATTTTCCAAACGAACTTTCAACACGATCGTTTTGATATCCCGCTTGCGCCGGCTCACGTCGCGCTGCGTGGCAAAGTCTGCTTCCACACCCTTGAAAAACACTTTGCCCTTGGTCGTGGTCCCGCCCGGCAACTCGATATTCATGACGTCGCCATAACCGATATGGTCCGCGTAAGTTTCTGGAATTTCTGCCCGTACCCAGGTGTCGTTCAGGTCGACGATCGTCACGATCGGCGCGCCGATGTTCACCACTTCTCCTTGCCTTGCCGCCCGCACCGAAACCGTGCCCGTCACAGGAGCGTAGATGTTGGTATATCCGAGCCGCACTTCCGCCTGCTTCTTCTGGTCGATCGCGTTCTTCAGGTCTGCTTCCGTAGCCGCGACCGTGCTCTTCGCCGCATTCGCCTGATAGGTGCGTGCAATCGCGGAGTTCAGGTCCGCCCCGGCCGCGGTCACCAAATCCTTCTGCGCCTGCACGGTTGCCTGCGCGGCTTGCAAATTTGTCTCCGCCTGCACCCGATCCTGATCGGACACCACTCCAGCTTTCGCCAGTTCGATCGCACGCCGGCTATCGCTCTCCGTTCGCTCCAGTGCGGCCTGAGCCTGCAAAAGCTGCGCTTTTGCCGACGACAGCTTGGCCCTTGCATTCGCCACGTCGCTCGACGTCGACCCAGTCGTGGATTTCTCGGTATGCTCCATCTCCGCGACTTTATGCTGCAGGCTCGCAATATTGGCCGTCGCCGCCGCTTCTTCCGCCTGCAGTTCGGAAGGATCGATCTGCGCGATGAGATCTCCGGCTTTCACCGGCGTCCCTTCATCCACGAGCAGTTTCTGAATGCGGCCTTCGACCTGTGAGCTGACAATCACTTGGTTCGAATCGACCGTCCCGATCAACACCAGGTCGCTCGTGTGATTGGTCGAAAAATAGTAGTAACCGGCGGCGATCACAAAAATTACGCCGAGAAGAACGAAAAACTTGTTGCGGGCACTCATGAGCGTGCTCCTTGGGTTCGAACGGGACTGGGTCGAAATAGGGCCGCGGAAACGAAATCCATCACCGCAGCCCGCCGCTCCGCCACGCGGTTCGGTGTCAGCGGATTGAAGCCGACAATTTTCTGCATCACCGGCGCGCTGCTGAAATAAAAAACGATCATTGCCACCATCGACGGCACAAAATGCGCCGGATTCACTTCGCGGAATTCGCCGCTTGCAATTCCTTCCCGCAACACTTCGCTGACTCGCGTGAAAATCGGCTGGATGTGATTCCGGATGATTTTGTCGATATGCTGGGATTCGCCTTCGCGGGCGCGCATCATCTCGCGCTGCATCAGCCGCGGATAAAGTTGGTTCGAAGCGATGAAATCAAAGTACGCCCCAACATATTTCAGAATCTTTTCTCGCTCGGTCGCCGTGCTGTCGAGAACGCGAAACACCTTATCCTTCAGCCCGGAAAACGCCGCGTCGAGCACTGCCCCGTACAGCGTTTCCTTGTCCTTGAAGTAGTAATAAAGCAGGGCTTTGTTGACGTGGGCCTCGCGCGCGATCGCGTCCGTCCGCGCGCCATCCACGCCGTATTGGGCGAATTCGCGAGCGGCCGCCTCGAGGATTGCCGTCCGGCTCTCCTCCGGCTGCCCGCGCGAACCCAGACGTCTCACCTCGCGCCCTTGTCCGCGCAGCTCTCTGCGGTGTTCGCGGAATTCCTGCCGCAACCGGCGCAGCTCCTCGCGTTGGATCGAGTTACGCATGTTTTAATTAACCAGTTAGTTAGATTATACACCAGCCGCAGCCTGCCACTACTACGAATTTTCTGGCCAAAGAATTACCGAAGGACTGCCCAGCCGAGGAAACCTTTGAATGCCCCAACATGGAAATACCCCAACCGAAGTTGAGGTTGACTTCCACACGCCTAGGCGTGTTGCAGTTGGGCCTCTAGTGCCTGATCTGCTTTCTGCTTCCTGACTCGTTGGCGTTTCCTTTGGCGCCCGGCCTGTGTAGGGCTCGTAAGTTTCGACGCCTGAGCGTTGGCAACTTGCTTTTTTACGTCTCGGGCCTTCATCTTCGCCAACAACTGATCACCGATCACCGCCGCATCGAAAAACTTCCGTAGCTTCCGGTCTCCGGCAAATCGCGGCCGCCAGATGGCCCAATCCTGATCGTCGGGAAGTTCGGGAGCCGTAGCAGCAGGAATTTTCCGTCCTGCACCTGCTCTAGCTTCGAAACGTCAACGCCTCAGGCTGGGGGCGGGTTGTTTTGCCGGCGCGAATCTCGGTTTCTATGCGGCTGCGGGAGTCGAAACATTCCCGCCCAGGTCCTACATACCGATTCCGGTGCAAGTCTCAGTGGGTGTGAGGTCACATCGGTCAAACTTTAGCTGCAGCGATCTGATCACGGATGACCCCGGACCACTGTCAAGTGCCTCTCTGGGTCACGTGGCTGCCGCCCGCCAGCCATTCGGCTGGACGCTGGGCACCGTTGTTGACCGCATAAAGGACGAGTTCAACGCGGGTGGAGATCCCCAGCTTTTCGAAAATCCGGAAAAGATATTTCTTGATGGTGTGATGGCTGAGGTTGAGTTCGGAGGCAATCTCGCGATTGGAGAGACCTTCGGCGACCAGCGCGACGACTTGTTCTTCGCGCGGAGTGAGAAGCGTGCGCCCCTCCGAATTGACGACACGCAGCGACGGGACCTCAGAAATGAGATCGAGCAGGCAGTTCAGTTGCTCGGTGTTGATCCAGATCTGGCCGGCGGCGACGCGGACCAGGCACTTGCAGAGTAAGTGCAGGTTGGATTCGATGATGTTGAAAACGCCGCGAGCGCCGGAGCGAAACGCACTGACAACGAGTTCGCGGTCCCAGCCGTCGAGTAGAAGCACCTTCGGGATATTGGGGCAGGACAGATGGAAGCTGCGAAGCGTGCTTACAGTTTCGGCGCTATTTGCCGGTGAAGATGGCGAGAGGAGCGCGACTTGGGGAGGGTCGCCGGCAACGGATTGCCGGATGGAATCGGTATCCATGGAGCAGGTAGCGATGTGGAACTCGGGGCGGCGGCGCAATGCGCTGCTCAGCAACTGCACCTCCATGCGGTTGGAGTCGGCGATAAGCACACTGAGGCTTTCCGAAGCGGCGACGAAGGGCGAAGGCATAACACCGATGACTCTCTCTGGAACAGAGTCCAAGGCGCGATTCTAGGGAGGATGGGGGTAGGTTCACAAGGGAACGGAGGGAAAAATTCCCGTACGAATTTCAAAACGGGAATTAGTGAGGAATGGCTGTGAGTTTCAGGATTGGCCCGATTCAAGTTGTGCAAGCTGGACCCGAAAGGTCAGGGAAGCTTGCGATGAAGTGTGATGCGAGCGAAACCGCAAAGGTCCCTCGACGGCGCAGGATGCCCGAATAACGGCAATTCTGCTTCGCTCGGGATGGATAATGCTGAACTGGACTGTATGGCTGAGAACATGTGATGAGGTAAACATGCAAGTCCTCTTTGGTGGGTACGTCTGCGGGAGGTATCCGGCGGGTTCGAATTCTCGTGACTGGCATCACCAGATTCCTGCAACGAACTGATCCCCTATCGCACTCTTAGAAGTCCCAATCTTGCACGGCACTATACCGCGGTGTACGGAACTTCCCATGTCTTGTTGATTCCGGTGCGGGGTTTTAGTGTGCGCGATGAGAGCACACCGAGTCAGTGCTCGAGAATTGCAATAGCTGCGGCCAACATGAAACGCCGTCTTATCGGATTCGAGATTGTCGTAGTTGCAGGGTTGAGCCTGCAGATTTGTGCGGCTGCCTTGGCGCGGGGTCAGAATTCTGATCGGGCGCAGGAAAACGGGACTTCCCACTCCAGCTTAACCGGGGCTGGCGCGGGGGGTAATTCAACGGCCGCAAACCCCGGGCGAGCGGATGGCCTAGGAAACCCTTTACTCGGAGGGGAGCGCCGTCCGCTCTACCGGTTGCGCGCGAGCGACGTGGTGGAGATCAGCTTTACCGTCGCGCCCGAGTTCAATCAGACCCTCACGGTCCAACCGGATGGTTATGTGCTGCTGAAAGATGCCGCCATGGTGCGAGCCGAGGGATTGAACCTGAATGAATTTCGGGCGGCAGTGGAGAAAGCGTATCAGGGATATTTGCACGATCCCGAAGCGGCCGTCGCACTAAAGGATTTCGAGAGGCCGTATTACATCGTCGGCGGGGAAGTTGGAAAGCCGGGGAAATATGAATTGCGCTCGGAGGTCACGGTCTCGGAGGCGGTGCAGATTGCCGGAGGACTGACGAGCCAGTCGAAGCATTCGCAGGTCGTTCTGTTTCGCCGAATCAATGATGAACTGGTCGAGACCCGAGTGCTGAATCTGAAGCAGATGCTGAAGCAACGGCGGTTGAAGGAAGATGCCTGGCTCGAACCGGGCGACATGATTTTCGTCCCGCAAAACACGATTTCGAAGATCGATCGATTTCTGACCAGACCCTCCCTCAGCATGTACATGGATCCCTCGCAATTCTGAAGGCGATGACGGACGAAGATAGAAGCCGCGACCGCAACGAAATTCCAACTCTACGGGAACTGGCCACGGTTTTGTTTCGGCAGCGCCGAGTCTTCGTTTGCGTTGCCGTGCTGGTCTTCGCAGCGGTGGTGTTTTATGGCGTTGGAGGCGCGCGATATCAATCGCACATGAAGATCCTGGTGCGGCCTGGGCGAGCCGACGCTCCCGTCAGTGCCG
>Ga0335073_10015331_pt1 | contig 10720 bp, 9 predicted proteins | sample Lox_Sample_22_FD_207093 | JGI IMG/M metagenome (GOLD analysis project Ga0335073, IMG submission 207093) | Soil microbial communities from Loxahatchee National Wildlife Refuge, Florida, United States - Lox_Sample_2.2 | ecosystem: Environmental > Terrestrial > Soil > Wetlands | place: USA: Florida...
GCGCGGTGTTGAGCGCGACGCTGCCAACGGAAGTTTTCCGCAAGGTGATGGATTCGGCGGACCAGTTGCCGTCGATGGCTCCGCCTCAGAAGCCGGCTCCTGCAACCCAAGAACCGCCGTCCAAAGCTAAGAAATAACAATTCCCCGCGCGAAAGTGAACGGGCTTTGCAACAAAACCGGCCCGGCTGCGTCCTATCGTGTGAGGACTATCCAGCAGGTACAATAAGAACCGATGTCCAGCCTTCCGCTTCCCATCGCCGCATTCTTTGCCGGACTGATTTCGTTTCTCTCGCCGTGCGTTCTGCCGCTGGTGCCGGGATACGTATCGCTGATTTCCGGCGCAGGCGTGGAAGAGCTGAAATCGCCGCAGGGACGCCTGATGCGCCGCGTCATGGTGAACTCAATCGGCTTCATTCTCGGCTTCAGCATTGTGTTCATCACGCTGGGCGCAATCTCCACCGAGATCGGTCAACTCGCCGCCCGCTACAAGCACACGCTGTCGATCGTGGCCGGCGTGGTGATCATTATTTTCGGCTTGCACCTGACCGGGATTTTCCAGATCAAGTGGCTGTTGCAGGATACCCGCCTGCACAACCTGAAAGGCAGCAGCACTCCGGTCGGTGCGTTCGTCATCGGCTTCGCCTTTGCCTTCGGCTGGACTCCGTGCCTGGGGCCGATTCTTACCGCAATTCTTACGCTGGCCGGCGAGCAGGATACGCTGGTCAAGGGAGTTCTGCTTCTCGCCGTCTACTCGCTGGGATTGGCAGTGCCGTTTCTAGTGACATCTTTACTGATGGAGCGGTTCCTCAAGTTTTACAGCCGCTTCCGCTCGCACATGCACGCGCTCGAAGTGGCATCAGGAGCGCTTTTGATTGCCCTGGGAGTTTTGCTCGTGATCGGACGGTTCACGCTGATTTCGAGCTGGCTCTCGTTCCTGAACCGATTTGCGTTGTGAGGAATTGCCTTTATGTCCACTCAAGAAACTCCGCAACCAGCCGCACCCGAAACTCAGTCATGGTGTCCGAAGTGTGGTGCGGCCCTCGACGGTAACGAAACTCTGAGACCGGAGGCCGCTTCTCCGGTTGGCTCTTGCGACACCTGCGGCAAGCCGCTCGCCGTGGCTCCGGTCAATGACTATGAGCGGGCCACTCGCCCCGCAACTCCGCCGCCCGCGCGCAATCCGCTGGCCATGGTGGTCGCCGCGCTTGTCGCTGCCGGCCTGCTGTTTTTCGGCTTCCACATGGCGCGCCGCGCCGGGGCTTCGAACACGCAGCAGATTTCAAAATCCTCGATGGCTCCGGACTTCTCGCTGCAGACTCTCGACGGAAAGAGCATGCGCCTTTCCGACTTGCGCGGCAAAGTCGTGCTGCTCAATTTCTGGGCGACCTGGTGCGGTCCGTGCAAAATCGAAACCCCGTGGCTGGTTGAATTGCAGAATGAGTACGGCTCCCAGGGATTGCAAGTCATCGGCGTTGAAGAGGGAGACGACAGCAAGGAAGAGATCCAGAAATTCTCCACAGACATGGGGGTGAATTACCCGATCCTGCTCGGCAAAGAAGAAGTGGGCGACGCCTACGGAGGCGTACCCGCGCTGCCGGAAACTTTCTTCATCGGGCGCGATGGCAAGATTCTCGACAAGATCATCGGCCTCAAAGGCAGAGAAGACATCGAGGAATCCGTGAAGAAAGCGTTGAGGGCTACGGATGCGAGCGGCCAACCCACTCCGGTGGCGTCGTTGCCGCCTCAGAATTGACAATAGGAAGTTGCTGTCTTTGTCTCTAGCATGAATTAAAGAGTGGCCTTCGGATCGATGAAGTTAAACAAAAACAAGTGCGGACTCTTCTGGGTGGTCTTGCTGGCGGGTGCGGCCGTCGCGCAATCCGGCCGCGCACCCTCGGTTACCATCGCGGCCGTGCCGCTGGTGACGGCTCCGCGGGCAGCGCAGACAGTGGTGGCTCTGAATTTCCGCGTCGCCTCAGGCTTCCACATCAATTCGAATACTCCGAAAGATGAGTTCCTGATTCCGACGGCCCTCAAGATGGATCTGCCCACAGACATCGTCCTGGGAAAGATCGAATACCCGGCAGGGAAAGATCTCACTTTCCCTTTTTCGCCCGACCAGAAGTTGAACGTCTATAGCGGAGACTTCGCCATCAATCTGGCAGTCCATCCGCTGGAGTCGGTCGTGCCCGGCAAGTACGTGATGCACGGAGTTCTGCGCTACCAGGCCTGCGACAACGCCCAGTGCTTCCCGCCGAAAACTCTGCCGGTAAGCTTTGATGTGAAAGTGGTGAAAGGGCCGACCACGCACCGCGCCAATCCCGCGCAAAGCCCGCACGTGCATAACTAGCGCGGCCGGCTTTCCGCCGTCGGCCCTCAAACCGGCAAGTCTTCTCTATCTATTCCGTAATAATGTGGTCCGCCCATTCGATCAGTGAGACGAAGATTGGCGGGCTGCCACGAGTTGCGCCATCCGAGCGAGGAAAGCTCGTCGTGCCATAGATTCTCTCCTGTGAATGTGTTACGCCCTGGGAATTGGCAGAACTTCACCACGGTGTCCGACTGTCGCGGAAGACTTCGGTTTCTTGTGAATCGATGCAGAAGAGGCGGCGGGAGCCTCATCCTCAGTCGCAAGGCTGTAGCTGTACTTTAGTCGCTGCCCGCCATCGCGCCGGCCAGCGCGAGAATCGTTCCCGCATACAACAGCGTGTCGAAGAAGTAGTTGAGTCCCTCGACCTTGGCGTCGGTACTCGGGTCGAGCAGCCCCGCAATCAGGATCGGCCCATAGATAAACACGACCAGCAGCAAAATCCATGTGCCAAGATACGTTGCCGCTTCCCGCGCCTTTCGCGTCATCAGTATGCCGATACCACCGAGTACAAGAAAAGCTCCGGTCACATAACCAATCGCGGCGCTCGCAGGAATCCACAACGGCATCAGTTTTTCGAGAGGAACACCCGGGACATTGACCGGATGCAGAAAGTGCTCGACTCCATAAAATATCGCGGTGCCGCCGATCACGATGCGGCTCAGGATGACGAGAGGCCTGCCTCGTCCGCGCGATCCGCCCAACGCGCCTGCCGCAAGCGCCCAGCCTCCAGCGCCGAACGACATCTCGCGGAACATAAGCGTCCAGGAAATCCGGTTGTGCACATCAGCCAGAGTTCCGGGCAGGTCCATCATCGCCACAAACAGAAACATCATGAGCCCGAACAGCAGGCCCGACCAGGTCACATTGATTTGTGTGGCGATGCTCAACGACGCGGCGACCAAAGCGAATCCGACAAAGTAGGTCCAGAACAGTGGCCACGGCATGTATTTGGGCACGCCCTGCATGATGCCTCTGGCGGCGGAGAAGTGCTCCGCGCCGAAAACCGCCAGCGGAGCGGCAAAGCACAGGTTGGCCAGAGCTACGATCTTGTCGAGGCCACGGGCTTCGCTGAGGTCGCGTTTCACGGCCAGCGCTCCGATCATGAAAAGCACGATTCCGGCGGCGCACATCGAGGCCGCGGTACGGGAGAACTCGAGCAGTGTGGCGAGAACAATGGGCATGGATTTCCCCAGTTGAAACAGCGCTTCAGATTCTACGACGAAGTCGGGCTCACGACCGCATTGGAGCTCTTGTCTTGCACAGGCCGGTGCCGTATGGGCGGCACCGAAGCCGTCAAGCTTCAAGGTGCGGGTTCGAATCCCGTCGGGTCCACAGCGTTCCCTGGTTTGGTAGGGGATCTGCGGGGAGACTCGCGACAGGCCGAGACTCCTCAAGTAACCATGACTTGAACGATTGCCGCTCCGATAATAGTTGAGAAGCTTGACAGGCTTATACCCCGAGTGGAAATCGCGCTCGGGGTTTCGTGTTTCTCGGGCAAACCCACCGAATCGACTTAGCTTGCCTCTTCGCCGATCGTTTCTCCCAATACCAGCCCACGCTGCCGAGCAAACGTTTGGAGTTTTGCCGTCAACGTGTCAGGAGTCGAGTAGAAGCGCCGGTCGAGGTGATCCAGCTGAGTCGCCCATTGGGGCCTGTCCGACGCGGGATCTACATAGGGCAAAAGCTTCCGGCGAGTTTCGATGTCGGCAGGAACGTCAATGTCTGGAAAAACAATCTGCTTGGCCTGGTGAAGGAGCTCCAACAACTGTGGTTCATCAAAACTCACCAGACCAGTTTCGATCGAGTCGTAATACGATCCCGAGCTGTTGAAGAAGAACTGGTGAAAACCGCCATTGTTGACTTCGTTCTGAAAAAGCGTGAGCGCGTAGTAAGCCTGCTCCGGCTCCGAGAGAGTGCGAAAACCGTCCGGACTGCATGCCCGGTCAATCAGCGAACTGTAGAGCACAAAGAACGGATTGCGCTTCGCCCTGCACTGGAGGCACAAACCATCTCTCTTGCCGGCCAGCCTGGCTGAAGTCGGTTTGCCACATTCTGCGCAGGGTACCTTTTCTTCGCGCTTGATTGCGCAAGTCAGGCACAGGCCATTCCTTTTGCCCGCCGATATCGAGGAAATCGGCTTGCCGCACTCGGCACAAGGTATCTTGTCGTTCACCGCAAGGTCATCCCTTTTTCTGTTCCTGCTTCCTCTCGACCTTTGCCCACGTATCTTTCAGCGCCACAGTACGGTTAAACACTAGCGCTCCCGGTTTCGAGTCGAGATCGGCGCAGAAATATCCCAGGCGCTCGAACTGATAGCGACCGCCAGCCTTAGCGTTCGCCAGCGAGGGTTCCAGCTTCGCCCGCGGAATGATTTCCAGCGAATTCGGATTGAGATAATCGAGCGGGTCTTTGCCCTCTTCCAGATCGCCAAGATTTTCCCTGGTGAACAACTTCTCGTAGATCCGCACTTCGGCATCGACGGCATGCTGCGCCGAAACCCAGTGGATGGTCGACTTCACTTTGCGCCCGTCGGGAGAGTTGCCGCCGCGCGTCGCCGGATCGTACGTACAATGCACTTCGATCACTTCTCCCTTGTCGTCTTTCACCACGCTCTTCGCCGTAATGAAGTATCCGTAGCGCAGGCGCACTTCTTTGCCCGGCGAGAGGCGGAAATACTTTGGCGGAGGCACTTCGCGGAAATCGTCGTGCTCGATATAGAGCACGCGAGAGAACGGAACCTTGCGCGTGCCGGCGCTCTCGTCCTCCGGATTGTTAGTCGCATCCATCTCTTCGACCTGGTTTTCCGGATAGTTATCGATAACCACTTTCAGCGGGTGCAGCACGGCCATCACCCGCGTGGAGCGCCTGTTGAGATCTTCGCGAACGAAATGCTCGAGCATCTCGAGTTCGACAATGCCGTTGGTGCGCGACACTCCCGCGGCCGTCACGAAGTTGCGGATCGCTTCCGGCGTGTAGCCCCGGCGCCGCAGGCCCGACAAAGTCGGCATCCGCGGATCATCCCAGCCCCGAACCGTGCCTTGCTCGACGAGTTGCCGCAGCTTGCGCTTCGACATCAGCGTGTAGGTCAGGCTGAGGCGGTCGAATTCAATCTGCTGCGAGGGAAAAATTCCAAGTTGCTCGATGAACCACCGGTAGATCGGCTGGTGGTCGGCGAACTCAAGCGAGCACATCGAGTGCGTGACTCTTTCGAGCGAATCCGACTGCCCGTGCGCATAGTCATACATCGGGTAGATCGGCCACTTGTTTCCCGTGCGGTGATGCTCTGCGTGCAGAATGCGGTACATCACCGGATCGCGCATGTTGATGTTAGGCGACGACATGTCGACCTTGGCGCGCAGAACCCGCGATCCATCGGGGAATTCGCCGGCGCGCATGCGCTCGAATAAATTCACATTTTCCTCCACCGTGCGGTTCCGGTAGGGGCTCTCCTTGCCCGGTTCGGTCAGCGTGCCGCGATGCTTGCGAATCTCTTCGGCGGAAAGATCGTCCACGTACGCCTTGCCATCCTTAATCAACTTCATTGCCCACTCGTAGAGCTGTTCGAAATAATCGGACGCGTAGAAGAGTCCGTCCCAGTGAAAGCCAAGCCACTGGACGTCTTCCATGATCGACTCGACGTACTCGACGTCTTCTTTTTCGGGATTAGTGTCGTCGAAGCGGAGATTGGTGTGGCCGTTGAACTCCTCAGCCAAGCCGAAGTCGATGCAGATGGCCTTGGCGTGACCGATGTGAAGATATCCGTTGGGCTCGGGAGGAAAGCGCGTCTGCACGCGGCCGTTGTATTTGTTGGTCTTGAGGTCTTCGATAAATCTGTCGCGCAAAAAATTTGAAGGACGAGACTCGGGAGCGGGGCTTGTGCCCGTTTCGGCCTCGGCAGATGACGGATTCATAGCTTCGATCTTACCGCAAACCCGCCGGTCGAGAGGCTCGCGCGCATCGCTCCGCGCGGGCCTGCGCTCGGAGTTTCCCGAGTCGGAACCCGCCAGAATCAGCGGTTGGACTCATTCCGGCCCTGTCTCATATTCAGCGCCCAGGCTGGAATGAATTCGTCTGTCACAGCACATGCGACGACACGGCCACGCTCCCGCCCGTGACCTGCCTGCGCACAAGTTTCAACAACTGCCACGTCTGCACCGCGGTTCCAATGCCGACGCCAAACCACGTGCAGGCCAGGCTGATCATGATCGAAACGTTCACGATCGCGAGAATCTTGACGTACTTCGCCGATTCGGTCACCGAGTCCGCAAGCGTGAGGAAGGGAAACGCGTTTCCGTGCGCGTGCAGCGTGTTGAAAACAAACTTCAGCAGAACCAGGGTGAGCACGGACTGCAGCAGTTGGCTGGCGAGCGGAAACCAGTTCCACTGCGGCTTTGCCACGATGATGGCCAGGCGCGCGATCGCCCACACGGCAAGCAGCAGCACCGGCACATAGAACGAGTGCCACATGGGCGCCGGTTTCAGAAACGAAGCCGCCGGCCCAAGAAGCATCCACAGATGATGCGGCACCAGCAGCAGCCACACGAATCCGAAGACGTTGAAGATCAGCTCGCTGGCGGTATGTGCCAACGACGTTTTGCGCTCGGGCTTCTCGAGCGGAGGCAGTTTGTCCGGGTCCCACTTGCACGCCGCGCTGGTCACCGCTTGCGTGCGCTCCACGATCGCAAAGACGAGCGTGATGATTCCGGCGGAGATGAACAGCCCAGACCAGAGTTGCCCAATCGTGCTGGCGATCGCCGTCCCCCAATCGCTGGAGTTTGCGACGTTGATCGGTCCGAGAATGAAGATAAAGACCGGAACCATAATCCAGAACAGCACCATCTTCAAGACGAACAGGTACGTCGGATACAGAACGGGACCGATCAACGACCGGCTCGGCCCGAGGCGGCTGCCCACAACCATCGGGCTGCCGCAGCGCTTCAGGATCTCTCCCACTTCGCCTTGGTCGAGCGGACGGCCGAGTTCGTTTTCCTTCTCCTCGATTTGCGAGCGCAGATCCTCTCCAAGCTCCGCGATCAGGTCGTCCTGGTTCCTCGACTTCGGCAGCCAGAAACGAACGGCCTGCAGGTAGCGGTCGACAAGTTCCATAGGATTGCGGCTGGATGATTTGCTCATGACGTTATGCCTCGTGAAGAATTTTGCTTAGCGATGCGTGAATGCGCTGCCACTCGCCGTGAAGCTGTTCCAGAATCTGTTCGCCCACCGGAGACAAACGGTAGAAGCGCTTGTTGCGCTTGTCTTCTTCACGCCACTGGCTGACGAGCAGCCCCTGGCTCTCCAGACGACGAAGCAGCGGGTAGAGCGTTCCTTCGTCGATCTCCAGGCCGTCGTCGGCAAGGGCCTTGCGCAGGGTGTATCCGTAGCGCTCGCTCCGCAACTGCGTCAGCACCGCCAGCGTCAGGCAGCCGCGACGAAGCTCCAACTTCAGGTTCTCGAAGATTTCGGGATTGCTTGTACCGTTTGACATATAGTGTACGTCGCATACTGTATTATACACAGTATAGATTGTCAAGAGTCTTTTGATAGGAAACGCTCACGACATTAGTGTTTGCTGGTCAATCAGTTACAGGCATTCGCAAGCTGGGAACGGTTGGGCTTTAATCACTGCACGCGTGTCCAGCTTCGGCACTCGACCGCCGTCGCGGCTGATGTTAGTGGAGCTCCGATGCGGAAGCGCACGACTCCATCGGAGGTTGAGCAGAAGGTCCGGCTTCCCGTACTTCCGCTAACGGGCGTGGCGATGACGGCGTACTCGCGGCAAGGCAACTGGCGGCATGCGGTTGTGATGATGAATCGGTATCCCGCCTTCACGCACCACGCGCCCGCGGTACAGGTAGCGTCGCCCAACGTTTGGTCGATCAGGCTCGCATGCTCGGGAGAAATGAGGTTCGGTCCCTTGGGATTCGGGCCAAGCGAAGCCAGATCATGCGCGAACCCGTTCTGCGGATACGCCGCCGCGTAAGTGATTTGGGCGGTATTGGCCGTGCGGATGTTTGCGATAGCGCTCGACTCGTTCGCCGCCATGCGGGCGCGCAGCAGGTTAGGGATGGCGATTGCAGCAACCACAAGAACTCCGCCAACGTCCATGCTGTTACTGCGGCTGACCTCGCGCAGCGCGCGGTCTTCCCCGTACACAGCCATGACTGACGCGGGGGCGTTCGTGGCCGATTTCGCCAGCTGTTCCGCGAGTTCAGGCGACGCCCGGCTTAACGTCATCGCGGCAAATCCAGTCGAGTTCTGGTACAGCAGTCCCGACATCTCTGACGAATCGCCCGGAGGCAGGGCCGCCAGGAACTTGCTCGACTTGGCCAGCGACTCTCCACTGTGATGGATCTGCACAGCCTGGGCGACCGCGCTGCGGCTGGAACCGAGAATGAGGTATCCGTCGACCACCGCATATCCAATCTCCATCACTTTCTGCGCAGACGGAACCGGAACGCTGTAGTACGTAATGCCATCCTCGGTGAAATGTCCCGGGGTGATGCGGTTTGCCGCAAAGAACTTGTTCAGCGTGCCGAGCAATCCTTCACCGTCATTCGTCTTGAGAAACACTCTCCACGATGGGTCGGGCGGAGTCGCGCGATCGATTTCGATGGTGATCTCGCCGGCCAGGCGGGCGAACAGATCGTCGCGCAGGTTCACGCCCATTTGCCGCTGTACCTGATCGACCCCGGCAAAGGCTTTGGGATTCGAGGCGCTGGCGAGTTCCTGCATGTCGCCGAAAATCTCCGCCGGATTCTTCAGCAAGAGGGTCATGTCAAACGCGGCCTCGGGCGAGACGTAGTCGAGGCTGCTCATCGGACCGGGCGCGGCGAGCCACGACGCGACTCGGCGGCGAGGTCCGGTAAAACTCAGCTCCACCTGGCTTGCCGGCTGCCCGGCAATGCTGCTGTGGGTCCAGACGAGGAACTTCATGTCAGAAAAACCACTGCGCTGGAACACCTGGCTCTGCATGCCACTCGACGCGAGCTTGAGAATGGACTGAAGATCGGCTGCGGCCACGATCGTGGCTCCGCCCTCATAGGCCTTCGCGACTCGCTGGCCAAACTCCACCGCTGCGAATGTCTGATCCTTATGTTCGCGCTGCTCCAAGAACAAGCGCAGCGTCGCGATGTTTTCGGCGAGCACAACCAGATCGGGCCCGACAAGAATGATGGGTTCGTCTTTCGCCACGCTGGTAGCGGCGGCGAACTCAGCCGCATCGTAGACCTGGGCCGCGGGCTTCCCTTTGCCGGCCCACTCCTTCAGATTCTGGCGCAAAAAGTCTTTCAGCCCTGGCTTGCGCACCTCGGCAAGAACCAGAACACGGGGATCCGCTTTTTCCTCTGCGTGCGAAGCCGAAATCACCACTTCGTCTCCGAGATATTGCGAGAGCTGATAAAACTTCTCCAGATTTTGCTCGCTCTTGGGGCCCTCGACCGCCATATCTCCCTTTTGCCACCACGCGCGCAGTTCGGCATTCTGCTGCATTTCATCCCGAAATGCGCCCAACGCCTGATGCGCCGTTTCCCCATAGTTCGGAATCGCAACATAGACGACCGTCGATGCCGGCAACATCGCGAGAAGCCGGCTTTCCGAGCGCGCAGCGGGGAACTGCACCCGGTCCTTCATCTTCTCGATTAACTGGCCGAATTGGCCGAAGAGCGCGGAAAACTTCTTGAGATCTTCGGGCGACATTGGCGACGGAGATGGAGATGGAGTCGGAGCCGGAGTGGTCTGGCCGACAACGGCGAGCGAATACAGAAACAACAGTGCGGTGGCCGCAAATCGCAGAGAACAGCGAACATCTGCCCGACGACCCGGCCGACGACCCGGCCCACGAAGAGAGTGGCGCTCACTCATCGTTCACCCCCAAGCGAAGTCATCATAGCCGCGTTTCCCTGCGATAAGAACGGCTTCTGCGCGGCTGGACTAACTTCAGTCATCACTTGGCGATCCAGCTATTGGCGATCCAGCGGACGGAGAGATAATGTGGCCTTATGAATGACGACATTGAGAAAGTGAGCTCAAGCAGCCGCCCGCTTTCGGTCACATGCCTGGCTTGGCTCTACATCGCCCTCGGCACCTTCATGTTTCTCTCTCATTCCATGGAACTGCTTCGTTTTGAGAAAGATGCCTTCCTGATCGAGTTCGTCGAGTTGCTTGCCGTCGTCGCCGGCGCCTTCATGCTCCGCCGCCGGAACTGGGCGCGCTGGCTGGCCCTCGCCTGGACTGCCTTCCACGTAGTCTTGACGGCGTTCCCTCCATTTCATGGGCTGGCGGTGCATGTTCTCATCACAGCCGGCATCACCTATCTGCTGCTTCGCTCCGACGCCTCGCAGTATTTCCGCG
>Ga0335073_10015332_pt1 | contig 10720 bp, 6 predicted proteins | sample Lox_Sample_22_FD_207093 | JGI IMG/M metagenome (GOLD analysis project Ga0335073, IMG submission 207093) | Soil microbial communities from Loxahatchee National Wildlife Refuge, Florida, United States - Lox_Sample_2.2 | ecosystem: Environmental > Terrestrial > Soil > Wetlands | place: USA: Florida...
TCGGCTTTAGTGGACCCGTCCACAAGTCCTACGACTTGCGTGCTTCGGAACGAACGCAACGCTCCGGTCCTCTACGGTCGAGCCACTAGCAGATCGGGTTGTCAGGACCTCGCACCGCACCGGAATCCGGTGTGCGTACAGTAGAAAAGCATGGCCTCGATTGGCAACGGACGGCGAGCGAGCAGCTTTGCGCTGCGCCGGCCCGACCCCCGAGGCGAGAACTACAAGTGGATCGCGCTGTCGAACTGCACGCTCGGCGTGCTGCTGGCGACGCTCGACGCGTCGATCACGCTGATCGCGATGCCGGACATCTTCCGTGGCATCCACCTCGACCCGCTCGTTCCCTCCAACAGCTTCTACCTGCTGTGGATGATCTTCGGCTTCCTGATCGTCACGAGCGTGCTGATCGTCAGCCTGGGCCGGCTCGGGGACATGTACGGACGCGTGCGGATCTACAACCTCGGGTTCGTTATCTATACGGCGGCGTCGCTGATCCTCACCATCGACTGGTTGGGCGGGCAGGCGGGGGCTACGTACCTGATCGTGTGGCGGATCGTCCAAGGCGTCGGCGCCGCCTGCCTGCTGGCTAACTCCGCCGCGATCATCACCGACGCGTTCCCGGCCAACCAGCGGGGGATGGCGCTCGGGATCAACAACATCGTGGGCGTGAGCGGCATGTTCGTCGGCCTGGTGCTAGGCGGCATCCTCGCGCCGATCGACTGGCGGCTCGTGTTCTTGATCTCCGTCCCCGTCGGGTTGTTCGGGACGGTCTGGGCCTACCTCAAGCTCCAGGAGATCTCCACGCCGAGGCGCGCCCGGATCGACTGGGGCGGCAACATCACGTTTGCAGTCGGGCTGATCCTGATCATGATCGCGGTCACCTATGGGATCCGTCCGTACGGGAACTCCGCGACGGGCTGGGGGAGCCCGCGCGTGCTCATCCTCCTCGCATCCGGCGTCCTGTCGCTGATCGCGTTCGTCGCGATCGAGCGCCGCGTCCCCGACCCGATGTTCCGGCTTCCCCTGTTCAAGATCCGCGCGTTCACGTTCGGGACGCTGTCGACGTTCCTCTCGGCGGTGGCCCGCGGCGGCCTGATGTTCATGCTGATCATCTGGCTCCAGGGCATCTGGCTGCCGCTCCACGGCTACGACTTCACCGACACGCCGTTGTACGCAGGGATCTACATGCTCCCGCTGACGTGCGGGATGCTGATCGCAGGCCCGACGTCGGGCTACCTGTCGGACCGCTTCGGGGCGCGGGGTTTCGCCACCGGCGGGATGATCGGCGCCGCGGTCAGCTTCTTTCTGCTGACGCTGCTGCCGACCGATTTCGCGTATCCCGTGTTCGCCACGGTCCTTTTCATGAACGGCGTGTCGATGGGAATGTTCGCCTCGCCCAACCGCGCGGGCGTGATGAACAGCCTGCCGCCGGGCGACCGCGGCGCCGGCGGCGGTATGAACCAGACGTTCCAGAACTCCGCCCAGGTGCTGTCGGTAGGGATCTTCTTCACGCTGATGATCGTCGGGCTGTCGGCGACCCTGCCGCACACGATGGCGAGCGGGCTCGAGGCCCACGGGGTCTCCCGGGGTGCCGCCGAGCATGCCGCGAACCTGCCGCCGGTCTCGATCCTGTTCGCGGCTTTCCTCGGCTACAACCCGATCCAGCATCTGCTCGGCTCATCTGTGGTGCAACATCTACCGGCGCACACCCAGGCGATCCTCACCGGGCGCTCGTTCTTCCCGCAGCTGATCTCGGAGCCGTTCCGCAACGGCCTGCACGAGGCGTTCGCATTCGCGATCGTCGCCTGCCTGGTTGCCGCCGTCGCATCGTGGTCGCGCGGACAGCGCTACGTCGACAGCGGCGTGCCGGTCGGGGTGGCGGGAGCGGCCAACGGAGCCGGCGTCCCCGTGGGAGCGGCGGAGAGCGCCAAGACGTAGACCTAGACCGGCTGGCCGGCCAACCATTAGGATCGTGGGGCTGTGACGTCGACCCGCAGCGACCTCGACCACCTGCTCGTCTCAGAGCTCGAGCGCTGGCGCGACGGACCGCCTCACGATCTGTTCCGCCAGCTGCGCTCGGGATGCCCGGTCCACTGGACGGACAGCATCCCCGACTACCCGGGCGAGCCCGGCTTCTGGTCGGTGACGCGCCCCGATGACGTGCACGCCGTCAGCCGGGACTGGCAGACCTACTCCTCAGAGCTCGGGGGCATCACGTCGGTCGGCGTGTTCCCGCTCGAGCTGATCCGCTCGATGTTCATCGGGATGGATCCGCCCCGGCACGACCGTCTCAAGATGCTGTTCCAGGCCGGGTTCACGCCGAAGCGGATCGCCGCGCACGAGTCCGCGATCAGGGCAATCGTGGTCGAGGTGCTCGACCGTCTAGGCGATCGTGATCGATGCGACCTCGTGAACGATGTCGCGCAGCCGGTCGTCTCACGTGTGATCGGGAGCTTCATGGGGATCCCGCCCGCGGACGACGCCGCTTGGGCGAGGCTGATGAACGCCACGCTTGCGGTCGCTGACCCGGACATGAGCCCGCAGGGGGTGGAGACGCTGCGGGAGCGGAGCATCCCCGAGATCTTCGAACGCTGCCGGCGTCTGATCGCCGAGCGACGTGAGCGGCCCACCGACGATTTGACCAGCGTGCTCGTTCACGCCGAGGTGGAGGGAGAGAGGCTCAACGAGCAGGAGATCGTGATGGGGTTCTTCCTGCTGATGGCCGCCGGCAACGACAGCACCAAGGCGACCTACTGCAGCGGGATGCGCGCGATCCTCGAGCAGCCCGAGCAGCGCCGACTGCTGCTCGACGATCCGTCCCTGATCCCGGGCGCGGTCGAGGAGTCGTTGCGCATGTTCCCGGCGTTCGCCCACTTCGCGCGGACGGCGACCCGCGACGCCGAGCTCGCGGGACAGACGATTCGCAAGGGCGAGAAGGTGGTCATGTGGTACGTGTCCTCCAACCGGGAGGAGTCGCGCTATGGGGACCCGGACCGGTTCGACGTGCGCCGTAACCCCGAGCATCAGGCCTTCGGCGCCGGCGGGCGGCACTTCTGCCTCGGTACTGCGCTGGCGCGGCTCGAGTTGCGGATGCTGTTCGAGGAGACGCTCGCGCGCTATCCCGCGATGGAGCTGGCCGGCGAGCCCACCTGGGTGCTGTCGACGTTCGTGAACCAGCTGAAAACGCTGCCGGTCCGCCTCGCGCCCGCGTAGTTATTGGACCGGGAGGAGGCCCATCTTGTGGGCGATGCCGGCGGCGTCGACGCGGCGCTTGGCGCCGAGCTTGCGCAGGATGTTCGACACGTGCACGCCGGCGGTGCTCGCGCTGATGAAGAGGGCGGCGGCGATCTCGCGGTTGGTGTGCCCCGACGCGAGGAGCTCGAGCACGGCGAGCTCGCGTGGGGTCAAGAGTGGGGCCTCCACCGAGTCACTGCCCGCTTCACCGCCCTCGGGCGTGTCGATCGCCTCGACGACCAGATCGATCGTCGCGTCGAGCTCGCGGCCGCGGCCGTCCGACCAGGCGGCGCCGAAGGTGGAAACGTTGAGCTTGCGGACGAGCTGATCAACGATGGCGTCACGGTCTCCGGACTCGACCGGCGGGATCGGGGTGCCAAGGCGCTCGCGGACGGTTTCGGCGGCAGCCAGGACCTCGATCGCCAGACGCGGATCGTTCCGGGCCAGGACGCTCCCGGCGATCTCCTCGAGCACGCTGGCCAGCCGCCAGCGATCCCCGAGCTGCCGGTGGATCAGCAGTGCTTCGCGCAGCATCGGCGCGGTTTCGCCGGCAGGCCGACGGCCCCGGCGCCCCGCGATCGAAAGCTCGTGCAACGACCAGGCGATGCCTTCTTGGAAGCCGAGCTCACGCGCGGTCGTGAGCGCCCTCTCGAGCCGCTGGCGAGCGATCGGGAGCGCGTCGCGGTAGAGGGCGCAGGCGCCCAGGTTGACGAGCGCGGTTGCGGTCGCCCGAAGGTCGTTCGTCCGCTGAAACTCGGCGAGCGCCGAGGTGCACAACTCCTCGGCCGTGTCGCTCTCGCCGCGTAGCCAGGCGACGAACCCGAGGTAATCCTGCGAAGCGGCGACGCCGTCGGTGTCCTCGAGCTCTCTCCAGATCGCGAGGCTTCGTTCATGGAGTTCGCGGGCCTCGTCGTAACGAGCTTGTTCGCGGGCGATCGACCCGAGCCGCTGGAGCGCGGAAGCGGCGGCACGCCGGTCGCCGAGCTCGTCGACGAGGGCAAGGGCGCCGTGCAGATGCCGGCTTGCCTCGTCGTACTCGCACTGCAGGAACGCGACCTGGCCCACCTTCACCAGGATGTCCGCGCGCCGTTCGACAGAGAGCCTGTCGGCCTGAAGGAGGATCTGATCGAACCACATCCGCGCTTCTCGGTAGAAGCCACGCTGGTACCAGAACGGCCACATCAGCGAGGCCAGCCGCGCGCATTCCTCGATCGACTCCTCGCGCAGCCACTGCAGCGCTGTGATCAGGTTGTCGTGATCGCCGGCGAAGCGCTGCAGCCATGCGAGCTGCTCGCTCCCGGTGAGCCCAGCCTGCGCGCCCGCGGCCATCGACGTGAAGAACTCCGCGTGCCGCCAGTTGACGGTCGGCGCCTCCGAGGTGTCCCAAAGCTTGGCGGCGGCGTACTGGCGGACGGTCGAGAGCAGCCGGTAACGCGGCTCCTCAGGATCGTCGACGACCTGAACGAGCGAACGGTCGATCAGCACCGCGAGCAGGTCGAGCACGTCCGCGGCGTCGAGCAGGTAGCCGCCGCACACGAACTCCGCGGCCGGCAGCGAGAACGTGCCCCGGAAGGCGCCGAGCCGCCTGAACAGCCGCTGCTCGTCCGGCTCGAGCATGCGATGGCTCCACTCGAGCGTCGCGTCGAGGGTCCGGTGGCGTTCGGGCGCGGTGCGACTGGGGTGGCGGAGCACACCGGCGTCGCGCTCGAGCCGCTCGGCGATCTGCGAAACGGAAAGCACGGGCACGCGCGCCGCCGCCAGTTCGATCGGCAGGGGCATCCCATCGAGATACCGGCAGATCCTCCGGATCGTGTCGCGCACGCCGGGAGCATCGGGATCGAACCGGCTCGAGGCCTCAGCCGCGCGCTCGATGAACAGCGACACCGCACCGTCCTCGGAGTCGGTGTCCTCGCTCGCCTCGTGGTCGACGAGGTCGCCGGGGGTGACCGCGAGGCCCCCGACCCGCCACACCTGCTCGCCCGGCACGCCGAGCGGTTGGCGGCTCGTCGCGATCACCCGAAGCGACTGGGAGCGCTCCAGTAACGCGACGATCAGCTCAGCGCAGCCGTCGACTACCTGCTCGCAGTTGTCGAGGACCAGCAGGGTCGATTCCGGGAATCGGTGCGCGAGCGCGGCCGGCGCTGGATCCCCGGTCAGCTCGCGCTCCAGAACGGTGGACGCCACCACCTGCGGAACGAGGTGGTCCTCGAACGTCGACGACAGGTCGACCCACCAGGCTCCTCCGATGAAGTCCGGCCGCATCGCCTCCGCGAACGCGATCGCCAGGCGCGTCTTCCCCGCGCCACCGGGCCCGGCCAGGGTCAGCACCCGCGTGCCCCACACCAGCGACCGAAGCTCGCCGAGCGCCGCGTCTCGCCCCACGAGTCTCGTCAGCGTCACGGGCAGATTCCCAAGCGTCCCTTCGCCCGGCTGCATCGTCTGGGTTGCGGTTTCCTCGATCAGTGGGTGCCACCTCGCTGTCGTGGCTCTGCTGCCGCGAGCCCCTGGCCCCCACGGCGCTCACCGGCGATGAAGTCTAAAGACCACGGCGGGCGGCCTAAACGACCGACACGGACTTCTAAATCTCCGCTCGGCAAGACGGGGCGACTGCCCGATGTGCGGGACGCGATTTATCCGCAGGATCTCCGGCGACGGATTCCCTCGAGCCCGTCGGAACGGCACTCAACTTCGGAGGTTCCTGTGAAGCGACGTTTTTTCTCCCCCTCGTTTGTCCTCGCGCTCGTGGCCCTGTTCGTGGCCCTCGGCGGTGGCGCGGCCGTCGCCGCAAGCCAGCTCGCCAACAACTCGGAGCGTCTCGGTGGACAGCCGCCGAGCTACTACCTGGCGGCCAAGCATTTCGTCAGCTCCGGCGGCGAGAAGTTCCTGCACATCGGGCAGACCAAGGTGCTCGGCCACGCGGGGCACTTCACGTTCAGCTCGACCTGCTCTGACCCGAGCGGCAAGACGGGCGCACAGCAGGTGACGTTCGACGTCACCGCCAACACGACCGCAGACATGGACGCCAACGGCGGCCCGCAGCCGGCCGGGACGAAGATCAACATCCACACCAACAGCGACGCCATGGACACGACTCAGGACGCGCCGCTGAACGCTGGTGACTTCGACCAGGTCGGAAGCGCATCGGACTCGACGGAGATCGCGGCCGACGGCCAGGAAGTGGACGTCTTCTACAACGATGGCGTCAACTGGCCCGCCGGCAACGGCAGCCCAGCGCACGACTGCTTCGCCGGCTACACCGGCTTCATCGGCTGATCCCAACCCCGCCCCCCAGGAGGGGCCTTCCGTACCCCTCGTCGGAAGGCCCCTCCGCCCTCTTTGATCTCGGAACGGAGCCATCCATGACCCCTGCACTGATCCTTAACGTGGCGCTCGCGATCGCGGTGTTGCTGACGATCGTCGGCTCTCTGGCCTACAGCATCCGCGCGGACCAGACCCTCCCCAAATCCGTCTGATCCGCGCCCAACCGTCCCTTTGGAGCAGCCGCCCATGCGCACCCGCTTTCGCGTCCTGATCGCCTGCCTCGCCGTGGCGCTACCGCTAACACTGAGCGCGGGTGCGCAGGCGGCCGCCGCACCGAACACCCCGGTTCACCTTTCCGCTGCGCAGGTTTCGCAGGCCGTGTTCGTGGCCGGTGACGTCGGGCGGCTCAGCCAGATTCCGAGCGGGACCGAGGACGTGGTTCTCGAGAAGGTGCTCCAGCAGCTGTACACCGACGATCCGAACCTGCCCGCGAGCCAGGCCGTGAGCGACATCCACGGGCTCCAGGCGGCGCTGAACTCCGGATCGCAGGCCATCTCGACCGCGACGCTCACCGTGATGGGCGGGAACGAACGAATCCTGGCCATTCTCCGAGCGCTGACCGATTCGAACCCGTCCCCAGAAGTGGTCCGCGCGCTCGGCGAGGTGACCAATCAGGCCCTCACCGTTTCCTCGCAGTCGACCCAGTTCCTCGGACAGTCATTCGACGCCTCGGCGGATTCGCTCGACACGCTGTCGTTCAGCGCGTTCTCGCCCGAGGCCACGCTCGCCCACAGCTGGTCGCTCGCCGGCAGCAACAACTCCTTCGGCCAGGCCCGCGACGCCCTTTGGAGGCAGGCTTCGAACGAGAGCGTGTTCGACTCCACCCAGACTCTGATCGGTGAGAACCCGGCGCTACAGAACTCGTCGATCAGCGCATTGGTGAGCATGCTGAACTCGGACGGCAGCCTCGACACGACGGTTTCGCAGCTCGAGACGCTGATCGACGGCGGCGTCCAGGACATCGCCGGCGCGAACTGCACGCTCGCCTCCGGGACGAATGGGACCTCGCCGTCCGACTGCGCATCCGGCGCCTTGCACGACGCGCAGAACGTCTCCCAGAACTGCCCAAACGGCCCGAACGACACGTCGGCCAACTGTCAGGCGGCCCGGAGCCTCGCCGAAAGCGATCAGCCGGGCGAGCTCAACACGATCAATGCCCAGCAGGCAGCGACGACGGCCGAGGCCACGGCGCTCGGCGACGCCGACACGGCGCTCGGCGTGGCCAACGCAGGCGAGGCGCAGGCGGCCGTGCAGCTCGCCGACCAGGAGAACGCTTACCTCAACTACCAAAGCTTCCAGCAGGCCGAGAAGGCCGGCTTCGACGCGGTGACGCTCGCCGTGTCGCTGAGCGCATCGGAGATCGATCCGGTCGCCGCGGTGGGCGCGCTGCTCAACGTCGTCGGCGACGGGGTCGGCTTCGGCTTCAGCGGCCCGGATCCCAACACGCTGATCCTCCAGGGCATCCAGAACATCGCCCAGCAGCTGTCCGACTTCGAGCAGTACACCCAGACCGCGTTCCAGGCCGTGGACACCCAGCTCTCGAACATCTCGACCCAGGTATCGCAGATCGCGGCTCAGATCACCCAGGCCCAGCAGCAGCTCACCCAACTCGCCAATCAGGTCGGGAACCTGCAGAGCTCGGTCGACCACCTCGAGTCCGAGGTGCAGTCGCTGTTCGCCCAGGGGGCCCGCAACGACCTCGGCACGCTGATCAACCAGTACATCGGCTTCCAGCAGGCGAACGGCACGCCGCTCCCGCAGACGCAGTTTGCCCAGGCCGCCGGGGCGCTGTACCAGGACGCGACGAGCACCGCGGTCACTCAGACGCTCCTGACCGTGCCCACCGGCTTCAACGCGGTGAGCGCCGACAGCCTCGTCACCGGCACCGACCCGCTGACGCTTGACACGAACATCAACCTGTTCAACTTCTACGGGTCGAACGTCACCGACTCGCCGGGCGTGTCGTGGCCGGGTGCGCTCGAGACGAACTGCCCGCCGAACGCCAACCTCGCGCAGAGCCTGTGCCTGCCCGACCCCGACTTCTGGGCCACCTCGGCGCGGGCGTTCGCGCAGCTGCTGCTGGAGAACCCCTCCTACGTCACCCCGACGCGGATCACGCAGCTGAACGCGATCGAGCAGGAAGGACAGCTGATCGCCAACGCCCTCCAGCAGTTGTCGGCGAACAACGCGGGGAGCGACCCCGGCGGCACCGGCAACAAGACGCTCGACGCCGCGATCAACTACTTCCGCTACTGGGGCGACGCCAACAGCCACCCCGGCGGCGCTCCGCCGAGCCTATGGCAGGCCCTCAAGGCTGAGGAGCAGAGCTATCTGGGCCATCAGACCGTGAATACCTCGCCTGCGCTGCCCGACGCCGGCGTCGATCCCTGGGGCGGGTTGAACCAGGCGCCCGACCTCGCCAGTCTGGCCACGCTCAATTCACTACGGAACATCCCGCTGTGCACTCCGCAGAGCTACGGGGTCGGCCCCACCACCGACGAGCTGCCGACGCTGCCGACGGACGTGTTCGGCTTCCTCAACCCGGTGTTCCTGAATGCGGCGCGGCTCGGGCAGGGCACGATCACGGCCTGCTGGGTCGTGGGCGCGACGCAGGATCAGCAGAACACGAGCAACGTCGATCTCGGGGTGGCGATCGACTTCTTCTACACCTCGGCCGACGGCACCGTCACCCACGAACAGATCGGCAAGACCGGAGCGGAGCTCACGGATGTGAGCGACTGCGCCGGCACCTTCGACCCGCAGACTCCGTTCACGCCCGACGTGCCCGGCACGGTCGCGAGCGGTTGGCTCAAAGGAACCACGACGAACTGCCCGGACTTCTCGGGGCCGTTGGGACAGGGAGCAAACCAGACCCCGATGTTGCCCGCGGACGGCCTCGTCTCAGCCGCGAACGGCACCGAGAATGGGCTCCTGGCGCTGCGGCGAGGCATCTACAGCGCGATCATCGACAACGGACAGGGCCTCACCGCCGGTGACGGGCAGGGCGACAACGTGCAGCAGGCGGCGATCAGCCTCGACGGCGCCAACGAGCTGCTCGACGGCTACGTCTCGCTGGGTCTTCCGCAGGCCCTGGCCGGCGACGACAGCCTCCAGAGCCTGATCTCGGGGGCGAACGCCGTCACGCTCGAGCCACCGAACGGCAAGGTGCCGGGCGCGGTGCCGGCAAGCTCGATCTCCCAGCAGGTCATCAACCTGTACGAGGCGGAGATCAACAACGACTCGGCGAACGGCGAGGTGCAGAAGGATCCCGCCGACGTCATCGCGAGCCTGGTCGACCAGCGCGCCTCTGAGCTCGTTGCCGCGATCAACCCACACATCGTCGCCGCCGGCTCGGCCTCACCCGACGCGCTTCATGCTGACTTGCGTCTGTCGCCGCAGATCGCGACGGCCCAGACGACGAGCGCGGTGTTCGCCGAGGAGAACCCGTACATCGGGCCGACGCTCGACCGGCTCGACGAGACGGGAGTCGTGCTGAACGACCAGATGACCACGTCCACCACGAGCGCGACGCCGCCCTCACCGGCGACGGCATCCGGCCCCGCGACCGTGTCCGCGCCATCATCGGCGAACCCGGTGAAGTGCACGCTCAGGGTGACCTCGAACAAGGTTCTACTCGCGGCCCCCAAGGGCAAGCCCAAGAAGGGCGCTCCCGTCGTCAAGCCGGACACGCTTACGCTGACGGTCAAGTGCGATCGCGCGGGCAAGGTCAAGCTCACCGGCACGCTCACGCAGTTAGTCGGCAAGAAGCCCAAGCACGGCAAGCAGAAGTCAAAGACCTACAAACTCGGTCCGCTGAACGGCTCGGCCAAGGCGGGCAAGGCTCTCACCCTGTCGATCAAGCTGCCGGCCGCGGCGGTGACCGCGCTCGGAAACGGGGGCAAGGAGTCGGCGACGTTCACCGTCGCCGAGACAGGCGCGGGCGGGGGCGCCCGCGCCACGGCGAGGATCGGGGCGCTCGCGGCAATCCGCTGACCGCTCGAGGCGCGGCCGGGTCGGACCCTCGGCCGGGTCGGACCCTCGGCCGGGTCGGACCCTCGGCCGTGCCCCTCCTCGCGCCGCTGGGCCTACGTTGGATTTCAACGTGAGCTGGTGAAAAACGCCGGTCATCGGGTATACAGGGGTGAAGCATGCCCGCAAATAGCGG
>Ga0335073_10015333_pt1 | contig 10720 bp, 15 predicted proteins | sample Lox_Sample_22_FD_207093 | JGI IMG/M metagenome (GOLD analysis project Ga0335073, IMG submission 207093) | Soil microbial communities from Loxahatchee National Wildlife Refuge, Florida, United States - Lox_Sample_2.2 | ecosystem: Environmental > Terrestrial > Soil > Wetlands | place: USA...
GTGAATTCTGCGTTGAGGAGGATTTGACGGGCCGTGAATTCCATGCTTGATTCGGTGGTTGAGTTTACTGCTGTGAAGGCTACGCTCGGTAATGTTGTTACGACTGTTGGTGGTTGAGTCTGTTGTTGTTGTTGTTGTTGTTGTTGTTGTTGTTGTTGTTGTTGTTGCGGTGGTGGGGGTGGGGCTTGCTCAGAGTCACTTGCTACGAGAAAGTCTTCCCATGATGACCCATGGAAGGGATAATCTGGGGGCATTCCCGGGGTAGCGCCGTCAGATTGGAACATTGTCTCTAGATCTTCGGGGGACAAATTCTTCATGGCTCCCCTTGGAGGAGAGGATTGCATGACAATCTCCTTCCTCGGTTTCTTGACCCGTTTACCCTTGCCATCTTTCGATGACATGGACCGTTTCCTCGACTTGACTTCCACGGGAGGCGGAGAAGGTTCTCCTGGTGGCGGTGGCGGCGGGATTGGTGCAAACGGGGTCTGTGGACGTGGAATAGGCGGAGTATCGATTGATTGGGGTGGGAGATGGGAATCAAACCCGGGGTGTTGTGGGTCCCATTGAAGGGGTAGGTCCGCAGATTGTTGTGCATGATCCTGGAAAACGGCAGAGAAGTCTTGCGGGAGATCAAAGTCTGTCCACAGGGGGTCGGTAAAGGGGGGGAAAGAAGAGGAAGCGGGTGGGGTGTTTTGTTGGAGGATGGGGGCGAGGAAGCGACGTGTGGGAAGGACGGGAGAAGATCGTTGTGGGAGGACGGGGGAGGAGGCTGGTTGGATCGGGTGGAGGGAGTGTTGTTGGAGTGCACTGCCGAGTAATTGTTCTAGCGATAGTGTGGGCTGTTTTTTCGCCGGAGATATTGGCACCTTGATATGTCAACTTATGCTTTTGAGAAGGACAAGTACTTTTACGAGCCGTAGTTCAATATCGAGCATCTCTTTACGGAATTTCTTTTTGACTTTACCGACGATTGGAACGGGCTCCTCGTCTTTGAGAACGGACGTGATGGTTCCATTTCCACTGAACTTGCGTTCTGACGCGCTTTGATCGAGAACGTACACACTCCATTCTTCCTTTTTGAGTTCAGGACTGGATATTAGATCGAATATAAAGAGAGACGCGCACCTCGCTATTAGAATGGCTTCCAGACAGATTCGAAGATCCACTTCTCCAAACTCGATCCCCGAGTCATCGTCGAGTTCCTTGCAGACCTGTGCAGACTTGACTCGAGTTATGCAAGTCATTGTTATTGTTGGCTCGGCTTTGTATGTCAACTCGACTGGCTCGTTAGTGATGCGTCTCCAAACGAGGAGTACCCTGCATGGTCGTGGTTGAAGAGTCGACACCCGCCATGACGTGAAGGCAACAGTGTCAATGTACTGGTTGTATTTGTTGATGATGATGGTGATGATGATGATGCAATTGATTCGTGTTACAGATATGGCATTGATGCTTTGTTGTGTTGTGTTTGAAACGCTGGACGGAATCCAAACTGTTGATGGCTCTAGCTGAATGTGGGTCACTCGCGGTGGCGCGTCCTGCACGGGTGCGCGTTTAATTGGCCCACAACCAGCCCCCACGGAATCTCGGATCCACCCTTGGGAGTTTTACCTCACCCGAAGACACGACTTCAAAGGAATATAGTTTGACCGGCAAGTTGTACTATTGCATCCATATAGCAAAATTATACATATCTAATCCCCGGATATTTCGAGTACTAGACATGACGCTAAACACAAAGAAAAGGGGTTAGCAGCTAGAGTAACTTATTTCCTCCACATGAAAATACAAAAACATAATTGTCCTTCTCTTCCACATCATCAACGCTATGACGACAACCACCACATCACATCCTTTCTCAGAAAGAACCCCTTTTCTTCTCTCTCAATCCCCATACTAAAACCCTCGATACCCCCTCCCCGCCTCTCGTAATCCATCGCCACTCTCCACGGACGGATACGGCGGCTTCTCCTGCACACCAAACTGTCGAATCGTACCCCCTCTCATAATAGGTGGAGCACCACTACTCCCGGCCTTCTCGTCCGAAGCATCAAACGAGTACTTTGACGAGGCATTCGAGTTTGATCGATGCAACGATGCGGGAGGAGACGAGTTTTGCATGTACCCTCTAAACGTGCGTGGATCGTTCCATTCCTCGAGATGGCCTGCTGTGGAGGGGTCCATGCGAGAGTTGAATTCCCGAGAAGGTTTGAGTTTGAGTTTGCGGAAGATGGAGAAGGCGAGGAAGGCGAGGACGATGAATCCTCCGGCCGTAGCTCCCACGATGAGGATGGTCTTGGTGTTACTGCCACTCGAGCTGGATGAACTAGAATTTTGGGCGCTAGAAGTCGCGGATGTGGTTGGTGCGGAGGAGGTAGATGAAGCGTAGATGAGGGAGGTGGAAGTTTCGGTGTTGGGGTCGATGGTACTGGTGATGGCAGGGAGGTTGGTTGTGAGCGGGGTGGATGTGGATGTTGTCTGTTGAACGATGGGCGTGGGGGTGGTTTGTTGGGTTGTCGTTTGAACGGTCGGAGTGAATACGTTGGCCGAGGAGCTTGTGGTGACGGGGACGACAGTTGGAGTTGTCGTGGTGGGAGTAACGAAGGCCTCAGAGGTGGTCGTCGGTGTTGCTGACGCGCCGGTAACGGGAGAACCCAACGTCCCACCAGCGGAAGTAGTCTGTGCCTGTGTGTTGGTGACAACCGATGTGATGACCGAGGTTGCCTGTGTGGTCTGAACTGTTTGTTGCGTAGTCGTGTCGACGGTAGCAGTGTCTGTCGCGGCACTCGTCGTATCCGTGTTCAATCCCACCCCGACATTGCCGTTTATGTTGACTCCCCTTTGAGGTGTTGGAGCAGCGTTGACGCCAACGAGGAGAACGGCAATCGAGAAAAGAACGGAGCGTCGAAGCTGCATCTTATCTGGAGTCGAGGATTAAAAAAAAGAGAGACCAGCTCCCCGTAGTGTTTGTTGAACGCTAAAAACGACGATGACGAAAAGGTTGACGGCAAAGAAAGGGGAGGAAGGAAACGCCGCGCCCCCCCTAATGAACCGAGCTTCTCGTCAATACAGTACGCCTACGAGTCTATTGCCAACAGACGCGAGGAAATGGGTTGGACAAGGGCGATGGCGACGTTGATAAAAGAAGACGAAAAAACGAAGTTTGGAAAGGAGTGGACTTGGGTGAGTAAAAGCAGATAGATGTGTGGGAAAAGAAAGTTTGACGAGAAAACGAGTGTCAAGGAGGTGGTCGTGGCCCAAGCCGCAAGTGTCGCAGATTCCAAGGAGGGGTTGGGAGGGGATACACACATACACACCCAAAAAAGGGGGAATGTGCGCGGAATGCACGTTACGTAACCACCTAATTTTATTTCCCGCTTCATGTGGCTGGACAAATCGGCGCCGCCCAAAAAAAAGAAAGTTTCGCCCCTGAAAGCGATTTCTGGCAGACCACGCACCAATCACCGTCCGAGAATAGCCCTATGCATGCGACACACTGACCTCCTGTCTCATTTCCTGAACCTCATTTAACCTGCATACTACATACAAAGATAATAAGACCAAATTTGAGACGGATTTAGAAACACCCACGCACGTCATATTCTCAGTCGTTTGACTCAATTTACCGAATTAAAATACATACCCGGAGCCGGGATCCCGCGCGAAGGGTAGCTCGCATCGAGCTGCTCACTTCAGATGCGTATAAATGTAAGTATTATGCCCCCCACACAATGGAACACACGGGTTAGGAATGGCGTTACCGACGAGTCTCGATTCGTGGGACATATGTTGTGGTCTATTGATCTCAATCGCTATCGAGCTTCGTCTGCTGCAAGGGGTGGACCGAAATAGGTAGCTCAAACGGCTATCAAACAAGGCGAATCGTACATTTTTAGCTTGGCATTGCCAGCTCGAGCGGTACGGGCTTCCCGACCGAGCAAATTAGCCTCGTGATCATTACGAACATGTGCGATTACGAATCGATTTGGTGCCACCGTCCCGCGTCAAAAACTCCCCGATTGTTACCGAGATTTCATATGCAAGATTTGTTGATCACGACTCGGAGATTATCTCTGCGCAAACAAGACTTTATCTATCCATTCTTTTGAGTCGTCGGTAAAAGAATGGACGCTGACGAACTGGAAGATGCGTTCTTCGATGTTCGCCGAGACGCATGTAGTCACGAAGATCACGATTTACATTTGCGATGACGCGAATTGTTATTCTACCACCAGAGTCTGATTGTTGGAATCTGAATTTTAACTTTTGTGGCGATATTTCAAGAAGAATCCATCGACATTTGCACGACCATCATCCGTCAACCATCTCTTCTTTCAACCAAGTCTTCTGGTCTGCGAGTCCTGCTCCTTTACGCCCCTCTCATGTACGATCTGAGGATATGGATGATCAGCGTGTTCAGCAGACCAGATCCTCGATTATTGACTCATCCCAGCAAAAGCAGATCACGACGATTATTTCAAGCGCTCTCAGACTCAACTCCCCACACACCTCTCTCATTCGATCTCGCTCCCATTTACTCATCGTCAAACCTCGCTAAACACACACACTCGCTCGCTCTTTCTTTGCTTCAACACAAACAAACAAAAAAGGCATGTTTGTGCAAAACTTACTCCTCGCCTGCTGGTCCTGTCTCAACGGCCACAGAGCCCGCACCTGCAACCACACCCACCGTCCCCTCTACGCCCTCAAAAACAAAGGCCGTCCCCGCTCCACAACCCCCCGCTCAAAGGACTCTCCCGACATCCTATCCCTGCACGACGCCTCCTTCACGACATTTGTCTCCAACGTCCTCAACGATCCCATCCTCAAAAAGGAGTACTTTCACGCGGAAAATCCCACTACACGACCAGCCAAACGACCCACTCCGTATCCGAAACGGGTATCCCAGCTGGGGAAAAGAGGATGTGGGGGTGTTGCTGGGGAGGAGGCACAAGATACGGTGGATATTTATGAGGGGTGGGTGGGAGAGGATGGGGTGAGGAGATGGAGAGAACTTTGTGGGTTGGTGGATGTTGTTTTGGGACCGGTGGTGGATGCTCCCGGGTTTACGACGGGGGATGGTGTTGCGATATCGATGGTGGAGTCTCCTGTAACTACGACCATGACGAGTCCCTTTACGAGTCCTTCTGCTGTTCTGATGGACCCGGTTTTGGCTTTGGAAAGTGTTCCGTCGTCTCCGTTTGGGAGTGAGACGAGTTTCTTGGGAAGTCGGATTACGTCGCCGATGACAACGACGACGACCACAACCAACACGACGATGAGTGGAGATGACACTTACTCTCCAAACTTTGTTTATGATGATTACGGCGAGTTGGATCCTCATCTTTTTGACATGGTAAACTCGTTTATCCGATCCTCTTCTTTCTCTCCTGACGAGACTCCAAGTTTTACGTCCGAAGTGTTACGAGACGGACAAATTCTCCCCATGCAGTGGGAAAAGCATCTTGAAACATTGGATCGTGATCTCGCAATGTATTCTCATGGATCACCTCTTTTCACCGGATTATTCGACGATCCGTTTACCGGTCTCACACAGGATATAAACTATCTGAACACTGCAGACTGTATCGCTCATTAAACCTTGTTGGGGATTTTGCACACCTGGACTCTTTTTCTTTCTTTTCACGGCGGGAAAACTTGAAAATATGGATAGAACAGATATAGCATAGCAACCAAAAAAAAGTTGGGAAGTAGGGGGGGCAGGTAATAATAATTTGCATCCAAACTTCAAAAACATGTTCCGAGTTCGCTATTACTAGTAAGATTTGTTCTTTGTTCCGAGATGATGGTCCTTTAGTCGGGGGGATGCAAATACATAGCCTCTAGAATAACAAATCCTCCAACCCACTACTCCCAGTTCCGCCCGTCTGTCCTTGTTGTCGTTGTCCTCCCTGCTGTTGCTGCTGACTAGTCGTTGCTCCACCCCACAACGCATTCGTACTCTTCTCCTGTGCAAGTTGTGCCATACTCACTTTTGTCCCCGTGTCCTTTTTCGTGGTATCTTTCCCCAATGCACTAGACCATAAACTACCAAACGCATCCGCAGAAGGTTTCGCCGTTGCAGGAGTCTACCACAGTTAAGAACATTCTTTCTGGAGTCTGGGGGATGGGTACAGTTGTAGGTGCAGGAGGTTGAGAAAAGTAATTTGGTTGAGATGACAAGGGTGAGGTGAGTGGTTTTCCCATCGTCGGGGGAGGGACACCGAAGGAAGTTTGAGGATTTGGAGATCGAGTAGCTTGAGAGATAGGTGGAGTCGAGATACTCAGGTTGGTAAAGGTTGAACTAAACGATCCAGTCGACGTCGGGGCACTCGGTCGAGACTGCATCGGCGGAGCACTGTACGCAGACATAATAGTCGACGGTGCAGCTGTTGTTGTGGTTGCAGACGTTCCAGTAGCGCTTTGAAAATCATCGAAATCGTCGTCTGCGCCGGTATCAATTTCCTTGCCCTTGCCATTTGACGTCGATGGCATGGGAGGAGGAACATCATCGTCAAAGTTGAACAAGTCAACTTCCTTCTTTGGCGTCGGAAGTTCTTTTTTCGGCGTCGATCTCCTGGGGACAGAACTCCTTGGTGGAGGCGGAGGTGCCCTTGCTCCACCATCATCAAATTCATCGTACTCTTCATACTGTGCACTCCTCGAAGGTCGGTCTTGGAAATCACTTCCGCCAGAATAGCCTCCTCCCGAGAATCCCCCACCATCACCTACGACGTTACTATCCCGTCTCGGAAACCAACAATGCAGAGGGGAGCGGAGTCGAACCATAGACTTGTCCGGAGTAGGATCCATAGGACAGATCATCAGAGCCGAATCCACCGTATTTCTTGCCTGTTCCACCGAATCCAGCTTCATCGCTTCCAACGCCTGTGTACTTACTTTTCGTCGTCTTTGCCTTTCTTCGTTCCGCACGGATTTTCTCACTGTCGGACAGTAATTCTGCCAACTCCTTTGCTCGATTACGCACTGCCTATCAATCGCATGTTCATCTATGTGAGAGGGGGGGATACCGTTTATGCCCTGATCTTTTCCCTTGTCATCGATGAAGTGAAAGTTTCGTAGAATTTTGATAGTTGCAATGTGAGTTCGCGCATCGTCGACGACCCGTTCAGACCCATTTTTGACGAGAAATTCAAGTAATACCAGTGCCTTCGCCGTCAGTACACGTCTGTACAGCTCTTTTGAAAGGGGATAGGCAGTACTTTATATATTTGTCGCCATTCCTCGGCTGATTTGTCGGTGAATCGTTTGTACAACATCTGCATAATCTCATTGAATGCTTGACTAGCACAAATCAGTCCCTGAGGAAAAAGAAGACAGGGAAAAGTACTAACTATACGTCCCATTGGCAATTTCCTGCATGAGCGTTGTACTCGCTCCCCAGGGCTCATTATTCGTCGCCTCTCTCACCTAACACAATCAACGCTCATCCCCCTCATAGAGACAAACTTTAGATTCCATCTCACTGTAGTTCAGCACCACTGCAAATCAGTCAACGATACACGTGCAGGGGCAGTTCGTACCATTCTGTGCCTTCCGGATCGCGGATTTGACATCGTAGAGCTAAATCACGGTCAATGGACAGAGTACGGAGGACCGGGAGGTACGGTGATGTTTGAGACTGTGTTTTTGAGGTCTTCAAAGTTCATTTTGAAGGGTTGAGGATGGAGATGAGATGGAGATGACACGGGACGGTGGATTCGGAGGATGGCAACACGGCCACGATGGACGATTTGCAGAACAGCTCGCGAGCAGTCCTTGCAGTCTGGACCAGCACAAATGTTTCTTTACCGTGTCGCACAAGTTTGGAGCCCTCAGGACAACTGACGATCCGCTGAATTTTTCGTTCCGCGGTCTCGCATCACTCGTCAAATGACTCCAACTAGGCTGAGGTATTCAGAAAAGGAGGCTTCAGCTGAAAACACATTTACTACAATTTCAAGAAATATTCACTGCTGACGAATAGATGCCTTTAAGAATTGTAGGCTGCCTCCTGCATTATAATAAGTTCTTATTCAATGGGTGTCGCCGGAGAATTTACTGAGGCTACACCAAAAACACGACTCAAACGTTAAAGACTCAAAACCTTTAGAGTTCCAATAAAACTCTCTTACTATCTGAGATACGATGAGATGACTAAAATACGTACGACATATTGTCGAGCAGATGGAATCGCTTTGATGAAGACTGCATGCAATCAGTGCGTTGATCGGTTCGTAAGTTGCAAAAATGGACTCTGAGTGGCGAGTCCTTCTATCAGAATTTGCGCGCCGCTACTAGAACGTGTCGTATGGGTGCCTCCTCGTGATGGCACAAGACGATAAACATGTCCCCCAGCGTCGCTTCACAAATCGAACTCTTCCTCTTGTGTTCGGTCTCGTACGTTTTTCACAAGCAATTCATATCGTCGCGGGTGATTTATGAGATCGTGGAGGAGTGGCCAAATTATGCACTTGGAGTAGAAAAGCGTCTTCAATTACTCTCAACTCTTGCTCATTTTGTTCGTATATTTCGGAAGTGGGACACTGGGGACTAGCATGCGGCAACAAACCTTCATTGCATGGCAGTCGCAATTCGCAGGTCATTATGAGGGGGAATTCGAAACCAAAGTTTTCATGGCTATTAATTATCCCTTCGATTTTGGGGCCTGACAGAAAAGCGATTGCGAGATGGATTCTGCGGCGGCAGCTTTCCAATGGACACGAAAAGAGTTCACCAGATATTCGAACATCAAACTGGCTTCCTACTGATTGTCCTCGCTTTCTTAAGGCGATGTTACAACTCTTCCGAGTTTAGAGTTGTGGAAACTCGGCGCATAAGACGACTTTTAGTGGGATGGATATGGCGCCAAACCGCAAATATGTGGAATTATAGGTGTAAGGAGATATATTGCCGGAGAGGTCATTCTCCTCAGGAGTAGATCTTCAGCGCAGCAACGTTTACTGTCCCAAATATTCAGCTAGAAACTCCTTCGTAGTGAAAATCAACACATTCAATCTTGCCCTGCAAGAGCAATTCTATTCCACGCGCCCAGGTGAAATCATCTCCGTCTCCTGATCGCCTTGAATGTGGGAACTTCAGGAGACCTGGAAGAACAGCCCCAGTAACAGATCAGCAGATATATCGGGTACCATTACCTAAATTGGGTCAGCAGTTCTTTCTGGTTGAGACGTCTATTTGAAATAAAGATGCGAAATAACATCATGCCGTCCCCTTATTCTGAAACAAAGTTTCCTTGGTTGCACACAGGAGAATTGCCGCCTTGCATAATCGCCCTTCAGCTCCATCTCCACATGCGTCATCCCACCTCGATACGAATATAGAAGTGGTTATAAGAGGTAAGAACTATATTTGCCTCCTTGCAGTTGCAGATCATAGAGACGTTTCGGTACTTGTGTCTCGACCAACGTCGAAGGGCGCGTTAGTAATGGCTGCGGTGGGTACATGGACTTGCTCCGTTTAGCTCAATATGGCCCCTCGGCGAATGAAGATATAATAGGCGAATCGGCGTCGCAAACCATTTCTCCGCTGATAGAGAGGTCACGATGTACTGGCTATATTGGGGACTAATTGACGCACGTGTGTTTGAAGGCATATCGCGCATTAAATTTAGATGAGGGGAGTTCCACGGAGAGATTTCTCTCCAATCATCATAATGTCATTTGGTAATAATCACTGACGATCGCCTTCCATTTGACAGTAGACCTCGATATTGCCCGCCCCCTCTTGCGAGAGATTGGACTTTTAGACGAGGTCCCGTCAATGCTTTGCGGAAGAGGGATTTTCTCGGGGGGGCTGGAGAGTGGGACCAAGATTTTCCATAGAGTAATCCCTCGCGAGATGATCTCATACATCCTCCATAGAGAGAATTAACCATAGAGAGAAGTAAGAGTTGATCCTCGCAAATTCATATTGTCCTGCCATTGTAATCTTTCGTTTCCCTTGAACCTTTTCGTGTTTCGAGACACCGTCTTTGTAATGATGAGATCGACAGAGGAACAATTTCTTTAGCGCAAAGGGGGTTCTATGAATAGCAACGTTAAAAGTGGGGGTAACTACGAAAATACCACTGGACAAGCATTCAGGGGGCGTTTCAGGGGGCGTTGACGGCTGGCGTCAAACTAGAATTAGAACCATGATTCGTTGGATAACGTTAAATCACGTTAGACCAGCACTGGCGCCGCATTGGATTATTGCCATGCGATTGGCCAATTACGTAATGCATCCTCACGAGCCCACCGATCAGTTAGAGTAAAAATTAAACTTACGTCCATGGCGTTACCCTCTTTCTGCTCTTTCCCCCTCCTTGACGCTATGCATACCCCTAAACGAGAGAGGTGCCCCCAAATTAAAACATATCGACGTCGCTGATTCGTCTTGCTGACGCAATTAGGAGTAAGAAATCTATTCCGATCCGCAGAAAGAAGCTTTCAAGCAGCGGATGCATGTCTTTCTGTGTTTCGACCTCCAGCCAATACAGCCCTCCGATTAGGCGATGTATTTATGGAAAATCCCCAAAATGAAACGCGGAAGGGCCGTCTAACGGCCCATTGGATAGATTGAATCAAGGAACCTGTGCGCCGCGAAGCCGACGCACTTTCTCGCTGGGTGATACGGCCAACCGCTCGAGGCTTGGTTTCGGGTCATGGCTGCCGTTGCTCCAGTAATGAAGGGACCACAGTCACCCAGCTCATCGAAA
>Ga0335073_10015336_pt1 | contig 10719 bp, 6 predicted proteins | sample Lox_Sample_22_FD_207093 | JGI IMG/M metagenome (GOLD analysis project Ga0335073, IMG submission 207093) | Soil microbial communities from Loxahatchee National Wildlife Refuge, Florida, United States - Lox_Sample_2.2 | ecosystem: Environmental > Terrestrial > Soil > Wetlands | place: USA: Florida...
TCGCCCAGGAGGGCGGCTCCTTCGTGCTGCAGGAGTTCTCGAAGCCGGTCATCTGCCGGAACAAGCACACGGTCGTGATCCGACGGGTGCCCGACCAGTGGTTCCTGCGCTACGGCGATCCCGCGTGGAAGGCGGTCACCCGCGAACGGCTCGCCCGCCTCACGACCTCGCCCGCCGAGTACGCGGCCGAGCTCCACGGCATCCTGGATTGGTTCGACGATCGGCCGTGCGCGCGCAAGGGCCGATGGCTCGGGACCCCGCTGCCGTTCGACCCGAGCTGGATCGTCGAGCCGATCGCCGACTCGACGATCTACATGGCCTACTTCGTGGTGCGTCGGTTCGTCGCGCGCGGCCGCGTCCGGACCGAGCAGCTGACGGACGCGTTCTTCGATCGGGTCCTGCTGGGTCGGGGCGACGGCGAACCGTCCATCCCTCCCGCCCTCCAGGACGAGATTCGGGCCGAGTTCCTCTACTGGTACCCGCTGGACCTCAACATCGGGGGGAAGGAGCACAAGAACGTCCACTTCCCCGTGTTCCTGTACACCCACGCCAAGATCTTCCCCGAGGATCTCGCGCCCCGCGGGATCTTCGTGAACGGGTGGATCACGGGGGCGTCGGGCCTGAAGCTGTCGAAGAAGGAGATCGGGACCAAGGGCGGGATCCCTCCGCTCGAGGCCGCGCTCGAGCGCTGGGGCGCGGACGCCCTCCGCTTGTACTATGTCGCGACCGCGGCCCCCATCTCTGATGTGCAGTGGGACCCGGACGCCGTCGACGCGAGTGCCGGCCGGCTGCCCGACATCGAGCGGCTCGTGCGCCAGAGCCGAGGGGAAGGCGCGGGGCACCCCGAGCTCGCCGCCTGGCTCGGCTCCCAGGCCCATCGGTCGATCGCGCGGGCGCGGGACGCGATGGACCGGGCGGACGTCCGGGCGTTCGCGGAGGAGGTCTACGTGAACTTCCCCGCGCTCCTGCGACGCTACTACGCCCGGGGCGGCGTCCCGGACGCGACGACCGACCGGATGGGTCGCGCCTGGATCCGTCTGCTCGCGATCGTCACGCCCCACCTCGCCGAGGAGCTCGGGGAAGGGCGTCTCCCCGGCCTCGCTGCCGCCGAACCGTTCCCGGATCCCGGGGAGTTCGCCCTGGCGTCCGAGGCCGAGGCCCGGGAGCGGTACCTCGACCGCGTCGAAGAGGACCTCCGCGCCGTGCGGCGGCCCGCGCTCGAGCGCGGCGAGGCGGCGCCCGATGAACTCGTGTTCTTCGTGGCCGCCCCTTGGAAGGCCGAGGTCGAGGGCTGGATGCGGGAGGCCGTGGACCGGGAGGGAATCCCGACGATCCGCTCGATCATGGACCGCGCCCGGGTCCACGCCGAGGTCCGCGCTCACCTCGCGGAGATCCCCAAGTACGTCGAGCGAGTGGGACCGCTATTGCGGTCCGAGCCCCCGCCCTCGGGTCCCGCGGTCGACGAACCGGCGACCCTCCGGGCCGCCGAGGGGTACCTCGCCCGACGGCTCGGGATCGGGTCGGTCCTCGTGGTACCGGAGTCGGAGGGGGCGCCGCACGACCCGATGGGACGACGCGACCGGGCCCGCCCCGGACGACCGGCGTTCTTCCTCGTCGGGCCCGGGACGGCGTCGCCCCGCTAGCGCGGCTTGCGGCGCGCGCGCTTCGGGAAGTTGAGATACATGCGCGACGGCGTCGGGTGCCGCGAGACCGCCCGGTACTTGGCCGACGTCTTCGCGGAGTAGCTCCGCTCGACCTTGCCGGAGATCTCGAAGTAGATCAGCTGCCCGACCGGCATCCCGGCATAGACCCGGACCGGGAGCTTGACGCTCATCTCGAGCGTCCAGTAGTTGCAGAATCCCTCGTCCCCCTTCCCCGCCGTCGAGTGGATGTCGATCCCGAGGCGCCCGACGCTCGACTTCCCCTCCAAGAACGGCACGAAGCCGTGGGTCTCCGTGTACTCCTCGGTCACTCCCAGGTAGAGCTGGCCAGGAACGAGCACCACGCCGTCCGGCGGGATGCGGAACTCCTCCACGCGGTTGTCGGACCGCGCGTCGAGCGCCCCGTCGACGTAGACCGCGAGGTAGGGCCCCAGGTGGACGTCGTACGAGTTGGTCCCGAGGCAGGCGCGGCGGAACGGACGGACGACGATGTGGCCGCGGCGCATCTCCTCGAGGATCTTGCGGTCGGAGAGGATCATGCGCGACGGGCGCGCCGAGCCGGCCGCGCTATTTAACCCCCGGCGCCGGGGCCGGTGACTCGAGCGCGAGCGCGGCATACCCGACCACGTCGCGCATCGGATGGGCCTCGCCCGAATGCCCCCATCGGAGAAGGCGGGCGTCGAGGTCCTCTTCGGCGAGCGCGGCGAGGAGGACTGTCGTCGGCGCGATCCCGCACATCGAGATGTCGTTCGAGACGACTGTGTCGTACAGGAGCCGGGGGTCTCGGGCGAGGATCGCGTCGATCGCGAGGCGATCGAGCCGCTCGGCCGTGGCCGCGGGGACGTAGTGCGAGAAGTCGGTCGACGCGAGCAGCAGCACGTCCCGGTCCTGTACGGCGGCGCGGACCACGAGCGCCGCGCGCACGAGCGCGTCGTACGGGCCGAACGGGACCTGCAGCGCGACGAACCGGGGTTCGGGCAGCGCGTACTCCAGGAACGGGAGCTGGACCTCGATCGAGTGCTCCCGGCGCTGTGCCTCCTCGTCGATCCGGATCGGACGATGGTCGAGCGCCCGGACGAGGTCCGGGTCGACGCGCATGGGCCCGAGCGGCGTCTCCCAATCCCGCGCCGAGAGCGACGGGCCGGCGCCGAGGCCGTAGTGGTCGACGCCCAGCACCAGGACGGTCGCCGGGGGGAGTTCGGCGGCGATCCGAAGGTAGGCGTGCGCGGCGATCGGCCCGGAGAACGGGTACCCCGCGTGCGGCACCACGGCGGCCCGCAGCCGCCGGGCCGGGGAGCGGTGCCGCGGTGGGAGCTCGCCCGGACCCCGGGGATCGAGGAAGCAGGACTCGATCTGCCGCGCGAGCGCCGCCCCGTCGCCCTCGTAGAACTGGCCCGCGACCGCCGGGGTCCGGGCCGAGCGGTCGGTCATCCTGAGCTCACTCGGGCGAGAGCCGCGCGACGATCTCCATCGCCTCGCGCTCCTGGATCCGGTGCCGCTGCCCTGGGTGGAACGGGTTCGGCTCCCCGTAGCGCGGGATGACATGGAAGTGCACGTGGAAGACGATCTGGCCCGCGGCCGCGCCCGCGTTCATCGCTACGTTGTAGTCCGGCGCGAGGCGCTCGACGCGCGCGCACATGCGGGCGAGCGTCCGAACGAGGGCCGCCTGATCCGCGTCCGGGTAGTCCGTCAATCGCGGGGCGTGGCCGCGCGGGACCACCAGGAGGTGGCCGCGCGTGAACGGGTAGAGGTCCAAGAACGCGACGGTATCGGCGTCCTCGTACACCCGATAAGCCGGCGAGCGCCCCGCGACGATCCCGCAGAACACGCAGCCCGGGTCGGGCGCCCGCGGGGAGGCCATGCGCCCCGGGACCCGGGCGCGAGATAAAGGGTTGCGCCGCGCGCGGCGGGACGTGCGCTCATTAGCTCGCCCGAATCTGGCAGCGCGATGCTCGGGCGCCTCGGCGTCGCCGCGACGATGATCGCGGTGCTCGTCGCGATCTCGCCCGGGGCCGTCGGACACGGCTCGGCGTCCGCGGCCGTCGGAGGCAGTGCTCCCGCGACGGGGGCGGGGTTCGTCACCGACGCGGTCTCGCTCCCGGCGGGCGTCCAGGGCGTCCCTCTACCTTCCGACCAGGCCGTCTCGATCACCGTGGCCCTCGCGTACCCTCACCCGGCGGCGCTCGACGCCTTCCTGGCCGCCGTCGAGGACCCCTCCTCCCCCGACTACCGGCACTTTCTGACCGCGGCCCAGTTTGAGGCGGCGTTCGCCCCCTCGTCCGGTACCGCGTCCTCGGTCGCGGCCACCCTCGCATCGGCGGGCGGTCGAGCGGTCACGGTGGCGGCGGACCGACTTTCCGTGTCCGCGGTGCTCCCGGCCCACGCGGTCGACGCGCTGTTCGGGGTCACGCTCGAGTCCGAGACCGGGTCCGCGAACGCGGAGTACACGGCCGTCGGGACCCCGAGTCTTCCGGCCGGATGGGCGACCCGCGTGGCGGGGGTCGACGGCCTGAGCAACGCTCCCAACGCCCGATGGAGCCCCGAGCTCGCGGCCGGACCGCTCGAGCGTGCGGCGCCGGTCGCGTCCGCGGACCAGTTCGCGATCGACAACGCGACCGGTCAGCAGTGGTACGTCGGTTCGGACTTCACGAACTCGTTCGACGTGGTCGACCTGTTCCCCAGCACGTCCGGCCACGTCGCGAACGCGACCTTCCCGACGGGCGAGGCCGTCGCCACCCTGCTCGCGAGCGGCTACAACCAGTCGCTCAACCAGAACACACCGCCGTGGGACCCGCTCGTGATCCGGACCTACCTCAACACCACGCTCAACGCGTCCTGGGTGAATGTCTCCATGGCCGCGCCCCTTGTCGGAGTACCGGTGACGATCTCGGGGATCACCCCTCCGCTCCCCGGGTCCTTCGGCTCGGTCAACGATTCCACCCTCGACGAGTTCGAGAACTCGCTCGACCTCGAGATGGCGGGCAGCCTGGCGCCCGGCGCCGGTCTCTACAACTTCTACTTCGCGGGCAGCCTGCTCGCGACCACGTCGAGCGACGCCGACGTCGCGGCGTTCTTCGACCAGGACCTCGCGTCCGCCCTGGCCTACGACTACGGGAACCAGTCGCTCGGGGTCGTGACGTGCTCCTTCGGGGTCACCGACCTCAACGACTCGCTCTGGAACGAGGAGATCCAGCAGGCGGCCGCGATGGGCGTGACGATCGTGGCGGCGAGCGGCGACCAGGGGAACGCGCCGAACGCGGTGTCGGGCCGCTCCGACGGCCAGTGGCCGATCTGGCCTGCGACCGCCTCGTTCAACACCTCGGGGGCCACGGCGGTCGGCGGGGTCTCGATCGGGCTCGCCGGGGGCAGCGCCGGATGGTTCAACGGGACCGACCTGTCCATCGGCTACGACTTCAACAGCACCGGCCTCTCCCAGCTCGAGACGTGGTGGGACACGTCGGGCGGGTCGGGCGCGTACGCCGGCTCCGAGGGCGGGGTGAGCACCGTCTTCCCTGAGCCGTACTGGCAGTTCCACTCGGCGGCCCAGCCGCCGATCGTGAACGCGACCGAGCGCCAGGGCGCCTCGACGATCGGACGGGCCGTCCCGGACGTGGCGTTCCCCGCCAACTCGACGATCGCGTTCGTCGTCGCCGACGCGCAGAACAACGTCTACTTCACGGTCCTCGAGGGGACCAGCATCGCGGCCCCGGCGTTCGCGGGCCTTCTCGCCGACGAGATCGCGGTCGCGCACCACGACTTCGGCTACCTCGATCCCGAGCTCTACCGGATCGGCAGCTACTTCGGCGCGAACCCCGGACCCGCGAGCGCCTTCCTGGACGTCACCGTCGGCGGCAACTACGTCTTCTCGGCGGCGCCCGGATGGGATCCGACGACCGGCTGGGGGGTGCCGCTGGGGACGGCGCTCTACGCCGCCGACGCGAACCCCGCGATCCGGGACTACCTGTACACGGGCCCGACGCCCGGCCTGCCGGCGGCCGCGGCCCCGGCCGCCGTCCCGTGGACCGAGATCTACATCGTCTTCGGGGTCGGGATCACGGTCGCGATCGTCCTCGTCATCCTGGTCGGTCGCCCGAACCGGACTGCGACCGTCCCGCCGCCGCCCCCGTTCGGCGCGACGATGGCGCCGCCTCCGCCCACGTCCGACCTCGACCACGTTTCGCCGGCGCCCGGGTCGGGCGCTACGTTCCTCTGCCCGTACTGCGGGAGCCCCCGGCCGGCGGAGCCGGTGCGCTGCCCGAAGTGCGGCGCGCTCTAGCGCGCGTCCTACGCCGCGGCGGGCGGGTCGGCCGGGCTCGGCGGCGCCTCGGCTGGCCCCTCGCTCGCCGGTGTCCCGTCCTCGCTCGCCGGCATCGGGGCCGGCGGGGGCGGGGCGCCCGGCGGTACGCCGAGCTTCTGCTCGAGGAACCGCCGGATCTCCTCCGGCCGGGTCGACGCGAGCCCGAAGTACTCGGCGAAGCGTCGGGTGGTCGTCAGCTCGAGCGTCGCGCCCCGCGGCTCGGTGTGGACCAGCCCGAGTCCGCGCAGGTGCTGGACCTCCTCGTAGGCGATGTCCCCGATCATCCGGACGAGCACGCTCTGCAGGATCGGCTGGTGGTAGGCCACGAGGGTGAGCGCCTTCAGCGTTCGGGGCGCCATCTCGACGGGCGTGACGGCATGGACCGCGGGGACGAACCGCTCCTCGAGCTGGAGCGCGTACCGGTCGCCGACGCGGCGGACCTCGAGCGCGGACTGCCGGTGTTCGTACGTCTGCTGGAGCGTGCGGACCGCCCGCTGGACGGGCCGGTAGTCGTCGAGCCCGAGCGCGGCGGTGATCTCCTTGATTGCGAGGGGCTTGCCGGACGCGAACAGCACCGCCTCGACCTGGAGGACCAGGTCGTCGAGCTTGGACGGCATCAGGCCGCCTCCACGAACCGCTGGCGCTCTTCGGCGATCCGGACCAGGAGCACGGGGGAGACGCCCAGCGCGTCTTGATGCAGCTCGATCGAGCGTTCGCGCGCCAGGAACAGCGCGGCCAGGAAGATCGCGACCAGGTGGTCGCGGCCCGAGAGCGGGTTCCAGAGGTCGAGGAGCGGGAACGGCGTCCCGATCGGGTGCCGGAGGGCTGCGTCCCAGGTGTCGACGAGATCGTGCTCGGGGAGGTCGCCGTGGACGAGGACCTCGGGCGGCGCCCGCTGCTCCTCGCGCAGGCGGTCGCGCAGCTCCTCGAGGCGGGTCGCCCGCCGGGCGTCGGCCTCGGCCTCCCCGAACGCCCGCACGAGCTCGAGCAGCGAGACCGGACGGGTCTCGGGGTGGCGCACCATCCCGAGGAGCGGCGGGGGATCGGAGGTGCCGAGCACCGCGGTCGTCACGTCGACGGCCTCCGGGGTCTCGAGCATCGGGAGGTAGCCGTCGTCGGTCGCCGCCATCGCGTCGGCGTCGAGCGGGGCCGGTGGGTCGCGCGTCCTGAGGACGGCCTCCGACTGGAGGTACAGGATGCTCCAGGCCATGTACAGGAGCCGGCCGGCGATCGCGAAGTTCACGGCGCCGTCGGAGCGCACGCGCTCGACGTACGACTGGGTGAACTTCACGAGGTCGATCTCCCACGGGTCGAACTCCTCCTCCATCACGAGCTCGAAGAGGAGCGCGGTCGCCTTCTGGAACTCGTCGGGGATGACGAGGTGAACACCCTCCTTCAGGCTCTCGACGAGCGTCAGATACCGCTCCAGCAGGACCGACGTGTCCTCGGCCTCGCCCAGCAGGGAGCGGTGGAAGACGAGGTAGCGCAGGACCTTCTCGGCCGCGGCGCGGGGGACCGCGCCGGGGCTCGCGAGCGCCGCCGCCTCGGACTCGGCGATCGTCACTGGGCCTCCACGGCGCGCGTCGCCGCCTCCGGCTCGCGCGCGCCCTCCCGGCTCTCGACGTCGTGGATGTCGTCGAGATGGATCCCGACGACGCGCGAGCAGCCGTCGCCGTGCATCGTCACGCCGTAGAGGTGGGAGGCGAACTTGAGGGTCACCTTGCGCAGCGAGATGACGACGAACTGGGCCCGCTCCGCGTTGCGCCGGAGCATGCGGCCGACGTACTCGGCGTTCAGCCCGTCGAGCGACATGTCGACCTCGTCGAACACGTAGAGCGGGCTCGGGTCGTAGCGCTGCAGCGCGAAGATGAAGGCGAGGCTCGCGAGCGACTTCTCGCCGCCGCTCAGCTGCTCCAGTCGGGCGACGGTCTTGCCGACCGGTCGCGCCCGGATCAGGAGGCCGCCCGCGAGGGGATCCTGCGGGTTCTCGAGGACGATCTCGCCCTCCCCGCCGGCGGAGAGTTCGCCGTAGATCGCGCGGAAGTGCCCATTGACCTGCACGACGACCTCCTGGATCTTCTCGCGCTTCTTGGTCTCGATCTCGCCGACGAGCGCGGTCAGCTCGGTCTTCTCGGTCGTGAGGCGCTCGACCTCGGCGGAGAACTCGTCAAGGCGCGTCTTCTCCGCGTCGTACTCCTCGACCGCGCGCAGGTTGACGTCGCCCATCGACCCGAGCTGCTGCTCGAGGGCGGTGACCTTCCGTCGGAGCTCCTCCACGCTCATCGGCTTCTCGTCGGGCTCCGGCTCGGGGAACTGCTTCAGCGCCTCCTCGAGCTCACGGAACTTCGCCTCCGCGACCGCGAGCCGGGTCTCCTCCTGGGTGAGGAGCGACTTACGCGTCTCCAGGTTCGCCTGGGCCTCGCCGAGCCGCCGCGTCACCTCGAGCCGCTGCTCCTCGAGCTTCCGCTTCTTTTCCGCGGAGGCCTTCTGCGACTCCGACTGCTTCGACTCGACCGACTTGAGGGCGTCGAGCGCCTCCTTGGCCTCGTGGACCGCCTTTTCCGTTCGGGCGATCTCCTTCTTCTTGGCGGCGATCGACGCCCGGGCGGCGTTAAGCTCCGTGCGCCGGCTCTCGAGACCGGCGGTGAGCGCGGCGAGCGAGGCGCGGGCGGCCTCGAGCTCTCCGTTGACCTTCACGCGCTCCTCCGAGGTCTTCTGGGCGGCCTCCTGGAGCGACCGGAGCTTGGCCCCGAGCGACTCCGGCAACTGGCCGAGGTACTGCTCCTGGGCCTGCTGGATCGAGGACTTCAGGGCCGCGATCTCGTCCGCGAGCTGGGCGACCGTCGCCTCGGCCTTCCCGAACGCCGCCTCGCCTCGCTTCTGCTCGGCGGTCGCGGACGCGATGAGTTCCTCCGCGGACTTGAGCCGGGCCCGGGCGGCCGCGAGGTCCTTCTCGAGGATCTGACGGGTGGACTGCTGAGATTGATCCCGGATCGACCGGGTGGCGAGCTCCTCGCTCACGCCCCGGATCCGGTCGGTGATCTTTCCGAGCCCTTCGCGCGCCGCGCTCTCCGCGGCGCTCTTCTCCCGCAGCTCGTCGCCGAGCCGCTTCAGTTCCACGGCGCTGTCCGCCCCCCGGCCCTGGGCCGAGGGGTCGAGGTACCCGCCCGAGATCGCCCCGGTCGCCTCGATGAGATCGCCCTGGAGCGTGACGAGCCGGACGCCGCCCATCTCGGCCCGTGCGGCGGCGAGGTCGTTCATGACCACGGTCTCGCCGAAGACGTACCAGAACGCGGATCGGTAGCCCTCGTCGAACTTCACGAGGTCGATCGCGAACCCGGTCGCGCCCGAGCTCTTCGCCGCCACGAGCGACTTCCCGTGCGGGCGGCCGGGCAACATCCGGTTGAGCGGGAGGAACGTCGCGCGCCCCCGCTTCTCTTCGCGCAGGAGACGGATGCACTCCTCGGCGACCTGGTCGGACTCGACGACCAGGGCCTGGAAGCGGTTCCCGCCCGCGACCTGGAGCGCGGTCTTGACCTTCGGCTCGAACTCCGCGAGCTCCTCGACGGTGCCCCGGATCCCGGCGATCTTCCCGAGGTTGCGTTGCGACAGGAGGTAGTCGACCGCGGCGAGCTGGTTCGGGCGCGCGCCGGACTCGGTGCGCGCCTTGAGCCGCGCATCCAGCGCGAGATAGCGCCGATTGAGCTCGCCGACCTCGCGGGAGAGGCGCTCGGCCTCGGCCGTGAGCGACTTCTCCTGGTTCTTGAGGGAGAACAGCTCCTTCTGGAGGTCGCCGGTCGAAGCGCCGCCCGATCCCTTCGACGGGCCGGACTCCTTGATCCGCATCTCGAGGTCCCGGACCTCGACCTCGCGTTCCCGAAGATCGTCCTCCGACTGGGCCAGTGTCCGCTCGGCCGACTCCGCGGCGGCGTGCGCCGCCTCCCGGTCGTGGACGGCCTGCTGCCAGGTCTTCTGCTTCGCGTCGAACTGCCGCTGGAGCTCGAGCTGCTGGCGCCGAGCCGCGGCGAGCTTCTCGCCCGCCTTCCCGGACGGTCCGGTGGCCGCTCGGATGCCCTCGGTGTGCTCCTCGGCGTCCTTCTCGAGCGCCGCGAGCCGATCGGCGAGCGTCGACTGCTGGCCCTCGAGCTCGGTCCGCTGGGACTCTTCGGACGCCACGCCCTTCTCGAGCTCCGCGGTCTGGGCGTCCAGCGCTTCGAGCTCCTCCTTCAGGTGGGAGAGCGTCTGATCCTGGCGGGCGTAGGCCATCCGCTTCTCGTCGAGCTCCGTCTTGAACTGGATCGCCGCTGCGCCGCCCGCTTCGGCGATCTCTCGGTCGACCGCGTCGATCTGGGTGGCGAGATCGGTTTGCCGGCCGGTGAGCTCGGTGCGTGCCGCCTCGAGCTTCTCGAGCTCGGCGCGGACCGAATCGACCTGCCGGCGGCAGGTCGCCAGCTCCTGCTCGGCCATCCGGTGGCCCGCGCGGGCGAGGCGCGCCTCCGTGCGGCGCTTGTCGTCCTGGAGCTGCTTGTACTGGATCGCCTGCAGCCGCTGGTTCTCGAGCCCGGCGAGGTGGCCCTTGATCTCGCCGAGGAGGGTCTGGATGCGCGTCAGGTTCTGGTCGAGGTCGGCCCGCTTGGTGGCGGCGCGCTCGAGCTCGTCGTCGTACTGGCTGATCCCGGCGAGCCGCTCGAGCAGGCCCCGCCGGGGCACGGGCCCCATGGTGACGATCTTGTTGACGTCGCCCTGCTGCACGAGGTTGTA
>Ga0335073_10015337_pt1 | contig 10719 bp, 5 predicted proteins | sample Lox_Sample_22_FD_207093 | JGI IMG/M metagenome (GOLD analysis project Ga0335073, IMG submission 207093) | Soil microbial communities from Loxahatchee National Wildlife Refuge, Florida, United States - Lox_Sample_2.2 | ecosystem: Environmental > Terrestrial > Soil > Wetlands | place: USA: Florida...
CGGGCCAGGTGCTCGCGGTAGGCCCTGGTCGCGCGGATGTCGTCGGCGGCGCTGGTGCCCTCGGCGGCGCGCGCGGCCGCGTCGGCGGGCGAGGCGCCGGCGGCCAGCGCGGCTTCGGTGGCGGCGGCCCGCAGCGGCGTGCCGCCCATGTTGACCAGCCCCACGCGGCCGTCCTGGACGGCGCAGCCGACGATGGCCCAGTCGATCGCCCGCTGGGTGAACTTCTGGAAGGACCAGGCCCCGGCCGAAGCCGGCTTGGGTACCCGGATCTCGGTGAGCAGTTCGTCGGGCTCGAGCGCGGTCTCGAACAGGCCCTGGAAGAACTCCCCGATCGGTATCTCCCGCGCGCCGTCGGCGCCGCGCGCGACCAAGGTCGCGTCCAGCGCGAGCAGCACGGCGGGCAGGTCCGAGGCGGGGTCGGCGTGCGCGATCGAGCCGCCGATCGTGCCGCGGTGCCTGATCTGCGGGTCGCCCACCTGGCCGGCGGCGTAGGCCAGCAGCGGCACCTCGCGGCCGAGGACTTCGGAGTGCTCGACGTCGTGGTGCCTGGTCAGGGCGCCGACCGCCACGTACGAGCCCTGGTCGGTGACGTAGGACAGGTCACGCAGGCCGCTCAGGTCGATGATGACCTCGGGGGCGGCCAGCCGCAGCTTCATCAGCGGCAGCAGCGAGTGCCCGCCGGCCAGGAACTTCGCGTCGTCGCCGTGTTCGGCGGCCAGGTCGAGCGCTTCTTCGGCCGAGCCTGCCCGCTTGTAGGTGAACGATGACGGGATCACGAGGACACCTCCGCGGCGGCCAGGGCGGCCCTGACGATGTTGTGGTAGCCGGTGCACCGGCACAGGTTGCCTTCCAGGCCCTGCCGCACCTGCTCTTCTGTGGGGTGCGGGTTCTCCTTCAGCAGCGAGACGATGGCCATCACCATGCCCGGGGTGCAGAACCCGCACTGCAGCCCGTGCTCCTGATGGAACGCGCGCTGCACCGGGTGCATCTCGCCGTTCGTGGCCAGCCCCTCGACCGTGGTGACCTCGTGCCCGCTAGCCTGGGCGGCCAGCACCGTGCAGGACTTGACGGACTCGCCGTCGAGCAGCACCGTGCAGGCTCCGCAGGAGGTGGTGTCACAGCCCACGTTGGTCGCGGTGAGGTCGGCCACGTCGCGCAGGAAGTGCACGAGCAGCATGCGGTCCTCGACGTCCGCGGTGATGTCCTTGCCGTTGACGGTCAGGTCGACCTTCACTGGTTACTCGCCTTCTGTGCCTCGTTGATCGCCGTCCACACCCGCTGGGGGGTGGTCGGCATGTCGACGTGCCGGACGCCGAGATGCGCCAGGGCATCGACGACGGCGTTCTGGACGGCCGGGGTGGAGCCGATGGTCCCGGCTTCGCCGATGCCCTTGACGCCGAGCGGGTTCAGCGTGGTCGGCGTCTCGCTGTCCACCAGCTCGTAGCTGGGCAGTTCGGCCGCGGTGATGGCGGCGTAGTCGGCGAGGGTGGAGGTCAGCGGGTTGCCGTCCGCGTCGTAGAGCACCTCTTCGAGGAGCGCCTGCGCCGCGCCCTGGGCGATGCCGCCGTGCCGCTGGCCCTCGGCGAGCACCGGGTTCAGCACCGGCCCCGCGTCGTCCACGGTCACGTGCCGCAGCAGCGTCACCTTGCCGGTTTCGGTGTCCACTTCCACCACGGACACGTGGGCGCCGAACGGGAACGTCGGCATGTCCGCGGTGAAGGTGACGTCGGCGATGAGGCTGCCGCCGCTGGTGTGACCCGCGACCTGGCCCCAGGACAGCGAGGTGTCCGGGTCGCCGCGGACCTGCCACAGCCCGGTCGCGGTGTCCAGGACGACGTCGGCCTCGGCGGCCTCGAGCATGTCCGCGGCCTGGCGGCGGGCCTCGTCCTTGACCTCGATCGCCGCCTTGTGCACGGCGGAGCCGCCGAGCTGCAGCGAGCGGGAGGCGTATGTGCCGACGCCGACCGGAATCAGGTCGGTGTCGCCGTGAATGACCGTGACCTGGTCCATCGGGATGCCGAGCTCGTCCTGCACCAGCATGGCCCACGCGGTGTGGTGCCCCTGCCCGTGAGCCGAGCTTCCGGTGTACACGGTCGCGGTCCCGTCGTCGTTCACCTCGAGCTTGGCGGTCTCCCCCGCGCCCGCGTCGGCCGCGGTGATCTCCACGTAGCTGGACAGGCCGATGCCGAGCTGCCTGACGTCGCCGCTGGCCCGCCTGCGCTGCTGCTCCTTGCGGAGCTCGTCGTAGCCGGCCGCGGCCAGGACCTTGTCCAGTGCTTCGGCGTACCGGCCGCTGTCGTACAGGGCCCCGGCCTTGGTCTGGAAGGGGAACTTGTCGGGCGCGATGAAGTTACGCCGCCGGACTTCGGCCGGGTCCATGCCGATCTCGGCGGCGAACAGGTCCACGGCGCGCTCGATGGTGGCGGCGGCTTCGGGACGTCCGGCGCCGCGGTAGGCGCTGATCGGCGTGGAGTTCGTGACCACCGCGCGGTACCCCGCCTGGACTTCGGGGATATCGTATACACCCGGCGCCATCAGGCAGGTCAGCATGGGCAGGAACCCGCCCATGCGGGAGTAGGCACCGCTGTCCTGTATGACGTCGATCCGGTAGGCCAGGATCTGGCCGTCCCGGTTACCGCCGATCTTGATGTGATGCAGCTGGGCCCGGCCTTGGGTCATGCCGACCAGGTTCTCGCTGCGGGTCTCCGTCCAGCGCAGCGCCCGGCCGGTCTTCCTGGCCGCCCAGGCGACGATGAGCGCGTCCCGGTCAATGCCCACCTTGGCCCCGAAGCCGCCGCCTACGTCGGGCACGATGACCCGGATCTGGTCGGGGGTCATGCCGAGGGCACCGCAGAGGATCATGCGGCACAGCTGGGCGTTCTGGGAGCTGTGCCAGACGGTCAGCTTGCCGTTCTCGATGGTGGCGGCGGTGGCGCGGCCCTCCATCGGCATGCAAGCGAGCCGCTGGTTGACGATGTCCTGCTCGACGACCACCTCACAGGCGTCGAACGGGGCGTCGTCGGTGGGCACCGGCCGGGCCTTCACGACGTTGGTCCCGGCCGCAGGGAACAGGAGGGTCTCGTCCTTGACCGACGCCTCGGGGCCGACCACGGCGGGCAGCGGGTCGTAGTCCACGCTGACCAGGTCGGCGGCGTCCTCCCCCTGGTAGCGGCCGTCCGTGATGACGACGGCGACGGGCTCGCCGACGAACCGCACCGTGTCCACGGCCAGCAGCGGCTCAGACCACACACCGCCGAGGGGCATCGGGGCCTCACCGCCGCCGGCCGCGTCGTCGCCGCCGTCTGGCGGCGGCGGGGCCAGGTCGTCCATGTCCCGGACGGTCAGCACGGCGACCACCCCGGGCTCGCTCATGGCCGCGCTCGTGTCGATGCCGGTGATGCGCGCATGCGCTATCGGGCTGCGCACGAACGTAAGGCGTGCCGCCCCGTTAAGTTCCGGAGTCCGCAGGTCGTCGACGTAGACTCCGCCGGCGGTAAGCAGCCGCGGATCCTCCGTCCGTATCACCCGGGTGCCCAGGATGCTCATGTATCCCTCCGCAGCTGTCCAACCCATCGGGGCTTCGCCAGCGAACCTACACCTGAGCAGGCCGGCGAACCATGGCTCCCCCCACAAAGGGGCCTGCAGGACATTATGACTGACCACGCAGGTAGACAGACCTCTGCCGGTGCCAGGGTTCTCCCGGGCCGGACGGCGGGCGGACACTGGTGGGGTGGTAATAGGGCTGGCCGCGAGGGCGGGCGCCTGGGCCGGGATCGCCGGGCCCGCGCTTTTCACCGGCGCGTGGCTGGCCAGCTCGCTGCGGCAAACCGGGTACCCGGCCGCGGACATCCAGATCAGCGGCCTCGCGGCGCCGGACGCCAGGGACCCGTGGATCATGCTCGCGGGATTCCTGGTACTGGGCGGGTGCGGTGTGGCCTTCGGGGCGGCGCTGCACGATGCCCTCGGCGGGCGCGGCCGGGCGGGCCCGGGGCCGCGGCTCATCCAAGGCGCCGGGGTGCTGACCGTCGCGGCGGGCCTGCTGCGCCGCGACCACATGCTGCTCGCCTCGGGGAGGCTCTCGTGGCACAACCACGCGCACGACGCGATCAGCGCGGTGATCTACGTGGATCTCGTCGTGGCGCAGCTGCTGCTGGCCAGGCGGTTCGGCCGCGACGCGGCGGACCCGGGCTGGCGGAAATGGCGGCCGTGGCTGCTGGCCGGCGCCGGGGTGACGGCCGGGCTGCTGACCGCGTTCGCCGCCGGTACCTCGGCCCCGGACGCGGGCATCCTGCAGCGCGTTGCCGTCACCGTCCCGCAGGCGGTCATCACCGCCATCGCGATCCGGCTGACCAGGAGAAGCCTGACGCGGCTGCGCGGCGTGCCTCGCCAGGGGCTCAGACCGCTGAGCCCCTGGAAAGCGAACTAGGGAGTTTTCCTAGGGACTGCGGGCTCGACTCAGCGGACAGTGGATTTACCCACCGAGTCCACTGAGTCCAGAAACGGAGACCTCAACGATGAGCACCACCTCCAGCACCAAGAACAGGCCGGTCGGGAACGGCCGGCCTGGCGACATCGGCACGGGCACGGCGCCCTTCTCGGTGTCGGGGAGCTGCGTCCTGAGCGAGGACTACTTCCTGACCGATCAGGTCATCATGAACGCCGGCGACGTGGTGCGGCCGTTCGCGCGCGCCGACGGCACGGTCGAGGCCCTGGTGCTGTCCGGCGGCGCGCTGTCGCACCTGAGCCGCAGCGCCTCCAAGACGTCTGGATGGGCTTACACCCCCCTGTCCGTGCCCAGCAGCCCGCCCCCGGTAACGAGCAAGATCGTCGATGTCGCCGTCGGAACCGCCCCGGACGGCACCGTCTGGGCGCTGGTGCTGAGCACCGTCACGTTCGGCAACGCGTCAACCGCCGAATACTCCTGGGCGACGCTTGGCTCGTCGGGGACCTGGGAATACTCGCCGGGAGGTTCGCTCGGACCGGGCCTGGGCCAGCTGAAGTCCGGTGTTGACCCGCACGGGAATGTCTACTTCTACGCCTTCTACGCCGCTCATGGATCAGGGCAGGCGAGCGCCCAGGGCAGTTTCGCCTTGTGGCAGCCGCAGAGTTCCCTCGAAGCCACGGTCAACGCTTCCCTGGAGGGCCTGGACGTCGTGGACGCCAGGCTGTTGTGGAACCCGGGATACTCGGCGTCCTCCCTGGCCGGCGGCGTGCTCACCCTGACGTCGCAGCAGACCCTGGAGTGGCACCCGCAGACCTCGGCCACCGGGTTCGACTGGCTCCCCAACTGGACGGACGTGGCCTCGGCGCTGCTGTGGACCTCATGGTCAGCCAATCCGGTCGACACCGATCCGAGTTACGTGGCGCAGGGCAGCGACGGCACCGTGTACTACACCGATGTCCAGTCGTTCCGGGCCCCGCTGGCCGTGTTCCCTTCCATCGGCGCAGATCAGGTCGCTGTCTGGTTCAAGGACGATCTCTTCGCGTTCGCCATGCTGACCGGCGAGACGCTGAACATCGTGGCCCAGTACGGTGACCCGGCCATCAACGACAACCAGTTCACCCTGCCCATCCCCATCGACCAGAACATCCTCGGCGTATGCGGGCTGCCGTCCGACCCGAACCAGGCCACGCTGTTCGTGACCTATGACGACGCGACGCTGTCCGTGCTCACCAAGAGCCCCGTCACCGACCCCGCCACCGGAGTGACCACAGACGCGTGGCTGAGCGTCCCGGTGCAGGCGAGCCCCGAAGCGCAGGAACTGGACTGCTGGCGGGTGCAGCTGACCGTGCAGGACGCCAACGGCGTGCCGCTGCCCGGCACGGACCTGGCCGTCACCGCCGACCGGCCGGTCGGCATCTGGCAGGCCAGCGGCAACACCGAGCTGGCCGCGGGCCGCCCGGTCACCCTGACGACGGACCCGGCCGGCCGGGTCACGTTCGCGTTCCCCGCGACCGAGCTGGACTCGGCGGTGCTGTCGGTGCAGGTGGAGCAGAACGGCGTGCCGGCCGGGAACCCGGTCACGGTGCAGCCGGATGGCGACGTGCACGCGTTCCTGGCCGGCACCGGCGCGCTGAACGACCTGGGCACCCTGACCACGAACACCACCTCGGGGGCGACCGCGCTGCTGCAGGCCACCGACGCCTCCGGCAAGCCGCTGTTCCCGGTCCTGGCCTCGCTGTCCGGCAGCGACCGGGTCACCGCCAGCAACGGCGTGGCGAGCGCCATCAACCAGGCCATGATGGCCGGCCAGGGCGTCAAGCCGGGCGCCACAGACACCCAGTGGTTCAAGCTCGACGTGTCGCAGACCGTGCCCACCTACGCGTCCTCCACCAGCTCCGCCGGGGTGTCGGCCGGGGTCGAATCGCTGGGCAGCTGGTGGGACAGCGTCAAGCATGACGCCGAATCTGTGTACTACGGGGTGCGGAAGGGCGTGATCACGGTCGAGAACTGTGTCGGCACCTGGGCGGACGACGCCGCGCAGTGGACACTGAACCTGGCCATCAAGATCGGCGATGAGATCTCCGACGCGGTTAACATCGTGGTCACCGACATCAGGAGCGCGATCCACGCCATCTCCGGGATCTTCCACGCCCTCGGCGCCGACATCAAATCGGCCGTCAACTGGCTGCGGCACAACGTCAGCGAGATCATCAAGGAGGCGGGCCAGAACGCCAAGGTCATCGAGGGCTGGCTGACCGAGCTGCCCGGGATCGTCAACGCCCGCCTCACCCAGTACGAGAACCGGGCGGACGGGTTCTTCACCGGCCTGGCGGACACGCTCAAGAAGGACATCGGCGACATGATGACCGACCTGGACAAGCTGCACTTCGGCGACCCGCACGGGGTGTCCCGGCCAGAGGACGCCGGCGTGGGGTCCGTGGCGCTTGACATCGAGAAGTTCCTGTCCGACGTCCAGCACAACTGGCTGCTGGAGAAGATCCTGTCCTTCTACACCGGCGAGACGCCGCCCGGGCCGAACGCCGATCTGCAAGCGGCCGTCAACAGCTTCGTCACCGCGGCCGAGGACGCCTGGCACTTCGTGGAGGACATGAAGACCGGGCTGTGGGACGGGCTGAAGGACCTGTTCGCCAGCCGCGACTCGTACGAGGCCGCGACCTTCGGCCAGCTGTTCCAGGTGCTCCTGGACAAGGCGGTGGACGATCTGCTGGGTTTCGCCGACAAGGTGGTCGACGGGCTGCTGAACCTGGCCAAGGCCGTCATGGACCAGCTCGCCACCATGCTGACGCACGAAATCGACCTGATCCCGGTCGTCGGGAAGCTGCTGCAGCTGCTCGGCGTCGACGACTCGATGAGCATCGCCCACCTGACCAGCCTGATCCTGATGTACCCGGCGACCCTGGCCAACCGGATCAAGAACGGTCCCGGCGCCCCGCTGTTCCCCGCCGCCGACACCGCCGGCCAGCTGTCCGCCTCGGCGGACTGGGGTCCCGGGCTGACGATCTCGGCCGCCGTCGGCCAGGGCATCTGGGGCTTCGCCGACGCCGCCGCCGACGCCTACAAGGCAGGCGGCCAGGAAGCGCCGGGCATGATCGGCTGGATCGACATCGTCGCGCCGGCCATCCTGAATATCCTGCAATGGCCCGGCGCCAAGAACTCGGACGGGAGCACCGCCCCGCCGTTCGCCAACTCCATCGATTCCTCCGGGAAGGACGGCCTGCTGATCCTGCCCACCTGGCTGCTCGGATGGGTACCGCCGATCGCCGGCCTGTGCGGCAAGTTCGCCGACTACACGCCCTCCGGCGTGCAGCGCGGCGTGGGTGACGGTGACGGTGACGAAATTCCCGAGATCGGCCAGTACTTCACCATGGCCTCGGCCATCGGCGCCACCATCACCGGCAGCATCTACAACTTCCAGACCGGCCAGTCCAGCGGCAGCAAGGCCGCGGGCATCCTGGGCAACGTCTCCAACATCATCGCCCCGTTCGCCACCAAGGAACTCACCGATTCCACCGAGGGCCTGTCCGATGTCATCAAGCTGATCGTCGACATGGCCGGGAACATCGGCGCCGCCGTCGCCATGGGAACGTAGCTGACCGGACTGGCCCGCCGACCGCAGAGGCCGGGGTGCGTGGCACATCAGCCCCATCTTGCGGGGCTGAGGGCCCACGCACCCCGCAGCGCATCCGGCTGGTGTCAGCGTTTCCCTCGCTGCCAGCGCGGCGTAGCTGCTCAGGATGCCTGAGTGGGGCGGCTGGCGACGCGCGGATGATCCTGCCAGGCGGGCATGGTGGCCATGTAGTCCAGGGTCTGCCGCTCGATCTCCTGGCGCGGGGCTCGAGCAGCCCCTGGCGCTCCAGGTGGCTGACGATCTCGCTGACCACCGACTGCGCCCGGTTCATGTGCGCCGCGGCCTCCCCCACGGTGAGCGGGCCCGCCAGCGCCAGGTGCTCGAGCACCGCCCTGGACGCTCCTGGCAGCTGGCTCCGGGACCCGTCCCGCCGGTGAAAGGTCAGGTAGACGGCCCGGAAGAGGTCAGCGAACCGTTCGGCGCGCGCCCGTTCGTCGGTCACGCCACCAGCGTTCCGGCCGGCCGATCCATCGTCAATCCCGATGGATCGGCCGCGGAGCTTTCCCGGTGCTGGCTACGGATCGGCCGGGATGCTTCTCCGATGCTGGCTGCGGCAGATGCGCCGCCTCACTAATGTGGACAGGTGAAGCCATTCCTGCTCCTGGCCATCCGCGCCGAGGACGCCGCGGCCGACAACGAGTACGACTCGTTCCTGACCCTGGCCGGGCTGGAGGAAAGCGAGCTGCGCCGGATTCGGCTCGAGCAGCGCCCGCTGGGCGATATCGATCTGCGTGACTGGTCAGGGATCCTGGTCGGCGGCGGGCCGTTCAACTACACCGACCCCGAGGAGCTCAAGACGCCGGCCCAGCGGCGGGTGGAGGCGGACCTGCACGGCCTGCTGGACCAGGTGGCGTGCGCGGACTTCCCGTTCCTCGGGGCCTGTTACGGCATCGGGGCGCTCGGCCGTCACGAGGGCGCGGTGCTCGACCGGCGCTTTTCCGAGCCGGTAGGGCCGGTGGAGATTACCCTCACCCCGCAGGGCCGACGGGATCCGCTGCTCAGCGGGCTGCCGCCCGCCTTCGAGGCGTTCACCGGGCACAAGGAGGCGATCAGCCAGCTGCCGGGCCATGCCGTCCTGCTGGCCAGCTCGGCCGGCTGCCCGGTGCAGGCGTTCCGGGTCGGCGCCAACGTCTACGCCACCCAGTTCCACCCCGAACTCGACATGGCCGGCCTGTGCACCCGGATCGAGGTCTACAAGCACGCGGGCTACTTCGACCCGGACCAGGCCGACGAGATCAAGGCGCAGGCCAGCCGCAGCGATATCACCTGGGCGCCGGCGATTCTGCGCGGGTTCGTCGGGCGCTACGGTCAGGGCCGCCAGCCGCACGCCCGGGCTGGCTGACGCCAGCGGGCGCTCGCCCCTCTGGTTGGATGGGGCTTCAGCCCACGCTCACCGGGAGGGGATGCGCTGAACGCTGCCGCCGGCGAGACGATCTCGCTGATCGCCCTGCTCGGGGTGCTCGCCTGGGCGGTGATCAGGCCGCTCGGCTGGCCGGAGGCGTTCGCGGCGGTCCCGGCCGCGGTCATCCTGATCGCGGCCGGGGTGATCCCAGCGGGGCAGGCGGCCACCGAGATCAGGCAGCTGGCGCCCGTCATCGGCTTCCTGGCCGCGATCTTGGTGCTGGCGCACCTGTGCGACGACGACGGACTGTTCCGGGCCTGCGGCGGGTGGATGGCGCGCACCAGTGCCGGAAGCCCCCGCAGGCTCCTCACGCAGGTATTCCTGGTCGCGGCGGTGACCACCGCCGTGCTCAGCCTGGACGCCACCGTGGTGCTGCTCACCCCGGTGGTGTTCGCCACCGCGGCCCGGCTGGAGGTGCGGTCCAGGCCGCACGTGTACGCGTGCACGCACCTGGCGAATTCAGCCTCGCTGCTGCTGCCGGTGTCCAACCTGACCAACCTGCTCGCGTTCGCGGCCACCGGGCTGGCCTTCGGCCACTTCGCCGTGCTGATGGCGGTGCCCTGGCTGGCCGCCATCGGCGTGGAGTACGCGGTGTTCGGCCGGTTCTTCGCCACGGACCTGAACACCGGTCCGGGCGGCGGCCGGGACGACCAGGGCCAGGACACGGGCCTGCCGGTCTTCACGCTCGTGGTGGTGGCGCTGACGCTGGCCGGGTTCGCGGGCGCGTCGGCGGCGGGCGTCAACCCGGCCTGGGCCGCGTTCGCCGGGGCCGCGGTCCTGGCGGTGCGCGCGCTGGCCCGCCGCCGGGTGGCTCCCGTCGCCCTGCTGCGCGCCGCCGACCTGCCCTTCCTGCTATTCGTGCTGGGCCTGGGCATCGTGGTCAAGGCGGTGACCGACAACGGCCTCGGCCGGGCGCTGGCGCCGCTGCTGCCGGGCGGGACCTCGCTGCCCGCGCTGCTGGCGGTGGCGGCGCTGGCCGCCGCGCTGGCCAACGTCTGCAACAACCTGCCCGCCGTCCTGGTGCTGCTGCCACTGGCCGCGCCGTCCGGCGCCGGCGCGGTGCTGGCCGTGCTGCTCGGGGTCAACATCGGCCCCAACCTCACCTACACCGGATCGCTGGCCACCCTGCTGTGGCGCCGCATCCTCCATCACCACGGGTCCGCGCCTGACCTCGGGGAATTCACCAGGCTGGGCCTGCTCACGGTCCCGGCCGCGCTGATCCTC
>Ga0335073_10015338_pt1 | contig 10719 bp, 7 predicted proteins | sample Lox_Sample_22_FD_207093 | JGI IMG/M metagenome (GOLD analysis project Ga0335073, IMG submission 207093) | Soil microbial communities from Loxahatchee National Wildlife Refuge, Florida, United States - Lox_Sample_2.2 | ecosystem: Environmental > Terrestrial > Soil > Wetlands | place: USA: Florida...
CTGTTTGGGCCGCAGACCGATCTCGACCGCATGCCGGACTGGGGCCGGAATCTGACGACCACCGGCGCGGATCCGTACCTGAGCGGCCAGCTCGTCGCGGCTCAGATCAACGGGATCCAGGGCGTCGGGCTGATGTCCGAGATGAAGCACTTTGCCGCCTACAACGGCGAGGACATGAGTACCAACAGCCAGGTGCAGGACCAGGCCATGCACGAGCTCTACCTGACTCCCTATGAGGCTGGGTTCGTCGGCGGTCGGGCTGCCGCCACGATGTGCTCCTACCAGCTCTTCCAGGACACCGCGACCACTCTCCCGGGGCCCGAGAGCTCGCTCGCGTCGACGTATCCGCTCAGCCCGTTCGGCTCCCCAAGCCAGCAGACCTGGCCGCTCGATGAGTCCCACCAGGCGTGCGAGCAGCCCCTGACGCTCACTTATGCGCTGCGGGACCTCTGGGGTTCCAAGGCGATGGTCGGATCGGACTACGGGGCGTCCTACAGCACCTCCGGGATCAATCAGGGCGAGCAGCAGGAGATGCCCTTCAGTAACACCAACTTCAGTGACTCCAACCAACCGAGCAGCGGCTTTGGCGGCTCCGGCACCGACCCGACCGGGGACACGTGTGCCAGCGCGACCGGCGCGCCCGAGCCGTGCACGACGCCCGGCGCCGTGCACGTGGCCGGGATCCCCGGGCCGGGCTGCCCGGTCGATGGGTGCACGCTCGTGGAAGCGGTCGCCAACGGCACGGTCAGCCTCCCGGTGTTCAACCAGGCGCTTGCGACCATGCTCTATCAGGAGCAGCGCTTTGGGTTGCTGGGCTGCACTTCCCAGCCCGTGGCCGGCACCTGCACCAACCCAAGTGGGGTCGACGGCAACCAGACCGGTCAGGCGCCGCTGCCCACCGGCCCCACGAGCGGGGCCACGCCGGGCGCTGACCTTGGCACCAAGAACGGCGACGAGGCCGTGGCTGAGCTCGAGTCCGAAGAAGGCGGCGTGCTCCTCAAGAACGATCGCGCCACCCTTCCCATCACCGGGTCCGACCTTCGCCAGGGTGTCCTGGTCACCGGGCCTGGGGCGCAGTACACGATCGCCGACCCAACGACCGAGGCCTCGGTCGGCTTCGAGGACCGCGACGTGATCAACCCGCTGCAGCAGCTCGAAGCGTTCAGCGGTCACCCGGGGGCGTTCACCTACGACCCGGCGCTGGATCCCGTGGGCGCGCCGGTGCCGGCTTCGGCGCTGTCGACCTCGTCATCCACCGTGACCGGCAATCTGGCGTTCAACGACAACGGCGCCAGCAAGACCGCGTCATCGGTCGACTACACGACGGTGTCGCCTCAGGGCCAGCTCGCCCCGGGTAAGTACGCGTGGACCGGCTACCTGTACGTTCCGACCAGCGATACCTACACACTGGACTTCCAGTTCAGCAACAACCTCGCCGCCCCCGCGACTCCGCCGATCGTGGCCACGTCGTGGTCGGCGGGCACGGCCACGCTGACGGTTCCGTCGGGTACGCCGGCGCCCGTGGGTACTCAGGTCATCGTGGGCGACGCCTGTCCTTCGGGGTACGACGGCACCTATACGGTGACTGCCTCGACGGCCACGTCTGTTTCATACGCGCTACCCAGCAATCCCGGCACTTGCAACGAGACTCTCAACGTCACCGGCGGGTCGTGGCAGCCGGGCTTGAGTTTCGGGTCCTTCGTCTTCCAGCCGGCGACGGCGACGCTCGACTTCGCCAGTACCGCCACTCCGCCGGCCGTCGGCTCGAGCATCACGGTTGCCGGGGTGACCCCGGCCGGCTATGACGGGACCTTCACGGTCACCGCCTCAACGCCGACATCGGTCACCTACGCTCTGAGCACCAACCCGGGCACCTATTCGAACGGCGGGACGATCGCGGTGTCATCGACCGGGCTGGCGTCGATCGGCGATATCCACATCAGCTTCGACGGCAGCCCGGCCGCACTGCAGCCGGCCGCAGAGGTGAATGACACGGCGACGGGAATCGCCGGCTCGCCAACCAACGCCGGCTATACACAGGCCGGCCTCACCAACCTCCAGTTCGCGGCAGGGGCGCTCACGGGCGGCAAGTACTACCCGATCACGCTCACCCTGGATAACACCGCCTCGGCGCCAGCCAGCTTCCGGTTTGGCTACAACCGAGCCAGCGGCGATATCGCCGACGCGGCCGCCGCAGCCAAGGGCAAGAGCATGGCCATCGTCTTCGTCGACGACTCCGGTGCTCCGCCCGAGGGGAACACCCCGACGGCGCTGACGATGGTGCCCAACCCCTATTACAACTCCTCCGAGCCCGTCTCGGACAGCAACCCGCCCTACATCTCGGGCGTCGACTCGTTGCCGGCCAACCAGGACGCACTCGTCCAAGCCGTGGCTGCCGCCAACCCGAACACGGTGGTGGTGATCAACAGCACGGATCCGGTGATCATGCCCTGGGTAGCCAACGTGAAGTCGGTGCTGGAGATGTGGTACTCGGGTGAGGAGGGCGGAACCTCCACGGCCCGGCTGCTGCTCGGCCTGGCCGACCCAAGCGGCCATCTGCCGATCACCTTCCCGGCCAAGGCGACGGACACGATCTGGGCCTACAACGAGACCGTGCCGCTGTACCCCGGGGACACCCTCGGCCCGCATCTGGATCGCCTGAATGGAAACGGCGGCTGCAGCACCACTGGGTACAACTGCCCGCCGGATACGACAACCAACGAAAGCGAAGGGATCTTTACCGACTACCGGTTCTTCGATAAGGAGGGCATCACGCCGCTCTTCCCGTTCGGATGGGGCCTGTCGTACACCCACTTCGCCTACTCCGGCCTGCAGGTGAGGCCGACCAGCGACGGCGGTTTCGACGTGAGCTTCAACGTCACCAACACGGGGAACGTGTCCGGCGCCGCGGTGCCACAGGTCTACCTGGGCGCGCCGAGCAACCAGCCGGCGGGGATCCAGTTCGCCGTCCGCCAGTTGGTCCAATTCACCCGGGTGCCGCTGCTGCCACACCAGAGCGAGCGGGTGAGCTTGGACGTCGCCGCGCGCCAACTGCAGTATTGGTCGGCCACTCGCCAGCAGTGGCTCCTGGCCACCGGTGATCGAACCATCTACGTGGGTAGCGCCGACGCCACGCATGCCCCCAGCGGGGACCCCGGCTCGCCCGCCAGCCTGCCGCTGCAAACGACCGTTGACGTGGGCGATCCGGGTGCGGCGACTGCCCTGGCGTGCACCGACGAGCAACTCAGCGCCACCGCGGTGACGGGTGATCTCGTCGTGCCCGCCGGCGATTGGTGCGATATGACGGACGCGACCGTAACCGGCAACCTGCTGGTCAGTCTCGGTAGCGCGGGGCTGCGCGTCGTCGGGTCAACCATCGACGGGAACGTCCGCTCCACAGGCACCCGTCGAGCTGCTGACCCGCTCAGTTCGGGCGAGGACGTCGTCTGCAACACGGTCGTCAAGGGCAAGATGTCGATCCTGTTCAGTGGTCGGTCGGTGCCCTGGAACCTGGGCCAGTGCGGTGGCGATACCGTCCAAGGGAGCGTGACGTTCGTGGCCAACCGAGCTACCGGCAGCTCGATCACCGGCACCTCCATCGGAGGGAACTTCGTGTGCCTGGGCAACGGCGGCGTCACCACTGCCGGCAATACCGTCCACGGCAAGACCATCGGCGAGTGCCGTTCGGGGCGCAGAAGGCGCTGAGGCTCTGGCGCAGGGCGGGCTCGCTGGTGCCCGCCCTGCGCCCCTCGGCCGCCGCGCTGGCCTCGGCCGCCGCGCTGGCCGCTTGCGGTAGCGGCGGTTCCGCGCCAACCCAATCCGCCCCCAGCACCTCCGTCCATTCTCAGGCGCCCGCCATAAGCCCGACGGCGCGGGTTCCATCCGCGACCGCGCTCGAGCACGACGTCACAGCCTTCTGGAGCGCTCACCCGGGCCTGTCCTCGTATGCGGTCCAGGACGTCCAGTACACGCCGTCGTCGCTGCGGCGCGTGGTGGCGGCGTGCACCGATGCCACGCCGGCAAGCAGCACCTCGTCCCAGGCCCAAAGGCTGCTCGCCTGTGCGCCGCTGATCTATTTCTTCTACAGCTACGGCAGACAGGGCGAAGTAGTCTCGTCCATCGACCTCGCCGACGAGATCTACTCCTACGCCGTCAGCGGCGCGCCGGCGAGCACGGGTGCGGTGTCGATTCTCGCCTCCACGCTGCGAGGCTGGGGCATTCCCGTCGCCTCCGCCGGCTCGACGACGCCTGCACCCGTCAACAGCCCGGAGGAGGAGGGGTTCGTTCGGGCAGCGGACCAGGGGATACTTGCCGCCGGTGCCGTCCGCATCCTGATCAAGGGTTACAGCGAAGGTGACCGGCACCCTGTGGAGACGATCTCCGCCGAGATCGGCAGCTCTTACTCACTCGAGACCTCAGCCCACGGCGACGCGACCGCGACCATCCGTATCACCCCCGAGGCCGCCTACGTCTCGGGCGATCCCGCGGGGCTCATCGGGTTGATCGGTCTGCCATCGGCGACCGCCGCGCGCATGCACGGACGCTGGATCGAGGTCACTCGCGGAACGCCCGAATACACAGACCTAACGACCGAAGACACGATCTCGGCCTTGCCCGCCAGCATCTTGCCCCTCGGCGTTTCGGCGGTGACCGTCCGGCATCAGACCGTCGCGGGCAAGCCGGCCGAGGTGCTGTCCTGGCGCTCGACGGCCGATGGCACCGGGAGCACGGGTTCCGTCGAATTGGACGAGTCGCTCGAACTGTCCGCTTCGCCCACCCACCTACCCGAGCGCGAGACGACCAACGTCGGCAACGAGTCCCAGACGGTCTCGTTCCTCGACTGGGGGCAATCGTTTCGGGTGCAAGCCCCGCCGTCGGCGGCGGTCGTTCCCCTCCGGGAAATCAGTGGTACCGCCGGCACGCCCTAGTGTCGCTCGCTGCGAGTCGGGGAGGGGCTATGAGCGAATGAGTCGGATCCGACGGGCGCGCGGCGACGAACTCGAGACGCTGCGCGAAATCGAACGCGAGGCGGGCCGCGCTTTTGCGACGACCGGCATGCTCGAGATCGCCGCTCACGAGCCCCCGTCAGCGGCGGAGCTCGAGGCGTACGTGTCGGCGGGACGCGCGTGGGTCGCCGTCGACGCCTCGGATCGCCCGGTGGCCTACCTCCTTAGTGACATGGTCGACGGCTGCGCTCACATCGAACAGGTCAGCGTCGTCCCCGAACATGCGCGACGTGGGATCGGGGCGAGCTTGATCGACCGTCTGGAAGCCGACGCCGCGGCCAAGAACCAGCCGGCGTTGACACTGACCACGTTCCGCGACGTGCCGTGGAACGCGCCGTACTACGCCCGCCTCGGATTCGTCGTGCTCGAGGTGACCGAACAGGGACCGGAGATGAGGGGGCTCATCGAGCGCGAGGAGCGCTCGATCCCGAGTGACATGGTCCGCGTCGCGATGCGACGCCCGACCGTTGCGCGCCGATCAAAATGAGGCCGATCGCGCCGGCCGCGGCGAATCCGGCAGTAACCCACATACCTGCGTTGATGCCGGCGAGGAGGCTGGCGGGGTTCGCCTCGCTCAAGGGATGCCCGCCGAAGTCGCCTGTGCTGGCGGCGACGGCGGAGACGATCGCGACTCCGAGCGCGGTGCCGAGCGTGAAGGAGATGTTCTGTGCCGCCGCGGCCGCGGCGTTGTCGCGTTCGTCTTTGACATCGAGCGAGAGGAGCGATCCAGCGGTGAAGGCGGCGCCCATGGCTACGCCAAAGCCGATCATCGAGAACACGAGCCCGACGAGCGAGCCGTGCGGGGCGGCACTGCGCGTGAGGGCCACCGCCGTCAACGCGAGCCCGCCGAGTCCACTCACCGCTACCCACAGGCCGCCGAGTCGAGCGATCAGGCGCTGGGCGAGTGCCGCCGCGCCAATCGAGGTGACCGTCATCACCGCCGCCACTCCGCCGAACTGCATCGGGCTGTAGCCCCGAACCTCCTGGAGCACCAGGCTGAGAGCAACCAGGAGTCCGTCGACGAGCATGCCCGCCACCAGCAGCGTCACGTTGCCGGCGCTCACCGTGGGAGAGTGGAACAGGCGGGGCGGCAGGAGCGGATCGGTGGCGCGTCGTTGTCGCATCGCGAACGCGCTCAGCAGTGCTGCAGCCGCGATTGCCGTCGACGGCTCGAGCCAGCCGGTCGATGGTGCGGATGGCAGCTCGCTGATCACGAAGAGTAGGAGCGCCGCTCCCGCGCTGAACAAGGCGAGGCCTGGCAGGTCCAGCCGCCCGGGTGCGCGATCCGCGCGGTCGCCGGGCAGGATCGAAATCGCCACCGGGAGCACGACTAGGCAGGCGATCGCGCTGCTCAGGTAGATCCACCGCCAGCCCAGCCCGGCCGTCACCAGCCCGCCCAGCAGCAGTCCACCTGTGGAGCCGATGCCGCCGATCGCGGACCAGGTGGCGATCGCCGTGCGCCGGTCGCGCTCTTCGCTGAAGATGTCGGTGAGCAGCGCTAGAGCGGCTGGGATCAGCAGCGCCGCGGACGCGCCCAGGCCCACTCGCGCAGCGATGAACATCGCGCTGTCAACGGCGGCTCCACAGGCCACGAGCGAGAGCAGGGTCCCAGCCAGCCCCGCCAGGATCACCGGTCGGCGCCCGATGAGGTCGGCGAGCCGCGCGCCGACGATCAACAGCGCCGCGGCCGGCAGCGTCGCCGCTACCAGGCTCCACTGCAGGCCCGCGGAATCCAAACGGAATGCTCTCCCGATCGACGGAGCCGCGACCATCACGCTCGTCGCCCCCATGACGTCGATCAAGAAGGCGCAGCACAGCACCACCAGCACCAGCAGGCGCCTGCCCTTGATCCCGGTCACGTCAACGATGTCGCGAGCTGCTCGTACGCGGGCGTGAGCTCGACCCACCGCACTCGCCACGCACCCGGCTCGCGGCCGGCGAGATACGCGGCCAGGTCCTCGACGTGCGTCTGCCAGCCCGCGCCGTGCGCCGCGAGCTCGGCGAGCGGAATGCCGCGCTGCTCAACCACCAGCCGCGTCTGGTCACCCGCCGGGCTCAGGATCGCCTCGATCGCATTCTCCTCAGGGGTACCGGCATCAAACGTGACCAGCAGACGGCGAGGCGCATCGCACACGTCGATCCGTCCCCGTCCCTCAGAGTCGCTCGTGAACGAGACGTGCACGCGGCCGCCGAGGCACAGGTCCCCCTCGACGGTGGCGATCCAGCGCGCGAGACGGCTGGGCTCGGTGATCGCCGACCACAGATCCTCGATGTCGGTGTCGTAGACATCCTCCATCCGGATCGCACCCGCGACATCGTCGATCCGCCGGAGGCTGCCCACGAGGCGATTGCCGGGCTGGCTCACTTCGACCCTCGTGGCCGGCGCTTTCCGCGAGCGACCTCGGTGTGCAACGCGTCCAAGCGCTGCTCCCACAGCGCTCGATAGCGACCCAGCCACCCGTCGACTTCGGCGAGCGGCTCGGGCCGCAGGCGATAGATGCGCCACTGCGCCTGCTGATCCACCTCGACCAGGCCGGCCTCGCGCAACACCCGCAGGTGCCGCGACACGCCCGGGCGTGCGATGGTCAGCTGGGCGGCCAGCTCACCGGCGCTCGCCGGATGGTCGCGCAGAACCTCCAGCATCGTCCGTCGGCTCTCGTCCGACAGCGCATGTAGCACGGCGTCCATTCAGTTGAATGTACCCAATCGGGTACGTAGCTGTCAAGGTACATAACTGCGCTGTTACCTGAGTAGTGCTACCGGGGCATGAGGATGCTCTCGTCAGTCGCCGGGTCGGCATACAGCCGAGCGATCTCGGCCGCGCGGCATTCCAGGCAGCGGCGCTGGTTCAGGTAACCCTTGTCGGTGATCTCGCCCGCGTCGAGGCTCGGCGGCTTCTCGAGCAGGAGCAGGCGCTCGATCCGGGACGCGGAGCCGGCGCCGGCATTCACGTCCGCGAGCGCGCGGGCCAGGTGCGCGCGCAGGCGCGGGTCGTCGAGCGGAACGTCCTCGGACGCGCCGAGCGACTTGCGCGCCTCGGCCTGGTTGACCCAGGCCAACGCCGCCAGGTACTCGGCGTTCTGCCCGCAGATGGCGGCGTCGCTCAATAGCCTCGCCGCGCTCAGCAGCCGTGTCCGGAGCGATCCCACCGCCACCCAGGTCCCGGTCAGCAGCTTGAAGTTCTCGCTGATCCGACCGTCGAACATGATCCCCTTGTTGGGGTCCTGCTCGTCGATCAGCTTGACGGCGTCGCCCGAGCGGTAGAAGCCCTCCTCGTCGAAGGTGACCGTGGTCAGCTCGGGCTCGCGGTAATAGCCCGGGGTGATATTGGGGCCGCTGGCACGGAGCTCGAATCTGTCGGCGACGGGAGCAAGCTTGATCGTGCACCCGGGAACCGGGACGCCGATGCACCCGGTCGGGGCCCCTAGATAGTGCATGCTCGTGGCGGTCGGAGAGGTCTCGGTGGTGCCCCAGCTCGAGGTCAGCGGCACCTCGTGGTCGGCGTGCTGGGAGGCCAGCTTGCGCAGTCGCGTGGCCAACGCGTCCGGGAGCGCGGCGCCCGCGTAGAACATGTAGCGCAAGCGGCTGAAGAAGCGGCTGGCCAAGTCGCCGTCGTGCTCGAGCGCGGGCGCGAGCAGGGCATAGCCGGCCGGGACGTTGAAGTAGAGCGTGGGGGGAACGTCGCTGAGCGCCGCCAGCGTCCGCGGGAACAACGGCGGCGCCGGCCGGCCGTCGTCGATGTAGATCGTCCCGCCGTGGAACAGCGCCATGTTCAGGTTGTGGTTGCCGCCGAATGTGTGGCTCCAGGGCAGCCAGTCGACCATCACCGGTGGCTCGTCGCGCAGGAACGGCCAGATCGCGACGTGCATGGCCTGGTTTGAGCACAGCATCCGGTGGGTGTTGATGACCCCCTTGGGGACGCCGGTCGATCCTGATGTGAAGAGGAGTTTGGCGATCGCGTCCGGACCGGGATCGCCATCGAGCGGGCGGCCCTCACGGGCGAGCAACTCGTCCAGGCGCAGCGCTCCCTCCCGCTCGCCCCGCGCGACCAGCGTCAAGGGCACGATGCCGGTCAGGGCCTCGAGCGCCGGGCCGAACGGTCCGGCGTCATCGGCAAAGACCAGCCCGGGCTCGGTCAGCTCCGCGATGGCCTTGATCCGCATGTGATCGGTGCTCATCAGCGAGTAGGCGACGCTGATCGGCATCGCCGGGGCCCCGGCGACGTAGGCGCCGAGGCTGACCAGCAAGTGCTCCAGCGAGTTGCCGGACAGGATCATCACCGGCTTCTCGGGACCGAGGCCGAGGTCTCGAAACGCGCGGCCGAGCGCGTCCGACTTCCGCAGCGCCTCGCCGTAGGTGAGCGCGGTCCAACCGTCCTGACCGTCGCGCACTGCGGCCAGTACGCGGTCGGGATGCTGAGCGGCCCGCTTACGCAGGACCGCGGAGATCGATGGCTCGGGGTCCGGCAAGGCCAGGCGCGAGCTCAGGATGATCGTCCCGTCGGGACGGCGCTCCATCTCGGTGTCGGGGGTCGCGAAGGTCTGGAGCTCTAGCAACGGGGTCATGCGCCCTCCCTCATGGCCGGTCAAGCAGCGTGGACAGCACGATCAAGGTGCGCGTGCGCACGATGTTCGGATCGCGTCGCAGCCGCTCGACCAGCCGCTCGAGGTGGTCGATGCTGTCGACGCGCGCGCGGATCACCGCGTCGGCCTCGCCCGAGACCGTGAACGCGGAGACGATCTCCTCCACCTCGGCCAGCGAGCGTCCGACATCCGCCGGCGAGGTCCGATCGGCGCAGTAGATCTCGATCAGCGACTCGATCGCCTCCCCCAGCGCGCGCCAGTTGATCCGCGCGCCGTAGCCGACGATCACGCCGTCGTGCTCGAGGCGGTCGACGCGCCGCTTCACCGCGGTCGCCGACAGCCCCACGTCGGTCCCGATGTCGGCGAACGTGCGCTTCGCGCTCTCCTGCAGCAACGCAACAATTTTGCGGTCAACGGCGTCGAGAGGGCGGGTGAGCTGCACGTGAAGGGCGATCGAGTGCGTCTTGGTTGCGTGGAGCCTATCACCAGGCAACATTGCGCACATGACCGCCACCGCCCTTCCCACTGAACTCACCAGCCGGACGCTGCTCGAGCTCGACGGCGCCTCGCTGACCCTCGCCGACGCACTCGAGGTCGCCCGCGGTGGCCGCACGGTGCGATTGTCCGAGGACGCGGCGGCGGGCGTCGACGCGAGCCGCTCGCTCAAGCACGAGCTGATCGATCGCGAGATCCCGATCTACGGCGTGACCACCGGATTCGGCGACAGCGCCCACCGCCAGATCTCGCCCGCCAAGGCCGCGAAGCTCCAGCAGAACATCCTGCGCTTCATGGGCGTGGGGACGGGGCCGATCGCGCCCCCCGAGGTCACGCGGGTGACGATGCTGTTGCGGGCCAACTGCCTGTCGAAGGGCAACTCGGGCGTGCGCGTCGAGCTGATCGAGCGGGTGCTCGACCTCTTGAATCACGGCATCACTCCGTTCATTCCCGAGCGCGGGTCGTGCGGGGCGAGCGGTGACCTGGCGCCGCTGTCCTACGTCGGGCGGGCGCTGGCCGGCGACGGCCAGGTCCTCTACGACGGCGTTCCGAGGGCTGCTTCCGACGTGCTGACCGAGCTGGGGCTTGAGCCGATCCTGCTCGAGGCCAAGGAAGGGCTCGCCCTGACCAACGGC
>Ga0335073_10015339_pt1 | contig 10718 bp, 7 predicted proteins | sample Lox_Sample_22_FD_207093 | JGI IMG/M metagenome (GOLD analysis project Ga0335073, IMG submission 207093) | Soil microbial communities from Loxahatchee National Wildlife Refuge, Florida, United States - Lox_Sample_2.2 | ecosystem: Environmental > Terrestrial > Soil > Wetlands | place: USA: Florida...
GGGCAGTGTACCCGGCGTCGCAATCCCTTTCCCCTTCAGCGATGTAGTAGCCTTTCTTTCCCTCGACCTGTGGCACCATGCGAATCTCTCCGACATGGTTTGCAAGTTCTGCCTTGGCCTTCTGAACGTCGGCAGCGAGAAGCAGGCGAATGTCGGAAAGTTGCCCATTGACGAACTGACGAATCCGCCCGATTTCGGCGGAAATGGAATTCGGCTCGGCACTCAGTAGGTGCCGGTGATGTCGTCCTACTCCTGCTGCCGGGTGTCGATCTGATGGATGATCGTTGGATTGGGAGTCTTGCAGAGGGCAAGAGCAGCGGCGAGGTTATTCATTTCGTCCTGCAACTCTTGGGCACGGTGCCGTATTCTGCATTCGGGGTCTTGCAGGTTCCGAATCCGTGATCGGCGGCGGATCGGATTCATAATAATCTCGATGGGAGCAAACCGCCGCCACAATTCTCACGGCGACGTTGAATCTTAATGCGCCTATTCGAAACCATCGGAACGCACGGCGATTTGCGCTCGTCCAAGGCTACAAATGATTCTCGAAAAGATCAAATATGACGTCACGAACCTGCTCCACTCCGACAATTCCGTGGCGCTCTGCCGACTCGAAGGCGATGCATTGAGGAATCTGTACTTGGATGTTCGGGAATGGGACTGGACGGTGATGGTTGCCGAAGGGGTTTCCGGTGAACACTGGCTCGTCTTCGCCATCGGCCCCGCTCGTCAGGGCAACCTTGTGGGCGCTGTCCGGGAGTGGACTCGCAACCTTGGATTTCAGTTTTTTGTGAAGGCCACGGCCGATCGGTGGGAAACGCCACGGCCCAACACCTTCACATTGCCGAATGGGGTCGAGGTGCAGATATCCGCCGTGTTCAGCCGTTGCCAAAATAACACGCAGTATATCTTGAGCCAGCGGGACGTGCTTCCAGAAGGCTATCTGCGAATCTGATTGTCCTGTTGATGCGGCGGGCGGCTGTAGCTTAAGATTTCCGCGGCAGCCGCTTCGACGATCTTCCCGGCAGCTTGCGCAGCCCTGATTCCTGAAAGCGTTCTTTCTCGGATCATTTCCCGCTCCAATTCGGCAACGCTCGCCAAAAACTTTTTCTGGCAGTGTTCGAGACCTATCCAGCCCATTTCAGTGGGTTGCGCCAATTTCAATCGATTACGTTCGGGGCGTTGCTCTCCCCCGCAGCCAAATCTTAAACTTCCTCCAGTCCTGCCGGCCGATTTCACCAAACACCCAACCCTAACTCTCATCCGATAGCTGCTGACGGCATTTCGTCGTGGCAATTCCTTCTTGACATTGTACGATATTTCGATAATTATCGAATAAGCGACAGGAGCGCGCCGTTCTATGGCGTCAAAGGTCAAACACGAGGAAGTTGCCCGATATGCCGACATGTTCGCCGCCATGGGCAGCGAGCCGAGGCTTCGCATCGTCCGCTTATTGCTCTCCGCTCACCCCGACGGGATGTTCGTCGGCGAGATCGCAGGCGAGTTGGACATCACGCCCAGCACTTTGTCCCATCATCTGGAGAAACTCAAGAACGAAGATCTGGTGCTGGTGCGGCGCGAGGGTACCTTCCTGCGCTACACCGCCAATACCAAGGCGCTGGAGGCCGTGCTCGGCTTCCTGTATGCGGAATGCTGCACCAGAAACAAAGCCGTCGAGCCGAAGAAAGTGGTTTGCTGCGGTTAGGAGGACATGTGAACACCGTCAAAGATGTCGTGAAGGAAAAGTATGGCCAGGCCGCTCTGCGCGTGGTTTCCGGCGAGCGCGGCAGCTGTTGCGGGAGCAGCCCGTCGAGTTGCTCCTCCGGCGCCGACCCGATTACCTCGGACCTCTACGATCAACTGCAAAAGGATGAACTGCCGGAGGCGGCCGTGCTGGCGTCGCTCGGCTGCGGCAACCCCACCGCACTGGCGCAACTGTCGCCGGGTGAAACGGTGCTCGATCTCGGCTCCGGCGGCGGTATCGACGTGCTGCTTTCCGCCCGGCGAGTCGGCCCCGCGGGTAAAGCCTATGGTCTGGATATGACGGACGAGATGCTCGCCCTCGCGCGCGAGAACCAGCGCCAGGCAGGCGCCGGAAACGTCGAATTTCTGAAAGGCGAAATCGAGAACATCCCGCTACCAGATGGGTCCGTGGACGTGATCATTTCCAACTGCGTGATCAATCTCTCGGCCGACAAGGACCGCGTATTGCGCGAGGCGTTTCGCGTCCTGAAACCAGGCGGACGCTTCGCGGTATCGGACGTGGTGACGCGGGGTGAAGTGCCGGAAGAGATCCGAAAGAATATGCTGCTCTGGGCCGGCTGCGTCGCCGGCGCGCTGGATGAGAACGACTACCGCGGCAAACTCGCAGCCGCCGGATTCGAAGCCATCGGCATCGAGCCTACTCGGGTCTACCGGCCCGAAGACGCGCTGTCGTTCCTCAAGGACAAGGGGCTCGACCTCGCAAGGCTCGGTCCGCAGGTCGCAGGCAAATTCATGAGCGCTTTCATCCGCGCCGCCAAGCCACGCGCCAAAAGCTGCTGCTCCCCTACGTGTTGCTCCTGACGGAACGCAACGATGTCCAACTCCCGGCTCTCCTTCCTCGACCGCTTCCTGACCCTCTGGATCTTCGCCGCGATGGCAGGCGGGGTGGGACTCGGCTATCTGGTACCCGGTGTCGTGCCCTTGCTCAACCGTTTCAGCGCTGGCACCACGTCCATTCCTATTGCCATCGGGCTGGTCCTGATGATGTACCCGCCTTTGGCGAAAGTCCGATACGAAGAGATGGGGCGGGTGTTCCAACATCGCCGCGTGCTGGCGCTTTCGCTGGTTCAGAATTGGATCGTCGGGCCGGTGCTGATGTTCGCGCTTGCCGTGCTGCTGCTGCGCGATAAGCCGGAATACATGACGGGCCTGATTCTCATCGGCCTCGCCCGCTGCATCGCCATGGTGATTGTGTGGAACGACCTGGCGCGCGGCGACCGGGAATATGCGGCCGGACTGGTGGCGCTCAACTCGGTTTTTCAGATGTTGTTTTTCCCGGTCTATGCCTATTTCTTCCTGGCGACGGTTCCGCGATGGCTCGGCCTGAAGGCCGTGGAAGTGGATATTTCGATGGCTGAAATGGCCAAAAGCGTTTTCATCTACCTGGGCATCCCTTTCCTTGGCGGCATGCTGACGAGATTGGCGCTGCTGAAGACCAAAGGCCGCCAGTGGTACGAGAAGGCATTCATCCCGCGCATCAGCCCCATCACCCTGGTCTCGTTGCTGTTCACGATAGTGGTGATGTTCAGCCTGAAGGGCCGGATGATCGTTCAACTACCCTTCGATGTGGTCCGTGTCGCCATCCCGCTGACCATTTATTTCGTGCTGATGTTCTTTGCGTCGTTCTGGATGAGCAAGAAAGCCGGTGCGAACTATCCGGAGGCAACGACGCTGTCGTTTACGGCTGCATCGAATAACTTCGAACTGGCGATCGCGGTTGCCGTTGCTACGTTCGGCATACACCACGGAGCCGCGTTCGCCGCCGTGATTGGCCCGCTGGTGGAAGTACCCGTCCTGATTTCGCTGGTGAACGTGGCGCTTTGGATCAATCGAAAGTGGTTCGCGGGCATGTTTGCCGGCGTTGATGTGTGCAGCGCGCAGCGAGTCACTTCAACATAACTCCTATCAGTCTTAGTCAATAGAAGGCGATATGACGACGCGACACTTCAACGTGCTCTTTCTCTGTACCGGTAACTCGGCGCGATCCATTATGGCGGAAGCGATTCTGAACCAGAAAGGAAATGCGAATTTCACCGGCTATAGTGCCGGCAGTCAACCTGCGGGGCGCGTTCGCCCCGAGGCGCTGCAACAGATACGCGGAGCCAACATGCCGACACAGGGATTGCGCAGCAAAAGCTGGGACGAGTTCGCCGGCCCGGGCGCGCCCACCATGCACTTCGTCTTTACGGTGTGCGACCGGGCAGCCGCGGAGGTTTGCCCCATTTGGCCGGGTCACCCCCTGACGGCACGATGGAGTGTGCCCGACCCGGCGGCTGTCGTGGGGACGTCCGAGCAGATCGCGCGCGCTTTTTCCGATGCCTTTACAATCCTCGACAGGCGCATCTCGCTGTTCCTTTCGCTGCCGCTCGCGACACTGGAGCGGGAAGTCATCCAGAGCGAGATCGATCGCATCGGGCGGCTGTAAGAGAAAACAGTCCGCGGGTGGTGCGATAGCGGGCAATCGGGCTGGTACGCGGGCACGCCGTAGTCCGACAGAAAAACCGGCAAATGCGGTTGCTGTCCGGCCTGCCACGGCGTGGAGAACCCGGCCTGCGGCACTGGGCTTTCCGGATCCTGCAATTATCGGCACAGGGGTCACGCGTCGATTGCTGGGCGTTTTCGCAAATCCGGCTGACGCCGGTTCAGTTGAGCGAGACCCCTCCCCACGTACCGCCCGGGACCGATGTCAAAAGCGTGAGAAGCGCCGGCTCTCGCAATCCGGATTTCTCCGCATGTTGCGGTTCGTGCCGACGGCCCCCTCAAGCCTCCGCGTTAGGATGGAAGAAATCATGCCCCTCGAAGAGTATGCCGCCAAACGCCGCTTCGAGAAGACGCCGGAACCGGCGCCATCGGCGGACGAGTCCAAGTTCCCCAGGAATTACTTCTGCGTGCAGCGCCACGACGCCACCCGGCTGCATTACGATTTCCGCCTGGAGATTGACGGCGTTCTGAAGTCCTGGGCCGTGCCCAAAGGGCCCACGCTTGACCCGGGCGAGAAGCACTTCGCCGCTCACGTGGAAGACCACCCCATCGAATACGGCGATTTCGAGGGCAACATCCCCAAGGGCAACTACGGCGCGGGCAGCGTGATGTTGTGGGATCGCGGCACGTTCACGCTGCTCGGAGATGCCGCCGGACTCGAACAGATCGCGCGCGGCGACTTGAAATTCCAACTGCATGGCGAAAAGCTCAAGGGCGATTTCGCGCTGGTCCACATGAAAGGGCGTGGCAAGGGCAACGACTGGCTGATCCTCAAAAAACGCGACCAGCACGCGGTCCCCGGGTGGGACGTAGAGGCACACGCTTATAGCGTTCTCTCCGGCCGCACGCAGGCGGAAATCGCCGGCAATCTGCCCGCACGCCAGACCAAGCGCGAGACCGCCGGCGACACCGAACGCGTCTGGGCCACCAGTCCGCCGGCCAGGCGGGGGAGCAAAGCGCCGGCCGCTCCCACGCCCGCGGCGCCCGCCACGGCACCCAAAAAGATCAAGCTCGATCTCGCTGCCATCAAGGGCGCGCGACCCGGCGAAATGCCCGCCGCCATCGAGCCGATGCTGGCCACGCTCGTCGACCAGCCTCCGCGCGGCGAGCAGTGGCTTTTCGAGATCAAGTGGGATGGGGTTCGCGCCATCGTTTTTCTCGACCGCGAAGAAGTGCGCATCAGCTCGCGCAGCGGAATTCGCTGCGAGCGCCAGTATCCCGAGCTCGCCGTGCTGCCGCATCAGATCGCCGGAACGACGGCCGTTCTCGACGGCGAAATTGCGGTGCTCGACGAGAAGGGTGTCTCGCGTTTTCACCTCATCCAACCGCGCATCTCCAATACCGATCCCAATTCCATCGCACACCTCTCGCGCTCCATGCCCGTAGTGTTTTTCGCTTTCGACCTGCTCTACCTCGATGGCTACGATCTTCGCGGCGCCGCCTTGTCGAAACGGCGCGAACTCCTCGACTCCGTAGTCTCATCCGGGGGCGTGCTGCGCATTTCCGACGTCTTCCCCGGCGCGGGCGCGGAACTGCTCGAGGCGGCGCGCGGAATCGGCCTCGAAGGCGTGGTGGCCAAGCACGCGTCGAGCACGTACGAATCCCGCCGCAGCCGGGAATGGCTCAAAATCAAGATCGTGGGCGAGCAGGAATTCGTGATCGGCGGTTTTACCGCGCCGCAGGGAGATCGCGACCATTTCGGCGCGCTCGTGCTCGGATTTTACGACGGCGGCGAGTTGCAGTGGGTGGGCAATGTCGGAACGGGGTTCGATCAGAAGCTGCTGGCCAGCCTCTTCGCGAAGCTAAAACCGCTGATCGTCGAGAAATGTCCGTTCGCGGAACGCCCCAAGCCGGACAAGGGGATGACCTGGGTCAAACCGGAGCTGGTCTGCCAGGTGAAATTCTCCAATTGGACGCAGGACCATCGCCTGCGTGCTCCCGTATTCCTCGGTCTGCGCAACGACGTGAAGGCGCCCGAAGTGGCCCGCGAAGAGCCCGAAGGCAGCCGCAAGGAGCTGCTCGACGACGTCAGGGAAGCGTCGCTGCGCATCGGCGCGCACACCCTGAAATTCACCAACCTGAAGAAAGTCTTCTACCCCGACGAAGGCTATACCAAGCGCGACGTTCTCAATTATTACGATGGAGTGGCCGACCTGATCCTGCCCCACCTGAAGGATCGCCCGCTATCCCTCAAGCGCTACCCGAACGGCATCAAGGGGGAGTATTTCTTCCAGAAGGATGCGGCCGAAAGCTTCGCCTCCTGGCTGCGCACCGAGCGCATCGACGATATCCACTATGTCTTCGCGGAAGACCGCGCCAGCCTGCTCTACCTCGTCAACCTCGGGTGTATCGACCACAATCCGTGGATGAGCCGGTCGCCCTCGCTCGATAATCCCGATTTCATCCTCATCGATCTCGACCCGCAGGAATGCACCTACGATCAGATCGTGGACGCGGCGCTCCTCGTAAAGAAGGTGCTTGATCGCATCGGCCTGGTGGGTTATCCGAAGACCACGGGCGGCGATGGCATGCACGTCTACATTCCCGTCGAACCGATCTATTCCTACGAAGAGACGCGCACGTTCGCCGACCTCATTTCGCGCCTCACCATCGCGGAGAATCCCGGCCTTTTCACCACTCCGCGCGCCGTCGCCAAGCGGCAAAAGAATCGCGTCTATTTCGATTACCTGCAAAACGGGCGCTCGAAGACCATCGCCGCGCCGTACGTGCTGCGCGCCTACCCCGGCGCTCCCGTGGCGACGCCATTGGAGTGGTCCGAAGTTCGCCACGGTCTGCTTCCCACGCAGTTCAACATCGCCAACGCCCTCGACCGGTTCGCCGCGCGCGGAGATTTATTCGCGGGCGTCCTGGAAGCGCCTCAGGAATTGCACGACGCCTTTGGGAAGATCGAGAGATTGATGAAATGACGCAGGTGGGCGGAGTGATGCCGAAGCTGCCGTCGATAGCGTCATTGTTCCAAACGTTGTTGGTGCTGGTGGTCGAGGGGTACGCTCCGTTGTCGGTCGCGGCGGCGCCGTTTTGGGCAGGATGCGGTGGAGGGGCAAACCGGGGGTAAGAACCGACCCTTGATGACGGTGGTCGCGTCGCCCCAGTAACCGCTGCGCGAAAGTACCAGATTGCCGGCAGTGAATCCGGGGAAACCGGTTCGGCTGTACGCGGCGGCGGAAAACACGACGGAAATTCTGCATAGATTGTCCTTTTTGGGATGGTATTCAATCCCAACGCGCCGAGCATCTCAACGCTTTGCAACTACAGCGCTACCATAGAGTTACAAGTCTGTCACAATTGCATTGCGGGTTACGGGATTAGAATATGGGGATGATCTGGGAGCCGTCGCGCGAGTTCATCGAACGGACTAACGTGTGGCGCTTCATGCGCCGCCTCGGCTTTTCCGATCGCGAGGCGTTCCTGGCATTCACCCGGAACGAACCCGAGCGCTTCTGGAATGAAATGATGCGCGAAATGGGCGTGGAATGGTTCGAACCCTATCAGCAGGTGCTGGACCTCAGCCGCGGACCGGAATGGGCGCAGTGGTTCGCCGGCGGGCGGCTCAACATCGCCCACAATTGCCTCGATCGCTGGGCCGATTCCGGCCGCATCGCCTGCCTTTGGGAGGCCGAAAACGGAGCCTCCCGCGAAGTCACCTTCAGGGAAGTGCGGAACGAAGCCAATCGCGTGGCAAACGGTTTAATTTCCATGGGGTTGCAGGCTGGAGACCGGGTCGCGCTGTGCCTCCCCATGGTGCCCGAAATCCTATCGATTCTCTATGGCTGCTTCAAGGCTGGACTGACGGTCGTGCCGATCTTCGCGGGTTTCGGCGAGGGGGCCATCGCCACTCGTTTGGAAGATTCCCGCGCGCGCGTGGTTTTCACTGCAACGCACCTCGAACGGCGCGGCAAGCGACTCCCTCTGGCCGAAAAGATTCCCGCTGGAATGCGCACCGTCATGGCCGGCGAGGGACCGCTGTTCGCCGATCAATCGCCGGAGGCGCGAACTCTCTCGCTCGATTCCGAGACCCGCGCGTTCATCCTTTATACATCGGGCACTACCGGCAAGCCCAAAGGTGCGGTTCACACCCACGCCGGCTGCCTGGCACAGATGGGCAAGGAAATCTGGCTGGCTTTCGACCACCGGACGGACGATCGCTTTTTCTGGCTGTCGGACATCGGTTGGATGATGGGCCCATGGAGCATTCTGGGCAATCATCTCTTCGGCGGGACCATTTTTATGTATGACGGAGCGCCCGATTTTCCTACCCCGATGCGACTGTGGGAGATGATCGAGCGCCACGGCATCACCACGTTCGGCGTTTCGCCCACCGCCATCCGTGTCCTGATGAAGGCGGAGACGGTGCCTCCGCCCATGTCATCGCTACGCCTGCTCGGATCGACCGGCGAGCCTTGGGACGAAGCTTCCTGGCTCTGGTTTTTCGAGCGCGTGGGACACCGGCGCTGCCCCATCATCAACATTTCAGGCGGTACGGAGATTGTTGGCTGTTTTCTGTTTCCTCTGCCGATTCAATCGCTTAAGCCCTGCACGCTGGGCGGACCGGCGCCCGGCATGGCCGCCGAAGTAGTGGACGAAAACGGCGTGCCGGTGCGCGGACGCAAGGGTTACCTGGTCTGCACGGCGCCTTCGCCTTCCATGACCCGCGGCATTTGGAACGACCCCGGGCGCTACCTGGAAGCTTATTGGTCACGGTTTCCGGGGTGGTGGTACCACGGCGATTGGGCCAGCGTCGATGAAGACGGCCATTGGATGCTGCATGGCCGCGCGGATGAATCCATGAATGTGGCGGGCCGCAAAGTCGGCCCCGCGGAAGTGGAAGACGCCATGATGCAGCATCCCGGGGTGGCCGAGGCTGCGGTTATCGGTGTGCCGGACGAGGTAAAAGGCGAAGCGATTGTTGGATATGCGGTTGCCCGCCCGGGCGTGGGCCTGGATGGGGGGGCGGTTTGCGCCACCGTGGCGCGCGTGATGGGGCCGATGTTTCGGCCTCGCGAAGTCCTGGTAGTCCACGAACTGCCGAAAACGCAGAGCGGAAAAATCGTCCGCCGACTCATTCGCCGCCAGTACCTGGGAGAGCCACTCGGCGATATTTCCACCGTCGCCAACCCCGGGGCGCTGGATTTGTGAACTTTCACACCATATAATCCGAATGGCAACTTGAACTGATTTACACCGGGAGATAACTTTTTGTTGTCTGCCGGTTTAATAACCCAAGGAGGCCCCCTTGCCCTGCTCGGTCCTGAAGTCTGCTGCTCTGGTTACGGCGCTAGCTGTTTCGGCCAATTTCTCCTCCCTCAAAGCACAAACCACCACAACCACTGCCCCCGGTGTCACGATCACGGTCACCTCGAGCGCGAACCCGTCGGTGTTTGCCGCTCCCGTGACATTCACCCTGGTGGCCGCCGCTCCCACCAGCAGCGGCGCGACGCCGACCGGCACGGTTCAGGCGACTTTGCCCGGTCCTATTCTGCTCGGGGAGGCGACTTTGGACAGTTCGGGGAAGGCCACCCTCACGGTACCCGAATCGCCCAACTCGCTCGCCAACGTTCCGTTCGGGTTGCCGGCCGGATCGGACGTCATTACCCTGAGTTATTCGGGAGACCAAACCTACAAGCCGGCGCAATCCAAATATACGCAATTCGTTCAGAAGGCTGATTCCGCCACCACGGCGGCGGTGAATGGGAGTTCGCAGCCAGCGCAGCTTACTGCGACGGTTACCATCAACGAACCCTCTTCCACCATTCCGTTCCAGCTTCCGGGGAACCTGAGCAGCATCAGTCCGACCGGAACGGTGCAATTCCTGGACAGCACTCCGTCCACGGCCAGCGTCAGACTGATCGGCACCGCGATCCTGACGCCATCGGGGCTGTTTACGTCCACAGCTACGCTTACGGTCGATTCCGTACCGGCCAATCTGGTGGCGGTTTATCTCGGCGACAACAACTACGATGGCAGTTCCTCGCCGCCCGCCGGAGGTACCGGCAAAGGAACCGTCAGCCTGAACGTGACGGCCAGCGACACTCAGCCCACGTTCGCGGAGCCGTTGACGTTCAGCGTGACGGCGACTCCATCCGCCGCGGGCGCCGTGGCCACGGGCCAGGTGAATGCCACCTACCTGGGTCTTTTCCCATTGGGAAGCGGCACCCTGGACGGCACGGGGAAGGCAGCGATCACAGTTCCGCAGACTCTCAGCGCGGCAATCCCATGGGGCCTGCCGGCGGGGCCGGACTCCATCACGTTCAGCTATGGCGGCGATGGCAATTATTCGCCCGCACAAACGAATTTCACGGAAACCATCGCCAAAGCCGCCACCCAGAACCAGGCCACGGTGTCGCCTTCAGCCACCAGCGTCACGGCGACCGTCAGCATCGACGAGGCGTCGGTTTCCAGCCGGACATTTGCGCTTCCGGGTGCGAACGACATCAGCCCGAACCCTTCCGGCA
>Ga0335073_10015340_pt1 | contig 10718 bp, 7 predicted proteins | sample Lox_Sample_22_FD_207093 | JGI IMG/M metagenome (GOLD analysis project Ga0335073, IMG submission 207093) | Soil microbial communities from Loxahatchee National Wildlife Refuge, Florida, United States - Lox_Sample_2.2 | ecosystem: Environmental > Terrestrial > Soil > Wetlands | place: USA: Florida...
GGGCCGACTCCGGCGACTGCCCGAAGAGCCGCGCCAGTGTGCTGAGAGCTACGCCGCTGATGACAGTTTTGCCTGGGAAGTTCGGGTCGTCGCTCACGGTATAGGTTTCCTGAGGCAGCCGCAGCAGATCTTCATAGCGCAAGTAGCGCGTAGCACCCTGCGGCAAGCCGGCAAGATCGCCGCCCACCTCGAGGTCTCCGGGCGAAGAACGCTGTTCCCGCAGCATCGAAGCCGGATTGGCGACGACCGGCGCTGTCCATAGGGCAAGCGCCAGGACACCCAGGCAAGCTTTCAGCATGGCTCATGCTAACGTGAGCGCATCGCGCGGCCCAAGAGAAATCGCAACGCAACGTGCTACAGTCGAATGCAAATGGCAAACACCGTCTCTCCCGAAAAGGTTCTTTCTGACCTCGGTCTCGTGCTTCCTACTGCTCCATCGCCCGGCGGCAACTATGTTCCCGCGAAGCGCGTCGGACCGATTCTGTATCTCTCCGGAGTGATCTCGACCGGGCCAGATGGCATCATCACCGGCCTTGCCGGCGCCGACCGCACCGTCGAGGAGGGCTACGCCGCTGCGCGCGCTTGCGCGCTCACGCAGCTTGCAGTCATTCAGCGTGAGCTTGGCTCGCTCGATCGCGTCGCTGAGGTAGTCAGCGTGAATGGGTACGTTAACGCCGTAGTAGGATTCGGCGACTCGCCTGCCGTCATCAATGGCGCTTCTGATCTTCTTGTGCAGGTCTTCGGCGAGGCGGGTCGCCACGTCCGCGCAGCCTTGGGTGTCAGTGCTCTGCCGCGCAATGCGCTCGTGGAAGTCCAGATGGCCGTGCGGATAAAAGAATCATGAAAGAGCACGAGCTTCGCGCCGAGCCCACCCACTCCGTGTGGGACCGCTCGCTGACTCCTCGCCTGCACATTGCACCGGGCGACCAGGTGCAGATTGAGTGCGTGGATGCAAGCGGCGCTCAAGTGCATCCCGGGATGGCGGTCGCCGAGTATCTCGCGATCGACCGAACGCGCATCCATGCGCTCACCGGCCCCATCTGGATCGAGGGCGCCGAGCCCGGCGACGTCCTCGAGGTCCAGGTACTCGCAACCCGGCACTACGGCTGGGGTTGGTCCAGCATCGTCGAGGGCCTCGGCTTTCTCAAGGAGCGCTTCCGCGAGCCCTACCTTTTCCAGTGGCATCTCGAGGGAGAGTTCTCTCGATCACTCTTTCCCGCCGTGGTGCCGCTGCGGCCGTTTCTTGGCGTCATGGGTGTGGCCCGAGCGGAAGACGGCAGATTCCGCACTCGTCCACCCGGCCCCTTCGGAGGCAACCTCGATGTGCGCGAGCTCTGCGCCGGCGCGCGGCTCTATCTCCCCGTTTTCAATCGCGGCGCACTCTTCAGCTGCGGCGATGGACATGCCGCGCAAGGCGACGGCGAAGTATGCATCAACGGCATTGAGTGCCCGCTCGACGTCACTCTGCGTTTTCATCTGCACAAGAAGCAGCCGCTCGCCGCACCGCTTGTCGAATCCAGCGAAGCTACGGCGCCGGACTGCGGTTCGGACTCCTGGGTCGTGGTGGAAACCGGAACAGATCTCGCCGAAGCCGCTCGCAGCGCCACCGGCCGCATGGTTGATCTGCTGGTAAGCCGTTGGGGATTCAGTGAGGTCCACGCCTACATTTTGTGCAGCGTTGCCATGCGCCTGCGCCTCAGCCAGGTGGTGAATGAACCGGTGCACACCGTCAGCGCCGCACTGGCTAAGCAGATTCTCCCCGGTCGCGTGCTCTTCCCTGTTTAATCACGGCCAGCGCTGCACGCGATCGTGTCGGTGGATGTGGAAAAGCCGCCAACAACTTTCTGCGCCGATCCGTGCTTCATGCGGACGCTGCGCAACGCCCGATTGCGCAAGCATTCCAGCGACAAAATCGAAAATCTTATGTGAATTTTATGACTGAGGGCGTACTCTACCTATACCCCGTAGTGCGAAGAGGATCAGACTCAGAGACGGCCAAAAGTTGTGGCGTTTCACCTTCCTTCATTGAGCTTGAACCACGCTGAAACACGGAATTCTCATTGACCACAATTTTTCCTGTCTCAAGAAAAAACTAAGGGGTATCTCTATTCCGAGGTTGGTTCCTGTGAGGCATCTGATGCAAAGCCCCCTGTCTATGCTCCCACGGCTGTTTGCAGTTCTGGCGGTCGCAGTGCTGTACAGCTCGTCTCTGCTGGCGCAACAAACGCTTGGTGGAATCACCGGCGAGGTTACAGACGCATCCGGAGGCGTGATTCCCAACGTGGCGGTCAGCGTTACAGACGAGCAGACCGCGCTCACGCGCACGACGACCACGAACGGACAAGGAGTCTACACCTTCGTCAACCTGCCCATCGGCACCTACACGCTCACCTACACGGCTACCGGTTACGAGGCGCAAAAGACGCCACACATTACCGTGCAGGCTGACCGCACCGCTTCAGTGAATGCGGCGCTCAAAGTAGGCCAGACCAGCACCACCGTGGAAGTGGAAGCGGCACCGCTGATGAATGCGGTCGACACTACCAACGGCTACGTGATGGAAACCAGCCAGATCGCGGCCACGCCGCTGCCCACCGGCAGCTTTACCGGGCTGGCCATTCAGTCGCCCGGCGTCAATGCCGAGCTGCCCGGCGGCACTGGAGCCAACTCCGGCCTGGGCAACTCGCCCATCTGGGCCAACGGCCAGCGCGACACTTCGAACGCTTTCCTGCTCAACGGCGTCGACGCCAGCAATCTCTTCAACGGCAAAACCACCAGCCAGGTCGATTCCTTCCGCGTCGTGAACAACACCGGCCAGGCAAACAACGCCGCCGGCGGCGTAGTGCCCAGCGCGGCATCTGTCTATCTGGCCATCGGCAACGCAATTCCGACACCGGCCCCCGAGGTTCTGGAAGAGGTGCGGGTCAATGCCTCGATGTACGACGCGCAGCAAGGCTCCAGCAGCGGCGCGCACATCGACATGAGTACCAAGGCCGGCACCAACAACATCCACGGCGACGCCTACTTCCACCGTGGCACCAACTGGATCAACGCCGCGCCCTTCTTCTTCAAGAAAGACGCCAACATTCCGGCGAGCGATAAGAATCCGCAGCTCCACCGCTATACGCTCGGCGGTGACCTCGGCGGCCCGCTCATCAAAGACAAGCTCTTCGGCTTCGTCAGTTATCAGCACCTGCACGTCTCCGATCAGGAGACCGGCGACGAGCTGCTCGACGTTCCGCCCGGGTTGCCGTCAGCCGCAGGCAGCCGCGGCCCCGCGAGTCTCGCAGATGTCGCGAATAACGATTGGACCGCCAGTGAAGGCATCTCCGGCGTGGATGTCAGCGCGCAGAACTGGTCGACCAATCCAGTCGCTCTAGCGTTGTTCACGCATCCGGCGCTGCCGGGCGAACCGGGAAACTATCTGGTCCCCAGCCCGCTGCCCAACGCAAATCCGAACGTCTTCTCCCCTTACAATGCCTTCCTGCCCGGCACCTCGTACTTCACCGCCGATCAGGCGGTCGCCGACGTCGACTGGAACGCAAGCTCCAAAGATACCGTCTCGATCAAATACTTCTACCAGCATGACCCGAGCAGTTCGCCCTACGCCTATTCCAACGTCCCCGGATTCACCGAGCACATGGACACAGGCTCACAGGTCATCTCGCTCAGCAACGTCCATACCATCGGCTCCGCGCTCAGCATCGCTGAGACGGTCGGTATTCTTCGCGAAAAAACCTACAGTACGAACGACCAGGCCTTCGGCCCCACCGACGTTGGTATGAGCTCCGCCTTCGGTAACTACTTCCCCGGCGTCACCATCAACGACGCCATCGGCGATGGTTATGACTCGTCCACCGGTGCGCTCTACGGCCTCACCGCGCCATCGCTCTCCATCGGCCCCAGCGCGGCCTTCCAGGGCTCGAACACCGGCGTCTTCCAGAACCGCATCATGCCGTCGGCTACGGCGATCTGGTCCAAGGGAAGGCACTCTCTGAGCTTCGGTGGGAGCTGGTCTTATACACAGCTGGATGTCCGCGACCGCCGCACCGGTACCGGCATGGTCGCCTCGCCGGACTTCGTTACCTTCGCCAATAACTGGGTCACACCTTACTCCACGCAGAATTTCACGGCGACGACGTTTCTCCAGGGCAACGCCAACCGCTACTTCCGCGCCAATCAGACCGGGCTCTTTGTGCAGGACAAGTTCCAGTTGAAGACGAACCTGAGTATCACCGCGGGCCTGCGCTACGACTGGGACGGGGGCCTCACGGAAAAATACGGCAATCTCTTCAACTTCGATCCCAGCGCCAACCCTGACAGCTGTTCGAGCAACAGCAGCGATCCGAACGAATACTCTTACTGTCCGTCTCCCACTCCGGGCGGCGACAGCTGGCTGCACACCGGCTTCATCATCGCCGGCAATAACGCCAACGGAACCAAAGGCGTGAGCCCCACAACCCTCACCGGCCGTCAGTGGGGCCTTGCACCGCGCCTCGGATTCGCCTGGCAGCCCGCGGCCTTCCACCAGAAGATCGTCGTCCGCGCGGGCAGCGGCTTCTACTATGACCGCGGCGAGTTGTTTACGTATCTCTCGCCCGGCTACGCAGCAGGCGAAGTGGATGGCGGACCCTTCGGCGTGGTACAGACCGCACCCTTCGTCAGCCAGCAGCACTGCTCGTATAGCGCGTCGTACAACAGCGCGAATCCCACGTATCTGTACCTTTATTACATTCCCATCTGCGGCGGCAACGGGCTGGACTTTACCGTGGACAACTCACAATACAACCTGTCCACGCCATGGGGCCCGGTGCGTTCCTCGCCTCCGTCGAATCCCAAGGCTTCCGATGTCAACAACTACCTGCCTGATGCAGCGGCCATCATCGACGGCACCGTGGGCGCCAACAATGCCGGCCAGCCCTTCACGCTTGGCGTCTACAATCGCAGGAACAAGCTGCCCTACAGCATCAACTTCACCTTCAATATCCAGTACCAGCCGCGCAACGACGTGATGTTCGAAATCGGCTATGTGGGCAACCTGGGCCGTCACGAAATCATCCCCGTGCCCTTCAATCAGGCGCAGATCGCCACTCAGTCCAAGCCCACGCACGCCACCGTACCGAACCTCGCGACGCAGTACTTCAGCTACGGATATACCGTGCTCGATCCGGACACCTTCTTCCCCGAGTGCGTGAATCTCGACGCGAACTGCAACTATGGCACCATGCTGAACAACTATGAAGGCGGCAACGTCGATCTTCGCGTGCCGTATCTAGGCTACTCATCGGAGTCGCTGTCCTACACCGCGGCCGGCATCTCCGCCTACCACGCGCTGGAATCGCATCTCGAAAAGAAGTTGAGTCACGGATTCCAGGCCGGCGTCTCGTACACCTTCTCCCACGCGACCGACGAGCAGAGCGGCCTCGGCCTCTTCTACAATGGTAACAACCCCAACAATCTGCGTGGCGGCTACGGCTCCTCTGACTTCGACCGTACGCACGTGATCAACTTCACCTACAGCTACACCACCCCGAAGGCGTTCAGCAACGGCACCCTGCTGGGCAAGGTGGCCAACAGTTGGGGCATTCACGGCCTGGCCATCGTCCAGAGCGGCCAGCCTTACAGTGTCATCGATTACTCAGGCGCGGTGGGCAGCATCTACTACAGCACCTTCGACGGCATCACGAATCCCATCGTTCCTTTGGCGAAAGGCTGCACGCCCAAGACCGCCCTCACCGGCCAAACCGGTGGCTTCTACGACCTGAACACCGGCAAAGGCGCCGCGCTGAATCCTGACTGCTTCAGCATTCCCATCCTCACGCCGGGCACCAGCGGCGTTCCCCAGGGCGACGACTTCGAGACCGGCTTCACCAGCGGCGAGCGCAACATCTTCCGCCAGTCGTGGCAGAAGCGCACCGATGCTTCGCTCGTCAAGGAAATCCCCCTGCGTGAACAGCTCAGCCTCCGCTACACCTTCGATGTCTATAACCTCACCAATACGGCCAGCTTCGACATTCCGCAGAACAACGTAAACCAGAATCAGGCCTTCAACAACGAGCCCCTCGCAGTCGACTCGACTGCTGCCGCGCTGCCCAGCGGCTGCGGCACCACGAGCCCCCAACCCGGCGGACTCTACAACTGCCCCGCCTCACTGGGCATTGTGAAGCACACCATCGGCTCGCCACGCCAGATCCAGATGTCCCTGCACCTGAACTTCTAACCCAGACCCAGACAGGAGAGGCGCCTCACGCGGGCGCCACTCCTGGCTGCTCGCCAAATTTCGCTAAGGACTATCGCGTTAGCGTCACCGTGAGCATCTTCTCCCGCGCATCCGCAAACGCCTCTTCCAGATCCTCCGAGCTGCGAAACGTCGTTCCTTTCACATGCCGCGCGGGAAGAAAGAAGTTGAGTTGCTTTTCCATAAACGGCCACGGCGACAGCCGGAAGTGACGCTCGGCAATCGGCGTCACGCACACTTCCTTGGCCGTCCCGTCGTTGAGTGGTAGCGGATGCAGCAAATGCGCAGGCTTCGAGTATGCCACGCATGCCAGCAGCGAAAGATTGTCGCAAGCCTGCAGCAGCCGGAAATGCTCGACAATTCTTTCACCGGTCTTCTGCTCGGGCAAGAGGGTCGGATCCGCTGCAATCTTCGCGTCCAGGTCTCGTTGATACATGCGTTGACGGTGCAGAAATGCGTCCAGCATCAGAAGACTGCCCGGCGCGATTGTCGAGCGGTCGGTACGCTCGGCCAGCAGGTTGTACGTATGCATGGAAACAAGCAGTCCCGCATACGGATCTTCCTGCGCAATCAGGCGTACTGCCCGATCGCGTACGGAGAGATACTCTTTAAGGTCGATCTCCTCGAACGCGGAATACTTGCCCACCAGTTCGATCGAGAATGCCGAAGGCTTCCCTTCCCGCGTAATCACGGGATGCGCATCGCGTGAGACCCAGCCGTCATCGTGGCACCCGATGCCCAACAGCACGCGCTCCCGCGGCTCCGGCCGGCGGAATTGTGCATTGCCCCACTCGGCCGCAAACGCGCCCGCAAGCCGCGCGTGGTTCTGATGCGTGATCAGCCACCATCCCGATTCCGATTCCAAGCGCAACATCGATCTAGCTCCTCATTCAGCAATCTGGGCCCGTTTTGACTCATGCCAGTGATGCAGCGCCAGCCATTCGAAGAACATCACCAGAAAGAAAAAAGAAAATCCCAGCACCGCCGCCGCCAGCACCAACGCGAACAGATAGCTCGTCTCCATCTGATTATTGGCATAAATCATGGCATAGCCCAGCCCACCCTCGCCTACGCGTGTCGATCCGGCAAACAACTCTCCGGTGATGCCGCCGATCACACTGATGCCGGCCGAGATGCGAATGCCTGTAAACAGGTTGGGCATCGCGTTCGGCAAACGCAGCTTGAACAGGATCTGCGCGGGCGAAGCCTTGTGCATCACAAAGAGATGGATCAGATTCTCGTCCACGCTGATCAGACCCTGCGTAGTGTTAGCAATAATCGGTGCGAGGCAGATGATAAACGTTACGATCGTCACTGCGAAGATTCCGGCGCCCGCCCAGTTGATGATCAGCGGCGCAATCGCCACAATCGGCACCGTCTGCAAAAGGATGGTGTAAGGATAAAGCGTCTGCCGGAGCCAGCGCCATTGCGCGAAGAGCATAGCCACTGCAATGCCCACAATCACGCTGGCTGCCAATCCCGTCGCCGCTTCTTCCGCGGTAATCCACAACGACCGCAGCAGCACCGGATACCGCGCAGACAGCACCCTGGCTACCGCCAGCGGCCCCGGCAGAATATAGGCCGGCAGCCGGTTGAGCCAGATGACCGTCTGCCACAGGCCCAGCAGGCATATCAGCACAAGGATGCTGTTGATCGCCAGCCAGCCGCGCTTGCTCATGCGTGAAAAACTCCTCGCAGCAGCCGCGACGCGTGTGTCACCGCCTCTTCGAAAGCAAGAGACTCGCGTGTTTCCGCCGTACGCGGCCATGGCAAGCTAACGGGAATCTCGTGCGCCACCCGGCCTGGATGCGCCGCAAGAACCACGATCCGTGTTGAGAGAAAAACCGCCTCCGCCACCGAATGCGTTACAAACAAAACCGTCCATCTCTGTTCCGCGTACAGGCGCAGCAGCTCTTCATTCAACCGATCGCGCGTCATCTCGTCCAGCGCGGCAAAGGGCTCGTCCATCAGCAGAATCCGCGGCCGGCTTACCAGCGCGCGGGCAATGGAGACGCGCATTTTCATGCCGCCGGAAAGCTCTCGCGGATAACGGTTCGCCACATGCCCCAGGCCCACCAGCTCCAGCATCCGGCTCACACGTTCGTTGCGGAGCGCGCGCGCTGTATGATCCAGCTCCAGCCCGAGTCCTACATTTGCTTCCACGGTTCGCCAGGGTAGCAGCGTTGCATCCTGAAAGATGAAGCTCAGCAGATCGCGGGCGTTTTCCGGCGTCATGCCATTCACGCGCACTTGGCCTTCGCTCGCCGGACTCAAGCCGGAAACAATCTTCAGCAAAGTTGACTTACCGCAACCCGAGGGACCCAGGAAGGTGACAAACTCGCCGCGTTCGACACGCAACGAAATTCCATCGAGCGCCACAGTCGCATTCCTGTACCGCTTGCCAACGCTCGCAAGTGCGATCTCTGGAACCGAGCCTGCGGCCTCGCTCACCATCCCGCCTCTCCCGTCACCGGCAGCAAAATCGCCGAAGGGTGAGCTGCTGTATGGACGACCTGCTGCGTCGAACGAGCCCAATTCCAGTTGTCTGCAAGCTGTGGCGGCGTATCGTTTGAGGGGTTGCGATCATAGAGCGGAAACGCCGAACTCGCAACCTCCAGCCGCAGGCACTCGCCCTCGGCAAGCACAAATGAGATCGGCTCCAGCGTGAACTCCCACCGATGTATCGCGTCCGCCGCATAGCCGGCCTCGCGAAACAACCACGAACTCCGCGCAATGCCAATGCACAGAAACTCCGCACGTCCGTCCGGCTTCACGCGGGCGATCTTCGCCGTAAAGTCGGTGCACTGCGCAGATGTCGCAGCCCACAGCACAACACGCGGATGACCGAAGACCACCGTCTCGCGAGTAACCGGCGCGGAGGTGTAAACCAGCAGGTTGTTGCCCAGTTCCAGCGTCGCTTGATCGAAGGCACCGCTGAGCGACTGCGGACCGCCCGGTGCAAGCACCGGAACCTCGGGGTCGTAGACAAACACATCGCATGGCTCATCACCCGCCGGCGCTTTTGTGGCCAGCCGCCCATCACCCTTGCGCGAATTTGCCTTTCCCGCGCTGCGCAGATACAGCGGATACGCCGCTTCCTTCGGCCATTCCGCAGCCATGCGCCAGCCATTCGGCCCCAGAGCGAAGTGCCGGATGCGTGGCTCGCGTGTAAAGTCGCCCGCATCTTTCAGCCAGTGATTGAACCAGCGCAGAAGAATCACATCCGTGTCTACATTCGCGGCATCGCCAATACTGGCATCGCCGACGCGATCACCCCATGGAATATGAACCCACGGCCCGGCGATCAAATACTGATGCTGGCGCGCGAACTCGCTGCCCGCGTCGTTGCGCAACGCGCAGTAACCGGCAATCGAGCCTTCCAGGTACGCATCGAACCATCCAGCGATGTGCAGGGCCGGCACCTGAATCCTATCGACCCGCGCACTGATGTCCTGCTCGCTCCAATACTCGCCGGGTTCCCGATGCGAAAACCAGTCGCCCACATAGCTCGGCAGTGCCGGGTCGCTGATCGCCGGGTGCATGGCGTAGGGCGCCCGCATCGCCTGCCCGCGCACATTGGCCCAGGCCGCTTCGAGCTTGTCATTCGCTTCCTGCAATCCCTTGCGGCGCGCATCCTCGCGCAACATCTGGATGCCCCAGCCGAGAGCCGAACTCAACCGCAGGGCGCCGTGGTGATAAAACCAGCCGTGATACAGATCCGCCGCTGTCATGTGCGGCGCAATGCAAACCAGCCCCTCCGGTTGTTCGGCCGCGGCCAGCAATTGCGTAGCGCCCTGATACGAGAACCCGTACATGCCTACGCGCCCGTTGCATGCTGTTTGTTGACGCAGCCACGCAATCGCCTCCGCTCCGTCGCGGCCCTCGAAACGAAACGGATAGAATTCGCCCGTTGATCCGCCGCGTCCGCGCACATCCTGAATGGCCACGTGATAGCCATGCCGCGCAAACCACGTTGGATGCGCGTAGACCACCGTCGACGCAATATCGCGCCCATACGGCTGGCGCATCAGAAGCGTCGGCCACGGACCCTCGCCCGCCGGATAATAGTGATCGGAAACCAACGTGGTTCCATCGCTCAGGCGGCACTCCACGGCGCGTTCCAGACGCACGCCATTTCCGCAATCGATCGATTTCTGTCCAGGGGCCATCCTCAGGCCCCCTGCCGCGGCTCGAAATGGTACATCGCGACAAGAATCTCCGCGATACGATCTGCCGCCTCATTCGCCCATAGCTCGCCATTCTCCGCCGTCGCCACCGAGGGATCGCCGAGTACGCCGCTCGAAGCAATATCTTTCGTGAGCCACGCAAAGTTTGCCGCGGAGCCTTCGGGCTTCAGCAGCTCCGGCTGCTCCACACGCGCAATGTAATTCGCCGTGTATTCCTTGCGATGAACCAACGAGGGTGTCGCGTGCAGCAGATACGCAGTTTCAATCTCCCCTGCGTGGAAGCCGTAGGTCCG
>Ga0335073_10015341_pt1 | contig 10718 bp, 9 predicted proteins | sample Lox_Sample_22_FD_207093 | JGI IMG/M metagenome (GOLD analysis project Ga0335073, IMG submission 207093) | Soil microbial communities from Loxahatchee National Wildlife Refuge, Florida, United States - Lox_Sample_2.2 | ecosystem: Environmental > Terrestrial > Soil > Wetlands | place: USA: Florida...
GGGGAAACGAGTGGGTCGCGCGCCCGGACTCCGTCAAAGCGATGATCAACCAGGCGACCTCCTCCGTGTACCTGGTGACGATCGACGCGGTCTGCCAGGGCGCGTTCGAGGAGCCGGCCCGAAGCTCGATCCTGATCACGGTCGTCCACGCCGTCCGCAAACTGTCGGCCTCGCGTTCTGTTCCTTCCCCCGGCTGACGCGGGCCGCATCGCGCTGGGTTCTGCGGCCCGGACGGGAGACCAAGGCACACCTATTGCCCGCGCCCGATCGGGCGCCGCTTCCCGCCTTCCGAACGACGGGCAAACCCGGACGGGGCGCCCCCGGAGGTCGCCGCGATTTCGCCAAGTGTTTTACGAAGCGGGAGCTTCCCTCCCGCTGGGAACGGTCGATGGCGGCCTACTCCCATCCGCCGGTCACCCGCCCAGAGCCGGTGCGTCTCCCGCCGGGATCGAGGATCGCCCTCGGGGTCGCGGTGTCCTTGGTCGCTATTCTTGCCGTCAGCCCACTCGCCTCCGCGGCCTACACGCTGGGGGTCTCTCCGCCCTATCCGGGCGTGGAGCCGGTGCTGTACACGGTCATCAGCACGACGGGGTGCCACTCTCGGGGCGACTTCCCGCTCGCACCGCGCGTGAACGCCACGTCGGGCGCGGTGCACGAACGCCTATCCGCCAGTTCCCGGTACTGCGCCGGAGGTACGGTCGCGCCGGACCTTGCGAGCGTCAGTAGTTTCCCCGGGTTCTACGGACCGAACTTCACCGTGCCCGCCGCGGGCAGTTACACCGCCACTTTCCGTTGGGTGTTCTCGTACAACGCATCGTTGAACGCGAGCGGTCCGGTGAATACCGGTTCCCTCACGAGCTCGGCCAGCGCGATCGTCTCGATCTTCGCCCTGGGATACCTCTACGACAGCACGAACTCCACGATCCTCACAGGAACCGGAGGCGACGCCTTCGCCCTCTTTCACGAGATCCATGAGGGCTCCTGGTCGGGCGGCGCGGTCCGACAGGTGGTCGTCCTGACCAGCACTTTCGCTCTCGTGACCGGGCACGTCTACTACTTCGAGACCGTCCTCACGACCAGCGCCGAGGGGATCACCTACGAGGGCGGCCTCGCCTCGGCGAGCCTGGACCTCGGGACCCACGGGGACCACGCGCGGCTGGTCGGCCTCCGACTATCGGGCGGCTGAGCGCCGGCGGGTAAAGGACCCCCGCCCGCGAGCGGCCGTAGAGCCTCGGGGCAAGCCCTCCGGCCGCGCTCGGACCACGGGCGGGCGTACCGGGGCCCCACGTCCTTCCCGAGGGTCCGTCCCCGGGGGCCTTCCCGGTGCTACGTGTCGTGCAGAAGTGCCGTCTCGGGAAGCCGGTACTTACGCAGCAGCGCCCCGAACCTCGGGTCGTTGCGGATCGGGTCGAAGAACACCCCCCGATGATAGAGCCAGAGGATCGCGTCCCCTTCCCGGAAGTCCTGCTCGAGGAGGTCGAGCGCGCGCTTCCGCTCACCGAACGCGGAGTAGAGCATGGCGAGATGGGCCGACGAGGTGTACGAGCGGACCTCGCCCCGCTCGACCTCCGCGGCGACCCGGCGGGCGGCGTCGGGGCGCCCGACGAGCGCGTTCAACAGCGCGCTATCGAACCGGTCGGAGTCGCTCGCCCCTTCCCCGGCCGCGACCGCGTCCGCCATCCGCAGCGCGTCGGCCCGGCGTCCGGCCCGGAAGTAGACCATCCCGAGGTTCGACCGATGGGCCGGCGACTCGTGGTGGCGATGGCCCCCGCCCTCCTCGGCCATTCGGACGCCGACGTCGACGTTGCCGGTCTCGATCTCGACGAGCGCGAGCGCCATCTGGTCCGGCCCGCTCGGGTCGAGCAGGACCGCCCGGCGGATCACCTGCCGCGCCTCGTCGTACCGGGCGAGGGTCCTCAGGAGCATCCCGTAGAACCGGTAGGCGGCGACGTTGCTCGAGTTCAGGGCGATGGCGTTCGCGAACTCGGTCTCCGCGAGCGGCCAGTCGTGGTCGAACTGGAGCGCGATGTTCCCGAGCGCGCAGTGGCCCTCGGAGAGGTCCGGTGCGATCTCGAGCGCCTGCTGGGCGAGCGCCCGCGCCCGGGGCATCACCTCGCGCATCGGGAGTTCGTCCCCCGCCACGATGACGTACAGGTTCGCCCACGCGGCGAACGCCTCGGCCAGGGTCGGGTCGAGCCCGGTCGCGAGCTCGAAATGCCGGATCGCGGCCTCGTACCCCACCTCGTGGAGGTTGCTCGCCGCCACGAGCCCCCGGAGATAGTGGTCGTAGGCCTCCCCGGTGGTCACGGTCCCGAAGCGAGGGTTCGGGACGAAGGGAACCCGCTCCTCGGCGCGGTCGGTCCGGTCGAACTCCAGCCGCAGGGCCCGGGACGTGCGTTTCGCGATGTCCTCCTGGACCGCGAACACGTCGTTGACCTCCCGGTCGTAGCGGTGCGTCCACAGATGCCGCTGGGTCCCCGCGTCGACCAGCGTGAGAGAGATCCGGACCTGGCTCCCCGACTTGCGTACGCTTCCCTCCACGACCGTGTCGACCCCGAGCTCGTGGGCGACCTCGGCGATCGACTTGGGGGCGGCCTTGTAGGGCGCCACGGACGTGCGGGCGATCACGCTCAATCCCCGGACCTGCGAGAGCTCGGAGATCAGCTCCTCGGTGAGACCGTCCGCGAAGTACCCGTCCTGGGGGTCGGGGCTGATGCTCGCGAGCGGGAGGACCGCGATGAGACGGTTCTTCGATGAGGGAGCCTTCGAACGACGGGTCGCCGGCTCGTCCCAGACCGGGACCACCCGGTAGATGCTCCCCGTCGCCCGAAGGTTCTTGAGGGTCACCGGAGGCAACTTCGCGAACGTCGTTCCCGCCTTGGTCGCCACCTGATCGTGGACCTGTTGCGTCAGGCAGATCCCCTCGGGTCCGGCGAGCGTCACGATGCGGGCCGCAATGTTCACCGAATCGCCGAGCACGTCGCCGTCGGTCTCCACGACATCCCCGACGTGGATCCCGATCCGGATGCGGATCTTCCAGGAGTCGGGGGCTCGAAGGTTGTAGTAGTGGAGCATGCGCTGGATGTCGAGTGCGCACCGGGTCGCCTCGAGGGCGCTCTCGAACTCGACCACGAACGCATCTCCGACCGTCTTCACCTCGCGGCCATGGAACTTCAAGAAGATCGGTCGGAGCAGCCGATTGTGCCGATCGAGGAGCGCCAGCGCGGCCGCCTCGTCGGCCTGGGCCCGGGCGCTGTAGCCGACCATGTCGGTGAACATGATGGCGGCCAGTCGACGGCGTTCCTCGCTCACGTGTAGGCCACTCCTGCGCCCCAAGTTAAAGCTGGGGCTCGCGCCGGTTCCGAGCGCCTCGCCCAACAAACGCGGCGCTGGTGGCGTCGCGGGCACCCGATCCGCTCGAACATGACATCGGAGGGGTGGGCCGAAGGGATCGGCGGTCCGCCCTCTCCCGCGCCATCCAGCGCCGGGAGTGGAAGGTTTCCCGGCTCGGCGGTCGTACGAGGGCTCCCCGTGGAACGGGTCATCCGCCGGAGGACCGACCTTCGGTCTCGACAAGATCCCGGACGAGCAACGGCAAAACCTCCCTCCAGTCCCCGACCACCCCGACGTCGACTCGGGAGAACAACGGTTCGGACCGTCGCGAGTTGACGCCGACCACGACGTTCGCCCGCTTCGCCCCGACCAGGTGATTCGCCTTCCCGCTCACCCCGACCGCGAGGTAGAGGTCGGGGGCGATCGACCGCCCCGTCAGCCCGACCTGCAGCTGCGGCGGGACCCACCCCGCGTCCACGACCTTGCGCGTCGCCGCGAGCGCGGCCCCGAGGGGCCGCACGGTTTCCACGACCTCGGCGACCCCATCGGGGCCGCCGACCCCCATTCCGACCACGACCACGACCCGGGCCGTCTCGAGGTTTCCGAAGCGAAGCTCGCGTTCGACCCCGGAACCGGTGCGGCGCAGCCGCACCGGAACGTCACGACGGGGGATCGGGAGCACTTCGAGCGACGCCCGTCGGCGGTCGGACCGGGCCGGCGGGAACGAACCGGGCCGCACGGTCGCGAGCGACGGGCTCTTCTTCGATACGACCTCGGCGAGGAGCCCGCCACCGAACGACGGCTTGCCGAATACGAGTCCGGTGCCCGCCTCCCCCGTCACGGTGACCGCGTCCCCCGTGAGGCCGAGCCCGAGCCGGGCCGACACACGCCCGGCGAGCTCCCGCGTCCAGGTCCGGCTGAGAAAGAGCCCCCCCGCGGCGTGGGTGCGGGCGGCCAGGACCTCGCTCACCGCCGGGACGAGGGATTCCGCGGCGCGCCAGCCGGCCGGGCCCTCGGCCCAGTACGCCCGGCCCACTCCGGCGGAGAGGAGCCGCTCCCGGTCGGAGCCCGTGAGCGGCCCGAACCCGAGAGCCGAGGGGTGGAACGGCGCCGGTAATCGGAGGACCTCCGTGGCCATCGGAAGCGCGTCCGGGTCGACCCCCCCGTCGGCCCCGGAGACGAAGACCAGGACCTCCCCCGGACCGGTGACGGGAGGCTCGGGAGGAGGACGCGCCGCAGCGGCCGGCTCCCGAGGGCGGCTCCGCAGCTCTCGTATGCGCTGCGCCGCCACCCGAATCCGTTCGGGAAGGGGACCGGTGTCGAGCACCTGCGCGGTGCGGTGCGGCTCCTCGTTCCGAAGCGCCCGGACCACGGTGAGCGACCCGACGAGCCCGACCTCCTCGGCGGAGAGCCCGAGCTCGGCCACGGACCGAACCTCGACCGAGCGCGCGCGCGCCGCTTCGACGGCCTCTGCGGAAGGGGCGCGCATCCGTACGATCTTCTCTCCGACCGTGACGAGACACGGCGTCGCGAGCTCGTAGCGCGCCCATCCCTCCTCCGTTTCGCCCACCACTTCGACCGTTCCGTCGCCGGTGCGCTCGATCCGTCGGGCGCCGTCGACCAACGCGAGACCGAGCCGGTCCGCGAGCTGGGCCGGCATCTGTCCCGTGGAGGAATCGGTGGACCAGCGGCCCGCGAGCACGAGGTCGGGGGCGAGCGGCCGCAGCACGCGTTCGAGGACCCGCGCGGTGACCCACGTATCGGACCCGGCGAGCGCCGGATCGTTCACGAGGATCCCGCGGCCCCCGGACATCGCCATCGCTTCCACGAGGGGCGCCCGGGCGCCCGCCGGACCCATGCTGACGACCAGGGAGGAGTCCTCGGGACCGACGAGTGTCGGAGCTACCAGCGCCGCCCGGGCATCGAACGGGTTGAGGAACATCGTGTCGTCGGACCGCCGCGCGGTGTTCGACACCGGGTCGAACGACATCGTGTCGAGGTCCGGGACGGCCTTCACCAGCGTGACGAGGATCATCGACGGTTCCGGGGTGTCCCGGCGGTCGGGGGATTTTCGCCGGGACTATAAGGGCGGGTTGCCTGGCGAGGTTCCGTTCGGTACGGCCCGGAAGCGGGCGCAGAGGATTTCTGCGGCGGTGCGTGCGGTAGCTTGCCATGCCGATACTGAGGACCTTCTACGAGTTCCGGGTGACCCTGCCCGCGTCCCGGGCGCGCGCGTTCGCGTGGGCGACGGACTACCGAGCGGACGACCTCGGACTGATGGGAGAGGACGGCCGCCGTCGGGTCGAGCACCTCGCCCCCAACACCGTCCTGCTCACGGACGTCTTCCGAACGGCGCGCGGTCCCGTGACGAAAGTGAAGCTCGTCCACCTCATCCCCGAGCGGTTCTCCTGGACGAACACCCACCTGTCGGGTCCCGCACGGCATTCGCAGTTCCTCTACGAGCTCCGACCGAAGGGACGCAACCGCTCGGAGCTCTACTTCACCGGACTCCAGGTCGACCACCCTGCCCGGCGGCCGAGCGCGCGCGCCGCCGCGCGCCGGGCCCGGGAGCTCGCGCGCGAGGACTCCGCCGCGTGGCGACGGCTCGCCGCGGCCCTCGGCCGGGACCTGGCCTGATCCCCGACGACGGGCGGGCCGTCGGATGGGCCGAGCGAACGGGCGATGCCGCGCTACGCCGCCTTCCTGCGCGCGGTGAACCTGGGCGGCGGGACCCGGGTGAGCATGGGCGCACTTGGGGCGACCCTTGCCCGGGCCGGGTACCGGGAGGTGCGCACGCTGCTCCAGTCAGGGAACGTCGTCCTCCGCGCGGACCCGAAGAGCGCCGCCGAGGTCGAGGCCGAGGTGGAGGGGGCGATCGCGCGGTCGTTCGGGTACCGGACCGACGTGTTCGTACGTTCGCCGACGGAGTGGCACAACGTGGTCTCCGCGAACCCGTTCCCCCGGGCGGCCGGGGCCGACCCGAGCCACCTCACCGTCCTCGTGCTCCGGGCCGCCCCGGCGGCAGGGCGGTGGGCGGACCTGGCACGAGGAATCGTCGGCTCCGAGCGCCTCGAACCCGCCGGTCGCCACGGGTACCTCCACTACCCGGACGGGATCGGCCGTTCCCGGCTGACGTTGGACCGGATCGAGCGCGCTCTCGGGACGCGGGGAACGCTCCGGAACTGGAACACCGTTTCCCGGGTCGACGAGCTCCTGCGCGGGTGACCGGGACACCGCGCGTCGCTACGGCTCCCGGGGGCCGCGCTTCGGACGGGGCGCCCCAGGGGCGCGGCGGCCCGGCGTCGGGGTCCGACGGAGCGCCCGGGACCGGGCGCGCGCGTCCGCCGCGATCGCCGCTCGGTCCTGTTCGAACTCGAGGGTGAAAAAGCGGTCGACGGCCGCGGGGACCTCCGCCGCCGGAAGGGTGGGCGAGACAAAGTCGCCGACCACCGTGACGGCAGTGCGGGGACCCTGGGCCTGGTAGTAAAGAAAGAACCGTGAGCCCGCGAAGGGACCGGCGAGCACACGGTACGCTACCCCGACCGGGTGGTACGAGACCCAGGCCATCGTGAACCGCTCGGGCCGCCCGAGGAAGTCCTGCTCCCACGAGTAGCGCCCCGAGTTCCCCGGGAGCCGCCGACGGCGGACCTTGCGGTGGCGGTGGGCTTCGGAGTGGTGGTCCTTCGATCCGACGAACTCCCAGACCGCGTCGATCGGCGCTTCGAAGACGCTGCCCTCGTCCCGGACGAAGACCACGCCGGACCGGAACGAAGACAGGACATAGAGATAGCGAGCGGGCGGCCGCACTCCCAGGACGGGCCCCCGGGGGTCGGGGTTACGTCGCGTGCGGCACGTTCCACCTTCGACGTACGGTTAAATCGCGGTCTCCGTCTCGAGAGGTCGTGGTGCGGACGGTCGACCTCCCCCCGGCCCCGTGCGGCCGGGGCCCCCGGGGGCCGGTCGGGAAGATCGTTCGCGGACGCCGATGCTCCTGACCAGCTACGTTCTCATCGCGGCGGCGTTCGCCTTCGCGGTCAGCATCGGGGCCCACTACACGGGGGCCTGCATGGGCATGCCGTACGCGGCCGGGGCGATCCGCCCGGTGCGCGCGCTCGTCCTGATGGCGCCGCTCGCCCTCGTCGGGGCCGTCCTCGCGAGCGAGGGCGTCGAGACGACGGTCGGTCACGGGATCCTCGGTTCCGCGACGGTCGCCCTCGGCCTTGCCCTCGCGATCGTGCTGAGCGCGCTCGCGCTCACGAGCGCGTTCAATCTCCTCACGATCCCGACCTCCACGATCCAGATCCTCGTCTTCTCCACGGTCGGGGCGGGCCTCGCGGCGGGCCTGTCGGTCGACTGGCGTACGATCGAGACCCTCCTCGTTCTCTGGGCCGTGGCCCCGTTCCTCGCCTTCGCGCTCGGATTCCTCTTCGTCCGGGCGGCCGATCGCCGGCGACCGCCCTCCGAGGGGGGACGCGGGCTCCTGCGGCCCGCGGTCTTCGGCCTCGTCGCGGTCGGCATGGCCGCGTCGTTCGCGATGGGCGCGAACGATGTGTCGAACGCCTCGGGCTCGCTCATCATGACCGGGCTCTTCGGGCTGATGGCCGCGGCGCTCGTGGGGGGGCTTGGGCTCGCGCTCGGGGTGCTCACCTGGGGAAAGCCGCTCCTCGAGCGGGTCGCGTTCCGGATCGTACAGCTCGACCCGCGGATGGCGATCGCGTCGCAGCTCGCCCAGGCGGCCGTGATCCTCGCGTACGTTGCGTTCGGCTACTTCACGTCGATGAACCAGGCGCTAGTCGGGGCGATGATCGGCGTGGGCGTCGCCCGCGGCCAGAAGACGGTCCTCTGGAAGGCCGTGCGGGGGATCCTTGCCGGGTGGGCGGCCGGTCCGCTCTCGGGCGCCGCCCTGGGGTTCGCCGTGGCGACGGTCTTCGGTCGGCTCCACTGGCTCTAAGGCACCGGTCGAGCCCGGGGGCTACCCGACCTTCCGGGCCGCGGAGCGCGCACCGATCAGGATCAGGATGGCGCCGACGATGTTCAGGTACGGGATGATCGAGAGCACCGCCCCGATCTGGATCGTCGTTTCGGAATAGCGGCGGCCGACGCGCCAGATCCCGACGAGCATGCCGATGAACCCGACCAGGAACAGGATCGCGCCGATGACGAGGAACGCCGCCCCCGCCCAGAGCGAGGTCGATTGAAGGCAGGCCGCGGTGATCGGGTGGCCGCTCCCGTCGCACGCGACGGCCTGGTAGAGCGCGTTGATCAGGAACACCACACCGACCAGTACCACGAGCAGGCTGAGCAGGGCGAGCAGCGTGAGGGTCGCGGGCGTCGCGAACCCGCGGTCCACCGGGGCGAGCGTGCGGAACGCCGAGCGGTAGAACCAGAAGCCCACGAGGTCGAAGGCGAAGCTGACGCCGATGAGCGCCCCCCACACCCAAGGGGCCGGCAGGGAGAGGACCACGCTGCGCGAGCCGGAGGTCGTCGAAACGAGACCTCCCAGATTGACAAGGGCCGAAGAAGTGAGGCCGACGACCCCTCCGACCAGGAAGATGATCGTGGCCACCGACACGGCCGAGAGGGCGGAGCGATCCTGTCGCTGGGTCCCGGCCCCGGGGGGGCCGAAGTCGGCTGACGGCCTCGGGCCCGGGTAGTACCCCATGGGACCGGGAAGCGGTGCGAACGTCGGCGCAGGGGACGGCGTGCTGGTCGACGGGACCGCGCCGGGGACCGCCGCGCCACAGGATGGGCAGAACGTCGCTTGGGCGGGAAGGGGCTTACCGCAGAAGTTGCAGAACCGAGACCCCATCGGGAAGGGGCAGGACGCCCGGCCATAAACCTCCGGTCCTTGTCGGTCGAGCCCTCGAACGCCTCGCCCGTTCAAGTGACGCTGCGTACCGGACCCGGCCCCGGCCACCACCCCACGAGCCCGGTTCGCTCCCCCGCCGCGCCTCCGGCGCGGGCCCGCGGGGAGGAATCGGCCCGGGGAACTCCGGGAGGCTGCGCGGGCGCACCGACCGGGACGGTTCCCTGCGGGCCGGTCGGCGATCAGCGAAGGGGAGGGACGCTCGCCCGCCACCGGGCGAGGGCCGCGCGCAGCACGACGACCGAGCGACGCAGCTCGACGAGCGACACCGACTCCCGGTCGGTGTGGTCGAGCCGGGCTTCGCCCGGGCCGTAGGCCGCCCCGGGGACCCCCCACGCCGGGACCACGAGGTTGAGGTCGGACGTTCCCCCTTTGCGCCAGAGCGTCGGCACCCCTCCGGCCGACCGCACCCCCTCGATGAGGCTCGCGACGACCGGGTTCGTTCGGTCGACCTCGAGGGGTTCGACCCGGATCCGTACCCGGGGAGCCGTCGCACCGGGGGCGCGGGGCAGGGACCGCAGGAGTTCGGAGGTCGAGAGGCTCGGAGGCAGGCGGAAGTCGACGATCACCCGGGCGCTCTCGTGGTCCCCGAGGCGCTCGCTGTCGAGCGCCACCACCTTCGCCGTGAGCGATCGGAAGGCGGAATCCTTCGGCCGACCGGCCACAAGCGTGCGCACCGAACCCACCCAGTCGAGCGCCCGGTCGACGGTGGTCGGGAACGGCGAGGAGTAGTGGCTGCGATCGCCCCGGAACAAGAGCTCGACCTGGAGCTCCCCCTTGTAGCCGATGGTCACGCCGTCCCAGCCGCTCGGCTCCCCGGCGATCACCGCATCCGCGCGCGCCCGACGGAGCAGGTGGCGGGCTCCCCGGCTGTCGGCCTCCTCCCCGACGGCCGCGACCACGACGTACTCCCCCGGTGCGGCGAACTCGCTCCCGGCGACCAGGGCGGCCGCGAGCGGCCCCTTCGCGTCGACCGTGCCGCGTCCGTAGAGTCGTCCGGCGCGCCGGCGCACCGGGAGTCGCCCCTCGACCGTGTCGATGTGGCCGAGGAACCACAGGCGCGGCCGTCCGCGTCCCCGGCAGGCGATCCCGTTCCCCGCGGCATCCGTGCGGGCCGAATAGCCGAGCGTGCGCGCGACGCGGACGAACTCCCGGACCGCCGGGGCTTCCCGGCCCGACGGGCTGTAGCGCCGGACGAGCCGCTCGAGGACCTCGGCCTCATCCACCGGCGACCACCTCCGCGATCGCTTCGAGGCCGGCGGCCCAGTCCTCGTCGGAGATCACGAGCGGAGGCAGCAGGCGCATCACCGTCGTCCCGGCGGAGATCGCGAGGAACCCGCGGGACTCGAGCGCGGCCAGGTACGGGGCGACCTTTTCCCGGAACTCGATCCCGATCATCAACCCAACCCCGCGGACCTCGCGCACCTTCTCGCGGGGGAGCGCCGCGAGACGCTCGAGGCCGAGGGCGCCGAGGCGTTCCGCCCGTTCGGGCAACCGCTCCCGCACGAGGAGGTCGAGA
>Ga0335073_10015342_pt1 | contig 10718 bp, 11 predicted proteins | sample Lox_Sample_22_FD_207093 | JGI IMG/M metagenome (GOLD analysis project Ga0335073, IMG submission 207093) | Soil microbial communities from Loxahatchee National Wildlife Refuge, Florida, United States - Lox_Sample_2.2 | ecosystem: Environmental > Terrestrial > Soil > Wetlands | place: USA...
CCGTCGAGATAGGCACCCTGCTCGGTGACGGTCAGCGCGGTGCCGTCGCCGTGGCTGGCGAACTCGATGGTGGCCACCGATACCGAGATCCGAGCGTCGCCGGCGTACATCTCGTAGGCGTAGATGATCCGCTGGTCCGGCACGATGTCGTAGTAGCGGGCGTCGTAGCGGTAGTTCGTGCCGTTCATCTTGAACCCGAACCGCTCCCGGCCGCCGGCCCGGAAGTCGAACTCGCTGATCCCGGCCTCGCCGTCGGCGGGTTCCAGGTCTCCGGTGTCGCCCCAGATATTCTTCGCCTCGGCCGAGGAGAATGCGGCGAACACCCGCGGCGGCGGCGGCGGGTAGGTGCGCTCAATCGTGAAGGTGTCGTGGATCATCGAACGTGCAGTCACTGGGTCTCCTCTGGTGGATCGTTGGTCGGGGTACGGGGATCAGCTGGGCCGGGGCCCGCGGGGCCGGCCTCCGCCGGCCCGGCGGCGCCGCCCAGGTAGTCGCCGAGCCGGTCCAGGCGCCGCTCCCACAGCGTGCGCCGTTCGGCGATCCAGGACTCAGCCGAGCGCAGCGCGGCCGAGTCGATGCTGCAGGTCCGGGTCCGGCCGACCTTGCGGGTCCGGACCAGGCCGCTGGCCTCCAGCACCTGCACGTGCTGCAAGACGGCGGCGAGCGACATTTCCAGCGGCCTGGCGAGCTCGCTGACCGACGCCGGGCCCGCGCTGAGCCGTTCCACCATGACCCGCCGGCCGGGGTCGGCGAGTGCGTGGAACACCCGGTCCAGGTTCGCCTCTTGGTCAAGCACGCACTTGAGTATTGCCGCGTAGGGGTCAATAGTCAAGCTACTACTTCAGCATTGGCCTGCCCGCCTGGGAACGAGGCTCGCACCGTCACCGGGTGATCTGCCGGGTGGCCAGCGTGTGACCTGCCGCCCTGAGCCGTGCGGCGAGCGAAGCGCCCATCGCGGTAGCGGGGGTCAGGACCCCGGCGCGATCGGGCAGCCGGTCCCGGTCCAGCGCGAGGCACAACGCGGTTTCGCCGAGCATCACCGAGGTGGCGGCATATCCGGGGTCGCCCTGGGCCTCGACCGCGCCCAGGTACCGGGCCCCGGCCGAGGTCCGGGTATGGATCTGGATACGGAAATAGCCCGTGCGGCGGGTCCTCTCGCCGGGGCCCTGGCCCGGTGCGGGCAGCAGCCGGCTCAGCATGGCACGCGATGGCCCGAACGCCAGCCCCGCCTCGGCGGCCAGCATGGCAGAGCTGACCGCGCCGGCCAGCAGAGGCGCGGCCGGGCCGGCGCCGAACCCGGCGACCTCCCGGTAGCGGAACCGGCGGCCGTAGGCCCAGCCCTGCAGCGCGTTGCTGCGGCGCACCACGCGGGTGTTGATCCCGGCCATGACGAACGGGCCGGTCCACATCCGCAGGCCTCCGTCGTACCGGGCCCAGCGTGGGTCACGCTCGTCGCCGAGGTCGGGTTCGGCGGCACGGTCAGGGCTGAGCGCGTAGGGATCGCTGACCACCCGGCGGAGCTGCGCGCTGGCCTGCACCTCGGCCTGCTGGCCCATCAGCGACGCCAGCGTCCCGCCGCTGATCCCGCCCCGCAGCGCCGTCACCACCAGCGTCGTGTCCCGCAGGTCGCCGGCGTCATCGGCGCGGGCGGCCTGGTGCAGCAGCAGCACCCCCAGATCGGACGGAACCGAGTCAAACCCGCAACAGTGCACGATCCGCGCGCCCGCGGCCGCGGCGACGTCGTGGCAGCGGTCGATGCTGTCCCGGATGAACAGCACCTCGCCGGCCAGGTCCGCATAGTCGGTACCCCCCGCGGCGCAGGCCTGAACCAGCGCCAGCCCGTGCTCGCGGTAGGGCCCCACCGTGCTCACCACTACCCGGGCCGCCCGGGCCAGCGCCGCCAGCGAGACCGGGCTGGGCCAGCCACCCGTCGCGCACCGGGTCCAGGGAGCCCAGTCACATGGCCGCCGTCTACGGTGAGGAACGAGCGCGCATCTGATTCCGGAGTGCACCCAGGTCCACGCTTGTTGTGCTCGCCAGCCATCCCCGCCTCCTGCCACCCGGCACCATAGGGACTGGGAGTTCGCCGACGCACTGGACGGGACCAGCCGCCTGTGGATCGCCGAGTTCTTCGACCGGAGCACGGGGCGGATCCAGCCGTACGCGATGATGGACGGGCAAGTCCGCGATCTCCCCGAGCACTACCTGCTCGGCACGGATCCGGTGCCGCTGCCGGATTCGCGCGTCGTGTGGGTATTCGAGCTGTTCGGGATGAGCGCGACGCCTGTTTCTGACGGCACTCGCGAAGGGTGGGCATATCCGTTCCGGCAACTCCTCTGCACCACAGATGGCGTCCTCAACGTGGCCCCTGCCGACAGGATGATCCTCACCTCGCCGCTCGCCCGCTCTCCGATCCCGCGGAATCTGATGAGCACGTACGAGAGCGCCCGGGCATTCGCGGTCAAGGTGGCCGGCCAGGATTTCATGCTGATGTCGGCAGGACTCAGCCGCACCCCGCCGGAAGCTCACTGGCATTTCCGCTTCTACGACCACGGGGACATAATCGCCAAGGTCGTCATCTCTGCCGACGGCCACCGCCTGATTACCTCGACAAGGCCGCCATCCCCCGGCGAGGCCACCGGCCGTACCCGGGGAACGTCCGCCATGGCCGATGAGCGGTAGTTTGCTCGCGGATGGCGCTCCTGAAATGCTTCGCTTGTGCCCTCCTTTCCAGCGACGTTCGCTGAGGATGTCATCAATCAGCCCGCCCGTGCCCAGTTCGAGGCGTTCCTCGACGAGCATCGCGGTGGACTCAATCGCTGCCTGGACGGGCTGACCGAGGAGCAGGCGCGCCGGTCGCTGGTGCCTTCCCAGACCACACTGCTGGGCCTGGTGAAGCACGCGACCTTCGTTGAGAAGGTCTGGTTTGACGAAGCTGTCACAGGTCGGTCACGTACTGAGATCGGTATCCCCGCGACCTCGGGCGAGTCGTTCATTCTTCATGACGACGACACCATCGCCAGCGTCCAGCAGGCACACCGCGAGGCATGCGAGTCATCACGGCGTGCGACGTCATCCCTCGGGCTGGACGACAGGGTCTACGGCTACTGGCGCGGCCCGCTCCCGCTGCGCTGGGTGTATCTCCACGTACTGCGCGAACTCGCCCAGCACTGCGGGCATGCAGACATCCTGAGGGAGCAGATCCTCAACGGGTAGCGCGCCGGGTGTCCGCTCATGCCGCCGGGAGTGCTTGCCAGGCTGGGATCGCCTCGACGTCGCCTGGTCGGCCTCGACCCCGACGAAGCCGGCTGCCTCGTAGACGGCCAGGCTGTGGTCGTCGTGCCGCGCCTTGCCGGGGCCCCGAACTCGTGCTCCCCAACGAGCAGCGGACGAGCGAGATGACCGTCTTGAACCTGCTCAACCATACGGCCGGGCTGGAGCGGTCACAGGCGCCGGCCTAGCCGGGCGGCTCTTCAAACGGCTGTCCTGAACCGGGCGCCCCGCCCGCCACGCCACGGGACCCTGAATCAGTCGAAATAATCACACAATCGTAGGCTCGCTACTATTATAAAGCGAGCCTCAGCGGCACTATCGTTGCCCTCTCGAGCCAGTTGACTGATCGCAGTAGCCTTGATAGACCCGGTCGAAGAACTGAGCTAGCTGGACATCGAGATGTGAGATACGATGCCCTATGTCCCAGGTCGTCAAGTAGACGCTCAGAGTTTCGTAAATATTTTCCCAGCGCGGGTGATGATTAACTTTGTCTGCGAAGTCAGCTACCTCTGCCATGAACCCGAATACGTCAAGAAAATTACGGAACTTGAATGTCCTATACAGTTCTTCTCGGCGCTTATCTGAGCCTTCTGGCGACGGGCCGCTGACCACTTCCCAGTCCTTGAGAAGTTCGCCTAGCGCGATATCAATGTCCGTTTCCGTCATCGGACTCGGCCTGATGGGCATCGGAGGGTCCGGATACGGCAGCTTACGGGGATCTCCACCAATGTCCGCCCGGATATTCAGATCATCTGACCCCGGAAGATGCACTTCTATCTGGCGCAGCACGGGCTGCAGGTCATCGGGGAACTCGTCTCGGACTGTGACGCGCGGCTGATCAGCCAGAGCCGCGATCGACCCAGGAAGCTCCTCTCGGGGCGGCATGCCGGACCCCCCGAAGACGACCGGGATCAAAGTCTTACCATCTGCAAGGGCAAGCTCTACCTCTTGGCGGACCCAATCACCCGGCTGGGCAATTCTTAGGCCCCCGCGCCGGTCTCGGGCTTCTAGCCAGCCCGGTCCGATAACTACCAGAACAATATCGGCAGCGCCGCATCTGTCGCGTGCTTCTTCAGGCCAACTAACGTCGTGCCGCTCCGATGTGTGCCTGTAAACGACGACGCTGGGCTTTCTGCCAGGAGAATTAAATGCGCCGCTGATTTCCCGGTCTAGCAACACGGCGCGCACCGCGTCCAAATCGCGACGATAACTAATGAATACTTCCAGCCCCGTCGTCTCCTGAACTTCGTGACCAACCACAGGCTGCTGCAGCACCGGGACATCGCCAGTCCGTCGCGCAGCGGCCGGCCGCACACCGGCGCCCTCGCGTGCCAGACTGAGCCTCGCGACTATTAGTTCAGCCGCTTTCTCCGCCGTCTTATCGCGGAAGTCAGGCACGATCTGGTTGAGCAAGACGCCCTCAACCTCGCCGTCACCGACACGGATCGGATAGATCTGGTTGCGCTCCTCCGCGGCTACCTCCATGAGCCGAGCGCGCACAGCACGGTGCTCCGTGCGAGGCCATGGCTTGTCACCGTAGGCACCGGACACGCACATGACGACGAGTTCGGCCCCGCGATAGAGTTTCTGAAGGAGTACGTCGGCGTCCTGACCAGGAAGCCAGTGCTCATACCAGGCGTCAAGGAACACCGTCGACCGGCCCAGCTTCTCCTCGACCCGCTCGGCGATCGGCAGCACCAGTTGCCTCTGCTCTCCAGCGAGCGAAAACGCAACCTCAAATCGGCTCGGTACCTTACGGACTGACACCATTACATGCTACTTATGCGTGTCCGCGGACGTTAGTCGTTGACGGCGGGACCATCAGGAATCGCAGGCGAGCGGTGACGCGCGGACGAGCCGCAGCAGGCTGGGCGGCATGACGGCGCAGATCGGGTATGACGGCTCGATCCCCGCGGTGATCCGCGTTTTGACCTGCTGAAGGACGTCGCGCGGGTCGAGCCTGAGCCGAGATGCGACTGGGTCCATCTGGGTCGGCTGGGCTTTCGCTCGACTCAGCGGTTGTGGACCGGCGACGTCGCCGGCGGCGTGGCGGTGGCGACGTGGCCGGCTGAGCTGAAGCCGCAGGCGTGCTACCTGTACGGCGGCGGGCTCGGCTCGGCTCTCGTGGCCGCTGGGATCGAGCGCGGGTGGACGTGGGAATGACGGCAGAGCTCCTGAATGCCCGACCTCGAAGCAACACAGCTGCCCGTAACGGCTCGTACCGCTATCTCCGGCCGTCCAGGGGAACTGGACATGCATACTCATCTGCCGCGGACAGGAGCCTGGATGCGGTGTGGACTAGAGGATGCCAGCGCCGTCCCCGGGCGCAAGTGTGACTCGTTTTCTGAGCCGCGCGATTCACGGCGGCCCGTATCTGGCATGGGGGGCGGCAGCTGTGTACCGGTGCGGGAGGGCTGGCTGATGGTGGCTGCGTGGTACGCGATCAGCCCTGATCATCGCCGGCCCCGATGCCGGGCGGTATCACATCGGTGTCAGGGCGGGCAGCCGAACGACGGCCGCTCGCCTTCTGCCAGTAAGTCTCCTTGCCCAGCAGCGCCTCCCCGAACCGGTCGAACTCGGCGATGACCTTCTGCGTGGCCGCGGTCACGGCCTCACCGGTCCGCTCACCCAGTTCCTCCAGCTGCCGGGACACCTCAGCCTGGATATGAGCAGCCACCTCGTCGGCCGCCAGGCCGTGCATTTCCTGCCTGGCCTCACGCACCGCGGCGCGCAGATCCTTGGTCGCGGCGTGGGCTTCGCGGATCATTTCACGGCACTCGCTCATCGCCGCTTCCAGCCGGTCCAGTTCGCTCACAGCACCCTCCTCCCTTTCCCGCGCAGCCCGGGCCGCTCCGATCCCCGGCCGGCCAGCCGCCCGCGCACCGCAGTGCCATCAAGCCTGCAGCAGCCCGTGCGCCGCGGCTCAGCTGCCCTGACGGGCCAGGACAAGGACAGCGGGCCCGTCTTGCGGGCCGGGGAAGCCGGACCGCATCTGGCCAGGTTACTAACCAGCGCCAAGCTCACCGATCAGCACCTGCGCCGGGCCCAGGACCGGTACACCGCGGCCGCCTGCAAGTCAGGGCCGCCCCACAGGAGGACAGAGATTTCCGGTCAACTCGATCAGACTACTAGACTTCTGGCCTCCGGCCGACCAGGCTTGGGCTCATGGCGACATACAACCCGGCCATGCAGAAGGCCCGCATTGCCGACATCCCTGCCGACGTTCACGGGCTCATCTCCAAGAAGACCGCCCAACTGGACGGCGTCGCCGTCACCGAGGTGACCTTCCACCCCGGGGCGAGGTGGTCAAAGGACCTCAAGGCCTACGCGGGAACGGACCTGTGCGAACTGCCTCATGTCGCTCTGGTGACCGCGGGAACGCTGCGAGTCCTCCTGCGCGACGGCTCGCAGGAGGACTTCTCCGCCGGGGAGGTGATGCTGCTTCCCCCCGGCCACGACGCCTGGACGGCCGGAGACCAGCCGTGCACCTTCGTCGAATTCTCCAGGGGCAACGACTACTACAGCTAGGCAGCCTGCCGCGGTATCCATGGACAGGGTCTTCTGCAGTGCTCAGTGCTGAGCATCAACGGATGAGCGTTTCCTTCGGGCGCACCACGCAGAACTCGTTTCCCTCGGGGTCGGCCAGGACGGTCCAGGACTCAGCGCCGGTCTGCCCGATGTCGACCCGGCGTGCCCCGAGCGCGAGAAGGCGGTCGATCTCCTGGTCGCGGTCTGCGGCGCTGCTGGTGAGGTCAACGTGCACTCGGTTCTTGACTGTCTTGGGGTCGGTGACCGGCATGAAGCAGATGCCGACCGGTGCGTTCTCGTCGGTCCCGATGACGATCTCGTTCTCGCGCTCGGACAGGACTTTCCAGCCGAGCGCCTGCGTCCAGAACCGGGCCAGGCCGGGCAGATCGTGAGCGTCGATGACGACGTGGTGGAGTCGGAGGGGCATGTCGCCAGTATGCGCGGGCGTCCTCAGCAGCGATCGCGCAGAGGGAGGCGGCTGGCTCCACGGTCAGGGTGCTGCCGATGGCCAGCATCAGGTCGCAGCCGGCTCGCTGGTGCGGGCCCAGCCGGGCAGGGGCGCCCGTTCTGCCCCGGCGTGCCGGTCTGCAGACATCTCACCATTCTGGCCCGGCCCTGGCGGGTCATGAAGGCCGTTGATGATCGGGCCACGGTCTGCTGGTGGCGGCGTCGCTTCGGCCGGTGACCGGGGTCAGTAGGCTGGCGGCATGCGGGTAGTGATCGCGGGCGGGCACGGGAAGATCGCGCTGCTGCTGGAGCGCCTGCTCGCCGGGCGCGGCGACCAGGCCGTCGGGCTGATCAGGAACCCGGCCCAGGCCGGCGACGTGCGCCAGGCGGGCGCCGAGGCTGTCGTCTGCGACCTGGAGGCGGCCTCGGCCGGTGATGTCGCGGTGCTGCTGGCCGGGGCGGACGCGGTGGTATTCGCGGCCGGCGCCGGCCCGGGCAGCGGCGCCCCGCGTAAGGACTCGGTGGACCGGGCTGCCTCGGTGCTGATGGCTGACGCGGCCGGACGGGCCGGGGTCCGCAGGTTCGTGCAGGTCTCCTCGATGGGAGCCGGCCAGCCGCCGCGGCCCGGCACCGGTGAGGTCTGGGCGGCCTACATCACGGCGAAGACCGCCGCCGAGGCCGATCTGCGCGCCCGGGACCTGGACTGGACCATCCTGCGCCCGGGCGGCCTGACCGATGCCCCTGCCACCGGCCGGATCCGGCTCGCCGCCCCGCCGGTCCCCGCTGGCACGGTCCCCCGCGCCGACGTCGCCGCGGTCATCGCCGCCTTGCTCGACAATCCCGGCACCCGGCACCAGACCCTCGAGCTGACCGGCGGGGACACCCCGGTCGCCGCGGCCATTACTAGCACCGTTCGAGCGTGAGCAGGGTCGCAGCATCGGGGGGCGCCGGGGCACCGGGATCTGCGGCAACGGCTTGCTCCAGGCGGCGGAAACCAGTCTCCAGCTCGTCGGAAGTGAGCTGAGCGAAGGACGAATAGGTGCGCAGGCGCAGCCGCGGGAGCATGTCACCGCGGGTGCCGGAGGACGGCTCGATAATCCTGCCGAAGCTGGCGACGCGCCAGCCGGCCGACGTGAACGTCGCGATGACCTCGTGCAGCGGCTGATACAGCGAGGCGTCCGCCTCGAACCCGCGGGGGAAGTGCTCCAGCCACCACCCTGATGGGGGTATGTGGTCGCTGAAGTTCGAGCGCAGCAGCAGCCGCCCGGCGGGCCTGAGCACCCTGGCCAGCTCGCGGGCGGCCCGGGGCTTGTCCTGGACGTGGTGCCAGGACAAGAACATGAGAGCGTAGTCGGCGCTACCGGACGGCACGGGCATGTCCTCGGCGGAGCCTGCCAGATACCGCACGCCGGGAGCCTGGGACTGCGCCTGCGCTATCTCGCGCATGCGGACCGACGGCTCGACGCCGGTCACCGGCCCGAACGCTCGCGCCAGCGCGGGGGTGAACCTGCCGGTCCCTGAGCCGACGTCCAGCCCCGCCAGCGGGCGGCGCTCGGGGAGCAGGGCCGCGAAGGCGCCGATCCATGCCTGCGTCTGCTGCTCGGTGAGCGCACGGCCACGCGCGTAGTCCCGGTACTGCTCCCTGTCGTAGTCGATCCGCCTCATCGCAGCTCCCGCGTCAGCCGGGCGACGGCAAACCGTCAGCCTTATATATCGACTTGATATATCGGCACGATATGCCGTGTCGCGTTACGCCGCAAGCCGGGCATGGCGGGGCGGGGCCCGGGGCCGGCGCGCCAGGCAGGCGGCCCGCCGGGCCGCCCGGATGTGACGGGCTCGCTTACGGAGCGGACCGGGAGGCCCGCACGCCCGTCGCGGCACTGAGGAGACACAAGACCAGGAAGGCGCAACGCCACCGAAGATGAAGGCCCCCCCAGGTGTTTCGGGACGGCCGGCTTAGCGACTTTGCCCTGGCCCGTCTTCATCCGTCGCATACGGACCCAGGCGCCGCCGCCCCAGCCACCGTCGATAGGCCCGGACCGGATGCCGCACCGACCACACCCAGTCGCGGTCGATGTCGCCGAACCAGTCAACCGGAAAACCCATTACACGCTGCGGTTCTTCACCTTGCCTGGCGTGCGGGCCGGTCCGCACGGGCATGCCCATGACCCGGTTCGGCTCGTATCGATCATCGGCCATGGATCCACTCCAGAGCAGTCACGGCTGGTCAAAGGTCAGCGCGGATGGTACGCAAGGCGAGCCGCATGTCGGCGGCCGTGGAGAAACGGTCGACGCTGGCTGGAGCGCATGCCCTGACGAGGAACCCGGCCAGGTCAGGACTGAGGTCAGAGCGGATCGTTCTCGGGTCGGCCGCCGGTTCGTCGGCCACGGGCATCGCGTTCGGGAACGGGTGGCGGCCGTCGCAGAGCAGCCGGTAGAGCAGTACGCCGACGGCGAACAGGTCGGTGGAGACGTCCCAGCGATCCAGGCCGGCGTCGGGCGGCTGATACGGCGGCGTGCCCGACTTGGTGTGCACGGGGTCGCCGACCCGGGAGGCGATGTTGAAGTCGAGCAGTTTCGCTCCCGTGCGGGTGAGCATCACGTTGAGCGGCTTGATGTCGCGGTGGATCAGCCCTTTGTCCTTCAGTTCCGTCCACTCGCGCGCTTCGGCTTCCGGCAGGTCGCCTTCGCGGCGTTTGGCATCCAGCTGCTTGAGGCGCGCCGAATCAGGATGAAAGGCGACGAGCGCGTCCAGCAGGTCGAGCGCCACATCTACGGCCTCCCGGTCGCGGAGGCGCCTGGATCCGGTGACGAACTCATCGAGTGACTCCCCGTCGATGAACTCGGTGATGAGGTACCAGTAACCGGCGCGGGTCTTGCCGGCCCAGAAGACCTCCACCACGTTGGGATGATGGATCTTCCGCAGGGCACCGATCTCGCGGCGCACCGCCTCGTACCCGGCGGCGCTCTGGAAGAGCTTGAGGGCCCGCTCCTCACCCTCGACGTCATCGCGCACGCGGTAGACCTTCGAGAAGCCGCCCTGCCCGAGTACCTGGAGAACCTCGAAGCGGCCATCGAGGAGGTCGCCGACAGCGTAGTCGGCAGCCCGGCCCGTAACCGGGGAGCGCACCTCGGCCGGGTCGGGTTCCGGGAGCGCCTCGCTGCCGCCTGAGGGCCGCACGGCGCCCGATGCTTCGGAAAGCTCGCTGCTCACCGTGGAGGTGAGCCGGCGGGTGCGGCGCGGATCCGCGGCTCCGGCGGAGTCCTCCGGTACGTGCCGGATTCCCCCCACGGCGTACACCAGGCACGGATGCAGCACGTACGTGCCTACGTCCGGCGGGAAGTGGAACTCCTCGACATCGCCCATGGAGTAGAACCGGCGCCGCCCGGCCTCGTCGACGTACCCGAGCAGGCCGTTCTGCCACAGGACGGAGCCGAGGTCCGTCGCCTTCTCGAAGTGCAGATCCGCC
>Ga0335073_10015343_pt1 | contig 10717 bp, 10 predicted proteins | sample Lox_Sample_22_FD_207093 | JGI IMG/M metagenome (GOLD analysis project Ga0335073, IMG submission 207093) | Soil microbial communities from Loxahatchee National Wildlife Refuge, Florida, United States - Lox_Sample_2.2 | ecosystem: Environmental > Terrestrial > Soil > Wetlands | place: USA...
CGGGCGTCGCGCCCAGCGGCCGCCAACACGAACACGTTGTAGAGCGAGCTCGGTGACCCGAGCTCGCTCTTACGCGCGCGACGGCGACTGCTGCGCCGCGACGACGCAGTCGTCTCCGGCGGCGACCCCCAACGAGCGCTTGGCCAGAATCGGGCGCCGGGGGGCACGGAAGATGTTCGACGAGCGTCGCGTTCTTTGAGCAAATTGAGGCTTCCACCCTCGTCGGTCGCCCTGAGGCTGGTGCCTGATGTCCAATCTCAGAGAGCAGTGGGGCGAGAGGAGTAGTCCCGTGCGCCGACTTGGGGCGCTTCGATTCGTTTTGGTGGCCGTAGGCACGATGGTGCCGCTGGCCATGCCGGCCGTGAGGAGTGCGCAAGCCAGCCAGCTCGCGGCCGTTAGGCCGCAGGCCGTTTCGGCCCGGAGCTCCGCCGGCGGCCTGCTTGTTATGGGCCGTGCGTTGGGATTGGCCGGTCTACCGGGCGAGTCACAACCCGGGGCCCAGTCCGCCGCCGAACCACCTCAGGGCGGGTCTGACGGTGACGGCAGCCCGTTGCTGTACTGGGGCGGGCCAGTCATGGGCACCACTGGGGCCACGCGCGAGATCACGGTCCACGTGATCTTCTGGGAGCCGAGCGGTACGCCGTCCTCTGGGGATATCAACACCCAGTTCCCGGGTTTGGAGAGCCTCGTCGAGCAGTACTGGGGCGCCGTTGCACACGACACGACCGCCGGCGACACCTCAAACGTCTACACGGTTGAAAGCGAGTACAGCAGCTCCAGCGTCTCCGGCCCAGTGAAGATCAACTATGCCGGTGCTCTGGTGGATACGGATCCGTTCCCCACCGCGGCGAACCTGACCTGTCCGGCAGGCCCCGCCAGCGGCGTCAACAGCACCTGCTACGACGATCTGGGGATCGGCACCGAGGTCGCCAACTACACAACCACCCGCGGCCTACCGATCGGTACCAGCGACCTGTACATGGTATACGTGGCACCCGATGCCAACAGCTGCATCGACAACGCCGGCACCGAGTGCGGCGCCTCGGAGATCAATCAGTCAAGCGGGGTCTACTGCGCCTATCACTCAAGCATCCTGGAGGGAACGACCCCGGCGGCGGACTTCTCGAACGAGGTTGTGTACGCGAACATGCCGCTCGAGGCCCTGCGCTCGGTCGGTTGCGCGGACAAGAGCGCTCCGTCGCCGAACTCCAACGAGTTCGCCGACGCCGATCTCTCGTTTTCGAGCCGGGAGGCGAACGAGGCGATCAGCGACCCGTTCGGGAGCTCGTGGTTCGACGATCAAGGCCTCGAGAATGGCGACAAGTGTGCCTCCAACTACGGTCCGTCGCAGGGGCTCGCCCCGAACGGCGACGCCTTCAACCAGTCGATCGACGGCGAGGATTACTACACACAGCAGGAGTGGTCAAACGACGACATCAACACCCCGAACGCGGGGTGCATCCAGGGCAGCGTAGGCACCGAACCCGCGGTCCCGCTGCCGGGTGTCGTCAACGTGGACCGCTTCACAGGCACGATCAGTGGTACGGAGCCGGCGAGCGACTTCGGCCACACGGTGACGGTGGCGCTGCTGCGCAACGCGACGACTGTGGCCACCACATCGCCGGCGACGGTCGCCGCAGACGGGACGTGGGGCCCCGTGACGCTGTCCGGCGGTCACGCGGTCGGCGACGACCGGGACACGGTGGAGGTCTGCGACAGCGTCGCTGGCTGCACAGCGGCGTTCAACGGCCAGGGAAGCGCAACGTCGGGCGACCTTCGTGATGGGGCGCTGCCGCTAAGCACGCTGAGCAGCCTAGTGACGCTCTCCAGTACACCGGGGCCTGACACCACGGTGAACGTCACCCCATGCGTCGTCCCGGGGGTGTTGACGATCCACGTCGCGGGAACGCACACGCTGTCCATGCCAATCCCGTCGAACGGAGCGGCGTGCGACACATCGAAGGACACAATCTCGTTCGAGCTGCCGTTCGTCGTTGCCCCGACCGACACGGTCACGGTCAGCGATGTCACTGCCGGACTACACAACGGGGACCTGAACGCCACCGTCCCCGTGGGTGAGGTCGACGCCGCAGGATCCGCGGCGTGTGATGCGGATCTTACGGCGCAGACGGTGTCCTGCACCAACTTGGTACGGGGCGCGATCTATACCCTCATCGACGGTGCGCAGCTCGTCTCAGCCACGGCTGATGGCAGCGGAATGATCTCCAAGCCACTCACCGTCAGGGGCGGCGACTCGGTCGTTCTGACCAACGGCTCAAACGTCGTCCTGACGACGCTGCATGTGGCGACGCTGAGGCTCGACGTCGACGACGCGAGCCCGAGCTACACGGGCGGGACGTGCCAGCCGAACGAGTGGTTCGGGGCCCCGGCGGGGATGCAAGCAGCGCCAGCGCTGGCCGTGTGCCCGTCGTCGGGCCAGGCGGACGGCGTGGTCAACGACGGCTCAGAGGAACAGTTCGACGAGGCGAGCGGTGGCGTGACCTCGCTCGACATCCCATCGGTGGCGGACATGACGCCGCTCAACGGGCAGGAGGTGTTCGGCTCGTTCGTCGCGTTCACGGACGTCGTGATTCCCGATGGCTCCGCCTCCCCCGCGTCCACGACTCTATCGCTGACGCCGTTCGGATCGACCACCGCCGTCTTCACTTCGGGCGACACGAACTCGGAGGGGGGCGCCACCGTCCCCGCGCTCACGCCGGGGCGCTACAACACGACCTGGACAGTGACCGACTCCAACGGCGACACCCATGTTTCGCACGGGATGCTTGCGATCGGGCCCGGGGTGCAGGGATCCCAGGGGCAGCAGGGTCAGCCAGGGTCCCCGGGACAGCAGGGCCAGCAGGGCCCCCAAGGCCCGCAGGGATTGCCTGGGCCGAAGCCCGAGAAAGTCATCTGCACGCTCACAGGCAGGCACCACAACTCGATCAAGTGCCGCATCGTCTTCGCGAAGTCGGCGCACGTTGCCGGACTGCTGCGGGTGAGCCTGTCCCGCGGTGCACACGTGGCTGCGTTCGGGCACGGACAACTGCGGCGCGGATCGGCCACCGTGACCATGCGCGAGCGTCGAGTGCCGACGAGCGGGGCGTGGCGGATCACGCTGTTGGTCTCCCGTACCAACCTGCCGGCGGTCACGGTGGTCTTGGCGCTGCGCGTCAGATAGCGCGGGCCGCGCCCGAGCTTACAGGCGCGCATGCGCCTCCTGGCCCTTCGGGCGAGCGGCCTAGTGATCGTAAGGCCGCCAGCGGGCGGGCGTCGCCGTGCGGGGCCACGATCGCGGGGGCTGAGCGAGACGCGGACCTGCGCGCCGAGCCGTGCCGACGCAGACCGGCGGATACCGCTTCAATGTGCCCCCTGTCCCACGGCGAAAGCGATGACTAAATGACCAGTCCGGTGTTGGAGCGGATGATGAAGCTGCTGATGTGGAGCGTCGCCCACGTCAACGACCGCGTCCTCGAGCTGACCGCTGGCAGCAGGCCCGCAATCCGGTTCATCTTCGCCTTCATGAGCCGGCAGTTCGTGCCATCTGCGGCCGAGGGCTTCGAGGGCTTGATCTGCTACGAACTGCGCCGGCACAACGGAGCCGTCATCGAAGGCTGGACCCTGCGCATTACGGCCTTCGCGGCGAAGGCCTCATTTGGATTCCCGACGGATCCCGCGGTCACGCTCAAGCTCACCGTCGGAGACTTCGTCCGCTTCAGCCTCGGAGCGGTCTCGCCGGTCACCCTTCTCACCGAAGACAGGCTCAAGCTCGATGGTGATCTCACGGTGGCGGCCAAACTCGCGCCGATGTTCGGGCGACCTCTTCCTCAATCCTGATCCAGATCGCCTCGGCGCTCCTCCCTGCCCGACGCATCCACAGTCGTCCGGCAGCGGTCAGCATGAGTCCGCCAACCGTGGCGGCGAGGATAACGGGCAAGCCGAGGCCTAGCGGGCCGATTCCGCTCGCATGAGGTGTCAGCACGACAATCCAGACGAGCCAGGCCAAGCTGCACGCCATCGCTAACCGTGGGTCGTGGAAGAGTCGGAGCAGCCCGTAGGCGGACACGACCGCGAGAACTTCCGGCAGGCTGACGTCGGCGTGGGCGTGGAGCGCCGCAAGCACACAGACCGGCACGAGCCGCAGCAGTCGGCGAGCGTCACGCGGCCGTTTCCGGGGTGAGCACAGCATTACCAACAGGCGCGCGATCGGGACGAGAAGCTTCGGCAGCCACACCGGTTGAGTGTGTAGGCCGAGTGGAGTGAAGGCGGCGATCGCCGCGAGTCCACTGACCGCTGCGATTCGCTCATACCCAATAAGCGCGGCCGCCAGGATTGCGGGGAGGACCACTTCCTGGACAAGCAGCTGGTGATTCGGACCGGCGGTGACCTCCGGTTTCAGGGCGCTGATCAGCCACAGCGCCAAGCAGATCAGCACTGCTTGGCAGGATGAGTCGGCGAGCAGCCTGCGAGTTCCCGCTCGTGCGGAAATCGTCCGGCGCTCACGCAAACCGCCGAACACGAGCGACCCGCTCTCGCGCACGAACGCCCACGTGGATTGCTCACCCGCGTCGAGCAGCATCCCGAGCATCTCCAGTCCCCGCGTCTGGCGCATCGCAGGCGGGTAGGCGCGCAACGCGGTCTGGCCGATCCGCTCGCGGATCACGTGAGCACCGCCTTTGAAGTTGCACGCAATCGGCGGGAGACTGCTTTGGAGGCGTCGGCCAGTCGTGCTGCCTCGTCAGCCAGCAGCGCTCTGCCGGCCGGCGTCAGGGTGTAGTCGCGGCGCTGACGTCCGCCCTCCACGTACGGCTCACCGGCGGTCACCAGCGATTCTGAGAGTGCGCGTTCGAGGAGGGCGTACAGCGTTCCCGTCGAGAGGCGCACCCGCCCCAAGCTCCACGCCGACAATCATACATCGATCATCAACCTGTTGGTAGCCGATATATACTTGACACGCACCCGAGCCGGAGGAGCGGCAGCGCTTGCAAACCCCGACCACGCCGACAAATCACACTCGTCCGCCTTCCCAACGACCTGGCAAGCCGTGGCGCGCCGGTCCTATCACGATCCCTCCACCCACCGCCGCGTCGGCAGCGCGCGAAGGCCAAGAACGGTTCGCCGCCTATGTCGCGCATGAGCTCCGCACGCCGATCGCGCTTCAGCGCGCGGTAGCCGAGACGGCACTCGCCGACCCGCAGGCGGACGTAACCGCGTTGCGCGCGATGGCCGAGGACGTCGTCGCCTCCTGCAAGCAGCAGCAACGTTTGATCGACGCGCTCCTCTACCTCACGCAAACCCAGGACGGACCCGCGCGCCACGAACCGGTCGACCTCGCAGCGATCACACGCCGACTGCTCCAGGCCCACGACCTGAGCCGGTTCGAGACTCTCGTGTCCCTCGAGCCTGCCCAGACCACCGGCGACCCTGCGCTCATCGAGCGACTCGCCGCCAACCTCCTCTCCAACGCGACCCGCTACAACGTCACTCGCGGCCGGATCGAACTGGCCACCCGCACCCAGGCAGAACGTGCCGTTCTATCCATCGCCAATACCGGCAACCGCATCCCCGCCGCCGAGCTCACTCGTCTCTTTCAGCCCTTCCAACGTCTCGCCTCGCAGTCCCCGGCCAGCACTGACGGTGTCGGACTCGGCCTCGCCATCGTCCAAGCCATCGCCGACGCCCACGACGCGATCATCGCAGTCCAAGCCCGACCAGACGGCGGCCTCAAAATCGACGTCAGCTTTCCGAGTCAAGACGAGGGCTGTCGTGCCCGTCCGCTGCGTGAGCGCGTCAGCCATCGCCGTGATTGATTACGTGGCCGCTTGAGGCGACCCCCAGCGCTCTGGCCTCACCTCTGGCGGTCCGCGGTGTCTGCGCGGCTGCGGTTCAGAACCTGACGGGATGCTGGCGACCGTGATCCGGTGGTTAGTTGCACGGCGTCCGCCTCAGCGTCCGAAAAGCGAGCCGACGAACGCGGCGTCGCTGTCGCCGAACAGGTCGGTGCGGATGCCTCGGTCGCCGGCGCCCATGACGCTCACGCCCGGCTGTGCTCCTACCTCACCCATCACGTTGGCGTAGCCGGCGAATGTCGCCCCCCCCATGACCGGCGTGCCGGGTGGCCGGTTGGCCCGACCCATCGTGGGGTCGACCGGCTCGGGTGCGAGCCGCGGCTGGAGGCGGCTCGGGATTGGCGGGACGGCGCGGTCCCGGGAGCGCTCGCGGCCGCCGCCGATCGGTAGGGGATGCCGGTGGGTGGTGGTTGTGCTGCTCATCATTCTCCTCGTGGTTATGGAGGGCTAACTTGCTTGACGCAAGGCAGACTAGCCCAGGATGGCGACTTTTGTCAAGCAAGTCAGCTATGATCGCGTCGTGCTTCAGCGCGACTATCCGGATCAGGTCTGCTCGATCGCCCGTTCGCTCGAGGTCGTCGGCGAGCGCTGGACGCTCCTGATATTGCGCGACGCGGTTCGCGGCATCACGCGGTTCGAGGAATTCCAGGAGAGCCTCGGGATCGCGTCCAACGTCCTCACCAATCGGCTCAGGCTCCTCTGTGACGAGGAGGTGCTCGAGCGTATCCCCGACCCTGAACGCCCGGGCCGCCCCAAGTACGTCCTCACCGCGAAGGGCCGCGAGCTCGGGCCCGCGCTGATCGTCCTCATGAAGTGGGGCGATCGCCACTACCCGACGGCCGGCGGGCCGCCCCGGCTCACGCTGCACGCCGGCTGCGGCGGCACGATCGGCCCAGACCTTCACTGCGACCGATGCGGCAAACACGCCGCGGCCGGCGAGATCGAGCTCCTCCCCGGACCAGGAGCACCCCCCGAACACGTGGCACGCTGACGAGCAGCAGAAGCTCACGCGGGCTACCGCCTATCGCCCTTTTGGAAGTCGGAGCACCGTTCGCTGCGGTTCCGAACCTCGCCGCGCCGGCGCTTGCTTCGCAGTTGCCGCTAGGCTGGCGCGAGATGAGTGGATCGGGCGATGGACTGCGTGGTCGCCTCATGGCCCGTGCGCGCGGAGTGCCGACCGAGCGCCACTGGGAGCGGTCCGCCCTGCTCGAGCCGCGTAACGCGCCACGAGCTCCAGAGCTGATCAGCGACGCGGGTGGACTGCCATTCCATCCAGGCGCTCTGGACGGACCTTTCAAGCCGCTGGACCCCAGCGATCCTGCCGTGGAAATGCTCGCGGCGTGGCTGGAAGGCCGCGGACCAAATCCCCCGCGCAAGACCGAGCAACAGTTGGAGTCGCGCCCGTCGTCATCCGCTTTGGAAGGGTGGAGGCTGATTGCGCGGACCAGGGAGGAGGCCCTGTTCGGATTCGGGATGCCGCCGCACCTGGTGATGGTCGCGGTGCGGAGGGATGCCCGCCGCGGCACCTGGTCGCGCCTGGATAAGACAGCGGGGCGACCGCTGCGTGTGACCCGCGATGGGATCCGTGCCTCCTCCTGGCGGCTGGACCCGACCAACGAGCTGCGGGCAGATGACACGGTCCTGCGAATACTGGTGACCGAGCAGACGTACGCGGGCGGCAAACGCGCCGACGGTCGAGTGCTCGACCCAGACCTCTACGAGGATGAGCGCGAGCTGATCCTGACCATGTTCGTCACGCCGATCGAGGGATTCGTAATGCGCTCACCGAACCCGGAGACACCGGTCCGGGTCGCGCTTTCGCAACCCGTCGGCAGCCGGGAGCTGATCGATGGCGCGGTGTACGAGCCCTCGCGATAGCGCACCGTCGGGCCTAGATCGCTTGATTGCAGCGCAAAGGGGTCGGTGCTAAGGTATTTCCATGGGGGAGTTGGGTCGAGTTGCACGCGACCAGCTGGACCGGGTCGCTGACGCGCGTCTCGCCGCACCGGGCTCGGCCCAGCGGATGCGCCCGGAACGCAACAGCGCGCTCACTTCCGTCGTCAGTCCTCTGGGGTTGTTAGCCATGCAGCGGACTGCCGGGAACCGAGCGGTAGCCTCGATGTTGTCACGCTCGAGCCTGTTAAGAAATGGTGACTTGAGATACCGGTCTCCGCAGACTCGAGCTGAAAGGCTCTTAGAGTTCAAGGTTGGCAGTCGACCCGCGTTCTTCACGAGTTCACCCGCAACCCACGCTGTCTATAGCATCGATGACGTGATATACGGACTTGCGGGAGACTTTGGGGGAGTGAGCATGGGGCCCGATGTCGGCATGCAGGGATATAAATGGGCTGGCGATCCTGTTGGCATCACACCGGGCGAGGCGGAGGCGTTCCACGTTATTGCACAGAACGTGGCGAGCCACATGAAGTACGACCTTCTTAGCAGGAACTGTTTTTCTCCTGTGGTGGCTGCGCTCGCAGACTTAACGAAGCGACGCGAGCCCGATAAGGAATCACACGCGACGCTGGTGCGAATGCAGGAAAAGCTCAGTCGCGAGAATTTCGGGCTTGGACAGGGCCGCAGGAAAGAGGACACAAAGAAGAATCAATAAACCCGCCGAAGGGAACCCGACCGATGCCGACGGTCCGTCTCTTGCTCGGATCAACCTGGCAGCTGAACCGGGTTGAGATCCGAGCGGGCATTGGCAACGAGCACAGCTGAGCGCTCGCCCATTTGGAGCTCTTCGGCTGACTCCCAAGCTCCCAGGCTTGGCCGCTCCCTCAGCCCCGCGCCGGGCCCCACGGGCACGCGGCCTGCGCGCGCTTGAACGCCGGGGATTCGGTGTCGAGCCCGTTGAGGGCGACGGTGTTCCCGCCGTTGGGGAGGAATGTCGGGTCGGGGAAGTTCGGGACACCGTGGGAGCGCATGCACTTCGCGTTCGCGATCGCCGCCAGCCGCTGGCTCTCACTAGCCGGCGATCCCTGCTCGGTGCTGACCGACTGCAGCGGGGCGCACGCCTGATGGGCGGACTGGAAGGCGGGAGATTGCGTGTCGATGCCCGAGAGGTTAAAGCCGTTTGGCCCAGGGTCCGGAAAGTTCGTGACTCCGTGGGCGCGAATGCAGTCTGCAAAAGCGACCGCAGCATTTGGCACGGAACCAGATACGTGATTCGCCTTGCCGGAGGATCCGCAGGCGGCAACCACGAACGCGAGCCCAATCGTGGCGACCATGACCGATGGTTTGCGCGAGCGAGGCATCTGGGGTGCGGACACGGTGTTAGGGCACGCGGGGGTCGGTGTCAAGCCGGGTTATACGCTGATGCGGGTAACGAAGTCATAACGCCGTTATCAGGCTGTTATGCCCAATGGGAGTGTTGGAAGATCACTCTTCGCGCCAACGAGCGACGCGGCAGGTGGAACGATGCTTCCGCTTCCATGCAGCTTGCTATCTACTTCACTCCCCCGGGACCACACTGGATAGCCAGCTCGAAGCAGAAGAGGCTCCGCTGGATCTCATCCCCTTGAACGGACGATTATCGCCAGTCTCCGCGGCCAATGGCTAGACCGTCCGCCGCAAGCTCACCGCCACCAAGGTCGAATTTCTGGGCGGCCAGCCGGTCGGACGGCGCAAGCGAGCGACCTGCAGCCAATTCCGAAGGGGTGCGCGCGCTCGCGCGGGGCTTCGGAGGGGTTGACGACCACGCCGAGGCTTGGCCTGGGCGTCGACATTCCGTCCGTCTGACTGCCGTCGCGTCCAGACGGCTACACGATGAACACAGCTGAGCTCCGATCCGGCCGGGGACCTCCGCCCAGGCCTCGATGACCCCTTGTCCTCACCCGAAAGGGATGAGGCCAAGCCAGTCCGGACACGGCAGGATGCGGCATCGTCACAACCAATGGCGGACACTCCGGACAACACGGGCGCTACGGCCGAAGAGAACCGCCTCCGAGAGGCACGAGCGGGCGTGCCGTGGCGCATCTGGGGACCGTATCTCAGCGAGCGCCAGTGGGGCACCGTCCGCGAGGACTACAGCGAGAGCGGCGATGCTTGGTCCTACCTCGGTCATGACCAAGCGCGATCGCGTGCCTATCGATGGGGTGAGGACGGTCTCGCCGGCATCAGCGATGACAAGCAAACCCTGTGCTTCGCCCTCGCCCTGTGGAACGAGCGCGACCCGATTCTGAAGGAGCGGCTATTCGGCCTGACGAACGTCGAGGGAAACCATGGCGAGGATGTCAAGGAGTACTACTTCTACCTCGACAACCTGCCGACGCACAGCTATCAGCGCTGGCTTTACAAATACCCGCAAACTGAGTATCCATACGCCGATCTCGTGGCCACAAACCGAGGCCGGTCGGCTCAGGAGTGGGAGTATGAGCTGCTCGACACGGGCGTCTTCGACGGCGACCGCTACTTCGACGTGGAGGTCGAGTACGCGAAGGTCGCGCCCGAAGACACGCTGTGCCGCATCACGGTGCACAATCGTGGCCCCGACCGCGCGCCGCTCCATGTCCTGCCCACGCTGTGGTTTCGCAACACCTGGTCGTGGTCGGATGCCGAACCCAAACCACGTATAAGTCGCGTTCCCTCGGCGCATCCCACCGTCCGCGCCGAACATCAGCAGCTCGGCACCCTCTATCTGTATGCCGAGGACGACGCGACCCTGCTTTTCTGCGAGAACGAAACGAACGCGCCACGGATATGGGGCACCGAGGAGACCACCCTCTTCCCCAAGGACGGCATCGGCGACCACCTCCTCCACGGCTCGGACACCGTCAACCCCGGTGAGGAGGGGACGAAGGTTGCGTCCCACGTGCGGCTCGACGTGCCGGCGGGCGCCAGCGCATCCGTCCTCGTGAGGCTCACGC
>Ga0335073_10015344_pt1 | contig 10717 bp, 2 predicted proteins | sample Lox_Sample_22_FD_207093 | JGI IMG/M metagenome (GOLD analysis project Ga0335073, IMG submission 207093) | Soil microbial communities from Loxahatchee National Wildlife Refuge, Florida, United States - Lox_Sample_2.2 | ecosystem: Environmental > Terrestrial > Soil > Wetlands | place: USA: Florida...
GCTGCGCCTGGCCGCGCTGCGGCCGGCCCGCCGCCTGGTGCGACGTGCACCACCTGCAGCACAAGAAAGACGGCGGCAAAACCTCCGTCACCGACTGCGTGCTGCTCTGCCAGTTCCACCACGACGTGTGCATCCACCGCCGCGGCTGGCGGCTCATCCTGCACCCCGACGGCACCACCACCGCCCACGGACCCGACGGGCAGGTGCTGCACAGCCACTCACCGCCGATGCCCCGCGCCGGGTAATCCCGGCCCGCAAGTCACCACACAGGCTGCGGCGCCCTTCGGCCCGGCCTCGATCTGGGCCCCAATTGGGATGTCATCTTCTCTGCCGAAGATAAGCAACTGCGCTCAGCAATCCGCAGCGCGGCTCCGCCAGAACCACCGTTAGGCGCGAAGATTTGCGTCTGTGTCAGGCTTCTACTGAAGGGGCCTATGTTACTGATCCGTGCCGCGTGATTCCGCGTTAACGCCAACGCTCGGATGAGGTCGGACAACTCAGAGGGAGCCGAGAAGCAGGTGAAACTCGATAATTTGAGGGTCTGGGACGGCTTGTGAAGTTAGTCTTCTTGGATGGCTGGAGTCAGGCGTCGTAGAGCGGGGGATGATGAATAGCGCTGACAGGGAACCCGACGTTGTGACGGCACGGCTTCCGAGCGGAATGCCGGTCAGGGTGGCGCTTACGGGGCCGGGCACAGGGGACGGGATGACCAGTGTCGGGCTCCGCGATTTGGATTTGAATGCCGCCTTGGAAACGGTGGGCGAAATCAGCTCGACCGTTGTGGACAAGCTCAAGGCCGCCCGGCCCGCCAAGGCGACGGTAGAGATGAAGTTCGGATTCGAAATCGAAGCGGGCAAACTTACCGCCCTGTGGGTAGGCGGCAAGGGGGAGGCGTCGCTGACGGTGACGCTGGAATGGTCAGAGCGTCATAGCGGGTCCACGGACGGGGATGACTGAGCGCCTAGAGGATCTGCTGCGGGCCTGCACGGTTCAGGTACTCGGGGGGCAGATGTCGGGCGCGGGATTCTTCATAGCGCCGGGCAAGGTCTTGACCTGTTTTCATGTGATCAGAGGCAGCCAGCCACTGTCGGTGCGCTGGGAACGGGACAGGCAGCAGCCAGTTGACCTTCCGGTGCTGCAGCGGGAGTTGGTCCTTGCCGACAAGGGCCTCCTGATCCCGGCTCTGGAAGCTCAGTATCCCGACATCGCGGTGCTCGATGTCGCGGCGCCAGATGATCAGCCGTGCGTGGGGATCGACATGGAGCGGCCCTCGCATGCGGACACATTCCAGGCTTTCGGGTATCCGCAGGAGGGGGGTGCGGTGCAGTTGACTGCCGTCAAGCTGACTTACCGGGGCCCCAAGGGCGTGGAGCCGACCATATACCTGGACCTGGGGATGGACACGATCAAGCCGGGGATGAGCGGGGCGGCGGTGCTGAACTTGCGCTCCGGGGCGGTCTGCGGCGTGGTGGTGGCCAGCAAGCACGCAGCTCACCCTGATGGCGCCCTCGCCATTCCCTGGTCGGCGATCGACATCGATTTGCGCGAGGTGCTGGCTGCGAACAGGGCGTTCCATCTGCGAAACCCGCGATGGCGCACCGCAACGACCGCGGGCCGCACGGTGGGAGAGGCCAGTGACGCCCGCACGCCGATCCTCTCCGCCTCGCCGCGTACCGGGGACGTGGTCGCTGAGCCGTCGCCCCCAGTGGTTCCGGGCATTCCCGCCTACCGCTTGCCGCCGCAGTGGCGGCCGGATAGCGGCCCGTGCCCAGTCAGTGATGCCTACCTGGCCGACCTGGGAGCCTGGCTGTGCCTCGACCGGGGCGCCAGCACCTGTGTAGTCGCAGCACGGTCGGGAACCCGGCTGGCGGACGCGCTGAATCTGGTTGAGCAGGGCCCGATCAAGCATGGCCTTGACCTGGTGCCGGGATTCCCGGAACGGACATGGCATTCGGTACCTGCGAATGTTGGCGAACACGAACTGCGGTCCCTGCAGGCTGATAGGCATGTACCTGGCCTGGTGGTGAGCTGGCCCGTCGGCGTTTACACAGCAAGCCCGCGTGCGGGCCATCCAGCCCGGGCGATCTATGAGCGCATCCGGGAAGCACTCCCGGGTACACCAGTCGTCCTGCTCGTCCAGGCTGAGCAGGCGATGGACGCCATCGCGGCAGCTGCGGAGATCGGCCGAGACCTCCGCTCTACCCGGCGTGGCAGCCCGGTCGACGTGCTGACTCAGGTCCGTCCCGGTGAGCCTGAGCTGTCGCCGCCAGGGCCTGGGCCGGATGGCGAGCCAGTTCTGGTCGCGCGCCGGCTCATGGCCAGCGTGACGGCGCAGCTCCGCATCCGGGCGCTGCCGGTGCCGCCATATGCGGCGGATGGCGCGCCGCTGGGTGCAGATGCCGACCCAGCGAGGGTGGCCGCTGCGGTTATCGAAGCGCTGGAACTGGCCGCGCCCTGGGGGCCGCCCGCTTCGGAGGCGGTGGCCCTCGGCCTGATTCGCGACTATGCCCCCAGGTACTTTCTCGCGCTAGTCAGTCAGCACGCAGCGCACCGTACCGGTCCCGCGCGCTGGGCGTCGCTGTACGCCGCAGCGGAATTCGATGACTACGTGGACGCATGGTTTGACGCGGTGGCGGAAGTCGGCGCACCAGCGCAGGTGCCCCGGCCACTGCGCGACAGCCGGCTCATGGCCGCGGCTCTCCTGGGGCTACTGCGACGGGGAGAGTCCAGCATCGGCCCGTGGCGGGACGCGGCCCGCCACCGTTGCGACGCCGCATGGCGCGTGGCATACCAGGTCGACAACGGCAAGGTGGACGCTAGTTTCTTCCAGGACGCGAGCGCCGAGGTCGGCTTGGCCGCGATCCGCGCCGCTGTCGGCAACCCGCTGCATGCTGATTTGCCCGCACCCGAGGCGTCCGCCGCCTGGTGGGCAGCCGTCGGCCGCAGCCCGCTCACTGAACGCACTATCGCAAGGCTCTCCGCCATGGCCGACCAGGCGCGCCGGGTGGCTGGCTTCACCGCCGATCGTGCGGAACCGGATCCGGCCATTGCCGAACTCTGGGGGCAGATGCGCATGGCTATGCGGCCGCCGCTACCTCGATGGAGAGATGACACATGAGCGAGCTCGCCGACTGGTTCTTCTGCACGACGATGCGGCTGTCTCCTGCCGACACTCACGCGCTACTCGACACGCTCGCCGTGCTGCGCCGTCCGAGGCCGGAATTGCCGGACGTACTGGACGCCGCAACGGCGCTCAGCTCGGCCCCGCCCTGGATCCAGCTCTATGCCCTGCGCCCGCTGCTGACTGCCCACGGACGGCTAGCCGAGCAGACCCGCACGGATGGCGGTGCCGGTGCCGGCGGCCCCGCCGACCCGGACGGCGCCCAGGTTCCTGACGAAGCCGACATCCAGTACGGCGATACCAAACTGGGCCGCAGCATCTGCCAGCTCTGCGACGCGGTGCTGGCGACCACCGACCATCCGCTCTCGGCCCCGCTCAGCGTGCTATTTGCCGCGGTCGTGCGCGACGAGGAAAGCGCTCGTGAAGCGCTCCTCAAGGACATTGCGGCCCCGCTGGCGGATGAGTTCCCGCGCTTCACCGGGACTGTGCATGGCATGCCATATCACGATTTGAACGATCAGATCGTGCCGACCCTGACCGTCATCGCTCTGGGTGAACTAGCCCGCCGCCGACCGCATTCAGCTGCCGGTGACTGGACGGGAGACGCTGCCAGTCCGCTGGTCGTAGCCGCACTGCGCGGTGATCACGGGCGGCTTGCGGTGCTCACCGCCGTGGAGGCCACGGCCAGGGTCGATGCACAGGCACGGGACGAACTCTGGCGAAATGTGTGGCGCGAGGGCCACGGTGCGCCCCAGCTTCAGCCGGACTTGCTTGACGCGCTCGCGCGGCTGTGGTTCGGCCAGCCTGACTCGGATGATCCACCGTCAGTCTCCGCACTGGAAGCGGAGGCAATCACTGGTGATGACCTTGCGCTATGGACCTCGTACCTGCGGCCGGACCGCGAGGCTACGACCGAGTTCTATTCCCTGCTCACTGGCCATACCAATGGCTTCTGGTCGGCCATGGCCGCCGTGCTCTGGCAGTCAACGCTGTGGTCGCTTGCCGCTGAGGTCGACCCCGTCGACACGACCATCCGGCTGGCAAGGTGGTGGCAGGCTCCCCGCTCTGTGCCACCAGGACAGCCGCTGCTCGTCCACGTCGGCCAGTCCAGGACCCGGGCCGCCGAGCACCTGAATAGTCTCCGGCAGTTGCGACCCATGCGGGGCGCGAAGGTCGCCGTCGATGAGGCGCCGATCACTGAGACGACTCCGGATGCCGGGTCGGCTGTGTGCTCGCCATGGGTGGAGCGCTGGCACGATGGCTGGAACCACGGGCGCAAGGACCAGCCTGCCTTCACGTTCCCGCGCAGCGGTCACGCCGAGCCCTTGATCCGCCTGCTCGCCGCCGCCTCGACCTCCGCGTCGCTGCTTGCGGAGCTCCCCCAGCCGGCGGCCGAGGGAGCTTACGATCACCTGATCGCGCTCCTATTCCATGCCCTGGACGTGCTGCGCGACCAGGCCGAGCTGCTGACCGCCCTGGAGCAGGGAGACTACGTGGGCGAGCACTGGCTTGGCCATGCCCTTGCCTCGTACGTCTGGCACGTCCACGAAGTCGTGATGGACGCAGGGTCCGGCGGATCTGAGCGACTCCATCCGCAGGTCATCGCCGACTTCGGCATCCGGGTGCTAGAAGACAGCACGTCCGCCGACCTTGACCAGCACGAACAAGCCGCCCGGCTCGCCCGTCAGGCTGTCGGCGCGATTTCGACCATCTGGATCCGCCGCGCCTGGGTAGCCTCCAGCGAGGGAGAAAGGGACGGCGGCGCCCGCTGGTTCGCTGGCGATCCGCCATCCGCGCTGCGCGTGCTGCTGGCGACGGTGGATCGGCTGAGCCTGCTCGACACCCAGGTCCGGCACCTCAAGCGGCAGGAAGCGCAGCGGCGCGTGCAGATTGACAGGCAGCGCAAACAGGATCGGATGGCCGGAAATTCATCGCCCCGCCCGTCGGGTTATGGCGTCCCGCTGACCAAAGGGATCTGGGCGCACCCCGACTTGATGCCCGCGGCTCAGCTCCTCCGCGAGATTTACCCAGATGACTGGCCGGAGCCTGTCGGCGCGCGCTGGCCGCAGCTCGACATCGACTGGTCGCGTCAGCGCCGCCAGCTAGACCAGCGCTTTCAGTCACTGCTGAGGCTGGCCGACGGCGACCTGAACGCGGTTCAGGAGAACACTGTCCGCACCGAGCGGCTCTTGCTCTCGCCCCGGTACCCGCTGGAGATATGGCGCGAGTCGTCACCCAGTCTTGTGCAGTGGACGCGCATCGATAGCGCCCCGATAGTGATGCGCGCGCTGCGGCTGGACGCCTTGCTGCGAGAGCCGGCGGCGATGGCCACCGATGAGTACCGCGAATGGATCGAGGACTGGCTGGACGGCCTGTACGCGGTATCCGGCGGCCAGCAGTTGCCGCTGGACGTGCGCACGCTCATGATCCGGCTTCTCGGCCCGGGGGAGGCGGTACCCGCCGACGCGGTGTACGAGCAGCGGCTCGGTGCCGTGTACGAGGCGACGATCGATGCCATCCTCGAATTTGGCTGGGGCACACCACGGTACATCGGGGAGTTGCTCGAACGGCTGGCCGGGCCGCTCCCGGTACACCAGGAAGGTGCGACCCGGACGCGCCTGCGCGCGCTCGAGACCATCTACCGGCAACGCCAGTACCGGCGGTCGGAACCGCAACTCCGCAGCGCGAACGCGGTGCGACGTCGTCGGGCGGCCGCGGAGAACCTCGACCACGCCATCCGCCGGTACCTGTGGGCCATCGCGAGGCCGGCTGATGAGGCGGGGGAACTGATCCCGCTTCGGGAGCGCGTCCAGGATCGGTGGGAGCACGTGCAGTTCCGGCCCGGGCTGCGGGCGAGGCGTACGCCACTGGGTGACCGGAGGCACGACCGCGGGGAGCGAGTACCAGACATGCTCGTAGCCGCATCAGTCACTGACCGGTTTCACGCCAGAGAGGTTTCCTATCTGCTCGACGTGGCGACCGATGGAATCCAGAGCGCCTCCGGCGAAACCGAGCGGCTGCACGACTTGTTTCCCAGCGCGGATTACCAGCGGCGAGCGCTCGACAGCATCGCCCGGTCGGGCGGGACCGCGCTCGCCGTTGTCGCCGGGGTGGAAGACACTCGCGTCTGGCTTAATGCTGGACTAGGCGACCTGCTGCCGTTCGACCCGCCTCCGGGTGATCCCCCGCTGGCGCCCGGTGACGTGACGGCGGTCCGGTTGAACGGGGCACCCGCCGTAGTGACCGGCACCCGCCAGCTGCTACGCCCTCAGCCCACGCCCGGGGAGGTCCGCAGCGCGACGGTGATGGCCGGCATGCCCTGGCTGGATGTCTGGGTCGACGGCATCGGACACAACGTCTACCCCACCGGCGACGGGACAGTGGCTGAAGCGGTCCGCAGGCTGTGGGATCCCGACCTATCCCGGGCATTCACGCCATCGGATCCGGGATGGCGGCGTGTCCTTGTCCGCTGGGACGCCGAGTTCGGCCACTGGCTGCCGGTAGAACGCCACCTCAGCGAGCTGATCGTCGATGAGCCGGACCCGCAGGGCCGCATCAGGCTGGTACACGCGGGTGGTGACCACTTCATCACTCGCCCAGGCTGGCTCTACCGGCTCGTCGTGAGCGACTGGCAAGACCCGGAGGCGGTTGCCCAGTTGCTGCGCGATCAGCCGCCGGGTCATGTGCTTGAGGTGGCGCTGGCTACCGCGAGCGTCCCCCGCCTCGAACTAGCGGGGCATGATGACCAGAACCTGCGCTGGCTTCGGCTGTTCAACGACGCGGAGCATGAGTTCACCGTGGCTACCCGGCGTCCGGAGGGCGGATACACCCTGCAGGTGGATCCCCCGGCAGGATTCCCTGACACCGTTACCGTCCGGGGGGCTGAAGGCGGCGAGCAGCGAGCGTACGTCATCACGAGCCCGTGGAACGACCACCAGGCCCGCCAGGGGGAAGTGTCGGTAACGCTCGTGCCTGTGCGCGGCGTCGACCGGCCGCTGGAACCGTCACTCGAGCGATTTGAGGACCTGTATACCGTGGAGCGGGGCCGGGTGCTGTCCCTCACCCAGTTTTTCTCCACCAGCGTTGACAACGCCGTGGTGTGGGCGAATACATCGTCGGAGCTGGCGGTGCGGCTGGAAACTGATTCGCTCACCCTGCACGACCCCCACCTCATCCACAGATCCGCGCGCTGGTTCGTTCGAGGGCGAAGCGCCGAAGTGGTGCGCGTCTACAGTCCGTCAGCGCCTGGCCAGGCAGGGCCTCCCATGCCTGATGCCGACTTCCTCGAGCGCGTGCACACGATCGGAGTTGATCAGACGGAGTTGGCGCCGGTTCTCGCCGCAGCCACGGAAATGCACGGTGTCGTGGTCGCCCGGGCGTCAGCGCCCGGCGCTAGCGGAGAAACCACGCGGTACGGGACCTGGTGCCGCTTCGCCGGTCAGGTCCACCACGTAGAACTCGACCAGGAGTCCTTTGGCAGCACCTACGCGCAGCTCGTGGGGCAGACTTTCACCGGCACCAGAGCGGGGCCGGGCGCCTGGACATTCCGGTTCGTCCGGCGCGAGATCACGGTCCGCGCGCTGTTTGAGGTACGCGACGCGACCGACGACGACGGGCAGGGCGAATTCGTCGGCTCTGATGGCATCAGCGACTTCTATCAGCAGCGCTCCCGGCCGGTGCTGGTACGCCGTCCGACCGCCGGCGGAGATTCGATAAGCCGGCTCAACGTGGCGGGCGGCGACGTCACGCTCATCGACCGCCGCCGGATCAGCAGCCGCATGGTCGCCGTCCGCACCCGCGATGGCAGGCGAGTGCTGTTCGGCACGACTTCCTTCGCCGACGACGTAACCACTGCCCGGGCTGATGGCGCGAAGCTGCGGGTCACGACTCCTCGATTCGACGGCACGCCAGCCCTTGTGCACGTGCGCCGGACTTTTGCGCTGAGCGCCGTCTCGGCGACCGGTGCCCGCCGCACCAGGCAGATCGACCATGCCGGCAGATGGCAGCGCTTCCTCGCCTCCGGCGAGGAGCACTTGACCGGGGCGATCGCCGGCGCCTATATCGAAGTCGCGGGAGGGCTGCGCCCGCCGGGACCGGACGGCCGTCTGACGGCACGCCTGCCGCTGCTCCCCGGAGAGGAACCGGCCGTAGCGGGGGTGAAGTACCGGAGCAGCGACGCCCGGGTACGGCTTGTCCCGCAAGGCGACGGGTATGTCGCGTCATTCCAGACCGCCGTGCCCAAGAGCGTGCACGAGTTCATGCAGCGGATGAACCAGAACCTCACCGGCGTCCAGCGGCCGCTCGCTGAGGGGCTCTACTACGTTGGGCCGCCCACAGCCGAACTAGGCGCCCACGTCTTTGAATGGGGGTATGGCTGGACAGTCGCCGTGCCGCCCGGTCAGTTGCGCATAGAAGGTTCCGCCGAGCCAACGGGATTGCCGGCACTCTTCCACGGCGATCAGATCCAGGCCGTATCGTTCGTCCACGGCCAAGACGGCGAGCCGGTCATGGTGATCGAACGCCGGGCCATTCGCCAGCGCTACGTCACGCGAGTCGTCCAAGAGGGCACGCAGGACTACCTCCACCTAGTCGACATCGAGGTCAGCGCGGCGGCCGGGACATTGCGGGTTCTTCGTGCCCAGGCTGGCCGCCAGCGAAGCAGTGACGAGCCATTCCGCAGCGCCGAATGGGTACCGTTCGCTGCCTCGCTGGATGAGAAAAGTGTCGAGCTGATACTCCAGCGATTGCGCGACGCGGGCGAGCTGGGCCTGGTCCGAAGGCGGATCCTTGCCCGGTTCAACACCACTCGGGCAATCTCAACCGGCGGCCGCGAGCGGGAGTTCGGCGCGATCGGGGAAGGCGAGCAGAGGCTACGAGAGAACGACAGGGTCTTTCTCACGGCCAGAGACATCGACGAGACCAGCAACGAACTGACGTTGATCTTTGGCGTCCCTGACGCGATGAACGCCGACGATCTGGTTGTCCGGGTCAATCGCCGGGACTTCTCGTTCCGCCAGGACACCCTGGCCCGCTTGCTCGGCCGCGGTCTCGACCTCAAGTCTGGCGGCGTGGTGATGCTGGTCAGGACCCTGTCGGTGAACAGCCGCGGGGTCTGGCGGGGATCCACCAGGGATGCCCCCCCACGGCGGCAGGAAACACTCATCAGTTACCTGGCCAGCCGCGGCGGCGCCTGCTATGCGATCCTGGGCCGGACCCGTGACGGTGTCCGGCTGGAAATCGCGCCCGGCGTTATCTACTCAGCGACAGGTATCAGCAGTAGTGAATGGGCCGACCCGGGCGCCGTGGTCCGCCTCGTGCTTGACGGGAAGCAGCGGGTTGTGATGAGCACCGCGCTGTCGGCCGACCGCTCGTACGTACCCAAAGACGGGCGTCCGGCAGTCGTCTTGCCCAAATCGACGCTGTTGCGGAACGATCCTGCCGACCGGCACGGACCCATGCGCAGGGGTTTCACCGTCTCTGGCTTGTCAGATGTGGAAGCGTCGCCGTCTAACAGGGCCGGCCTTCCGGTACTCGCCACACCTCATCCGAAGATTTGCATGATCCGGCAGATGCCCGACGGGCAGTGCTTCCTTCGGCTGCCTCGTCCAGGGGAAGCGAGCATGGGCAGGCTCGCCAGTACCGATCTGGCCGTTCCCGCCACGATACGGATGCGGCCACTGCCGGGACAGGCACGGAGTAAGGACGACGAGATCCAGGTCCCATGGGCGCGCATGTCATTCCGCAACACCACCGCTCGTGAAGTAGCTAAGGCCTGCCTCGAGTACGAGTGGCGGCACCATGACCGGGTGACGGGTCATATCCGCGACGAAAAGCTGGTCCGGCACCCGCTCTCTCCCGGGACCGTGTGGAGAGAGGGCGTCTTCTTCGACCACGACGATGGGTGGACGCTGCGGTACGCAGCCGGCCGGCTGACTGCCTTCGGCTTCCCGGCCAGCTCTTTGATCGAGGAGATCGGCAGCGGTCGCATGCTGCCGGTAGCCGGCGTAAGCGTGGACGGGGGCGGTGTCTGGGTCGAGCTGGGTCCCGGCCGGGTCGCTGAAGTCCGCGGTGCCCTGGTCACCGCGGATGGACAGCTGTCGCTCGCCGATCTCAACTGGCGGGCTTTCGCCAGCGGCGATCAGATAGGCCTTCGCCCGGCCCGCGCCGAGTATGCCGCCGGAGACTGGGACGTCGGCCCTGGCCACCTGATCCTTACCCGCTGGCGCCCGTCGGTGACCGCCGCCATGCCGCACGGCGACGATAACGCGCGGATCCTGCTGCCGGTCAGAGGCGCGGGTACGAACGGCGGGGGGCTCTATCTAGGCGAGGGCCACTGGCGGATGACGTATCCGCTGGCGCTGTCATCCATCTCCGACTACACGGATGCCGCAGCGGTCTGGCTCAGCAAGCGGAACGACATCAGGGCAGCGGCGGACTCTCCGCCACGTCCGGGTGACACCGTCCTGCTCGGCGTTACCCAGGACGGCCAGTTGTACGTTGACGGCCTGACCGGCATCGACGTACGCCTCGCGCCGCCGGCGAAAGACAAGTGGCCGGGATACAAGTGGCTGCACCGTGCTCTCACCGAGCAATCCG
>Ga0335073_10015345_pt1 | contig 10716 bp, 7 predicted proteins | sample Lox_Sample_22_FD_207093 | JGI IMG/M metagenome (GOLD analysis project Ga0335073, IMG submission 207093) | Soil microbial communities from Loxahatchee National Wildlife Refuge, Florida, United States - Lox_Sample_2.2 | ecosystem: Environmental > Terrestrial > Soil > Wetlands | place: USA: Florida...
GCGGTGGCCCGACGGCGCACTGGCGCTGATCGACGGCGCGATCGCCGCCGCGCGCGGCGCCGAGCCGGCGGTCGTCAGCATCGAGGGCGAGGCCGGCTACGGCAAGAGCGCGCTGCTGCGCGAGCTCACCCGCCGGCTCGACGGATTCCACCTGCTGCGCGCCGCGGGCGAGGAGAGCGCGCAGGACGATCACCTGCAGTTGCTGCGGGACTGGGATGCCGTGCCCGAGGGTGCCCCGGCACCGCGGCACTCCCTGCAGGCCGCCCGCATGATCGGCGACGTCGTCGACCGCCTGCAGCTCACCGGGCCGGTCGCGCTCCTGGTCGACGACCTGCAGTGGATCGACCCCGACTCGGCCGGCGCGCTCGCCGCGCTGGTGCAGCGCGCCGCGGGCGACCGGCTTCTCGTCGCCACCGCGTCCCGGCCGCTGGAACGGCGTCACGCCGCCTGGCATCGCGTCGTCGATGCCGAGGGGCGCGTCATCCGGCTCGACGGGTTGGACGCCGCGGCCGTCGCCGAGCTCGTCGGCGCGCTGGCGCCAGACGCCCCGCCGCCGCTCGCGGAGCGGCTGCGCGAGTACACCGCCGGCAATCCGCTGCATATCCGGGCCCTGCTGCGAGAGCACCCGGCGCCGGAGCTGGCCGCACTCGCCGCGCGCGGCGAGCTGCCGGCACCGGCGGACCTCACCGCCCGGATGGATGCCCGCGTCGCACAGCTGGACCCCGACGCCGCTGGGCTGTTGCACGCGCTTGCCGTGCTCGGCGACGCGTGGAGCGACGTCGGCGCCGCGGCGGCCATCGGCGGGGTGCGGGACGCGGATGCCGCGCTGGCCGTGCTCCGCAGCGAGGGGCTGGTCCGGATCGACCGGGCCGCCGCGGTCCCGCGGGCCAGGATCTTCCACGCCGTCGTCCGCGCGGCGGTGTACGACGGGATCCCGCTCGTGCAGCGCCGTCACCTGCATGGCGCGGCCGCCGCGCGGCTGCCCGCCGCAGGCGACCGCCTGCTGCACCGGGTCGCGGCGTCCGCCGCACCCGACGAGGGGATCGCCCGGGACCTCGAGGCGCACGCCGACGTACTGCACGAGCAGGAGCAGTACCGCGAGTCCGCGCGATTCCTGCGGCACGCGGCGCAGGCCTCCGCCGACCCGCGGGAAGCGGAGCGGCGCTCACTCGACGCCACCTTCGAAGCGATACTCGCGCACGATCTCGACGACGCGGCACATGTGGCGGCGGGCGCGGAGGAGAGCCCGCAGCGGCGGGTGGTGGCGGCGGAACTGCTCGCCGTCACCAAGGACTGGGTGCGGGCCGCGCGGCTGCTCGAACCGCTCACTGACGACTCCATCGCCGCGATGTCTCCGCGCAACGCTTACCGGGCGCGGGTGCTGCGCGGCTGGACGATCGTCGCCACCGGCCGCGACCCGCGAACGGCGCTGCCCGATCTCGAGGCCGCGCGCGCGTCGGCCGTGCAGGATCCCGCGATGCGGGGTGCCCTCACCTTCGGATACGGCCAGGCCCAGGCAGCGCTCACCGGAGCCGGCGACCTGTGGGGCTTCGAGTCCGAGCGCGGCACCGACCGGGCCGCGCTCGCCGGCTCGCCCGCCGGGCTGGTGCGGCTGTCGTGGCGCGGATCGGTGTACGCCCTGACGGGGATGAGCCGGGAGGCGATCGATGACCTGTCGCTCGTCGCGGCCAGGATCGGCGACGGCACGATCGGCTTCGGCGACGGGGTCATGCACTCGCTGCTCGGCTTCGCCCAGTGGATCGCCGGCGAATGGCGCCGCGCCTCGATCAGCATCGAGCTGCCGCTCGTTTCGCCGCTTGGCGGGCCGCATCCGGTCGCCCTCGCCGTGACACCGCTCGCCGCGGTCGTGGCGGGCAAGCCGATCGGCGCCGTGATCGCGCGCAGCCGCGCGGCGCGGATCGCGGCGCCGCTGCCCGCCGCGCTGCACTGCGGAGACATGGCCGAGGTCGCCGCGCTCGCCTTCGCGGGCACCGACGCTGAGCGGCGGAGCTGGCGCGCCGAGCGCATCGCCGACTTCGGCGACCCGCTGGCCCGCGCGGAGGGCGCGATCCCGTATCTGTGGCTCCTGACGACGGGCATCGGTGCCGCATGGGCGGGTGACTCGGCCGCAGCCCTCGAGTGCGCCGACCGCCTCGCCGCGCTCGAGGGAGGCCGCTGGCGCGAGCAGGCCGCCGCCTGGCTGCGGGCTCTCGCCGCCGGCGTGCGCGGCGAGGCGAACGCCGCCGCGCTGCTCGCGGTGGGTGAGCTTCCCGGCATCGCCTCGTTCGAAGCGCTGCTGCGGGCGGATGCCGCGACCGCCGCGACTGCCGAGACCCATCCAGCCGCCGAGCGGGCGCGCGCGGTGGCCGAAGCTGCCCTCAGGGATCTCGGCGCGGGCGCGTACGCGGCGCGCCTGCTGCCCGCGACCGCGGCGGCGGCTCCGGCCGCCGACCCGCTGGCGGCACTGTCGGACCGGGAGCGCGACGTCGTGACGCTGCTGCTGGAAGGCCTCAGCTACGCGCAGATCGCGCGCGAGCTGTACGTGACCCGCAGCACGGTCGCGTTCCACCTGTCCAATGCCTACGCGAAGACGGGCACGACATCGCGGCATCAGCTGGTCCAGCTAGTGCGCGCCGGCTGAGCACGCGCCGGCCCGCTATTTCTGGCAGTTCGGGCACCAGAACCTGAGCCGTTCCTGTCCAGGCGGCCCCTGCTCGTTCCTCTTGATGATGGTGCCGCAGCGCCGGCAAGGCCGCCCCGCCCGCCCGTACACCCAGCTCTCCCGCCCGCGCCTGGCGTCCCCCGTCGTCACGTGTCCCAGCCGTTCCTTGTTCGCGTCGAGGAGCCGGTGCCCGAGTTCCACCACGGCGGTCAGGTCCTCAATGTCGCCGGCCGGCCGTGCCGGATCGACCCCGCGCAAGAACAGCGTTTCCGCCAGGTAGACAGTCCCGAAGCCGGCGACGTTGCGCTGGTCGAGCAGCGCCTCGCCGATCGGGCGGCCGGCGTCCGCGCTGAGGCGGCGGACCGCCTCGGCGGCCTGCGACGCGTCCCAGCCCGCGCCGAGCAGGTCGGGGCCGAGGTGGCCGGTTACCTGCTGTTCCCGCGCGGTCCGCAGGATCTCGGTGACGCCGAGCTGGTAGCCGACGGCCTGCCATTCCGCGTTGGCCAGCACGACCCGCACCTGGTGGGCGTTCTGCCGCGGCGGTCCGGCGGCCGCGGGGCGGATCCGCCAGGAGCCCTCCATCTTCAGGTGGGTGTGTACGGTCAGGCCGTTCCCGACGCGGATGAGCAGGTGCTTGCCCTGAGAGACGGCCTCCGTGACTGTCTGCCCCCGGAGGTCGGCGGTGGCGTACCTGGGCACCCGGAAGTCGCTGCGGGTCAGCACCCGTCCCGCTAGCGCCTCGTGCAGGCGCCGGGCGGTGTTCCAGACGACATCACCTTCGGGCACCCCTCAAGCATGCCTGTCACGGGGGAGTGCGCCGCACATGCGGACGGGTCGCCGAGCTAGCGGCGGCCTGGGTATCCGCCGGTGCCGTAGCCGCCGGTACCGTATCCGCCTGCGCCATAGCCGCCCGTGCCGTACCCACCGTTGCCTCGGGCGGCAGGGCGCGGAGCCCGGTACCTCTCATCGTCCTGCTCGTACCCGGGCCTGGCCGGGTGGGGCTGGCTCGGGTACGGGTGGGACGCGCCCGCCCCGCGGTCGTACGGGTGCTGGCCGGACTGCTGGCCGCCCTGGCCCTGGCCCTGGCTCGGGTAGCGGCCGGTGGCCGCCTGCGGGTCGGCTGGGTACTGCGGCATGCTGAACGTCTGGGTCTGCTCGTTCAGCGCCACGTCCCGCCGCTCGTCGGGGACCTGCGCCCGGCGGGCCGCGACGCGGTAGGAGCGGCCGTCGGTGTCGACGAGGGCCGACCGCGACCACGCCTTGCTGGTGAGCGGGTCGTCATCGGCGCCCCGGCGGGGGCGGCCCTGGTTCCTCGCGTCGTGGTCGGTGGCGTCCTGGCTCCACACGCCCTGGCCGTTGTCCTGGGCGTAGGGGTCCTGGGGCCGGGCACCGTGCCGGGGCTCCGGGTAGCCGCTGGCGGTCACCCGGTCCATCCGCTCGGTGCGCTCACCCCAGTCGGGGCGCTCGGGCGGACGGCTGGCGGCGCGCTGGCCGTTCGGCTGGAAGCTCGGCTGCGCCAGCCCGGCGGCCGGGCGCGCGGCCGACGCCGCGTGTGCCGGGACGGCCGGAGGGGCCGAGTGCATCTGGGGCATCGCGGGCGCCGGGGTCGGGCCGGTGGCCGACCTGGGCATCGGCCCGGACGACCGCGCCATGGGGCCCGAGTTGGCGCCGTTCGCGCCGCCAGGGCCAGGGCGGCCCTGAGCCGTGCCGTTAGGCAGGTAGCCGTTCTGCCCGGCCGCGGAGGCGGCGGGGGCCAGCCCTGGCGGCGGCCCGAGGCGGCCCGATCCGGATCGCTGCTCGCCCGCCATGCGCGGCTCGCCGGCGACGCGCGGGTCACCGGGCAGCGGCCGGTCGGCGGTCAGCCGCGACTCGCTGGCGCTGGCGCCGCCACCGCCGTGCCGGGCCGCGCCGGAAGGGCGGCCCATCGGGCGCCCGTCGGCCGCCTGCGCGGGGTCGCCGTCCATCACGTCGTTTGAGTTGAACGGCCGGTCGGCCGCGACCGACGCCCAGTAGTCCTCGTCGGACACCTCGTCGTCCGGCCAGATGTCGGGGGACCGGTCGCGCCGTCCCAGCCGCAGCCGGCGTTCGCCGCGCTCAGGACGGTCGCCGCGGTCACGGCGCCTGCGGCCGCCGCCGCGCTCGGGGCGGTCGCCCCGCTCGGCGTCGTCATCGTCCGTCAGGTCATAGCCGCCTGTCGCGTACTCGGGGCCGCCAGGCTGGTAACCGCCCGGGTATCCGCCCGCCGGACCGCCGCGGGCCCGCTGCGGGCCTGCGCCCTGGTCGTCGTAGCCGTAGCCGTCGTCCCTGGACCCGCGGACGCCGGAACGCTCACCGGGCCTCGTGCCCGCGGCCCACCGGCCCTTGATGCCCTCGGGGGAGAAGTACTCGTCGGGGGACCAGGCGTCGTCGTCATCCTGGTAGGCATCGGGGGCGTAACCGTAGTCGTCGTACTCGGAGTCCGCTCTCTGCCTGTCGGCGGCTTTGCCGCCGCGCTTATCAGGTTGGGAGTTCTTACGACTCAGAAACGACATTCCACACCACCCGGGCAGATAACAGCCTTACGGCGGCGCTAGCTAGGCGCGCGCGGCCATCGACGCGAGCCTGCCCCCTAATCGCGAGCGCCCTTCTACACGGCACTGGTCCTGATGATTCTTACCGACATTCAGTTCTGATGTCTGCCAAACGGCGAAGTTTCCCGTGCAAGAGCGCAAAAGTGGATGCTTTGCGCGAAAGCGTCCTACGATGTCGCGCTAGCCGGGAGCCTGCCGCGGCCGATCGTGGCGGCCGCGATGGCCCGCCACGTGGCTTCGAGCGGAGCGCCGTCGTGCAGGTTCAGCACTGTGTTGAGAGCGTACACCGTGAACCTGTAGTCATGGCTGGAACTCCCGGGACACGGCGCGTCGTAGCCGACGCTGCCCGCGCTATTGCGCGCCTGCAGCGCGCCAGGCGGCAACTGCCCCTCGAGCAGGGCCGACGTGGCCGGGCCGATGTTGAACACGATCCAGTAGATGTACGGCGTGATCGGCGCGTCCGCGTCGTCGAAGACGACGGCGATGCTCTTGGTGCCCTGCGGGGTGCCCGCCCAGCTGAGCGGCGGATTGGCCGCCCGCGGGTTCGCGCAGGTGTAGCGCTGCGGCATGACGCTCCTGTCGAACGCGCCGCTGTTGATCGTCATCACGGTCGGGCCGGTGATCGTGATGTTGGAGCTGAACAACCCGCATCCGGCCAGCGGCAGCGCGCAGCAGATCGCGACGACGGCCACTGCCAGCCGCCGCATGCGCTTCGCGAGCCAGACCACGCGTCACCTCCGCGCCCGATCTTAGGGCCTGATCTCGCCGAGCGTGGCGATCGCGGCGGTCAGGTGCTCAGGCGGCAGCGTGAACGCGAGCCGCAGGTGCGCCCTGCTGCCGTCCGCGACGCTCAGCAGCCGTCCGGGAACGAGCGCGACGCCGCGCCGCAAGGCGGCCTGCGCGAACGCGTCCGAGTCCAGTTCGTCAGGCAGCCGGGCCCAGATCGTCAGCCCGCCCGACGGCGGGGTCCACGTCCAGCCGGGCAGCGCGGCGCGCAGTGCCGCGGCGGCCGCGTCGTACCGCGGCCGGAGCCAGCCGGCCCGCCACTTGACGATCTCGTCGTGCCGATCCGTCACCAGGGCGGCGGCCAGGCCCTGCTGGTAGGCGGTGCTGCCCAGGTCGGCCGCCGCCTTGGCGGCTGCGAGCCGGTCGGCGACCCCGGCCGGGGCCCGCACCCAGCCGACGCGCAGCCCGCCCCAGTAGAGCTTGGACAGCGAGCCCACCGTCACGATGTTCGGCGCGTCAGGCTCGAGCGAGGCGAGCGGTGGCGGCACCGCGCTGTCGGACAGCGGCAGTTCGGCGAGCGTCAGGTCGTCGACGAACGTGACGTCGGGATGCCGCCGCGCCAGGGCCGCCACCGCGTCCCGTGCTCCGCCGGACAGCACCGAGCCAACCGGGTTCTGGTGCGTCGGGATCAGGTAGACGAGCGAGGGAGCGTGCGCGGTGATCGCGGCGGCGAGCCGCGGGACGTCCCCTGGCGGCACCCCGACCAGCCGCGCGCCCGACCGGTGCAGCGCGTCGAGCACTCCGGGGAAGGTCGGGTCCTCGGTCACCACCGCCCGCCCGGCACCCGCCTCGCAGCGGACCAGCAGGTCGAGCGCCTGCTGGCCGCCGGTCGTGACGATGATCTGCGCCGGGTCCGCGGGCACGCCGTGCCGCGCGGCGAGCAGGTCCGCGATGGCGGCTCGCAGCGCGGGCAGCCCGTACGGGAGGTAGCCGGTACCCGCGGTGAGCGCCCGCCGCGCGGCGGCCGGCAGCACCGACGCGGGATCGTCGAGCGCGGCGGCGACCTGCGGCGCGCACTGTACCGTGGCCAGGGTCAGGTCGAACGACACCGCGGACGCCTCGAGCATCCCGGTGAAGAACCCGTTGGCGCGGTGCGCCGCCGCCGGCGTGACGCGGTGCGGCACGATTCTGGTGCCTGAGCCCTGGCGGCTTTCCGCCATCCCGTCGTCGCGCAGCAGCTGGTAGGCCAGCGCCACCGTGTTACGGCTGACAGCGAGTACCCCGGCCAGCTCGCGTTCCGGCGGCAGCTGGGTGCCTGGCGGCAGCGAGCCGGTGTCGGCCAGCCGCCCGATCCGGCTGGCGAGCAGCCGGTACAGCGGCCCGTCGGCGGCCGACCAGCGGCCGAGCACGTCCGCCAGGGCGGCCCCGCTGATCCGGGTCAGCGGGACATTGATTGGCACTATCACAATAAGGCCAATCATGCCACGGTGATCGTCGTGACCGTCGTCAACGGGTCAGGCGCGGCCATGCTCGCCGGCTTGTCGGCCCGTGCCGGGCGGCTGGACGGGCTGCCCGTCTGACGCGCCGCGAAGGTGGGGCTGGCCGGCGGAGCAGCAGGGGGTCCGATAATGGATGGGTGGCCTCTACTGCGCAAGCGACGGACGACGGCGGCACCGTAGCCGCCCGTCAGGTCTTCACGTCGCGCCTGAAGAACCGGCCGCTCGTCGACAGCGACGGGCTGATCATCGGGCGGGTCAGTGACGTCGTCCTGCTGTCCCAGGTCGGGAACGAGCCGCCCCGCGCGCTGGGGCTCGTGGTGGCGCTGCGCCGACGATCCATCTTCGTCGGGTTCGGGCGGATCGGGGAGCTGTCCCTCGACGGGGCGCACCTGCTCGGCGGCACGGTCGACCTGGACCCGTTCACCCAGCGGACCGGGGAGATCATGGCGTCGGGGCTGTACGGACGGCACGCCGCGGGCGGAGTCGTCGCTGACGTCGCGATCGTCCGCAACGAACCGCGGACCGGCTGGGAGGTCAGCGCGGTCGCCATCAAGCGCGGCGGCACGGTGCTGCGCGGCCGCAGCCCGGACGTCGTGCCCTGGCAGGACGCCAAGGAGCTGTTCGACGCCGGGCCCCTCGCGGAACAGCTCACCAGCCTGCGTGAGATGGAGCCAGCCGATCTGGCCGTCGCGGTGGGCCAGATGCCCGCGGCCAGGCGTGGCCAGCTCGCCGCGGCCCTCGACGACGAGGAGCTGGCCGACCTGCTCGAGGAACTGCCCGAACAGGACCAGGTCCGGCTGCTCGACAGCCTCGAGCTGGAGCGCAGCGCGGACGTGGTCGAGGAGATGCAGCCCGACGACGCCGCGGACCTGCTCGCCGAGATGCCCCCGGAGCAGCGGGAACGGCTGCTGCTCGCGATGCGCGCCGTACAGGCCGACGAGCTGCGCCGGCTGCTGCGGTACGACGCGAAGACGGCGGGCGGCCTGATGACCTCCCAGCCGCTTGTCTTCACGCCGGACACGCCGGTGGCCGAGGTGCTCGCTCAGGTCAGGGACAAGGACAAGCCCGCCACCCTGGCCGCCCAGGTCTACGTGTGCGAGCCGCCCTCAGCGACGCCGACGGGACGGTACCTGGGCAGCGTGGGCTTCCAGCGGCTGCTGCGCCGCGCGCCGGCGGTCTCGATCGGCGAGTGCGTCGAAGCGCGAATCTTCGTCCGGCCGGAAATGCCGGAGCGGGAACTGGCCGCCCGGCTGGCGGCATACAACCTGATCGGCGTGGCAGTGTGTGACTCCGACGGCAGGCTGCTCGGGGCCGTCACCGTTGACGACGTGCTCGACCGGCTGCTGCCGGCGGACTGGCGGGCAGGAGGGACCGAGACACGATGACACGGTTCAGCCCGCGCCGCCTCAGCGAGCGCAGCGACCTGTCGGTGCCGCGCGGCGCGGCACCGATGGGCGCCAGGTACGACGCGGACGCGTTCGGCCGGTTTTCTGAGGCGATTGCGCGGTTCCTCGGCACCGGCCGGTTCCTGTTCGGCCAGACGGTGTTGGTGATTGGCTGGATCATCCTCAACGTGATCGCCGGCATCCACCACTGGGACCCGTATCCGTTCATCCTGCTGAACCTGGCCTTCTCCACGCAGGCCGCTTACGCGGCACCGCTGATCCTGCTCGCGCAGAACCGGCAGGACGACAGGGACCGGGCCAACATCGAGCGTGACCGCGAGGTGGCGGCGCGAACGCAGGCCGACACCGAGTACCTGGCGCGCGAGCTCGCCGCCGTCCGGCTCGCACTCGCCGACGTGGTCACCAACAGGGACCTCGAGGACATGACGGCTAAGCTGGCCAAGATGATCGCCGACCGGCAGTTCCCCGACGGGGACTCCTTCCCGGAGTCCCGGTCAGATGGCGAATCGTGAGCTAGTCGTTCTCGGCACGGCGAGCCAGGCGCCAACAAGGACCCGCAACCACAACGGCTACTTCCTGCGCTGGGACGACGAGGGCCTGCTGTTCGACCCCGGGGAGGGGACCCAGCGCCAGATGCTGTACGCGGGGGTCACCGCGAGCCAGGTCACCCGCGTGTGCGTCACGCACTTCCACGGCGACCACTGCCTTGGCCTGCCCGGCGTGCTGCAGCGGATGTCCCTGGACCGGGTCGCGCACCCGGTCCGGGCGTACTACCCGGCGGTGGACGCCGAAGTGTTCTGGCGGCTGCGGCACGCGTCGCTGTTCCACGACAGGCTCACGCTGGTAGAGCATCCAGTGGACGGCGACGGCGTGGTGGCGGACTGGACGGACGGGGCGGCCAGCGACGGCTTCCGCCTGGAGACGCGGGCCCTGTCGCACCTGGTGCCCGCCATCGGCTACCGGCTGGTCGAGCCGGACGGGCGGCGGATGCTGCGTGACGAGCTCGCCGCCCGCGGCATCGCCGGTCGCGACGTCGGCCGCCTGCGGCAGGCGGGCCGCCTCGAGACAGACGGCGGGGTGGTCACGCTGGAAGAGGTCAGCGTCCCACGACGCGGCCAGCGCTTCGCGTTCATCATGGACACCCGGCTGTGCGACGCGGCGTTCGGGCTGGCGGACGGCGCGGACATGCTCGTATGCGAGTCGACGTTCGCCGACGCGGACGCCGCGCTGGCCCGCGACTACGGACACCTCACGGCCAGGCAGGCGGGAGAGATCGCCGCGGCGGCCGGTGCCCGCCTGCTGGTGCTGACCCACTTCTCGCAGCGCTACGAGACGGGCCCGCCGCAGCGGCTCAGGGACGAGGCCGCGGCGGCGTTCGGCGGCGACATCGCGCTGGCCGCGGACCTGGACAGGATCCCGGTCCCGAAGCGCCTGCCCTGACAGCGCCTGCCCTGACAATAGAGCTATGCGAGCCGACGACGCCGGCGATCTCCTCGCCGGTTACGTGACCGGGCCCGCGGCCGCGACCGAGGCGACCGCGGTGGCGCTGGCGCGGGCGGACGCGGCCCGCGCTGTCGTGCTCGTCGAGGGGATCAGCGACCAGATCGCCGTCGAGACGCTCGCCGGCCGGCGCGGCAGGGACCTGGCGGCCGAGGGCATCGTGGTGCTGCCCGTCGGCGGCGCCCACGGCGTCGCCCGCTACCTGCACCGGTTCGGCCCCGAAGGGACCGGCGCGCGGCTCGCCGGGCTCTGCGACGCGGGCGAGGCGCACATCGTCAGGCGCGCCCTCGCCACGGCTGGCCTGGCGGGATCTGGGTTCTTCGTCTGCACGGAAGACCTGGAGGACGAGCTCA
>Ga0335073_10015346_pt1 | contig 10716 bp, 7 predicted proteins | sample Lox_Sample_22_FD_207093 | JGI IMG/M metagenome (GOLD analysis project Ga0335073, IMG submission 207093) | Soil microbial communities from Loxahatchee National Wildlife Refuge, Florida, United States - Lox_Sample_2.2 | ecosystem: Environmental > Terrestrial > Soil > Wetlands | place: USA: Florida...
GCGCGAACTCGCATATCACCCGGTTGCTGATCACGCTATTCGAGTCGCGGTTCGATCCGGCGAAGGAGGCGGGCGAAGCGGAGCGGAGCGAGGCGATCGCGGAGGAGATCGCCGGCGCCCTGGACGGCGTGGCAAGCCTGGACGAGGACCGGATTCTGCGCTCTTATCTGGGCCTTATCACCGCCACACTGCGGACGAACTACTACAGCACCGCTTCAGCTGATGTTTCCTACCTGGTCTTCAAGCTGGACGCGCAGCAGGTTCCGGACCTCCCGGCGCCGCGCCCGCAGTTTGAGATTTTCGTCTACTCGCCCCGGTTCGAGGGCGTGCACCTGCGGTTCGCCCGGGTCGCACGCGGCGGGCTGCGCTGGTCGGACCGTCGCGAGGACTTCCGCACCGAGATCCTTGGCCTCGCCAAAGCGCAGGAGGTCAAGAACTCGGTCATCGTGCCGTCGGGCGCCAAGGGCGGGTTCGTCTGCAAGCAGCTGCCCGACCCCGCCGACCGCGAGGCTTACCAGCAGGAAGTGCTGGCCTGCTACCGGATGTTCATATCCGGGCTGCTGGACGTCACCGACAACCTCGTCGCAGGTCAGGTAGTGCCGCCGGCGCAGGTGGTGCGGCACGACGCAGACGACCCGTACCTGGTGGTCGCAGCCGACAAGGGCACCGCCACGTTCTCCGACACCGCGAACGAAATCGCCATGAACCGCGGGTTCTGGCTCGGCGACGCGTTTGCCTCCGGCGGCTCTGAGGGCTACGACCACAAGAAGATGGGCATCACCGCGCGCGGTGCGTGGGAGTCGGTGAAGTTCCACTTCCGGACCCGCGGCGTGGATGTGGACTCCGATGACTTCACCGTGGTCGGCATCGGCGACATGTCCGGTGACGTGTTCGGCAACGGCATGCTGCTGTCGCGGCACATCAAGCTGGTCGCGGCCTTCGACCACCGGCACGTGTTCCTGGATCCGGATCCCGACCCGGCGGTGAGCTTCGCCGAGCGGAAGCGCCTGTTCGAGCTACCGCGGTCGTCGTGGGCTGACTACAACCCGGCGCTGATCTCTACCGGCGGCGGGGTCTGGCCGCGGTCGGCGAAGTCGGTCCAGCTGTCCCCGCAAGTCCGCGCCGTGCTCGGTATCGGCGAGGGCGATCTCGCGCTGCCGCCGGACGCGCTGATCTCGGCGATCCTGAGGGCTCCGGTCGACTTGCTGTGGAACGGCGGCATCGGCACCTACGTCAAGGCCTCCAACCAGGCCAACGCTGACGTGGGCGACCGGTCGAATGACGCAGTCCGGGTGGATGCAGCCGCGCTGCGGGCCAAGGTGGTCGGCGAGGGCGGCAACCTCGGCCTCACCCAGGAGGCCAGGATCGAGTACGCGCTGGCCGGCGGGCTGGTGTGCACCGACTTCATTGACAACACCGCTGGCGTCGACACTTCCGACCACGAGGTCAACATCAAGATCCTGCTGGATCGCGAGGTGCTGGCCGGCAACCTGACCCGTGCGGGCCGGAACGAGCTTTTGCAGCAGATGACCGACGAGGTCGCTGATCAGGTGCTCGAGCACAACTACCAGCAGAACCGAACGCTGGCTGCGTCCTGGGCGCAGTCCGCGCAGATGTTGCACGTGCATGCCCGGTACATCCGCAAGCTCGAGCGGGACGGCAAGATCCGGCGGCGGCTCGACGTGCTGCCGAACGACCGTGAGATCGCCGAGCGCAGGTCGGCCGGGACCGGGCTGGTCATTCCCGAGTTCTGCGTGCTGCTCGCGCACACGAAGATCGACACGACGCAGCAGTTGCTGGCGTCCTCGCTGCCGGACGATCCTTACCTGCGGCGCGTGCTGGTCGACTACTTCCCGACTCCGCTGCGGCAGAAGTATTCGGGCGGCATGGGCCAGCACCGGCTGCACCGAGAGATCATCACGACCTCGGTGGTCAATGACATGGTCGACCGGTCCGGCATCACCTTCGCCTTCCGGCTCAACGAGGAGACGGGCGCCTCGGTCCCGGAGATCACTGCCGCCTGGCTGGTCTCCCGCGCCGTGTTCGACATGCCAGGGTTCTGGGCGCAGGTCGAAGCCCTGGACGGGAAGGTCGACACCGGCGTGCAGATCCTGGCCGCGCTGGAGGGCCGGAAGCTCACCGAACGGACTGCCCGGTGGCTGCTGAACTTCCGCCGGCCGCCGTTCGATGTCCGGGCCACTATCGATTTCTTCGCGGCCGGAGTGCTGACCGTAGCGGCCGGACTGCCCAAGCTGCTGGCGGGCCGGGACCTGGCTGGCTTCGGTGAGCGGCGGGAGATCTACGTGGCTCGTGGCGTGCCAGGCGACCTGGCCGACCGGATAGCCGGGATGGTGCCCGCCTATTCGGCTTTCGACATCGTGGACATCGCGCACGGCACCGGCCGGTCAGTTGAGGAGACCGCCGAGGTCTATTTCGACCTTGCCGACCGGTTGCAGATCGCCCGCCTGCGGGACATGATCACCGCGCTGCCGCGCGATGACCGGTGGAACACCATGGCTCGCGGTGCCATCAGGGATGACCTGTACACCGCGCACGCGGCACTGGCCAGGGACGTGCTGAGCGTCACCGGGCCGGGCAGCCCGGAGCAGCGACTGGCCGCCTGGGTGCAGCGCAATGACTCCGCGGTCCGCCGGGCCAACCAGACGCTGACCGAGATCTGGGAGAGCAACGCGTTCACCGTCGCTACCCTGTCCGTCGCCGTGCGTGCCGTGCGCACGCTGGTGACCACGAGCACGCTGCCTACCTGAGCGCGACCTGAACCGCCGGAATCCGCACTGGCTGGCGCTTCAGTCAGCCTCTGGAACGGCTGGTTTCGCCGGCTCGCGTAGGCTGCATGCATGCCAACCGACCCCGCGAGCGAGATGTCAGAGCTGATGGCGACGCTCGCCAGCGTGGAGGCTGTCCTCGACCCTGATGCCATGCGCAAGGAGGCAGACAGCCTTCGCGACCGTTCGGCCGACCCAAGCCTGTGGGAGGACCAGGAACAGGCGCAGGAAGTGACCAGGCGGCTGTCCTACCTGGACGGCGAACTGGCCAGGCTGGAAGCTCTGCACACCAGGCTGGACGATACCGCTGTCATGTTCGAGCTTGCCGAGAGCGAGAATGACGAACCCACCAGGGAGGAAGGACAGCGGGAGCTTGCGGCGCTGCGCAAGGAGATCGACCAGCTCGAGATCAGGACCCTGCTGAGCGGCGAGTACGACGCCCGCGAGGCGCTGATTAGCATCAACGCCGGAGCCGGCGGAGCCGACGCGGCGGACTGGACCGAGGGCCTGCAGCGGATCTACCTGCGCTGGGCTGAACGCCACGGCTACCCGACAGAGGTCTACGACACCTCGTACGCGGAAGAGGCCGGGATCAAGTCCACGACGTTCGCGATCAAGGCGCCGTACGCCTACGGAACCCTGCGCGGCGAGCACGGCACGCACCGGATGGTGCGGATCTCCAAGTACGACAACCAGGGCCGCCGCCAGACGTCGTTTGCCATGGTGGACGTGCTCCCGGTGGTCCAGCAGGTCGACCACATCGACATTCCGGAAGACGAGATGCGGATTGATGTGTTCCGCTCAAGCGGCCCCGGTGGCCAGGGCGTGAACACGACCGATTCGGCCGTCCGGATCACCCATCTGCCGACCGGGATCGTGGTGTCCTGCCAGAACGAGCGCAGCCAGATCCAGAACAAGGCCACGGCCATGGCGGTCCTGCAGTCCAAGCTGCTGGAACGAAAGCGGGAAGAGCAGGCGGCCAAGCTCAACGAGCTTCGCGGCGATGGCGGCCGGAGCTGGGGCACACAGATCCGTAACTACGTGCTTCACCCGTACCAGAACATCAAGGACGTTCGGACGGGCTACGAGACCGGCAATACGGCCGCGGTGATGGACGGCGAGATCGACGACTTCATCGAAGCCGAGATCCGCTGGCTGCGCACGCAGGGCCTGTAAGCCAGGAGCCGGGCCCAGGGCTAAAAGCCCTGGCCAGGCGCCAGGGATGGCAAGCCGTAGATGGCACCTGGGCGGCCTGTTACGCGCCACGCGGTTCGCCCGCCTGACGTGCCAGCCAGCCCTGCCCGGCCAGGCCTAGTGCAAGTGCATGGCGGCTACCGTCAGCAAGGCCAGGACGAGCAGGACAGCGAAAATCAGCTGCACGCTCATGCCGTGGCTGTGGTGGTGGACGTGCGCGCGGGCTTCACGGCAGGTCGGACAGCGACCCTCCGCTACCGGCCCAGCACACTGGGCGCAGATCAGGTGCTCGCAGCTCATCCCGCTCCTACCGGGCATACCGGTCGCTCGGCCACTTCGACGATGTTGGACCTTCCACGCCAGTTTCCCCCCTAGACTGGCCCGAGGCCAAACCGGGGCGGGTTATCTCCCGGAATGCCGCTACCCAGTATCCCGTCTACACCGTGCGATGGGCCAGTGATCCACTTCGATAACGTCACCAAGACGTACGCGAATCAGGGCCGGCCGGCCCTCGAGAACGTGAGCCTGGATGTTGAGAAGGGCGAGTTCGTCTTCCTGGTCGGTCCGTCCGGTTCGGGTAAGTCGACGTTCCTTCGGCTGGTCCTGAAGGAAGAGCGGCCGACTTCGGGCCGGATCCATGTCGCCGGCCGGGACCTGGCCCGCCTGACTAACTGGAAAGTGCCACAGCTGCGCCGCCGGATCGGTTGCGTGTTCCAGGACTTCCGGCTGCTGCCCAACAAGAACGTCTATCAGAACATCGCCTTCGCGCTTGAGGTCATCGGCAAGCCGCGCCGGTTCATCAAGAAGGTAGTGCCCGAGGTCATCGACCTCGTGGGCCTGGAGGGCAAGCGGGACCGCATGCCGGATGAACTGTCTGGTGGCGAGCAGCAGCGCGTCGCCATGGCCCGGGCGTTCGTCAACCGGCCGATGATCCTGCTGGCGGACGAGCCCACCGGGAACATTGACCCGGCGACCTCCATCGGCATCATGAAGGTGCTGGACCGGATCAACCGCACCGGTACCACGGTCGTCATGGCTACTCACGACGCCGCGATCGTTGACTCCATGCGGAAGCGGGTCATCGAGCTTGAGTACGGCAAGGTCGTGCGCGACCAGTCTCGCGGGGTCTACGGTCAGGCCTACTGACCGCCCCGAGAACAGTTACACAGAGGACTCAGCGACATGCGTGCCCAGTTTGTCTTCCATGAGGTGTGGATTGGCCTGCGCCGAAATCTGACGATGACGGTGGCCCTGATCGTCGTGGTGGCGATCAGCCTCTCCTTGCTGGGCACGGGGCTGCTGTTCGTGAAGCAGGTCGACAACACCAGGCAGTTCTGGCAGAGCCGGGTCCAGCTGTCGGTATACCTGTGCACCAGCTCCTCGCTCGGCGGCACCTGCACCAGCAACGGCCCCGTCACTCCGGCCGAGATCAAGAACATCCGGACCGAGCTGGAGGACACGCACGACATCCTCAGCCTCCAGTACGTCTCGCAGCAGCAGGCTTACCAGCAGTTCCGGCAGGAGTTCGCGGACGACGAGCCGATCGTCAGGTATACCTCGCAGGGCCAGATCCCCAGCTCCTTCGAGATCAGGCTCAAGAACACCGAGGCCGATGCGGCCGCGGTGACCGCCGTGATGAACGGCGCGCCAGGAGTGTCGGGGGTTATCGACGACGCCTCGATCCTGGATCAGTTCTACGGCCTGCTGGACGGCGCGAGGAACGCAGTCGTCGTGATCGCCATCTTCCTGCTGGTTGCTGCGATCTTGCTGGTCGCGAACACGATCCGGCTGTCGGCCTTCAACCGGCGCCGGGAGACGTCGATCATGCGCCTGGTAGGTGCCTCGAACTTCTACGTGCAGTTGCCGTTCCTGGTCGAGGGGATGATCGCTGGACTGATCGGCTGGCTCGTAGCGACCGGCCTGCTCATCGGCGCCAAGTCGCTCTTGCTGAGCAGCCTGCACAGCGTCTTCCCCGTCGGCGTGCAGCTCAGGACGGCTGACTTGGTGGAGGTCATCATTGTGGCGATGATCACCGGTTTGCTCATCTGCGGCAGCACTTCGTTCCTTACGCTCAGGCGCTACCTGCGGGTCTGACAGTGGGTAGAGGAGAGAAGTGGCAGCGGAGCAGGGCAAGAAGATCATTGCCAGCAACCGGCGGGCTCGCCATGAGTACGCGATCGAAGACGTCGTGGAGGCCGGGCTGGTGCTGACCGGCACGGAAGTGAAGTCGTTGCGGGCGGGCCGGGCGACACTCACGGACGGGTACGGTCTGATCACCGACAGTGAAGCCTGGCTGCATGGCGTGCATATTCCTGAGTACACGCAGGGGACCTGGACGAACCATGAGCCACGGCGTACCCGTAAGCTGCTGCTGCATCGCAAGGAGATTGACAGGCTTGCTAGCTCGATCAGGGAACGAGGTCTGACACTCGTGCCGCTGTCCTTGTACTTCAAGGATGGGAAAGCCAAGATCGAGCTAGGGCTGGCGCGAGGCAAGCGAACCTACGACAAGCGACACGAGCTTGCCAAGCGGGACGCAGCCCGGGAAGTCGAGCGTGAGCTGCGACGGCGGAGATAGAAGCGTGACATCGGATGCCGCACCGCCTCGCAGCCGCACCCCGCGCGGCGGAGCGCATCGTGCTCCGCGGACTGCCCCGAACGTGCGTGGACTCCGGCCCGGCAACGCCCCGGACCCGGTCGGCAAGACCAGGCCGGGAAGCGGTGACTCCGGGTCCGGAGGCGGCAGGATCAAAGCGGCGTGGGCGAATAAGCGTTCCAGGGCGATGATCGCCCGGGTGTCCGCGGCGGTTGTCCTGGCCGCCCTCGTCGGCGTCGGAATAGCACGGCCCGGCGTGCCGTCCGCTGAGCCGACCGTCACCCAGTTCCTGCTTGCCTGGGAGTCCAGGCATTACCTGCAGGCGGCGGAGCTGACCAACGGGAAACCGAAGATGGTGGCGACCGAGCTCGCGAACGCCTACGAGCGACTGGATGCCGCTGACGTCGACCTGACCATGCAGGGCGTCAGCCAGCATGGCAAGACAGCTGAGGCTAGGTTCGGCGTCGCGATCGACCTCGGCGCGAGCGGCCTCACCTGGTCTTACCAGAACCGGTTCAGCTTGACCGACGGCGGCCACGGCTGGCGGGTGCAGTGGAGCCCGTCGGTCATCGTGCCGGGGATGGCCAACGGTGAGCAGCTCGCCGTCGTCAGCAGCTGGGACCCGCGATCCCAGCTCCTGGACTCCGCTGGTAACTCGCTGGCCTTGCTGTCAAAGGTGTACAAGGTCGGCGTAATCCCTGGACGGCTGAAGAACGCAGAGCTGACGGCCAAGGATCTTGCCAGTGTCACGAAGATCCCCGAGGACCAGATCGAAGGCCAGATGGATCAGGGCTTGTCGGCTGCGTTCCTGCCGTTGCTGACGCTGTCCCCAGCCACCTACTCGGAGATGGGCGCCAAGCTGAGCAGAATTCCTGGCCTTCTGATCAAGCAGCAACGGGAGCGGCTGTTCGACAGCATCGCCCCTGACGTGGTGGGCACCGTCGGCACGGAAACGGCGAGGTTGCTGCGGGTCAACGGGGAGCAGTACCGGCCGGGAACGACGGTCGGCTTGTCCGGGCTGCAGCAAGCGTTCCAGGGGCAGCTCATCGGTACTCCGGAAACCGAGGTGATTCTCCAGCGGTCGGGGCTCGCGACGGTGCGGCTGAAGAAGTGGCCAGGCTCGGCCGGCAAGGCGGTGCACACCACGCTGAATTCGGCTGTGCAGATCGCTGCAGATAACGCCCTCCCTCGGCAAACCTCCTCGGCGATCGTGGCGGTCCAGGCCGGCACCGGCAAGATCCTTGCAGTCGCCAGTCGCACTCCTGGCGGCATGCCGGGCATCAGCCCGCTGGCCGGAGCCTACAAACCTGGTCAGGCCTTCACGATCATCTCAACGGCCGCGATCTTGTCAGCGGAGCAGTTGCCGCCCGACCACCCGGTCCCGTGTCCGGCTAGCAATCCGACGGACGGGCGGACTTTCAGAAACGATCCTCCGGTGCCCGGCCCCGGAGCGAAGTTCTCCTTCCGGAGCGATTTCGCGTATGCGTGCTCCACGGCGTTTGCGGGCGGTCTAGCCCAGCTGCTCAGCGCTAGCGACCTGCTCAAGGCGAGCCAGGAGTTCGGGGTCGGTGGCTGGCAGCTTCCGCGCAGCAAGTACTTTGCCGGGCAGGTTGCCAGACCCGCGAATTCCGGCATCCTGGCCGAGGACGTGATCGGCTCCGGTGGCGTCCGGGTGAGCCCGCTTGGGATGGCCCTGGCGGCCGCGGTGGTCGACTCCGGCCATTGGCACGCGCCCTCACTGGTCACTGATCAGGCCGACCCGAGCACAACGCCGCGCGCGACCGCCAGCCCGCAGGTGCTGGCTGAGCTGCGGTCCCTGATGCGGACAGCCGCAACCACCGGGTCAAACGCAGTCGCTGACGTTGGCGGGGACGTCTACGGCCAGGTCGGCAGTGCTCCGTATGGCTCCGGGCACTGGCTGCTCAACTGGTTCGTTGGCTACCGCCAGGGGGTGGCGTTCGCCGTGGTCGAGCTCAGCAAGTCGGTGCCTAAGTCGGCCGCCGCTCTTGCTGGCAGCTTCCTGCATAACCTTCAGGCTGGCGGCTGACTTCCTGCCGCCGGGCCGTAGTACAACGTCCTGACCTGCATCGCAGCGGCTTTATCCGCCAGAACGTCCGCGAGAGATCCTGACCAGTTCATTAATACTCTTTTGATTACTCCGAGCAACCAATGCCTACCTCAGCGGCGTCTTTCCTAGTGACTGGGGTGCCGCTTGGGGGGTTGCGGCCCAGTCGTCGTGATGGGAACCGGGCCTCATCTCGGGGGAGGCCCGGGCCATTAGGACCGGCCCCGACCCTGCCGGTCAGGCCCCCGTGGATGCACTTTCGGCCACCGCCAGCATCCGCGGGGGCATCTCATCACCTTCCGATGGATGCCCGATGGGTGCCGCGCTCTGCGGACAGCCCGTCGGGCATTCTTTTCTGATACCGGGCGATACCCGATAGAACAGCCCATTAAGTCGTTAGACGCGGCTGGTTACGATCGGGTAACATGACTCGGTACAACTCAACAGGGGGTGACTGGCTTCGACTTCGGTAGTTGATCCAGGGGAAGCGGGTCGAGGACGGCGGACATAACCTCGTTAACACTGTGACCGCAAACGAATAAGTGCCAACTCAACGCGCACTCGCCTCGCCCTCGCGGCCTAACAACCGCTAGAGCGCTATGAGGCTGTCAGCCCGGGAGTTCCTCCGGCCCGGTGTCTGGCATCAGCTAGGAGGATTTACCGTCTGGTCCGGTCGCGGGACTAGTCGGGACAGCTAACAGCGACTGAGCCCGTCGGCAGCTTGCCTGCGTGACTGCCGGGGCTGAGAAATACACAGCAGGCTGCACCCGGAGAAGCCCTGGTGATGTACTGAAGGACGCGGGTTCGATTCCCGCCACCTCCACGTTTGCAATGTTCGCTGGCCTTCGGCCAGCTTCCCCCTGGGCAGTATCTGCCCAGGGGGGCGACCCCCTGGAACCCCCGCGCGGGTCCCTGTTCGATGAACGCCGGGGCTAACTTCCCAGCGGGCCGCCCCGGCGTTGGAGCGCACGGCGCAGCCATCTCACTCCGCCGGTCGGGCCGATGACAAAGGCCACTGTGACCACGACGATCCCGGTGAACCGCGCCCATGAGTCGTTATAAGCAGCCTCCGCGTCGAGGGAAATCAAGACCAGCAGGCAGAGCGCAAAGATCAGATAGCCAGCCCAGGTCCCGGTGGGCTTCGGCCGCGGCGCCTCGGACGAGTCTGAGTTAGCTCCCGGAGAACCCGCACCGCTCATGGCGTGCATCGTACACATGTCAGCCCTGCGGAACTATGCCCGAAGCGGCCGGCCAGCAGTGCTTGAAATCCGACGATCGGGGCCCGTCGCGCCAAGCGGCGGGCCCCGATCGGAATTGTCCGGCGGTTACTTCTTCAGTGCTGCCGAGATCCCGGTCGTGGCAGCCCCTGCGGTGACAGTGACGAAAGTCGCCGCCTTTCCCGTCGGCTTGTCCCGCCACCACTGCGTCTGGTATCCGGAGGCGCCGCAGCCCGAGCTGAACTCCACCCGGTACCGGCCGGCCGGCAGGGTGGCGACCGAGTAGCTGCCCGCGCTGCTGGTCACCGAGTACACCGGAACGGAGCCCGTCGCAGTCGCCGCCACGCAAACTCCGGCTAGCGGCTTACCGCCCTGACCCGTGACGCTGCCGCTGATTGACCCGTCGTTGGCCAGCGTGACGGTCGACAACGTGGTCGTGCCACCGACGGTCACCGTTACCGGCGTCGCCGTGATTTCGCTGGCTTCGCCCAGGTACCACTGCGGCGCCAGACCGGGTTCGCTGAAGCTGCAACCCGGGTCGCCGACGAAGACGCGGTACTGGCCCGGCGGCAGGCTGGTGATGCTGTATGTGCCGTCAAGGCCAACGGAGCTGGCGTTGTAAGCGTCGCCGTTAGTCTCGTAGGCCTCGACGCACGCCCCGGCCGCGCCAGCGTCGGCTGGAGGCGGGGTGACCAGTATCCTCCCGCTGATGGTGGCGCCTAGCACTGCGGCGGTCTTGACTCCGCTTGTCCGGCCGGGTGCCGTCACGTCGACGAGTTGCGGAAGCACCTCAGCGGCCAGGGCGTTGGAGCCGTTCCCGCACGGTGCTACCTCTAGTTCGTAGACTCCGGTGTTCAG
>Ga0335073_10015347_pt1 | contig 10716 bp, 9 predicted proteins | sample Lox_Sample_22_FD_207093 | JGI IMG/M metagenome (GOLD analysis project Ga0335073, IMG submission 207093) | Soil microbial communities from Loxahatchee National Wildlife Refuge, Florida, United States - Lox_Sample_2.2 | ecosystem: Environmental > Terrestrial > Soil > Wetlands | place: USA: Florida...
CACGCGGCGCCGATCATTGCGCCATGTCGTCGTACAGGTCGCGCCAATCCGGATTGTCGCGCTCAATCAACTCGATCTTCCAGGCCCGGCGCCATTTCTTGACCTGCTTTTCGCGGGCGATCGCAAGTGGCATCGTCTCATGGAACTCGGCATAGACCAGACGATGAACGGCATAGCGCTTGGTGAATCCATCAGCGGCGTCGGTCTTATGTTCCCAGATCCGACGGACCACGTCGCTGGTTGTGCCGATATAAAGCGTGCCGTTCGGTTTGCTCGCGAGGATGTAAACACAGGGTCGTCTCATTGCCCAATCATGCCACGCCGAGCCGCGGTCCCTGCGGCGTCAGGAGGAGCGCTTCGGCCGCGGGCCGGCGAACGCAGTGACGACGCCATGCAGGGTGCGCAGCTCCTGCTCGGTGCAGTTGGCGCGCTGGAACAGGTTGCGCAGGTTGCGCACCATGCTTGGCCGCTTCTCCTCGTTGCGCATGAAGCCGGTGCGGTCGAGCTCCTCTTCCAGATGCTCGAAGAAGCGGATGAGCTGCTCTTTCGTGGCCGGCTTCGAATGACCGGTGACGAACGCCTCGGGCGCGCTCTGATCCTCCGCGGTGAACCACTCATAGCCGACGAGCAGCACGGCCTGCGCCAGGTTGAGCGACGAAAAGGCGGGATTGAGCGGCACGGTCAGTACCGTGTCGGCAAGCGCGATATGCTCGTTCAAGAGCCCGGTCCGCTCCGGCCCGAACAAGATGCCGCACGCATCGCCCGCCGACATGAGCCCGCGGATTTCGGCCGCGGCCGCGCGCGGCGTCAGGACGCGCTTCACCATGTAGCGGTCGCGCGCGGTGGTGGCATAGACGCGCTGAAGATCGGCGATCGCTGCCTCCACATCGCCATAAAGCCGCGCGCGATCGAGCACGAGATCGGCTCCGCTCGCCGCCGCGACGGCCTTGTCGCTGGGCCAGCCGTCGCGCGGCTTGACCAGCCGAAGATCGGTCAGGCCGGCATTGTACATGGCGCGCGCCGCCGTCCCGATATTCTCGCCGAGCTGCGGTTCGACCAGGATGATCGCCGGCCCGCCAGAATGCGGCTCGCGCGAACGGTTCGTGCCGGCCATGGCCCTTATGCGCGCCTTCCGGCGCGGAACAGCTTGTAGGTCAGGCTGTCGTGAAGCGCGTTGTACGAGGCGTCGATCACGTTGGTCGACACGCCGATGGTCGACCAGATGTCGCCGCCTTCGTCCGTCGTCTCGATCATGACGCGCGTGACGGCGCCGGTGCCGTCCTGCGGCGTCAGGATGCGCACCTTGTAGTCGGTAAGGCGGATACGGTCGAGCTCGGGAAACGAGTTGATGAGCGCCTGGCGCAAGGCGGCGTCGAGCGCGTTGACCGGGCCATTGCCCTCGGCGACCGTCATCACCTGCTTGCCGCCGACATGGACCTTGATGGTGGCCTCGCTCAAGGTGATGAGCTCGCCCCTGGCGTTCCAGCGCCGCTCGTCGAGCACGCGGAAGCTTTGCAGCTTGAAATATTCCGGCACCGTGTCGAGCGTGCGCCGCGCCAGAAGCTCGAAGCTCGCCTCGGCGCCATCATAGGCATAGCCCGCGAACTCGCGCGTCTTCACCTCGTCGAGAAGCGTCTGGAGCCGCGGATGATCGGGCGCCACCGCGATATCGAGCTCGCGCAGCCGCGCCAGAAGATTGGCTCGGCCCGCCTGGTCCGACACGACGATGTGCCGCTGATTCCCGACCACGGCCGGGTCGACATGCTCGTAAGAGCGCGGGTCCTTCTCGACCGCCGAGACGTGAAGTCCGCCTTTATGCGCGAAGGCCGACTGGCCGACATAGGGCGCGTGGCGGTCGGGAGGCCGGTTCAAGCGCTCGTCGAGCAGGCGCGAGATGTGCGTCAACCGCGCCATCCCCTGCTCGCCCACGCCGGTCGCATAGCCAAGCTTCAGCACGAGGTTCGGGATGAGCGTGACGAGGTTCGCGTTGCCGCATCGCTCGCCGAGCCCGTTGAGCGTGCCCTGGATCTGCCGCGCGCCCGCGCGCACGGCGGCAAGCGAATTGGCGACGGCGTTGCCGGTGTCGTCGTGGCAGTGGATGCCAAGCCGATCGCCGGGGACCACGCGCGCGACCTCTCCCACGATGCGCTCGATCTCGCTGGGCAACGTGCCGCCGTTGGTGTCGCACAGGACGAGCCAGCGCGCGCCGGCGCCGTGAGCCGCCTTGAGGCAATCAAGCGCGAAGCCCGGATTGGCCTTGTAGCCATCGAAGAAATGCTCGGCGTCGAACAGAACCTCGCCCACCCGCGTCGTCGCATGCGCGATCGATTCCTCGATCATGGCGAGGTTTTCCGGCAAGGTCGCGCCCAGCGCCACCTCGACATGAAAGTCCCAGGTCTTGCCGACCAGGGTCGCGGCCTTGGCGCCCGCGCCCAGCACGGCGGCCAGACCCGGATCATTGGCGGCGCTCCGCCCGCTGCGGCGGGTCATGCCAAAGGCGGCGAGCCGCGCGTGCTTCAAGGAAGGCGCCTTCGCGAAGAACGCGTCGTCGGTCGGATTGGCGCCGGGCCAGCCGCCCTCGACGTAATCGATGCCCAGAAGATCGAGCTCGCGCGCGATCGCGATCTTGTCCGGCACGCCGAAATCGACGCCCTGCGTCTGCGCGCCGTCGCGCAAGGTCGTGTCGTAGAGATAGATGCGCTCGCCCGCCATGGGATCAGCCCGCCCGCCGCCAGGTGGTGCCGCCGGGACCGTCCTCGAGCAGGATGCCGCGGATCGCGAGTTCGGTCCGGATGCGGTCGGCCTCGGCGAAATTCCGGGCGCGCCGTGCGTCGTTGCGCCGGCGGATCAGATCCTCGACCTCGCCTTCTCCGCCCGCGGCACCCTGCAGCCACGTTTCCGGCGCCTGCTGCAGCAGGCCCATGGGCGCGCCACCCGCGACGAGCTCGGCCTTGAGCCGCGGACGGTCGGATGCCGACGCCTTGTTGAGCTCGCCCAAGGTCTCGTGCAACGCGGCCAAAGCGAGCGGCGTGTTGAGATCGTCCTCGAGCGCCGCCGTGACGCGCGGCCCGGCTGCGCTTTCCGCCATCTCGTCCCCTGCCTGGCGCAGCGCGAGATAGAACCGGTCGAGCGCATGGCGCGCCTGGCTCAGCCGCTCGCCGGTCCAGTCGAGCGGATCGCGGTAATGCGACGTGAGCATGGCATAGCGCGCGGCCTCGCCCGGCGCCTCGTCGAGCACGTCGCGGATCGTCGTGAAATTGCCCTCGGATTTCGACATCTTCTCGCCGTCGACCGTGACGAAGCCGTTGTGAAGCCAATAGCGCGCGAGCGGCGCACCGTCGTGCGCGGCGGCGCTTTGCGCGATCTCGTTCTCGTGATGCGGGAAGATCAGGTCGAGTCCCCCGCCATGGATGTCGAACGTGTCGCCGAGATGCACCTCGCCCATCGCCGAGCACTCGATATGCCAGCCTGGCCGGCCGCGGCCCCACGGGCTTTCCCAACCCGGAAGCCCCTCGGGCGACGGCTTCCACAGCCCGAAATCGGCCGGATCGCGCTTATAGGGAGCGATCTCGACGCGGGCGCCGGCGACGAGCTCGTCACGCGAACGGCGCGACAGGCGGCCATACTCCTTGAGGCTGCCGACCGCGAAGAGCACGTGACGCTCGGCCTCATAGGCATGGCCCGACGCGATCAGCCGCTCGATCATGGCGATCATGGGGCCGACGTGATCGGTGGCGCGCGGCTCGACATCGGGCGGCAAGGCCAACAGCGCCGCCACATCCGCCGCGAACTCGGCGGCGGTGCGCTCGGTCAGCGCGCGGATCGGCTCGCCATTGGCCTTGGCGGCGGCGTTGATCTTGTCGTCGACGTCGGTGATGTTGCGGACATAGCGCACATGCGCGGCGCCATAGATCGACCGCAGCAGCCGATACAGCACGTCGAACACGATGACCGGCCGCGCATTGCCGATATGCGGCAGGTCATAGACCGTCGGCCCGCACACATACATGCGCACGTTCGCGGGATCGAGCGGCTCGAACACCTCCTTGCGGCGGGTCAGCGTATTGTAAAGGACGAGCGCCATCAGGTCGGCTGCGGGGCAGGTGCGCGCGGTGTCGCGCCGGCGTCGATTTCCGGCGCCGGCGTCGCATCGTGAAACCCGTTGGTGATGGGATAGCGGCGGTCGCGGCCGAACGCGCGGCGGGTGATCTTGACCCCGGGCGGCGCCTGGCGGCGCTTGTATTCGGCACGGTCGAGCATGCGCCAGACGGTGCGCACGGTCGCCTCGTCATGGCCGCGCGCCACGATCTCGGCGACGGTCTCTTCGTGCTCGACGAGGCCTTGGAGGATGTCGTCCAGGACCGCATAAGGCGGCAGCGTGTCCTCGTCCTTCTGATCGGGCTTCAGCTCGGCCGAGGGCGGCTTCGTGATGATGCGCTCGGGCATGACGGGGCCCGACGGTCCGTGCAATCCCGGCGGGCGATGCTCGTTGCGCCAGCGCGAGAGCGCGAACACGGTCATCTTGTAGACGTCCTTCAGCACCGCGTACCCGCCGCACATGTCGCCATAAAGCGTCGCATAACCGGCCGACATCTCGGACTTGTTGCCGGTCGAGATCACCATCCAGCCGAATTTGTTCGACAGCGCCATGAGCGTCATGCCGCGGGCGCGCGACTGCAGATTTTCCTCGGTGATGTCGGCGGCTCGGTTCGCGAATTCGGGCGCCAGCATGTCGTGATAGGCCTTCATCGCCGGCCCGATATCGATGCTGCGCAGCTCGGTCCCCAGGAGCTCCGCCGCGAGCGCCGCGTCCTCGAGGCTGTCGCGCGAGGTGAAGGGCGACGGCATCATCACGCAATGCACCTTGTCGGCGCCCAGCGCGTCGACCGCGATCGCCGCCGTCAGAGCAGAATCGATCCCGCCGGAAAGGCCCAGCACGACGCCGGGAAAGCGGTTCTTGTTCACATAGTCGCGCAGGCCCAGCACGAGCGCCTGATAGGTCGCCTCGAGCCCCTCCGAAGGAGCGGCGATGGTGGCGGGCTCGATTGTCCAGCCGCCCGCCTCGGTGCGCTGCCAATGCGTGATGACCAGCGCCTCGCGCCAGCACGGCGCCAGAAAGCGCAGCTCGCATTGGGCGTCGAGCGCAAAGGAGGCGCCATCGAACACTAGCTCGTCCTGGCCACCCACCTGGTTCACATAGAGTAGCGGCAAGCCGCTTTCCTTGATGCGCGCGACAGCGAGCGTCACGCGCTCGTCGCGCTTGTCGCTTTCAAAGGGCGAGCCGTTGACCACCAGCAGCAGCTCGGCCCCGCTTTCGGTCAAGGTCTCGGTCGCGTCCTCGGACCACATGTCCTCGCACACCATGACGCCGAGCCGCACGCCGCGAAACGGGATGGGCCCGGGGCACGGACCCGCGGAGAAGACGCGCTTCTCGTCGAACACGCCGTAATTGGGCAGGTCATATTTGAAGCGCAGCGCGGTGATGGCGCCGCCCTCGCACAAGACGGCCGCATTATAAAGCTTGCCGTCCTGGCGCCACGGCGTGCCCAAAAGGACCGCGGGACCTGCGGCCGTCTCGCGCGCGAACGCCTGCACCGCCGCCTGGCACGCCGCGGCGAACGCGGGCTTCAGCACCAAATCCTCGGGCGGGTAGCCCGCGACATAAAGCTCGGACGCGACCACGAGATCGGCACCAAGCCGGGCCGCCTCGTTCCGCGCGAGGCGCAGCTTGGCGAGATTGCCGTTGATGTCGCCCACGGTCGGATCGAGCTGGGCGACCGCGATCGTAAGCCGGTCGGTCATGACGCGTCGGAGCGTAGGGAGGCCGGGACGAGCCTGTCAATCGCAGGTGGCATCAGATGCGTTGCGGCGCGCCTCCCCGGCATGCATCCTGACGGCATCGGAAAGGGGGCAAAGATGCGCTCGTTCGGGATTTTGCTGCTGGCAGCGGCGCCGATCGTCGCCGCGTTCGTGGGCGCCGCGACGGCGCAGGAGGCGGGTGCCGTCTATGTCGTGACCTATGTCGACGTTCAAGCCAAGGAGGCCAAGGAAGGCGCCGCCCTCATCAAACGCTATCGCGAAGAAAGCCGCAAGGAAGGCGGCAATCTCTGGATGGCGGCGGGCGAAGAGATCGGGCGCCCCAACCGCTTCATTGTCCTCGAGGCCTGGCGCGACCAGGGCGCGTTCGACGCGCACAAAAGCAGTGCGCCCGCAAAGAGCTTCGGCGACAAGATCGCGGCGATCCGCCACAGCCCGTCCGATCAGCGCGTGAACCACGCCTTTGCCGTCGCGTCGGCGCCGCCGCCGCACGGAGCCCTTTATGTCGAAACCCACGTCGATGTGCCGCCGCCGCGCCGGGAAGCGGCCGAAGCGGCCTTGCGGCAGATGGCGGCCGACACGGCGAAAGACCCCGGCAATCTGCGCTATGACGTGTTCCAGCAGGCACCGCCGGTTCTGAACCATTTCAACGTCTTCGCAATCTGGCAAAGCCGCGAGGCGCTGGCCGCGCACGAGATGACGGCTCACCGCCAGCAATTCCGCGACACGCTCGCCCCGATGCTGGGCGCCCTTTACGACGAGCGGATCTACAAGCCGATTTAGGCCGGCTCGCGCAGCCCCATGCGCTCGAGGCGCGGCAGGACTTCCTGCGCGAAATATGGCAGCTCGTCGTTGTAGGCGACGAAGCTGAAGCAGAACCCGTCGAAGCCGGCGTCGGCGAGCTTCTTGAACTCCGCCGCCACGCGATCCGGGCTGCCAACCGCCAAGAGGCCGCCATAGCCCGCGCCATAGCGCAGGCGCAGCTTCTCGATATCGTCGCGGGTCATGGTGCGTTGGTTCGCGGGGTTGAGATAAAGCTTGAACATCGTGTCGATGGCGCCGTTGTCGCGATGCTCGACCGCGAAATGGTGGAGATAGTCATCCGCCTCTTTCTGGGTCGGCCGGCATACCACGGCGCCGGAGGTGAAGACCAGGATCTCCTTGCCGAGCGCGCGTGCCGCCTTCTTCGCGTCGGCGATGCGCGCGGCCGCCTGGTCGAGGAAAATCGGCTGGTCGAACAGCATGTCGCAGTTGCGCGCGGCGAACATGCGGCCCGCGAGCGAATGGCCGGCATTCATCAGGATCGGCCGCCGCCCGCCCCAAGGGCGCGGACGGCCCTTGACGTCCTTCAGCTGGTAATAGGTTCCGTCGAAATCGAACCCGCCTTCCTCGGACCAGATGCGGCTGATGATGTCCCACCACTCCTGTCCGCGCGCATAGCGATCGTCATGCACATCCTGCGCGAGGCCGAACATGTCGAACTCGTCCTGGTTCCAGCCGCAGACGATGTTGAGGCCGAAGCGGCCGCGGCCGATATGGTCGGCGGTGACGATCTGCTTGGCCGCAAGCACGGGCGGGAAGATCGGCACGTGCACGGTGCCGAACACCGTGAGCTTCCGCGTCGCGGCGAGCAGTCCGCAGGCCCAGGTGATGGTCTCCCAGGTGCTGCCCTCAAAGTCGGTCTCGCCGCCATAGCCCTTCCAGCGCCCGATCGGCACCATGCATTCGATGCCGACGGACTCGGCGAGCTGCGCGAGCCGCACATTCTCCTCGAACTCGTTGCGCCAACGCTCCGGCACCTTGGTCGCGGCGCGCCCGCTCGAGCAGTTCGACCCGAACACGGCAAGCTTGAACCGGTTGCCGCCGAACATGGTCGGATTGCGTGCCGCGTCCATCGCGCCTCTTCCCCTTCAGCTCTTCTGTTTCGGCAGCAGGAATTCGCGCCCCACCTTGACGAGCGGCGTGCCGTCATAGGAGATGATGTCGGCGGTCGCATAAGTCTCGGTCCAGATGTCCGGCAGATAGGAACCGGTGCCGACCACATCGATCGGCGCTTGCGCCATCGCCATGACGCGGCATTTCGCCGGCGAGAAGCCGGAGCTGGCGACGATCTTCACGGCCGGAAATCCCGCCCCGTTGAGACGCTGACGCATGTGCCACAGCGCGGCGGCGCTGACGCCGGTGCCGATGAGATGATGCAGCTCGCGCTCGGTGCGATAGCCGCGCGTCGCCGTCGGCGCGTGCCGTTCCAGCACCTCATAAGAACGCGCGGGATCAAGCTCCTCGAGATAACGGCCGTTATGGGTGTCGACCCGCACCGAGAGATTGCCGTCGCGCGCAAGCTCCGGGAAGCGCTGCGCCACCGCGATCGCGTCGCTCACCTCGCGGCCGAAGAAATCCACGAGCACGGTCATCGGCTCGTCGGGAAAGACCTCGCGGAACATCTCGGCCGCGCGCACCGTCGATCCGGCATAGCCGATAAGAGCGTGCGGCATGGTGCCAAGGCCGCGCGTGTTGCCGAAATGATGCGCGGTCTCGTCGGTCGCGTTGCCGATGAACCCCACCGCTCCCACTTCGCGCTTTGCCGCCGCGGAGCCGACCGAGGCCGCATAGGCCATCATCTGAGCCATCTCGGCGCCGGCGCAATGGCGCGCCTCCATGGCGAGGAATGCGGCGCGCGGCAGATCGACGCACATCGCATAAGCGTTGTAGGCCGCGACGCAAGGCGGCCCCAGCTTCTGAAGATAGACGGTCTCGAGATCGACGAGATGATAGAGCGAGCCGGTGAGATAGATCATGGGCTCGCCCGCCCCCACCCAGTCGCCTTCGCGATATTCGAGCTTGATGGCGATGCGGACGCCGCGCCGTGCCGCTTCCTCCTCGATGAATTCGACGAGGAGCCGGGGCGTGCAGATCACCGGCCGCCTCATGAAAAGGGCGTATGTGACCTCGCGGTCGCCGAAGCGGCGCACGATCTCCTTGGTGCGCAGGAAATACGTGTCGGTACGACTCTCCAGTCGCTCGGGATCGCTCGACATCGCGAGGACGGCGTCAGGACGCCGCCGCCGCCGCGTGCCGCTCGACCGCGCCGGTCCGCCGCCGCTTCAGCGCCTCGGCGATGAGGAAGGCGAGCTCCAGCGCCTGGCTCGCATTGAGACGCGGGTCGCAATGCGTGTGATAGCGGTCCGCGAGGCTCGTTTCGGTGATCGCCTGGGCGCCGCCGATGCATTCCGTGACGTCCTGGCCGGTCATCTCGAAATGGACGCCGCCGGCATAGCTGCCTTCGGCGTCGTGCACGGCGAAGAAGCCCTTCACCTCCGCCAGGATCTTGTCGACCGCGCGGGTTTTATAGCCGGTCGACGACACCATCGTGTTGCCGTGCATGGGATCGCAGCACCAGACGACGTTGCGTCCCTCGCGCGCAACCGCGCGGATCAAAGGCGGCAGCTTCGTCTCGACCTTGTCCCAACCCATCCGCGCGATGAGAACGAGGCGCCCGGGCTCGTTCTCGGGATCAAGCCGCTCGATAAGGCGCAAGAGGTCCGACGCGTCGAGCGTCGGTCCGCACTTCATCCCGATGGGATTCTTGACGCCGCGCAGGAACTCGACATGCGCGCCATCGAGCTGCCGCGTGCGGTCGCCGATCCACAGCATGTGCGCCGACACGTCATACCAGTCGCCGGTCGTCGAATCGACGCGCGTCATCGCCTGCTCGTAGGGCAGCAACAGCGCCTCGTGCGAGGTGAAGAGATCGGTCTCGCGGATCTGCGGCGTCGTCTCCGACGTGAGGCCGCAAGCCGCCATGAAGTCGAGCGTTTCGGTGAGCCGTTCAGCCAACTCGCGGTATCGACCTCCCGCGGGACTGGCCGCCACGAACCCCAGGTTCCAGCTATGGACCCGATGCAGGTCGGCGAACCCGCCCTGGGCGAACGCGCGCAGCAGATTCAAGGTGGCGGCCGACTGCCCATAGGCCTGGATCATGCGATGCGGGTCGGGCTTGCGCGCCTCGGCACTGAAATCCATGCCGTTGATGATGTCGCCGCGATACGCCGGCAGTGTCGCGCCGTTCTGTGTCTCGCTGTCCGACGTGCGCGGCTTCGCGAACTGGCCGGCGATCCGGCTCACCTTCACGACCGGGCACGCGGCGCCATAGGTCAGCACCACCGCCATCTGCAACAAGACGCGGAACATGTCGCGGATGTTGTTGGGATGGAACTCGGCGAAGCTTTCGGCGCAATCGCCGCCTTGGAGCAGGAAGGCACGGCCGGCCGCGACCGAGGCGAACGCGGCCTTCAAACGGCGCGCCTCGCCCGCAAAGACGAGCGGCGGATAGTTGCGCAGCGTCTTCTCGACCGCCGCGACCGAAGTCTCGTCCACATAGCCCGGCGCCTGCCGGATCGGCTTTTCGCGCCAGCTATCGGGTTCCCATCGTTCCGCCATGTCATCCGTCCCGCGAGCGGACCATCGCGCCGCCCGAGCCCGCAGAATTAGCGGGTTTTTCGCGCCGGCGCCAGTCTGCGGGCTGGGTCGCATCCCAACTCGTCGGAGCAGGTTGGTCGCGGTGTGAGCTTACCTCTTCACTCGATCACGCGATCGGCGCGGGCGAGCAACGTGCCCGGAATGGCGAGGCCGAGCGCGTGCGCCGTCTTGAGGTTGATGGCGAGCTCGAAGTTCGTCGGCTGCACGATCGGGATGTCGCTGGGCTTTTCGCCTTTCAGCACCCGCACAAGCTGCTGCACAGCCAACCGTGAGATATCGTCATTCCGTGGCCCATAGCCGATGAGCCCGCCGGACGTGACGCTGTCGGGCCATTGATACATCGCCGGCAGTTTGACGCGACGCAGGTTTTCGACCTCGAGCGGAACAGCACCGCCGAGCACCGGTGAGGCGAGAATATTG
>Ga0335073_10015348_pt1 | contig 10715 bp, 9 predicted proteins | sample Lox_Sample_22_FD_207093 | JGI IMG/M metagenome (GOLD analysis project Ga0335073, IMG submission 207093) | Soil microbial communities from Loxahatchee National Wildlife Refuge, Florida, United States - Lox_Sample_2.2 | ecosystem: Environmental > Terrestrial > Soil > Wetlands | place: USA: Florida...
TTTGGTTAAGAACAACGAGGTGAAAACGGATCCGGCGCCCGCTGCCATGAACGTCAGCACCAGCACCGGCGCCGATGGCGTCAATCACGTGGTGTTGAGTCTTTCCGCCACCGAAAAAACCTGGCTTTCGATCACCAGCGACGGGAAACAGATTTTTTCCGGCATCCTGGAGCCGAGCCAGACCAAGACGCTGACCGGCCTCGATGCCGCCAAGATGAAAGTCGGCAACGCCGGCGGGCTGGAAGTGATCTGGAACGGAAAACCGATCGGTCCGATCGGTCCGAGCGGGCAGGTGCGCGTGGTGGTGTTCACGCCGGACAATTTCCAGATTCTGACGCCGAACCAGACGCTCTGAGAGGTTGCTGAAAAAAAAGTCAGGAACCCCCGCCATGACTGGCGGGGCTGGCCTGGATCGACGCCGGCTCGAATCGATCGCTTTCATTTCGATGCAGGCTGGACGCCTGCCCCACTTTCATTGCACGGATTTCAAATAACGGCCGGTATAGGATTCGGCGGCCTCGGCGATCTGCTCCGGGGTGCCTTGCGCGACAATCGATCCGCCGCGATCGCCGCCTTCCGGACCTAAATCGATCACCCAATCCGCGCGCCGGATCACTTCGAGATTATGCTCGATGATCAGAATGCTTCCGCCGGAACGCAGCAGGCGCTCGAACGCGTCGAGCAGTTTCGCGATGTCGTCGAAATGCAGACCGGTGGTCGGCTCGTCGAAAATATACAGCGTGCCTTCGCTGGTCGCCTGCGAAAGATGCGCGGCCAGCTTCACGCGCTGCGCTTCTCCGCCCGATAGCGTGGTCGCCGACTGGCCCAGCCGCAAATAACCGAGGCCGACGTCGTTCAGCACTTTCAATTTCTGCACCAGCTTGGGCGTCGCCGAAAAAAACGAAATGGCCTCTTTGACGGTGAGCTGCAGCACTTCGTGGATATTCAGCCCGTGATAGCGGACCTCGAGCACGCTCGGCTTATAGCGCGTACCTTTGCAGTCGTCGCAGATTAGTTCGACGTCGGCGAGAAACTGCATCTCGACCGTCACGGTACCGTCGCCCTGGCAGGTTTCGCAGCGGCCACCGGGAATGTTGAAGGAAAAATGGCCGGCCGCGTAGCCGCGCCGGTCGGCTTCAACGGTGGAGGCGAAAATTTCCCGGATCTGATCGAAGGCTTTGATGTAGGTCACCGGATTGGAGCGCGGCGTGCGGCCTATCGGTGATTGGTCAACGAGCACAACCTGCGTCAGCAGATCCGCTTTTTCCACCTTGCGGCAGGTGACTTTTTCCGGCGGCAGTCCCCATTCTTCCGCGTCGGGCGCAGCCGTCTCGCGATTCATCCGCTTGGTCAGATTCTGATAAATCACATCGTGCACCAGCGTCGATTTTCCCGATCCGGAAACTCCGGTGATGGCGACCATCAGGTTCAGCGGAATGGCCACATCGATATTTTTCAGATTGTGCGCCTGCGCGCCCAGAAAACGAATCACGCGCTTGGGATTGATCTTGCGGCGTTCGGTCAGCAGCGACGTTTTCAATTCGCCGCGCAGATAGCGCGAAGTGAGCGAGCCGTTGCCGGCGGCGATCAGCTTTCCAAAGGTTCCTTCAAACACCACGCGCCCGCCGTTTTCGCCCGCGCCCGGACCGAGATCGATAATATGATCGGCCGCGCGCATCACCTCCGGATCGTGCTCCACCACCAGAATGGTGTTGCCCAGGTCGCGCAATTCGTGCAAAATCCCGATCAGCCGATTGGTGTCGCGGCTGTGCAGCCCGATGGACGGCTCATCGAGCACATAACACGCGCCCACCAGCCGCGAACCGAGGCACGTGGCCAGCTGAATGCGTTGGGCTTCCCCTCCGGAAAGCGTGGCCGATAATCGATCGAGCGTCAGATACTCCAAGCCGACGTCGTTTAAAAATTTCAGCCGCTGCTGGATCTCGGTGAGAATTTTTTCGGCGATCGCCGTTTCTTCCGGCGTCAATTCCAGGTGGAGAAAGAATTCCTGCGCCTCGGCGATGTTCATCTTCACCACCGCGGCCAGATTTTTTTCGCCGACGCGAATGTACAACGCCTCCGGCCGCAGCCGCGACCCGCCGCAATCGGGGCACATGGTGTAACCGCGATAACGGCTCAAAAAAACGCGCACGTGAACTTTGTATTTTTTGGTCTCGATCTCGCGAAAATAGCGGCGAATTTCGTTATAAACGATGATGCGCTCGGCCGCCGTCAGCTCCAGAAAAGGCACGTTCATGCGAACTTTCGCTTTCGCGCGGCGGCGAAATTCCTCGTCGAGATACCAGGAATGCTGCGGCTTGGTCCAGGGATCCACCGCGCCGTCATTGATTGACAGCGATTTGTCGGGGATCACCAGGTCCAGGTCGTAATCGATGGTGTTTCCGAAACCCTGGCAGCGTTTGCAGGCGCCGAAGGGATTGTTGAAGCTGAACAGGCTCGGCTCGGGTTCAATAAATTCCAGGCCGCACTTTTTGCACGAGAATTTTTCGTTGAAGCGCAGAGCCTGCCCGCCGGAGGCCGGCTCGAAAATGACTTCGCCCGATTCGCGATAGGAAATTTCCACCGCGTCGACGATGCGCGGACGCGCGTCGCCGGACAAGGCAACGCGATCCACCAGCACGAACACCGGTTTTGAAAAATCGATATCGAGCAGCGATTCCGGCGTCGAAAATTCGAATACGCGGCCGTTCTGATACAGGCGATTGAAACCCTTCTTGCGCAAATCGAACAGCCGGTCGCGCAGCGCGTCGTTGTTTTTCTCCTCGGCCACCGGAAACAACACATACCAGCGCGATCCGGCCGGCGCGGCGAGCAGCTTGGCGGCAACGTGGTCCACCGTGTCGCGCTGTACGTGGATTCCGCACTTGGGGCAAAATGTTCGTCCGGCGCGCGCCCAGAGAAGCCGCAGAAAATCGTACAACTCGGTGGACGTCGCGACGGTCGAGCGCGGATTGCGCGTGGTATTTTTCTGCCGGATCGCGACCGGCGGCGCGATGCCGTCGATTTCGTCCACGTCCGGTTTTTCCATCCGCTCCAAAAACTGCCGTGCGTAAGCCGATAGCGATTCCACGTAGCGCCGCTGCCCTTCGGCGTAAATCGTGTCGAAGGCAAGCGAGGATTTCCCCGATCCGGAAACGCCGGTCACCACGGTGAGGCGTTCGTGGGGAATGTCGAGCGACACGTCGCGTAAATTATGGACACGTGCGCCGCGGATGCGAATGGAGTCGTTCAATCGGGAAGTGGGCAGCGGGGAGTGGGTTACCCACTGCCCACTCCTCACTACCTTTAGTATAGAGTTTGCGTCTACCATCCATCCGCGCGGCGCTCACGCGCTGGTACGAAACGGCGAAACGCGATTTGCCGTGGCGCGGCACGCGCGACGCTTACGCCATCTGGATTTCCGAAATCATGCTCCAGCAGACGCGCGTCGCGGCGGTGATTCCTTATTACGAAAAATTCCTGCGCGAGTTGCCGGACGCCGCCGCGCTGGCCCGCGCACCGGAGGATCGGGTGCTCACGTTATGGGCTGGCCTCGGCTATTATTCGCGCGCGCGGAATCTGCAAAAAGCCGCGCGCCAGATCGCCGCGGCCGGCGCATTTCCGCGCGATTACGAATCGATCCGCGAGCTGGCCGGCGTCGGCGATTACACCGCCGCGGCGGTAGCGAGCATCGCCTTCGATCTGCCGCACGCCGCCATCGACGGCAACGTTCGCCGCGTTTCCGCGCGACTGGCGGGAAGCGATGACGCCGCGGATTTACCGCATCGTCTGCTCGATCGCGCCCATCCCGGCCGCTGGAATCAGGCCATGATGGAACTCGGCGCGACCATCTGTCTGCCGCGCAATCCCCAATGCGAGGAATGTCCGGTGGCGAAATTTTGCGAGGCAAGAAAGCGCAATGCGCAGCACGAATTTCCCGCCAGGCGAGAGAAACCGGCGGCGCTGCGGCTGAAACGGACGCTGCTATGGATTCGCCGCGGCGAAAGAATCCTGCTGGCGCCCAGTTCGCGAGTCCGCGGCTTCTGGGATCTGCCCGAAAAAATCCCCGGCGCGAGAATCGGCGCGGCGCTCGGCGAATTTCGCCACACCATTGTGCATCGCCACTACCGTTTCACCGTCCACGCCGCAAAGCTTGAAAAAGCCCCGCCGGAGCTGCGCTGGTTTCATCCGCGCGAATTGGAAAAAATCCCGTTGAGCACGGTTGCAAAGAAGGCGCTGACGTTCGTTGGTGAGGCGTGGAACCGCGCGCCCGAAAGGCAGGTCGGAGACCTGCCCCACTAATGCAAATTCGTCAGAGTGGGGCAGGTCTCCGACCTGCCAATTCGACTTTTTTTGAGCCGCCTGGCTCCTCAACCTGAATTTAACGGCTATTGCGTTCGCTCGACGGAGGAACCAACCCCTTCATGCGCAGGTAGGTGACCATGTTTCCATAATGTTCTTCGGCATGGAAGCTGTTGAACGTCAGCACGCCCAGTCTGGTCATATCGCGTCCCCCGAATTTCACCGTTTCCGCCGCTGTCGCATCGGTGAGCGAACTATAAAGCGGATCGCAATAGGCGAAGGCTTGTTTCAAACCGGCGATCAGCTCCGCTTTGGTTTTCGCGGTTTTTTCCACGCTCGACGGCCGGCTTTCGCCCTTCACCGGCGAGCAGAATTCATACTGCGCGTCGGCCACGTGGCCGATCAACTGGCCGAAGCTGCGCACTTCCGGCGTCGGCCGGAAGGAATAATTTTCCTCGGGCATTTTTTCGGCCGAGCGCAGCACTTCACCCTTCACCGTGTTGTAAAGAGACCTGGCATCGGCGCTCAACGGATTTTGCGCCGCGGCCGTAAGCGCTCCGGCGAGCGCCACTACAATGATCGTTTTCATCTGTCCTCCAGTGCGGTTCATTTATCATATCTTGGACGCGATGCCCGGCAAAACGTCACGAAGCCGAGATTTTCACCAGTTTCAACGATGCCGCATGGCCGCTGGTGATCCGCACCGCTTCGCGCGGCACGTGAAAATGCCCGGCGAGAAAGGCGATCAGCGCGTCATTGGCGCGTCCGTGCTCCGGCGGCGCGGCGATTCTTATTTTTAAAGTTCCATCGGCCAGTTCGCCGGCGATTTCGGTTGTCGCGCTGCGCGGGATCACCTTCACGCGCAGCGTCATGAGCGGTACACCGTGTAGCCGAAGGTGCTCAGCGCGATGCGCAGATGGCACGGCTCGGCCGGATCGTGAATTTCAAAGGTCACGGTAATGGAAGGAAAACAGGTTTGCGCCAGGGAAGACGCGACGTCGAACATCAGACGGTAGACGCCGGCCGCGGCAGGCTCGCCGAAATCGAGAATCCGGCCCTCGGTATTGGTGATGCCGTGGCCCACCTCGCGCCAGCCCTGTCCCGTGATAAAGACGTCCAATTCCGCGGAAACGCGCGCCGCCGGGCCGCCGCGAACCATGTCCGACACTTCGGTTGTGATCATCATCGATCCATTCATCGTAATTCACCGCGCTCCGCCAACGAGCGGCGGCGGGGAGTGGGCAGCGGCCGTCGACGCGCGACAGGATCGAGCAGGGTAAATTGCGGAAAGGCAACGTTGTGCTTTTTGCCACGGTCGGCGCGGGATTCACCAGGCGTGAATTTGTGGCGCTGGGCGTATTAAAGTCTCTTAAAGAGGCCGCTGGAGCGTACTAGCAGTTTCAATTTTAACCCGCCTGGAACCAAAGTACGGCCTTCTGCTGTATCCTTTCTCGTAGGCCTTTAGGACTGGAGGAGGACTGGGTATGAAAAATTGGAGCGTCGTGACAGGATTGCTGGCATTGGCGGCTCTACCTGTGTTCGCGACCCCTGTTAGTTTCACCGAATGTCCAGCCGTGGGAAACGACACCAGCGGCTGCGAGATTCTGATTACAGTCACTGCCGCAAGTGGCGGCGTCGCCACCGCGTTCACCGTCAGCACGTCGAGCCCGGACCAGGGTTCATACGATGGCGGTGACGGTACGCTGATCGGGATTCTCAATTCCCCGTCCGACACCGGTGGTGTTTTTAAAGTCTCCTTCGCGGTGGGGCCGGATACGGGGACTTTTGATTTTGATGTCCATGGTGCGTGTTTAGGAACGGGCTCTCCGTTGACATCGGCATACTCGCCGGGGCCAGCCGCATCGGACTGCCTTGAAGGTCAGTATCAGACCGAGGACGCTTATGACTACGCGAGTTCGGACGTCACGTTCTGTAGCTTTAATCTGGCCGATGCGTGCGTTGAGATGAGCGGACCTGCGGGTCCACTGGGTCCTGGCCAATCCACTTGGTTCTCTCTACCGGGTGCGATTACCGCCGCCGACATAACGATGGTCACGCCAGAGCCATCCACTCTGCTGGTCACGGCCATTTGTCTTCTGGGCGTGGTGAAGAGACGTGCGGTTTTCGGCGTGGCAGGCTTGCGGCGGAGCTCACCGCAACACTCACAAAGCTGAAGGCTGCCCTGCCGCGGCCGCGCGCGCGTTTTGCGCCGGTTTCGGCACACAATGTTCGAACTCGCGCGGAGTTTGCGGATCGCCCTGCTTGCTGCCGCGGGCGCGCACGAACCATTTTCCGGCGATCAGATCGAGCGGACGCGGAATCGCCGAAATGTCCTTGCGCGCGGCTTCGCCCATATCGTAAATCGTGGTGCCGGGCAAGAGCGTCGCTCACCCAATGCGGCGGCGGGGAAATGGGGAGTGGAGAGCAGGTAGCGGCCGTCGCGACCGCTCTTTTCCGGGTACGATTCCGCTGGCCACGCGCGACGCGATCGAGCAGGGAGAATTGCAGACCGTCGGCGCCCGGTTTATCATCGGCGTGAAGTTGTGGCGTTGGGGCTCTTTGAGGCCGTTCCTAAATCAATGTAAACAACAGAACGGTTGGGTGGGTACTAGAAGTTTCAATTTTGACCCTCGACGGATCGATTCTCCGCTTCTTCGTATAGAATTCGGAAATAGTATCGAGGACCTGTAGCGAGGAGGACAAACATGATCCGTCGCGTCTCCGCGATTTGTTTCTGCGCCGCTCTGTGTGCAGCGATTCCAGCGCGCGCAAATATCATTGGTGTCGGCAGCCCGAACGTATCCCCCGATGTGTTCACCGCGGCCGGTTTAGGCAATCCGGCGGAGATTTACGATTCGGGACCTTTGCCGTTCAGCTTTGACGGGAACACCGGAACGTATGAAGAAGTGGTGGCTCCTATTCCCGACAACCCTTTTTGTTCCGGCTGCTTGGGCTTTGGGTTGCTCGTCGAACTGGATTCGACTTCGGCTTACGACCTCTCCACGATCAGATTCGGTACCTGGAATTCGCAAACGGATGTTGGCTATTGCAGTGATTGCAATTCTGGCGGGACGTCGATACCCTCGACCGTTTTTCGCGGCACGGGTAACAATGTCGGATTCAACTTCAGCGGCAGCACGTTTGCGCCGGGCGATCAGAGTTACCTGTTGGTTGTGCTGACCAACGCGACCAGCTTTTGGGTGAATGGCGGTATTTTCTTTAACGACACGAACGGCGACGCGACCTCTTCAATATTCGGTGGCCTCGCGGTGCCGGCGCCGGAACCGGGAACGTTCGCCATCCTCGGTGTGGCGATGCTTGGGCTCGGCGGCTTCCGCCGGTGGCGGACTCGCGGAGATTATTGCAAAACCCGTAACTCCGACCCCGCCGCCGCGGCGCGGGCTCGTTTGGCGCCTGACTTCGGCACACAATGTTCGAACTCGCGCGGAGTTTGCGGATCGCCCTGCTTTCTGCCGCGGGCGCGCACGAACCATTTTCCGGCGATCAGATCGAGCGGACGCGGAATCGCCGAAATGTCCTTGCGCGCGATCCCATGGACGATTTTCTTGAGCACGCCGAGCGTGGTCAGCAGGCGGCCCAGGCGAGGGTATTGTTTCATCGCGACGGTGCGCTCGCCGTAATCGCGCCGCAAAACCCGGCGCAGCCAGAAACCAGGCACCCGGGCGATATTAAAGAACGCGAGCGTCAGGTTCAATTCCGTCGGCATGAAATTCACGTAGGATGCGAGCGTGATTTTTTGTTCTTTGTTCGCGAATCCCGCGGCTTCGCCCATATCGTAAATCGTGGTGCCGGGCAAAAGCGTCAGGGAATTGATGGCGAAGGTGTACGGCTGCTTCAAGCTCGCGGCCAGACGCAGCGTGTCCTTCAGTTCGTCGGGATGCTCCCATGGATTATCGACGATCAGGTCGTACTGGAAGGGCGCCATCTTTTTGCGATTGCGATGCGCCATTTCCGAGGCCAGGCGCAATTTTTCGTCGTGCTGGGGGCGGATGAAAACCTCTTTCATGATGCGGCGATTGCCGCTCTGCACGCCGATCCGCGCCTTGATCATCCCGGCGTCGATCAGCGCCTGAAATTTTCGCTCATCGATCGAGGCGGGAATAATTCCTGTGACGAAAAACGGAATATCGAACTGTTCTTTATACTGGGCGGCGAATTCGAGGATGACGCTCATGGGCAGGAACATGTACGCGTCGTCGTCGATCACGATGTTCTGAAGGAACGGATAGCGCGACAGAATATAGTTGAGCTGCGCCAGGAAAAAACTCACCGAGTGGCGGCGAAAGCGGCGATAGCCTTTGTCCAGATCGATCAGCACATCATTCGAGCAGAACGTGCATTTATAAGGACAGCCCTGGCTGAACATGATCCACAGCTTGCCGCCGTAGTATTTTTTCATCAGCGGCAGGTCCATGCGCTTCAGCACGCCCTGATCGTTCACCCAATGCTCGTCAAATTCGAAATCGAGAAACGGGAATTCGTCCAAGTTTTCCACCAGCGGCTCGCCGGGATTGCGAATCACGCGGCCGTCTTCGCGGAACCAGAAACCGCGAGTGCGCGTGGGATCGCGGCCTTCTTCGATGGCCTGCACCAGGTTCAGAAAGCTCACGTCGCCTTCGCCCATGCAGATCGCGTCGGCGGTTTGGATGGCGTCTTCGGGATAACTGGTGGGATGAATGCCGCCCCAGACGAGCAACGCATCCAGATCTTTGCGCAGGCGTTGGGTAACGCGGGTCACCTGCTCGGCTTGATGGGTCCAGACGCTCATGCCGATTACCGCGCTCGACCGGCAAATTTCGATGAGTTGTTGATAAAGAGATTCGTCGAGGTCGGCGTTGTTATATTTTTTACTGAAGCGCTGCCTGGTCTGGCCCCAGAAATCGGTGGGACGCAGAAAGATCAGATGGACGTTGAAGCCGCGGCGCTTGAGCTGCGCGGCGATGCGGCGCGGTCCGATGCAGTAGATGTCGTCGGTGAAGTTGATCAGGCTGACGTCCATCGAATTCAGTGTAGACCGTCGCGCATTCCGGCGCACCCTCGTCGTTCCGAAATCCGCGTTGACCGTCAAAACGGAGGAGCCCCCGCCATTGCTGGCGGGGCTTACCCGCCTCTGAAAGCCGCACTTCAGGCGCGGCTTCTGCGCTTCCAAAGCCACAGCCCACCGCCGGTCAGGATCAGACTGAGCGGCAGGATGTACAGGGCCGGATGTGAATATAACCAGAAAAGGTGCTGAAACAGCACGGGATCACCGCTATATGGTTCCATGAGGAAAGGCTAACACGGGTCGCCAGAGTCAAAAATTAAGAAGACCGCGGCGCCTTTCCGTCACTCCCGGGAATCGAGGCTGCGATAAACTGGCTATATGAACGGGCCGCTCAAAAATCCGGAGCAATGGGACGAATTCGTCCAGCAGCGCTACGATCCGAATCGCAAGAAAGAAGATTTTCGCGATTACTCCAAGGCGACGCCGGGCGTGCGCGAATTTTACCGCCTGAATCACGCCCACCAGACCCACGAATTCGCCCGGGCGAAACGCGAGCAGTACGCGCCGCTCACGAAGACGAAAATGGGGATCTGGGAAGCGCTCGAATATTTGAACACGCTGGTCGACGATAGCGATCCCGATACCGATTTAAGCCAGATCGAGCATAACTTGCAGACCGCCGAAGCGATCCGGCGCGATGGCCATCCGGATTGGTTCCAGCTGGCGGGCCTGGTGCATGATCTGGGCAAGGTTTTGTGGCTGTGGGGCGAGCCGCAATGGGCGGTGGTCGGGGACACGTTTCCGACCGGCTGCGCCTATTCCGACAGAATCGTTTTTCACGAATTTTTCGCGGCGAATCCGGATATGAAGCGTCCGGAATTGCAGACGAAACTGGGCGTGTACGAAGAAAACGGCGGGCTCGATCAGGCGACCATGTCGTGGGGCCACGACGAGTATTTTTATCACGTCGCCAAGGAATATCTGCCGGAGCCGGCGCGGTACATGCTGCGCTACCACTCGTTTTATCCGGCGCATCGCGAAGACGCCTACGGTTATCTGATGAACGATCACGACCGGGAAATGTTTCAGTGGGTGAAGAAGTTTAACCCGTACGATCTGTATTCGAAGAGTGCGGAAAAACCGAATCCGGTGGAATTGCGGCCGTATTATCAGAAATTGATCGATAAATATTTTCCGAGCCAGGTGTCGTTTTAGCCAAAGCGTCCGAAATCATTGCTCCCGCGGGCGGGCTTAGAGCCCGCGGCAGGCTATGAGCCTGCCCCACCAAGACACGTCTTGACTCATTGGACGAATCATCGCGATACGAGTCGCGGCCATTTCAATAAGCGCTGTGGGGCCGGTTTCGTTTGCAAGACAAACAGGCGGATTGAAAATGCGCCGCAGCCCC